>PVMK01174369.1_pt1 | contig 10532 bp, 8 predicted proteins | sample 1853481 | NCBI WGS metagenome assembly PVMK01 (sample SAMN08533507, study PRJNA380276) | Marine sediment metagenome, whole genome shotgun sequencing project. | reverse complement strand
ACCTGCATCCGTACAACATGCTCGTTGACGATGTTGGTATTCAGATCATCGACTTCGATGACTGCGGTTTCAGCTGGCATCTCTATGACATCGCAGTCGCCTTGTACAACTACCGAGATCATCCGCGATTTACCGACATCCGCGACGCGCTTGTGGCCGGATATCGCGCGGTGAGAGCATTGCGCGGGGCTTCCTTGGACCAATTGCCCGTGTTCTTTCTCATCCGTTCGCTCGTATGGTTGGGCTGGATCAACGGTAGGCCTGAGCTCTTGAACGAGGAAACTGTCCACCGTCACGTGCAAGCTGTCGCTACAGAAGCGCACGCATTTCTCCAGAGAGTTGGTTAGGCCCAGTGGAACTTGTTCGATGAGTGCTGAGTTGGAATCAACCCCGAAGGGGAGGGGGCGGTTTACGTTGGCGCCAGATGGTGTGCCGGCGAGAATTGCACTCGCCATGCTCGCAACGGCCGGAATTCTGTACGGCAACATCGGTCCGGTTATCGTCTCCGGGCTCGCGCAGACCGCGCAATTTACCAGCGAAACAGCAGGGTATGTATTTTCTGCCAACATGTTTGGATCAGCCATTGGCGGGTTCGGTGTGGTGCTGGTGCTGCGCCGGATCAATTGGCGGATATCAGCGGCGGTACTGCTGGTCGCACTGATGATTTGCGATCTGATGTCGGCCAACGTAGCCGATGCCACCTACCTCACGAGCCTGCGTTTTCTCCATGGTCTGGCCGGGGGATCTCTCATTGGTATCGGGATGTCGGTGGTCGCGCGCATGTCGCGCCCCGAACGCACGTTTGGTGTGGTGATATTCATCCAACTCGGGCTCGGCGGCGCGGCCACTGCGCTGCTGACGCCCCTGATAGCCACGATGGGAATGAGCGTCGTCTGGCTATCTCTGGTGGGCTTTTCCACCGTCGCACTAGCCCTGATCCCCCTGCTCGATGCCTATCCCCTTGAAAGGGAATCTGTTGCGCAGACCGAATCCCCCACGACAGGCGGCGTCGGTAACGAGTCGGTGGGCGGTGGCCGTGCGCAGGCGCCCTGGCCCATAGTGTTTCTGGCGATGGCCGCTCTCTTCATGTACCAGGCTGGCGAGATGTCTGCGTTCGCCTACGTTATCGAGCTGGGCAACCATTACGGCTTCAGCATCGATTTCATGAGCATGACTGTCGCTACATCGTTGTGGGTTGGGGCACCGGCGGCACTCTTTGTGGCCTGGTGGTCTACGCGTAGCGGCCGGGTGCTGCCTGCGTGTGGAGGGGTTGTGTTGACCTCGGTCGCGGTGAGCCTCTTGTTCATGGCCAACACCAGCGCATACGTGCTCGCCAACTTGGGGCTCAGCATCTTCTTCAGTATGACAATCCCTTATCTGCTGGGCATCGCGTCCGAACTCGACAACACCGGCCGGCTTGCAGCGTTTGCGGGTTTCGTCAACAGTCTGGGGCTGGCCATCGGCCCAGCAATTGCCGCGGCACTTCTGGGCGACAATCATTTTGAACGTGTACTGATTCTGGCGGTGAGCTGCCTGGCTGTAAGTGCGATTCTGGTTGCGCGACCCGCGCGATTGCTGGATCGAAGTACGCGCATGGGGCGCGTAGTCTGGGAAGTCCACAGCTAACTTACATGTGGATTGATGAGGAACGAAATGTCAGATGAAACACGAACTGAGAGTCTCGCATTCCTGAGGTATGCATTGGAACGTGTTGTTCTTGCAGCCGGCGGATCTTCCGAACACGCAGCCTACGTCGCGGAAGCAATCTCGTTTGCGCACATACAAGGGAAACTCAATCAAGGTTTAGGCGTCTACGAAGTCATCGACCTTGCGCTGAAACTCGGTGTGTTGGACATGTCCGCCATACCCGAAGTCATCGACGAAGGGCCCGCGTGGGCGGTAGTCGATGGCCATCGTTCCTCTGGCTACTACGCGCTTAACGTTATGGCTGACATCGCAATTGAAAAAGCTCGTACCAGCGGCATTGCGATTGTCTACGGCGGCAATCACAACGATGCCGGCAGCTTTGCATCGTACGTCTATAAGGCCCATGAACAAGACATGATGGCTATGTCCTCCAACAACACGCCTCCGCTCGCAGCACCATTCGGTGGCATGGAGAACTATCTCTCTTGTCCGCCTTTTGACGCCATTGTGCCTTCTGGATCTGAGCCGCCCATCTGGGCATCGCTGAAGTTTGCCGAGTTTTATGACGCGGACATATCTGAGGCGGTTCTACACAACAAGCCAATGAATGGTAAATGGCTGATCGACCCGGAGTCGGGCGAGCTAACTGACGACGCTGAACCCTACGCACAACCGTACGAAGGATATGGTCGCGTCTGGGGTTACTCCTGCGGCGGGCAAATCGAAACCGCCCGTACCTACGCCCTGAACCTTTGGAACGAAGGAATGACGGCCATCGCCAATCCCATCGGCGTACCGGTTAACCGGATATCCGGCACGGACGATTTCCAGGCTGCTCTGCATGGCGAAGGCGATGCGACCACGACAGTTGGCGGAAGCTATTACATGTGCATCAACCCGGCAGTGTTTGGCCCGATTGATGCGGTGAAAGCGCGATCGGATGACTTTGTTGGCGCGGTACGGAAATCAAAAACGCGACCAGGGCATCGAATTCGCATGCCGGGCGAAACTGCCTACAACAACCTGGCTCAAAACAGTGAGACCATCGAAGTGCTCACGAATCACTGGCAGCCATTTTTTGAGAACATCGCGGGCCAATACGGCTTAAGCGAAGCCTCCATACGGTCGGATTTCGAGGCGACCCACTCAGGAGTCCGATGAATGAATACGCCAGAACTGCAGCGTCTACCTTGGGATTGCAAAGCCAATGACATTGTCGAGGCTAACGAGCGAGATGGTGGCGTTATCGTTGATGGCTGGCTGAACGCAGGCTTACTCGAGCAGTTTAATGCTGAACTCGCGCCGTGGCTCAATCAGCATGAATGAACGGATTCGGGCTCCAAGGCTTCTGACGAATTTCTTGGAAAGAAAACTCGACGTCTACAGGGTCTTGCTGCCAAGACACCGAGCTTCATTGACATCCTGATCGATGAGCGACTTGTGGGCTTCGCGGAAGCTGTACTTCGTCCGATCAGCCCCACCATCATCTTGAATAACGGCGAGGTCATTGATATCGGACCAGGCGAATCAGCTCAGCCGCTGCATCGCGATGATGATGCCTGGAACTTTGCCAACGCATCGAATCCGTTGATGGTGAACACAATCACGGCACTGGTTGATATTACGCCTGAAATGGGTGCAACACTGGTCGTGCCGGGTAGTCATTGTTGGGCTCGCGATCGCATTCCAACTGATGAAGAAATCGTTGCGTGTGATCTCCCAGCCGGATCTGCACTCTTTTTCCGAGGTGATACCTTGCATGCTGGAGGTACCAACGCCAGCAGCAACCGTCGCCGTGCGCTGTCGACCGGAATCTGTTGCGGCTGGCTGCGACCTGTCGAAAACAGCTTTACCAATGTGCCTATCGAGACCGTCGGCGACTTTCCTCGACGTGCACAGGAGCTACTTGGCTACGCGCTCTACGATGCGTCGAAGGTGGGCGGAGGCTTTCTTGGCTACCACGACATGGGCGACCCGATGAATCTCTTCGTCTGACCCCTGCGTATGGATGAGCCTACATGACAGTCCGCATGGTCGCGCTCGACATCGATGGCACGCTCTTGGACCCCGGGGTCCCGGTTCGCGCGGTGCCCGGAGACCCAATAACGCGGGTGGTAGGCCAGGTCATGGAGCGGGGAGTCGCGGTGGTGCTCGCCTCCGGGCGGATGTACCCGGGTACCGCGAGTGTGGCCCGGCACCTGGGCATCGACCAGCCGCTCATCTGTCAGCAGGGTGCATCAGTGCATGAGAGCGACGGTAGTCTGCGCCACGGCTATTCCATCGACGCGGGCATCGCGATGGAACTTCTGGAATACGCCGGTGCGAATGACTGGCCGCTCGCATGGTTCGACTCGGAGCGATACCTTGTCACCAGGCACTGCGCGCAAGCACAGTTTTTCGCTGACGTCTCGCAAGTCGATATCGAGATTGATGATAAGCCCCACCTGTCACGCGTGCGGGCGACCGGGATCGACATCATCAGCACGCGGAAGCGCGCATCAGACGTTCATGCCGAAATCGCTCGGCGCTACGGTGACCAGTTATCTCTGCTCGATTTTCCATCGGTCACAGCGGTGCACGCATCTGATGCCAGCAAGGGAAATGCGCTGATGTTGATGGCCAAGGAATTGGGGATTGAGCAATCGGAGGTTCTGGCCATCGGCGACAGCGTCAATGACGTGTCGATGCTCAGCTGGGCTGGACACAGCGCCGCTCCGGCGCACTGCGACCGTTACGCGCGTGCGGCGGCCAAAGAGATTCTGCCTGGTGTGGGGGTCACGGGGGTGGTCGACAGGCTAAGGGCCGTTGCACAGGTGCCCGCAGGGACCGATGGATAGCAGACCGCCGGCTAGAGGCGGGTTGGGACTCGCTAGACATCCCATCCTTGCGCTGGGCTTTCGACCTTTCTACTTGCTTGCGGGCCTGTTTGCGATCATTGCCGTGCCGTTGTGGATCGCGTCGTACATGGGTTTCGCGCCCTTGGACCAGCACCGCATCGGGATGGCCTGGCACGGTCACGAAATGGCGTTCGGCTTCGCCAGTGCCGTCATCGCCGGTTTCCTGCTCACGGCAGTACGCAACTGGACCGGCCAGCCTACGCCGACCGGCGCTCCGCTCGCCGCGCTCGCGGTACTATGGGTGCTTGGGCGCGTGCTGAGCCTGACTGGCCCAGACCACGCAGCGACACTCGTCGACCTCGCGTTCCTGCCAGCGCTTGGCGTGACGATCGCGATTCCGATCTGGCGCAGCAGAAACGTGCGCAACTTCAAGATACTGTTGGTGCTCGCAGCACTCACGGTTGCCAATATTCTGTACTACCTCGCCTATTGGAATGTGCTGCCGGCGGGGTTCATGCGCGTCTCAATTACCGCAGCACTGGACATGATCACGATTTTGATGGCGATCGTCGGCGGCCGGGTCATCCCGGCTTTCACCTCCAACGCCATCGCGATGGTACAGCCAGGTCGAATCCGGAGCGTCGAGGTAATCGCCTTCGGCTCGCTGGTGCTGATCCTCGCAGCTGGAATCCTGGGCATCTGGTATCCCCTGCCAGGCTGGGCGTGGCTTGTCCTGCTGGCAACTGCGGCACTCGCGCACGCGGTTCGATTGCTATGTTGGGACCCTCTTTCCACACGCCGCAACGCGCTACTGTGGATGTTGCATGCCGCTTATGCGTGGATTCCGATCACCATGGCATTGCGCGCCTGTGCCCAGGTGATTGCCATGCCTCCTAGCGCAGCATTTCACGCACTGACCGTGGGCGGCATGAGCGGGCTGATGGTGGCCATGATGATGCGTACCGCGTTGGGCCATACGGGGCGATCACTCGCCGCGGGATCCGCAGAGATTACGGCGTTTGTGCTTGTACAGTTGGCAGCTATAGGGCGTGTTGGCGCCGGTTTCATCCGACCCGAGTTCTACCAGGCTGCGGTGGTCGGATCCGGAATGCTATGGTCCCTGGCATTTGTGGTCTTCCTGTTTCGTTACTGGCCGATCTTGACTCGGCCACGTGTCGATGGAAGGTTGGATTGAACATCTACTGGCCGAGATGGCGAATGTCGATCTCCGTGGCGCTTACGTTGCCGTCGCGTATGACCATCAGATCCGACTCCGGATTCGAATCGATGTGGAATCGCGCCAGGTCATGGAAATACTGATCACCCCGTTTGCTGAAACAACGTTCGTAGCAAGTCTGGCCAAGTTTCGATTTCACGATGGCCAGGTCCGGCGATCGGACGAATGGAAAATTGACGTTCCAGGTAATCGGCTCGGTCCCCACGTTTTCGATGAGCGCATCCCAGACCAAGGGAATGAATTCGTCCGACAAGGATTTGAGCTGTGTTGCGGTCTCCGGTAAGAACCCACGATTGTCGTGCCACTGCCGATAGACTGCAGGCTCGAGCGCTTGTGACAACGCCAGCGCAGGAAGCCCGGCAATGTTGGCCTCGAGGCAGGCACCCACGGTGCCGGAAGCAAGCATGAAGCCAAGCCCCGTATTGGTGCCGATGTTGATCCCCGACACGACAATGTCCGGTGGGTTTTCGAGCAGGTTATAGACTGCTAGGTTCACGCAATCCGCCGGAGTGCCGGTCACCGAAAAGGCCGGCGTGCCATGCAGATCGATCTTATCGACATACAACGGGCCGAAGCGGGTCATCGACTTGCCCTTCCAGCTTTGCTCTTCTGCAGGAACCACCACCGTCAGGTCGCCCCTCGTATGGAGCGCTTCGATGGTATTCAAGAACAAGGGCGAGTCGTGGCCGTCGTCGTTCGTCAGGAGTATGTGCGGTCGCTTGGCCATGTGATGAGTATCTGTCCAGGAGGTAGACCACTATAGGACCGCCTGTTTGGCCGTGCAGCAATACGCGATAGTATCGGCGTTGGTTGCATCGCGGCCGTCTTTTCCGGATCAGATCAAGGATTGAGTTGAAAGCCTACGTTGTTGTCATCGCGCTGCTGCTGGTTATCTTCGGATCGATCGGCGGCTATCTGTACAAGAGGTTCAGTGCCTTCGCCAGCATGGACTTCACTCCGCCGCCGGTCACGATAGCGGCTTCCACTGCGGCTCTGGAAACCTGGGACGAGACTTTGAATGCTGTCGGCACGGTCCAGGCTGTTAGAGGGGTAGAGCTGACGTCTGAAACCAGCGGCCAAATTACAGAGATACTGTTCCGTTCTGGAGGCCGGGTGCGCGCCGATCAGTTGCTGGTGGTGCTGAATGATGAAGTTGAACAAGCCAGCCGGCAAAATCAGATCGCGAGTCTCGAGCTGGCACAGGTCCTGTTTGCGCGGGACCGTACGCTGATTGAGCAGAAGTCCATTCCCCAGACTCAGTACGATCGATCGAGGGCCGATCTGGAGCGCGCCCGGGCCCAGCTAGCAGAAACCGAGGCGCGACTTGCCAACAAACGCATCGAGGCGCCTTTTGCGGGCAAAATTGGTATATGCCGGGTTGATGTTGGGGATTACCTTTCGCCGGGCACAGTGATCGCCACCCTGCAGGATCACACCGAGTTGGAAATCGATTTCACGGTGCCGGCCCGCTACGCGCCCAAGCTGCGTGCGGGCTTGGACGTGAGCGTGCGGGTCGATGCCCACCCTGACCGTGCCTTCAGTGCCGTGGTTACAGCAGTCGATTCGCGTATTGACCCCAATACCCGCAACGTTCTGCTGCGGGCCCGGGTCAACGAAGTGGAAGGGTTGCTGCCGGGCATGTTTGCGGTACTTGAAGTGCGCCTGGGCGATCAGCAACAGGTGATAACCATACCGGAAACGGCGATGACCTATGCCCTGCAGGGGAATACGGTTTACGTGATAGAACCGACCGAAGCAGGCCAATTGACGGCAGTAGCAAAGGTCGTTCGTGTCGGCAAGGTCCTGGACGGCAGAATTGCGGTGCTTGAGGGGCTCAATGCGGGGGACCAGGTGGTCAGCGTGGGTCAGAACAAGCTGTACCGGGGCGTTCGCGTGATCGTGGACGAGAATGTGAGGCTGTAATGGGTAACTTCACCGACGTCTTCGTTCGCAGACCTGTTCTGGCCCTGGTCTTGAGCGCAGTGATGTTGCTGCTTGGCCTGCAGGCGAGTTTGCAGCTGACCCTGCGGGAATATCCCGAAGTGGAAAAAAGCGTCATCTTTGTCCGCGCCGTGTACCCGGGAGCGAGCGCGGAGACCGTTCAAGGGTTTGTCACCACACCTCTGCAGCGACGCATTGCCGCTGCGAAGGGCGTTGAGTATGTCACCTCGCAGAGTGATCCCGGTGTATCTGAAATCGAAGTCTGGGTAAGGCTCGGCGAGAATTCGGCCGATGTGCTCGGAGAAGTGATCAGTAAAGTCAACGAAGCTCGGTTTGAGTTACCGCGTGCAGTTGAAGACCCGGTGGTCACCAACCGAACGGGTGACGACGCCATGATGTACCTGGCCTTGCTGAGCGACGAAATGTCTGCTCAGCAGGTTGCCGATTACGCCATGCGTTCGATACAACCGGTGCTCAGCACAGTAGAGGGTGTGGGCGAGGCCAGGCTTCTGGGCAGCGGCATGTTCGCTATGCGCATCTGGTTGAACCCCGAGAAAATGGCCGCTTTTGGTGTGACGGCCACCGATGTCAACGATGCCATTCGTCGGGACAACTACATTTCGGCTGCGGGAACCACGCGCGGTGAACTGGTCCGCGCCAGCGTTGATGCCGAAACTGATGTGCAGGACCCGGAAAAGTTCGCCGCGATTGTCGTCAGACAGGACGGAGACCAGCGCGTAAGACTGGGAGATGTCGCCAATGTTGAGCTTGCCAGCGAAACTTATGAATCGGCCGTGTACTCCAGCGGCAAGAAAACGGTGTTCATCGCGATCACCGAAGCGCCTGGCGCCAATCCTTTGCAGATGGCGTCGAGCGTTAAAGAGAAGATCAAGGAGTTGAATTCGCAGCTGCCCGCTGACATGACCATTTTCCTCGACTCGGATCTGTCCAGATACATTGGCGAGGCGTTGCAGGAAGTAGCCCAGACCCTGATCGAAGCATCGATAATCGTCGTGCTGGTGATTTTCCTGTTCCTCGGCTCGCTGCGCGTCGTGGCCATACCCATCGTCGCCATTCCTCTGTCTTTGATCAGCGTGCTGTTCTTGATCTGGACGATGGGCTTCTCCATCAACCTGTTGACGCTGCTGGCCATGGTTATCGCCATCGGGTTGGTGGTGGATGACGCTATCGTAGTTGTCGAGAATGTCCATCGTCACATCGAAGACGGTAAACAGCCTTTCCAGGCTGCGCTGATGGGTGCGCGTCAGGTGGCGTTGCCGGTCATTGCCATGACCTTGACGCTCGTGGCGGTTTACCTACCGATCGCCTTCCTGGGCGGTCTGACGGGTGTGTTGTTCAGTGAGTTTGCATTGACGCTGGCCGGGGCAGTGGTGGTATCGGGTATCGTCGCGCTGATTCTAAGCCCGATGATGTGTGCTTACCTGCTCAAGGACCATGATCACCAGGGCGCGACCGCCAACTGGCTGGATAGCCGTTTCGACCGTCTGCATCATCACTATGAGAGGTCGCTGGGTTATTGCCTGGACAATCGTGGGGCGGTGATGCTGTTTGCCGTCGTGATCTTTTTGAGTCTGCCGGTGCTTTATCAGTTGGCCCAGAAGGAACTGGCACCCGAAGAGGACAGCGGTAGCATCTTAGCCCTCTCCACGCCGCCAGATTACGGCAGCCTCGAGTACACAACCTATTTCCTCGACCAGATGATCGACGCCTGGCGGACGGTGCCGGAAGTGACTCATTCATGGCAGGTCAACGAACCCACCTCGGTGTTTGGAGGATTGGAGTTACTGCCCTGGTCGGAACGTGAGCGATCCCTCGAAGAGATCCGTCAGGATGTGCAGCGGAAATACGACAAGATCAGCGGACTCGAAACCTTCACCTTCGCGGGAGGCGGGCTGCCTGGTGCGTCGTCAGGTCTGCCTGTGCAGTTTGTGGTTTCTTCGAATGTGAGCTACGAGGAGCTGGACCGGGTCGCCGAAGAGATTTTGAGCAAGGCCAGGCAGTCGGGGGTCTTTGCCTTCGTCAGCAAGGACTTGCGCTACTCACGCCCCGAGGTTCGTGTCGGCATAGATCGCGAGCTTGCTGCGCGGCTTGGTATTTCTATGGAAGACATTGGCGCAACCCTGCAAATCATGCTGGGCGAGGCGGAAACCAATCGGTTCAGTTTGGAAGGGAGAAGCTACAAAGTCATCCCCCAGGCTGACAGGGGTTTTCGGCTGACCAAGGAATGGCTGGAACGATACTATCTGCGCACCTCAGAAGGTTCGCTCGTTCCCCTTAGCACGGTGATTACCCTAACGACAACTGTGCGGCCCAACACGCTAAGACAGTACCAACAGCTCAACAGCGTCACCATTCAGGGACTGCTGCTGCCGCCCAATTCGCTGGGAGACGGCCTCACATTTCTCGAGCAGGCACTCGAGGAGGTAGCTCCTGCCGGTTACCGGGCGGGCTTTGAGGGCGAATCCAGGCGCTTTGTCCAGGAGAACCAGGGTTTCTTGTTACTGTTTGCCACGTCACTTGTATTCATCTACCTGGTGTTATCGGCACAGTTCAACAGTTTTCGGGATCCGTTCATCGTGCTGATCAGTGTGCCGTTGTCAATCTTCGGCGCGGTGGTACCCCTAGCCCTTGGTTTTGCAACACTCAACATCTACACGCAGGTGGGCTTGCTGACCCTCATCGGGCTGATCAGTAAACACGGCATCCTCATTCTGGTGATGTTCTCGATGACTATCGACGGCGTCGATCGGTCTTCTGATCGCGCCAAGGCGCTGTTCCACCAGTTCTACTCCCGTCTGGACTCGGCCCTGGTTGATTGGAAGCTGGAGAAACTTCTCAAGGTGCTCCCG
>PVMK01176043.1_pt1 | contig 10533 bp, 11 predicted proteins | sample 1853481 | NCBI WGS metagenome assembly PVMK01 (sample SAMN08533507, study PRJNA380276) | Marine sediment metagenome, whole genome shotgun sequencing project. | reverse complement strand
TTGTAAACAAGAAGCGTGTATACAGGTTAATGAGGGAGAATAACCTTACTGTTAAACCAAACTCAAGATTAATAGCAAAGAGAATATCAGATAGACCAAAGCCAAGACCTGATAGACCTAAGCAGTGGTGGGGAATAGATATGACGAAGGTCATGACTGAGAGTGGCTGGGTATATGTAGTAATAGTACTGGACTGGTATACGAAGAAGATAGTAGGTCACTACAGTGGAAAACAAGCAAGAACAGCAGAATGGCTTGAAGCTTTAGAGAAAGCACTAAACAGAGAGTATCCACTAGAAGTAAGGGTAATGGACTTAAGCTCATGAGTGATAACGGGAGTCAGCCTACATCGCTAAGTTTTATGAAAGCTTGTTCTAATCTTGAAGTAGAGCAGGCATTTACCAGCTACAACAACCCAAAAGGAAACGCAGACACAGAGAGAATGATAAGAACTATGAAAGAGGAACTCTTTTGGCTAAAGGAATGGGAGAGTGAAAGAGAGCTTAGTTATGAATTTGATAAATGGGTTGATTATTACAACAGGAGTATTACTAATGACGACTACGACAAGAAATGTCAGGAATCAAAGAATAAACAATACAAAAATAGGATAGTCTAAAAAAGGGAAGTGCGCTGTAGTAATACAGCGCACTTTTATTATCTACATTAAGCTAAAACAACGTTTTGAGCTTGAGGACCTTTTGGGCCGTCAACAACGGTGAACTCTACGCGCTGTCCCTCTTCTAGGGAACGATAGCCCGTATCACTAATTTCATTATAGTGAACAAATGCATCTTTTTCATCTTCACGCTCTATGAAACCAAAGCCTTTGGTAGAATTGAACCACTTTACAGTGCCAATCTCACGTTCTGCCATGTTTGATTAACCTCCTTATGTATATTGGGTTATGCTTGTGGTTCAAACTCGCTTTCAGACGGTAATCTTAGGTTAGACAAGAACTACAGCAAACTCTGAAGGGAAACTTAACACATACACTCGCAAACGTCAACATATAAAGGTAATGTGCAAGGACATATGGCGGTTTCCCCTAGAATGGGGAAATGGCAATAAGTATGGCAAAAACAATTAAAGAAGAGAGGTTGAGATGGGTAAAACCGATAGCGGAAAAGCGGGTGAAGTTGGTAAATGTAGAGAAAGTATGTCCGCACAGCAAACGGAGTCTCGAGAGATGGGTAGCGGTATACAAAAGAGGTGGAGAGAAAGCTTTGGAACCCAAAGCGACTATACCTATATTATAACCTTTTTAAAAATACGGAAAATGAAGAAACAATATTGACTCAGTATAAAAAATTTTATAATCATAGGAAGATGTGTTCATGTTTTATGTGCTGCAACCCAAGAAGAAACAAAAAAGTTAATTTTAGCGAGCGTCTGAGTATTCATGAAAGAAGGACAAATGAAAAGATACCTTAGAAACAAACATCAAGTCTCAAAGACGCGGACCTTAAAGACATAAACCTATCTCGAGAATTCAAACCTTAGAAGATCAAAGCTTAGTGTATTGATGCCGCGTTACGCTATATCCCAAGTCCCATCAGGTTCCGGACAGGCTTCAACGGAGTTCTTATGAATACTGCCGTCTTCTAATTTGACTTTCTGCTCTATAGTTTTACATGTTTGCTTGGTTTCTACATTAACACGTTTTGCTTTCTTTTGGCCCTGGGTTCGAGGTTTTGGCTTGTTTTCTTTGGTTTGGATACGTCCAGTCGGTTTTAATGAATTCGACGACACATACCCAGATCCGATACCATTTTGTGATACTAGGTACCATCCTTGATTTTGAACTTTCGCAATGACCTGAATGATTTGCCCTCTTGTGAGATAACCAACACTTTGAAAATTAGTCCCAGGCCCGGCAAATATATTTGCATTTGATACAGCACTGAATTCTCCGGCAATTAAATCAAGGGGCGGTACTTCTTGTACAGTGTCCTGAACAACCACTTCCGATGTCCTTGTTTTGACCTTCGTCCCTGTGACTTTAACCTCACCTTCGACACCCGTATTAGGATTTGACCAGCCGGAGTCCTGACCGGTTGCAATAGCTTCCTCGGTCGAGTCAGCAAGCTCTTCCTGATCCTGCTGACTTAGATTTTCGAATAAGGACCCTCCCACTTGACAAAGAGAGCGGCCCAGGGGGTTCGTACGAAAAACACTAAAACAAGCCCTGTTGTAATTTACTCCCTGATTCCCCTGGTTATTGCCAGAATTCGGTTTGTTTAAAATCGCGTCTGCACCTTCTCTTATAACATTGTCAATCCAGCCAGCTTTAGCCTGATTTGTGGGAAATAAAATTGATGTAAGGCTTAATATTGTAAAGGCAACAATTAGAAACAACTTCTTTGTAGGCTTATCAACTTTATTATTCATCATCTCCATACACCCCCTTTATTTATTCAAACCATACTTATTTTTTGTCACTGCATTACTAAATAATTTCAAATTTCATCTAAGCGATTCATAAAACCTCTAAATGTCAAGCTGACCTGCCCCCTATAATAGTACCATAATTTAAGTTATTTTTTTGACAGAATGAGCCTCACCCCAAAGCTGTACCAGGTAAATTAGAGATTTCTGGCTTTTTTAAGTGCTTTTTCACATACTCCTCAGCTTATTATATATATTTTGCGCATCATCATCACCAGAATCCGCAATTTTTTTGTACCATTTTGATGACTTAGCCCCTTGCCTTAGCTATTAATTTGACTGCGATATTATCAACTTTCACGGATATTTTGTCGGAAAGCTTATCTATTCTTCCGACAGATAGTTCCAAAGCTCTTCGGCAGGATCAGATTTATATAATAGTTATAAGAACAATAATGCAATATTACAGTGCTCTTTTAACACACTAATCGAAATATATAATATAAATCTCAACCAGAAAATCCCAATCTGATGTACATTCTGCCAAGTGTTGTTATTTATGCACGAACTCGACTGTCTTGACCCATCCGCCGTTTCCTTCAATCGACATAAGATATGGTCCGAAATCCGTGATTATCTGCTCTGCGTTTTGCTGAACAGACTCATTATGTGCATATTCACCACTTTCGGTTTCCGAAATTGATTCAGGACTGGAACTATCATCTGCTGTGGTTATATCCGATCCGCTGGCAACTGGCAGAATAGCTCGTGTGGGTTGGCTCTTTAGACTCTTTACAGCATCATGTAGCAGCTTTGCAGTCAACTCTCCTTTACTATTCTCAAGCGGCCAGCTTGTAGCTATAAAATATATCTTTTCACGGCCACTTGCACCTTCAAGCGTATATGCTTTTCCCATGCTAGGTACCCAGTAATCTCTTCCTTTTTTTACTCTCGAAGATTCTCCGGGCGATGGATAGATTAAGGTGAAATTACTATCAGAATCCTCATTTAGGATATATACAAATGAGTCCTGAGCGGGTCTGAAAAAGAGGAATATTTTATCATTGTTTTCAAGTTGCACATTGTCTGTATAAATAGTATTTATTCCTTTGTGTCCTGACTTCTTGTAAAAAACCCCTAATTCATAAGCTAACTCGGAGTCTTCGGTACTGTTTAACGACCTGGTGGAATGCGGATTAGGCAATTTAGCTATTTCTACCCTCCTGTTCAGAGCGTGGCAGGCTTCTGTTTCAACCGTGCACAGAGGCATTCCCTCTCCGTAACCTTCTGCGATTATCCTGTCACTCGGTATGCTATACTCATTTGTCAGATACGAAACCACTGTAGCCGCTCGTTTTCGTGACAGGTCGTTGTTATAACTATCAGTTCCTCTTGAATCGGTGTGACCTGAAATCTGTATTACTGTATTTCCCAAGCCTTCCACCTGGATATCACGTGTGCCTAGTATGTCCCGAAGCGCTATTCCTATCTGCTGAAGCTGCGGAACAGCCGCGGGCTTGAGTTCCGCTTTGTCATAATCAAAAGCAATCATGTCCTCATTGAATTGTATTGATACAATTTCTCCAAGTGTACGTGTTTTTGAAGCAAGCAGTTTTTTGATAGACTCGGCAGTAATAACACCATATTCTCTCAATTCCTCTGATATAAATTGAGCTTTTTCAAGTCTCTGTCTGCTCACTTTGTCATCAGGTTTGATTTCGAGGCCCTTTTTGTACCATTTGGCTGCTTCCTCCTGCCTGTTAGTCTTCAGATATATGTCTCCCAAGCTAAAATAGGAAGTGGAAAATTCACCGTTTATTTCAATTGCTTTTCTATACTCACTAATTGCTTCCTCAAATCTTCCCTGACGTTCGTAAGTATCCGCCAGATTATTATGAGCATATTCTGACTTAGGGCAGATACTTATGGCTTCTTTATATAATTGAATTCTTTGCAAATAACCCTCTTGTGTACTAAGTTTTCTGTTGGCCTCATAAATAATCCGGTTCGCTTCATCGCAGTTGCGTTCCTGAGAAAATGTCAGTACCGGGAGAACTAAGTAAAGAGATAGAGTCAGTACAAACGTTATTTTCATTTTATAAACCCCTTGTTGTTGATTATCGTCCGCAGGCTTTGTTTCGTTAGTTATAGCTCCTCATAACAATCGTATCTTCTCCCCACTCAAAATCAGTACCCCGGCCTAATTCGGTAATCGTTTCCGTCAATTCATCAGCGAAATTCCTTGACCGGGATTCAATGCTTAGAGGGCTGCCTTGAACCGTCTGAAAGATAGCTTCGAAGTTGTTGAGATCAAAAGACTGCAAGTCTAGCTTCCTATTCGAGGCAATCACCTTCACCGTTTCCTCTCCGAGCGGAGGGAATACCTGGAATTCAAAATCTTTAATTCTCATTTCATGTGTCGGCAACTCGATCTGAGTCTGTCCTGCCACTAAATTATTCTGATTGAAACGGTTAGGAAACATAAGATTCACATTACCTTGAGAGTCCGCGTTGATAACATATAAGTAACAGTTCTTATTACATTTGATGTTGTAAACTATTTTTTCTCCCTTTCTGAAATCTCTCCTCCCGTCTGCGACATCTATCTGGACCTTGAGATCCGAGTCTTGATTTTCCAGAGCTGACAGTTTTTTTGCAATTAGCGCGTATTCAAGATTTGGCGCCATTTCAACTACAAGATCACTTAAATTCCCCGTTGGTGTTAAGGCAATCTTATCCCCGAATTTATTTAATATTCTTATGCTGTATTTGCCATCTGAATATATTCCTTTAATCATCCGGTCAAAGTTCTTAGTAGTAACAATCTTCACAAAAGGTATTTTCCCAATAGAAGATTTCAGCAGTTGAAACTGGTTTCGATTGGCTCCTGTAATCTCGTCGATGTAAACCGTGAGATATTTTGTGTTTACATTGTTTTGCGGAGTAGCACCATCACTATCAGAATAGTTCTGCGTGTTTACAGGCTGTGAATTTGTTGCGTAGCTGAATGCTGATTTTTCAATGCTCCTACCACTGTTCGGGAACAACTGTGGTTCCTGAACATTTTTGTGTTTGTCTCTGATAAGTTGTGAAGCATTTTCAAATATATCTTGGTACGAGTCATTTTCAGCACTGTTCATGGAGGTAACAAGGCTCTTTGTAAATATTCCGTGTCTTTTGCCATCTATATATGCTTCTCTGGCAACCTGGTCGTCTCTAGAAGCCGACATATACACATGGCCTTCCGGTATTTTCACTTCAAAGAACTCTAGGGAATTATTTATGCTCCTGGATTGTGGCGTATAGTCCACATTTGTAGGCTTGCTGCAAGGAAGATATCTTTTTGTGTAAGCCGGCGTATCCTCCATATTAGATACGACATCATTACCTATACTCCTTGTAGCCGTTCCGGAAAAACATGAATCAATAATTACAACTACCTCTCGACCATTAAGTTCATTTAACATATCACCTATGGTATCGTCCAGAACCAGCAAATTACTTTTAGTTCTATTGTCGCTGACGCTGATAAAATCATAAGGTATTAAGCCCTCGTCAGCTCCATCGTTTTCATCATTATTGTAATCCTGGACGCATGTTCCGTGACCCGAGAAATAAAATACGGCAATATCTCCCGGTTGCGTTTCTAAGATCAGATTTTCTCTGAATGCATTTATTATATTTTTCTTTGTTGCTTGGGAATCAAGAAGTACAGTTATGTCTTCATTAGAAAATCCGTATTTATTAATAAGCGTAGTTTTTACAAGCTCTACATCATTACCCGTTCCCTCTAAATCACGGATGTATTTATAGTCGTTTATTCCTACCAGTAATGCTTTTTTTTCGGCAGCTACTACGTCTACAGCAGCGAACAAAAAGAATATCCAAATCAACACGAAGCTAATTCGAATTGTCTGCATATTTTTAGAGTCTCCCATTTATTAGAGACGGCAGCAATCAATATTGAATGCTGCCGTTCTTAAGTTTTACTTATTCTACTACTTTCAATTCAAGATCGGCCTCACCCCATGTCTTTTTATCAATCGGAGCTAATGTTATAGCAATATCTCTGGCAATTGTTTCTTCAGGTTGATCAATCTTAAGGAAGAGTTCCGTATCATCATATCCTGCCTGACTCAACAGTATTAACTCATTTAATGTAGCTATAGCTTTGACCGTATCAGTGCCGGCCGGACTCTGTAATTTGAACTGAAACGGAGCTTCATCTGCTGGGATACTGTATGTCTTGCCCGCTTCAACGAAATTGTTGGTCTGATATTTATTTGGAAAAATCTGATGAACATTGCCGCTTGTTCCAATATTTATCAATGTCAGATGAGCGTCTTTGTTCGTCTTGAAATAAAATGTTACGACCTCACCAATTTTATATTCGGTGTTTTTATTATCTGTCCAGATCTCTACTTTTAGATCAGATTCCGGATTCTGTATATCAGTCAAAGTTTGAACATCAGTCTCCTCTGTAACACTTTGTTTTTCTTCAACCACTATTTGTTTTGTGTCCTCGGACTCGGCAGCTTCATTTTCCTGAGCCAGGACAGAGAAACTGATAGGGAATAAAGCAAAAATCAAAAAAAACAAGGCAACTCTGAAATTAAAAACATTTGTTAGGTTTCCTGAAAGAGTCATAATAAATTCCTCCTTGAGTTTATAAATTTAACGCGATTAAATCTACAATACGTATTCTACAATACATATAATATCTTGAAAAGTTATATCAATTCAGTCTATACTTTACATGCAATTTAGAGAGTTTCATAATCACCTCCTTTCACTTTTATTATATGACTTTTAGATGTCAATTTAGTTCCATAATATTTTTGGATTATTTTAAGTAGTCGCTCAAACACTAATGAGTCTCTCGAAGCTCGTTTGCCTTTCTCCTGTCCTGTTCTGCCCTATTGCTCATACCCATTTCTTCATAAAGGTGTGACCTGTCGGTATAGAATTGATGATTATCAGGCTCTAACACTATTGCCCTATTGTAATCCTCAAGAGACTCTTCATTATTGCCTAGGTAATAATTGCTTATAGCACGGTTGTGGTATGCTTTTGTGTAGTAAGTGTCAAATTCAATTGCGGTTGAATAATCCTCAATTGCCTTTTCATATTCTCCAATACTAGAATAAAGTACTCCGCGATTATTGTATACAGGTGCATAAGTTGGATCCAGCGCTATCGCCTGTGCATAAACATCGAGCGCTTTATTCGTGAATCCTTCTCTTTGATATAGAAAAGCCTTGTTGTTATATGTTTTAAGAAAACCCCTGTCAACCTCTAGTGCCCTATCAAAATTGTTCATGGCAGTATCAACCTCATGTAGCATTGAATAAGCGATACCTCTGTTGTTATAAGCAGCAGCATAGTCTGGATTCAACTCAATTGCCCGGCCTAAATCATCAAGAGCCCTGTTTATATTTTTCCTTATCAAATATATTTTCCCTCTCTCATGGTATGCTTCGGCATACGTGGGTGAAATTTCAGTTACTCTAGTAAACAAATTAATTGCCTCATCGTATTTCTTACTCCTGCTCAATTCTAACCCCTCATTAAACAGATGTGCCGCCCTCTCGAATGAGTCAATTTCAATTGAAGGCTTTATATCATCATTCGGCTGGATGAAGTAGAAATCATCAGTTAAAGCTGTGAATTCCTGTGGCATCTGTTCATTATCCGTTTTCCTCATTACATCTTTTCTAACTAGCATAAAAATATTCTGAATAGGAATTCCCGGCGCTCTTATCCATCTTAATAGTTCTTCAGTATAAGGGCTATTTTTGCCGTCTCCATCATTAGCTACTTTTCCGGCTGAAGTTGAATAGCCCACAATCGAATTAACCGGGGCATCAATCTGGGCTAAACCTATTTCTCTGGTTTCCAGACTCCTGGTTTTCTCGAGTCTAGGCAGATTCCTGCATGCATCAAAAATCAATATATTAGTGCCTGTAGCCGCTTCGTCCAGGACATCAAATATCTCTTTAAAATTTACACCGTGTCTTTCTATATGATCATATCTCTCTAGAACTGCTGTAACTGGTACCATATAGTTATGGCCTTTATATTGAACACCGTGGCCGGCATAAAAGAAGAACGTTGCTGAAGAGCCATGGATTTTTTGCCTGAATGACTCAATAGCTGCCAAAGTGCGGTCTTTTGATAAATCAAGCGCCAGTATGACTTCGAAACCAAGTCCCTCCAGAACACGGGCCATTGCCTCTGCATCATTTCTAGGATTGATTAACTCAGGCATTCTTTTATACTCACTATTTCCTATAATTAGTGCTACTTTACGTTTTTCATCATAAGCAACCTCTGGTTCTGCAATCCTTCTTGTTAGGGATTCTTTTTTTTTATCGCCGGTTTCCTGCGGCTTTTTATCTTCCGAATTATTACCAGAACAAGAAATTGTAATCAGCAGGATTATGACTAATGAAATACTAATTCTAAACAGATTCGAACCTTGTTTATTTATCATATTATTAGCTCCATATGCGCAATGATAAATACTATATATTGCCTATTTCATTTATTCTCTTAACTCTACAACTATGTTGCCTTCACTGTCTTTAAACTGATCATATTTGTCCGGTACTTGAGCGACTGTCTTCAATTCATTTATAAAATAAGATTCTTTCTCGGGATCGACATGAATATAAATAATGAGTCCCTTGTTGGTCAGTTTCCTTCTAACGATATTCCCATTCACGGAATCGATAATATTAATTAGATTGTTATAGATGTTCTTAATATCATCCGAAGCTATTAATATCGGCGTCTGAGCTTCATAATATTGATTCACGACACCGTTGTCGCTAGACCTAATTTTATCGACATTATAATTCTGATAATATAACGAGAAGGCAAGGAAAACAAGTATTGCTATTGCGGCTGCTCCAACCGCTTTTGTTGGCAAGCCAATATCTATGAGACTAAATAATTTGTCCAGGAATTTTGTTATGTTTGCTGTCTCTGCACGGGTTTTTTCTTTGCCGCTCAGATCGTTTTGCTCTATGATGGATGATTTTAATCTCGTTACAAATTCAGTTGACGGTTCGGGCTTGTGATAATCTTCAAGTATATTAATCACGTCACGCAATGTCTTTAATTTATGCTGAAGGTCGACCGAATTCCTAAGCTCATTTTCGACTTGAGATATAGTATTATTGTCCAGCCTTCCGGTCACATACTCATATAACAAATCTCTTACTTGATCTTTATCCATATATATCACATTTGCTCGCTAAGTAGCATGGTCAGTTTAGATATTGCCCTATTCAATCGTGAGCGGATAGTGCCAATAGGTACTTTGAGAATGTCTGCGGCTTCCTTGTAAGAAAGGTTTTCAAAATGTATAAGATGTACAACCTCCTTATGTTCGTCTTTGAGTTCGTCTATAAGTAAGGTTAATCTTTTCAATCTTTCATTTTCTGCCATCACGAGTAAAGCTTCTTCCGGACCTATATAATTAGTTGTCAGGGTGTCCAAAATGTCTAGGTCATCTTCCGCAGGATTAATGAACCGGTTGCAGTATTTAAGGCGGTCTATGCAGTTTGTATAAGCAATCTGGTACAAAAGGACTTGAACTTAGTTGTTTCTTTTAGATCTTTTACACTGTGCATCATTTTTATAAATGAGTCATGAGTCGCATCTTCGGCCTTATGATCTTTGTAAAACATTTTTTTCCTGCAAAAACAAAACAGATCCTGATAATAAACCTCGGCAAGATCCCAGAAAGATTGTTTATCACCTTTTCTGGCTCTTTCTACCAAATGGTTTAAATCTTTCAATGGTAAGACTCCCTAGTTACGCCAAAGTTCCACAAATCTTCCAAATCCGTAAGAATCTGATCCTAATGTGGTTATTTATTAATACACTGCTGTTAATGAATGTAAAATACAATAAAAATTTAGGTCACTTTAGTAATATTAACATAACAGGATAAGACTGATCTAACCAATACTTTGATATTTAATAGTATGTGAATTGATTGACCTGCCCCCCTATAATAGGTCCATAAGTTAAGATATTTTTTTGACAGAAAACCCTATACATAGGAGGCAAGTTAAATGGTGACCTGCCCCCCTATAATAGGTCCATAAGTTAAGTTATTTTTTAGAGATGAAACCC
>PVMK01115272.1_pt1 | contig 10533 bp, 10 predicted proteins | sample 1853481 | NCBI WGS metagenome assembly PVMK01 (sample SAMN08533507, study PRJNA380276) | Marine sediment metagenome, whole genome shotgun sequencing project. | reverse complement strand
GGAATATTGCGGATCGCGTCCAATTCATGGAATTAATCATGATTAACTCCATGAATTGGGCGCGATCCGCAATATTCCTGGCGGCAATTGGTTTTTCAACACTGGCCATGGCCGCGGTCCAGGTAGGTCTACAGGTGAGGTTACAGCCGCTCATTGCACGGACATGACCGCCCCGGACATCCACTTGGATCCACAAATCAAGAACCGCGGCTAAAACGGATCTGGTCTGCAGCCTATGCACCTCAGTATCGGCGTAACCGGGCACCGTGACCTGGTCGAAAGCGAGCAGCCCGCCCTGGAATCCCGGGTACGGGCCTTGTTCGATGCCCTGGATGCCGATTACCCCGATCTTGATCTACAGTTGCTTACCGCACTTGCTGAAGGCGCTGACCGGCTGGTGGCACAGGTTGCGCTTCAGCTCGGAATTCCTCTCATCGTGATCCTGCCCATGGCGCAGGCTGAATATGAAAAGGATTTCGAATCGACGGAAAGCCTGGCCGAATTTCACTCCATGCTTGCAAAGGCGCAACAGACCGTAACGCTCTCGAGCGTGTCCGGGGAAGGTTCCCTGGGGCGGGACAGCCAGTATGCACAACTGGGACTGTTCATCTCAAACCATTGCCAGGTGTTATTAACGCTATGGGACGGCAAGCCTTTCAATGCGGTGGGTGGTACGGCGCAAGTGGTTAATTATCACCTGACGGGCGTGATGGAAGGATTCGCAGGCGACCTGTCCCCGGCCAGCCTGTTGGCCGACAATGAAAATGACCTGGTCCACCAAATCGTTTGTTCCAGGGACCGGCCTGACGGTGGACCTGCAGACGGTTTGACTGCCCTTGATTCTTTCTGGTTCAGCAGCCGCCGGGACGGCGAGCGAACCGGGGAGATGCCCCAAGCCTACCGTTTACAGTTGGGCCGAATGCAGCAGTTCGCTCGCGACTGGCAGGAAAAACAAGCCATCGTCCATTCGCGCAGCTCCAGCTTGCTGGAAGGAAAGCCAAAGCTCGAGGTGCCGACCGGCGTGCACCAGACCGATCGTTTGTTTCAGACAGCAGACAGCCTGGCAATTCACTACCAGCTGCGGGTCAACAGCAGTCTGCGGGCGATTCATTTGCTGGCAATAATGATGGGCCTGGTGTTCCTGGTCTATTCGGAATTTGACGGGCCGGGTTACATGGTGCTGACGTTCCTGGGGCTGTTTTTCACCGGTGTTATTGTGCACATCATTGGCAGTAGCCGTGATTGGCACCGTAAATACCTGGATTACCGGGCGCTGGCCGAAGGATTGCGGGTGCAGTTGTATTGGAATCTGTCCGGGGTTGTAGATACGGAGTCGGCAGGTTTTGCTTACGACAATTTTTTGCAGAGTCAGGATGTGGACCTGGGGTGGATTCGGCACGTCATGCGCCAGGCCAGCATGAATCGCATACGAGGACAGTCTCCGGATCCAGGATGGGTTGGCTGGGTCATTGATGAATGGATTGGCAGGCCGGTTAGCGGGCGTGGCCAATTGGCCTATTATTCGCGCAAGCAAATGTATAACACTTCGCGTTTTCGCCGTACCCGGATACTCGGGAGCCTGTGCCTGTGGGCGGGAATCATGATCGCCGTGCTGTTGTTTCTGCAGGGCACGGACGGAGATGGAGAACGACGGCGTGTGCTGCTCGTTCTGATGGGCGTTCTACCGCTGGTGGCTGGTATCTGGGATGCCTATTCACACAAGAAAGCGGAAAAAGAACTGATCAAGCAATATGGGTTCATGAGCCGGGTATTCCTGAAAGCCAGGAAGTTGCTGGACAGCTCTATTGACATCACTTTCCACCGGCAAGTGCTCAGGGCGCTGGGCCAGGCCGCGCTGGATGAGGGCGCGGAGTGGTTGCTCATGCACCGGGAGCGCCCGCTGGAGCACGGGCGTTTGTAGGAGCGGATTCATCCGCGAATGTAGAGGAATTTATCCATAATCATCGCGGATGAATCCGCTCCTACAACCTCGGAATCGTTAGTTCCTGACCGGGAAAAATCTGGTCCGGGTTTTCCAACAGGCCGGTATTTGCTTCAAAGATTTTCAAGTAGCTGGAGCCGTCACCGTACACCTGTTCGGAAATTTTCCACAAGGTATCGCCGGACTGTACCGTGTAGGTTTCAGATTCTGTGGGAGCGGATTCATCCGCGATCGTCTCTGGTTCATCCACACCCACGTTCGCGGATGAATCCGCTCCTACGGGTTCGGATGCGGCTTTGCCCCCAAATGCGTTCTTGATCTGGTCGAATATTCCCAGCCCTGTCTCCTGTTTGCTCAGAAACTACCCGTCCTGGGCAGCTTCTGAGCAATTATACAGGTAGCGGCGGGATTATCGATTCATACGGTTTTCGATCAGTTGCTCTACCACATCAGGATCGGCCAGGGTCGAGGTATCGCCCAGGGTTGAATAGTCGTTGGCCGCAATCTTGCGCAATATCCGGCGCATGATCTTTCCGGATCGGGTTTTTGGTAATCCGGGCGCCCATTGCAGCAGGTCTGGCGTTGCGATCGGACCAATCTCTTTGCGCACCCATTTGCGCAGTTCAGCGTGTAGTTCATCCGAGGGTTCCACATCCACCACCAGGGTCACGTAGGCATAAATACCTTCACCCTTGATGTCATGCGGGTAACCAACGACGGCCGCCTCGGCTACTGCCGCATGAGAGACGAGTGCGCTTTCAATTTCTGCGGTTCCGAGACGGTGGCCCGAGACATTGAGTACGTCATCAACGCGGCCGGTGATCCAGTAGTAGCCGTCTTCGTCCCGGCGCGCTCCGTCACCGGTGAAATAGGTGCCCGGAATGGTCGAGAAATAAGTGTCTACGAACCGTTGGTGGTCGCCATAAATGGTTCGCATCTGCCCCGGCCAGCTATCGGTGATGACCAACAGGCCTGAGGTGGCGCCTTCGGTCGGCATGGGGTTGCCTTTTTCGTCATACAGCGCGGGCATGACGCCCGGCAATGGATTGGTCGCGGAACCGGGTTTGAGGTCGGTGGCGCCGGCCAGTGGGCTGATCATGATGCCGCCGGTTTCAGTTTGCCACCAGGTGTCTACGATGGGGCAGCGTCCTTCCCCGATGACGCGGTGGTACCAGTCCCAGGCTTCGGGATTGATCGGCTCGCCCACGGTTCCCAACAGCCTCAATGACTTGCGTGAGGTTGATTTCACCGGCCCTTCACCTTCGCGCATCAAAGCGCGAATCGCTGTGGGGGCGGTATAGAAAATGTTCACATGGTGCTTGTCGCACACTTCCCAGAAACGGCTGGCAGAAGGATACGTGGGTATGCCTTCGAACATCAGCGAAATCGCACCGTTCGCCAGCGGTCCGTATACGATGTAACTGTGGCCGGTCACCCAGCCGACATCGGCCGTGCACCAGTACACTTCGCCGTCGTGATAATCGAATACGATCTCATGGGTATAGGCGGCGTAGACCATGTAGCCGCCGGTGGTGTGCAGCACGCCCTTTGGCTTACCGGTCGAACCGGAGGTATAGAGTATGAACAGTGGATCCTCGGCGTTCATTTCCTCTACCGGACAATCATCTTCAACTGTCGCGGCTTCATCCTCGAGCCAGTAATCGCGTCCGTCAGTCCAGTTGATGTCACCGCCGGTATTGCGAACCACGATGACTGAATTGAGGCAATCCATTACGCCATCGATATTGCATGCGGCATCGACATTGGCTTTCAGGGGAACTACACGGCCGCCGCGAAGGCCCTGGTCTGCGGTGATCACCGTGTTGGAATCGCAGTCGATAATCCGGCCAGCAAGTGCATCGGGAGAAAATCCTCCAAATACGACCGAGTGGATCGCACCGATGCGCGCACAAGCGAGCATTGCGATGGCGGCTTCTGGAATCATCGGCATGTAAATTGTGACCCGGTCGCCTTTTACTACACCGCGTTTCTTCAGGACATTGGCCATTTGACAGACGCGTTTATGCAACTCACGGTACGTGATGGTTGCGTCGCGGGCGGGGTCGTCCCCCTCCCAGATGATCGCGGTCTGGTCACCCCGTGTTTCGAGATGCCGGTCAACACAGTTGTAACAGGCGTTCAACACACCGTCTTCATACCAGCGGATATGCAGGTCTGAACGATCGAAGGAAACGTCCTTGATTTTGGTCGGGAAATTGAACCAGTCCAGGCGTCTGGCCGTCTCGGACCAGAAAGTCTCGCTATTCTCGACGGATTCCGTGTAAACGCGCTCATACTCTGCTTTATCAAGGAGTGCGCTGTTTTTAAAAGATTCGGGTACTGGGTAAATAGTGCTCATTTTCTTGCCTTTCTGGTGTTTAGGATTGCCATATTCTAGCGGGTGAAATCGAATAGGTTCATGTCCTTGATCAGGTTCCCTGTATTCCATCATCAGGCGTTACGGGTCTCCATTATACTTACGTCTACCAGATCCATGCCGGAGACCACCATGCAGATGCTTCGAATCGCAGCGCTGACTGTTTTGCTGCTTTCTTTTCCAATTTCGCCCGTTCTGGCCGAACAGGATGTAGAGCGCTTGAAAATTGGTCTTGCCCTCAGCGGAGGCGGCGCCCGCGGCGGGGCCCACGTGGGAATTCTCAAAGCACTGGAAGAACTGGATGTAGAGATCGATTATATTGCCGGCACCAGCATGGGCGCCATTATCGGCGGGCTTTATGCATCGGGCTATAGTGCAGAAGAAATTGAACATATCCTGATCGATACGGATTGGAAGAAGGCGATGACCGACAAGCCTGCGCGCAAAGACCGGACGATGCGCAAGAAGGAACTGGAAAACCAATTTCTGATTCCCTACCGGGTCGGATTCAACAAGGGCAAGTTGCAATTGCCGCTCGGCGCCATCGAGGGACAGCACCTGAACCAGTTATTCCACAAAATGCTGTTGCCGGTCGTTGGTATTAACCAGTTTGACCAGCTTCCCATTCCTTTTCGCGCTGTCGCCACCGACCTGGTCACTGGCGAGGCGGTCGTTCTGTCCAGTGGTAGCCTGCCTGATACATTGAGGGCAAGCATGTCCGTGCCGGGCATTTTCGCTCCGGTCAGAATCGATGGTCGCCTACTGGTCGACGGCGGTATGTCGAACAATCTGCCGGTCAACGTGGTACGCGAAATGGGTGCCGATATCGTGATCGCAGCGGACATTTCCAGCCCGTTGCTGAAAGAAGAGCAACTCACTTCGATCCTCAGCGTAACCGAGCAATTGACCAATTTCCTGACCCGCAGGACAACGGAACGACAGATCAAGTCGCTGGGGCCGGGGGATGTGCTGATTGTGCCTGAGCTTGGCAATTTCAGTTCAACCGATTTTGAAGCCGCAGACGATATTGTGCACCTGGGTTACGAGGCGGCCCTGCAAGCACAGGATGAGCTGCTTGCAATGGCGGGTGGCGGGGGTAGGGAGCCGGTGCGCCCGCCAGGTCAGCCTGCAGCCGACTACATCGTTCATTTTGTGGATATCGATAACAGATCGGTGTTGAACGACGAGCTCATTCAATCCAGGCTTGATGTGGACCTGGGCGAACCGATTGACCTGCAGGCGCTCGATGAAAGTGTCGACAAGATATACAGTCTGGATGTTTTCGAATCGGTGACCTACGATTTGGTCAAGAACGATGAAGGCCAACAGGGGGTCGTCGTGCACGCGAAACCACGCGCCTGGGGCCCGAACTACCTTCAGTTTGGCCTGGAGTTATCCAGTGACTTTTCCGAAAACTCAGACTTCAAGCTGGGTGTGGCCTATACGCGCAACGCGCTCAACAGCCTGGGTGGGGAGTTACGGGTCGTCGGCTCCATCGGAAGGGAGGGTGAGATCAGCTTTGATTTTTATCAGCCAATCGACCTGGAGGCTAACTGGTTTGTGCAACCCCAGGTGTATTGGCGCAGGCAAAACTACAACTTGTGGCAGGACGATACCAATATCGCCAAGCTGGAAATCAATGGTTTGGGCCTTCAGTTTGGAATTGGCCGTAACCTGAGCACAACGGATCGCTTGCGGCTGGATTACGAGTTTGGTCGCGGGGACGCGGATGTCATTACCGGCGACCTGGGCTTTCCGATTGATGACCGGATCAAAATTGGCGAGTTGAGGCTACGGTATGATCATGACAGCCTCAGCAGCGTCTGGTTTCCGACTTCCGGCATGTTGCACCGGCTTGAATTCCTGTATGCATCGGATGACCTGGGTGCGGCTTCCAATTATCAACAGGCAATGGCAAACGGCACACTGGCCTTCTCCAGGGGTAGAAATACGGTCATGTTCAATTACGACGCGGGTTACAGCTTTGACGACAAGGCCCCGATTGAACGGTGGTTCCGCCTCGGTGGCTTTGGCCGGCTCTCAGGCCTGGCGCCGGATCAACTCACCGGGCGGCATTCTGCATTGGCGGTCATGGCGTACTACCGGCGCCTGAACAGCCTGGACCTTATTCCAACTTATGCCGGTTTCACGCTGGAGACAGGAAATACCTGGGAATACAGGAATGACATCCGATTCGATAACCTGCGCTATGGGGTCAGCCTGTTCGTTGGTGCGGAAACGCCCCTCGGCCCGGTCTATTTTTCTGTGGGGCACAGCGACAACGGGGATAATGCCGTTTACTTCTACGTCGGCAATCCGTTCAGGATCAGCCGTTTTGATTAACGCTTCCAGGTCATGCCCGGCCGCCAGCCCCATTTGTAGAGCAGGGCCGCGCCGAAAATCATGCCGCCCAGGTGAGCAAAATGCGCTATACCCGGCATGGATCGGGTGAGGCCAAGCATCAGTTCGATGCCACCATAAATCAGCACGAACCACTTGGCCGAGATGGGAACCGGGAAGAAAAGCAGGAAGATCTTGTTGTCCGGCCACATCACGCCGTAAGCCAGCAGCAGGCCGAATACGCCACCGGAAGCGCCGATCGTAGGGTAGACGCCGCCCTCGAACATCTGGACCAGTAACTGGATCACGGCCGCGCCCACAACGCATGCCGCGTAAAAAGAAAGAAATCGCTGGCTGCCCCAGGAGCGCTCCAGTGGCGTGCCAAACATCCAGACGGCGAACATGTTGAAGAACAGGTGATTGAAGCTGCCGTGAAGGAAAGCGTAGCTGACCACCTGCCAGGGTGTGAAAAAACCGCTGCTCAACGGCCAAAGCGCCAGGCCGGGCGGCTGAAAATGCATGAAATACACGATGGCGCAGATAATGATGATGCCCATCGATACCGGTGTGTCCGACAACAGTGACGTATTAAAAGAATTCTGGCGTTGGTTCAAACGAAGCCTCCTTTGCTGCGGGTTCATATTACAATACGTGGACATTGAACACCCGGGAAACAAAAATGGATGTACCAGTGCAAGAAGCGCCAGCCCAGGTGCGGCGCGTTACGGTCTATGCCTCTTCGAGTAACGCACTCGCGGAAAGCTATTATGATGCCGCCGGGCGCCTGGGGACTGTCCTTGGGACAGGCGGGAGTGGATATTGTTTATGGCGGTGGTGGCGCCGGACTGATGGGCGCGATGGCCAACAAGGCGCTGGTCGAGGGCGCACACGTGCATGGCGTGATCCCCGGTTTTCTGAATACCGTGGAACACGGGCATCAGAATCTCAGCAAGATGGAAGTAGTTCCCGACATGCGTGAGCGCAAGCATCGCATGCTGGTGGATTCCGATGCAGTCGTTTCTCTGCCGGGAGGCAGCGGTACCTTCGAAGAAGTTTTCGAGGTGCTGACCCTGAAACGGCTGGGTGATTATCTGGGCCCCATTGTGTTGGTCAACACCAACAACTATTTCGACCGCCTGGTCGATTTCCTGGAACACAGTGTAAGCGAGCGGTTCATGTCGCAGCTTCACCTGGAGATGTGGTCGATCGTGGATGAGCCAGAGCAGGTTTTCGAAGCTATGTTTTGCGCCACAAAATGGAGCCGCGATGCGCGAAAATTCGCCGCGGTGAGTAATTAGATTATGAAAATCATGCCGTTTTCCCAGGGGCTTGCCTGGTTGCTACAAAGCCTTGCACTGTTGCGCATGCAGACCGGCCGTCTGCTGTTGATAGCAGTGATCATGCAAGTGATCCTGGGCCTCACCCAGGTGCCGCTGATTGGGCTCCTGGTCATCATCTCAGTGCCTGGTCTAAGCGCGGGTGTTCTGGAAGCCTTTGACGTGACGCGGCGGGGAGGTTATCCAGGCCTGAGTCTATTGTTGAAGCCGCTGACATCCAGCAAGCATGTCGGCCGTTTGTTTCTGATGGGTGCGCTGATTTTCGTGATCGGTGTTGTCAGTATTTCAGTGGTGCTTTCCGGCAGTGAAGATTTGTTCAACCCGGAACTGATGTCCCGTATCGAGCAGGGAGACGTCGACGCCATTACGCAACTGGACCCTAATTCGATCAGTAAGATGGTCCTGGCTTTCGCGGTAGGTATAGCGATCAGTGGAACGTTGAGCTATTTCACCATTCCGTTGATCTGGTTTGGCGACCGCAAGCTGGGGAACGCGCTGGTAGCAGGATTGAAAGCCATGGTCGTCAATTGGAAACCTTTCCTGATGCTGGCGCTGGGATTGTTCGCGGCACTTATTCCGGTGGCCATAATCGCCGGGTTTTTGTTGGGTATGGCCGGAGGGGGCGGGCTGTTTTCGGTAGTCGTGATGGGGGGCATCATGATCCTGTTGCTCGGCTTTCAAATGCTTCTGTTCGGCACGCAATATTGCGCTTACCGGGATATTTTTGGCATTGACGAGCCAACTGGTTCGCCGTCAACTGGTGACGACAGTCAACTGGTAGCCTGATCTTCGGCGTCTTCTTCGGCAGGTTCTGCATTACCGGTGCGCCGGTGGGGCAGCAATATCTGCGACATCAGTATGCCGGCCTCAAACAGCAACCACATGGGCAGGGCCAGCAATGTCTGAGATATGACATCCGGAGGCGTGAGCACCATGCCCATGGCGAATGCGCCGACCAAAACGTAGGCCCGCGCCTTTTTCAGCTGTTTGATCGTCGTCATGCCGGTCGCCACCAGGATGATGACGGCGATAGGCACTTCAAACGTGATGCCAAAAGCCAGGAACAGTGTAATCACGAAATCGAGATACTTGCTGATATCCGTCATCACCGTGACCCCTTCGGGGGCGACGCGGGTAAAAAAACCGAACACCAGCGGAAACACGAGGAAATAGGCGAAGGCGCAACCGGCATAGAAAAGGAATACAGCCGAATACAGAAGCGGCCGGGCCAGGCGTTTCTCCTTCTTATACAGTGCCGGCGCAACGAAGGCCCATAGCTGATACAACACAACAGGCATGGACAGGAGCAGCGCGAGCAGCAAGCAGAGTTTGAAGGGCACCAGGAAAGGTGAGGCGACATCGATCGCGATCATGGTGCTACCTTCCGGCAGCACGGCCGTCAGCGGCGCTGCCAGCAGGGCATAGAGTTTGCGTGAAAACGGCAACAGGATAACCAGCACAATCAGCACGGCAGAGCAGGCTTTGAGCAGCCGGCTGCGTAATTCCACGAGGTGTTCCAGGAAACTCAGTTCCTGGTCAATGACATTAACTTCCGTCATCAGTGTCGTCCGGCTTTGCGGCCGGATCTGGCTTGACCGGATCGAAATCCCTGATCGAATCAACGCCGGATTTGACCTTGTCCACAGTGGATTTTATTTCTTGTTCGAAGTGCTTCAGGGGCTCTTTGAGATCCTCGGTCCGCATCTCAGCTTCGATTGAGCGCTTGAGGTTCAGCCAACTGCCGCGGGCTTTGCGGGCCAGGCCGCCCAGGGTCCGGGCCACGCGCGGTAATCGCTCAGGGCCGAGCACCATCAGTCCAACCAGGGACAGTAGCAGAATTTCTGCGAACCCGACGTCAAACATGGGAATGGATTAGTCGGAAGATTGCTTGTTTTTGGCAGGTTTTTCGGACTTGGCTTCCGTTCGTTCTTCCGGGGCTATCTGGTCCGGTTCCAGCTTTTCTTCCAGATCATCCTTGACCTCTTCCATGCCTTTGCGGAAACCTTTAACCGCAGCGCCCAGGTCGCCGCCCATGTTACGCAGCCGCTTGGTTCCAAAAACCAGGACGACAATAAGTAGCAGTATCAGTAACTGCCACATGCTGATTCCACCAATACCCATGTTTTACTCCGTGATTCAGACTACAGAGAGTTTAACGCAAACCGGCTGCTAATGATTAACCGGTGCGTCTTACTGCGATCAGGCCGGTCAGCAGCATCAGTGCTGAGAAAAGTATCAGGCCATACTGGCTGAGGGTGGGAATCCCTTCGAAGAAAACCGTGTTGGTCACAATGCAGTTACGTTCAGCATCACCCAGACCGATCGAAACAGGAGGAGAGCAAGTGCTTTCAGCTTCGATTGCGCTGGTTCTGAAGTTTTCCTCGGTCCAGCAACTTGTTGCGCCGTCATACTCAGGGTAGACCAAAGCCTTCTGGCTGGCCTGACTTCCATCGAACAGCCATGACCAGTACATAAGGCCGTTGTCCAACATCACACCATCCCCGTCAAAAACATTGGCGCAGAACAGCGCAATGGTC
>PVMK01113951.1_pt1 | contig 10533 bp, 9 predicted proteins | sample 1853481 | NCBI WGS metagenome assembly PVMK01 (sample SAMN08533507, study PRJNA380276) | Marine sediment metagenome, whole genome shotgun sequencing project. | reverse complement strand
CACCGATCAACCGTTGGCGACCTTACTGAAGCAAAAAGGCAAGTTGCAGGATGGCTTCATATCGGAGTTGTACGCGGGCGACGTGGGCAGCGGCAATATCATAAAACAGATCTTTCAAGAAATCTATCTGGGGCATGAATTATTTAAATCCACCTATAATTTGAAACCGAAAATTTATAAGGGTGTCGGCTATATACTGAGGGAAAAAGTGCTCATCGAGCGATCAGTTCTGGATGATCTTTCCCGCCATAATGTTCTGGCCATTGCGACCGGCCGTCCGAAAGTGGAGGCAGCCTATCCATTAGATTATTTTGACCTGAAGAAATATTTTAAAATGATCTTTACTCTGGACGACTGTCTGATGGAGGAAAAGAGAATACTTAACGAAACGGGGGAAAAAGTATCACTCAGCAAACCGCACCCCTTTATGCTCGATGCCATCGCGGAAGCCCTGCAAGATAAATTTCTTGGATTTTATTATGTCGGTGACATGCCGGATGATATGGTGGCAGCCTCCAGGTCGAAGGCAGGATATAAAGGGGTGGGCCTGCTTTTATCGGCGGCCGCAAAGGACAGTCTGAGAAATAAACTGATTCGAGCCGGTGCAGATTTTATAATCGATGACTTTGAGGGTTTATACCGGTTGTCATAAATATGTTCCATTTGAACCGAGTTTCTAACAAACAAAGATGAATCTGTGTAACGATTGAAAATAATTGTAACTTATGACAACCGCTATATTATTAGAGCGTTTGGATCAAGCCAACTTGGACGTTATTATAAATCTAAAAAAGACTCAAAAAACTGCCAGTATCGGAACGTTATTATGACAAACGCTCTAGCAGGACTCATTGAATAAGTTATAGCTTTTCCTTCACCCATGAACGCACTAATTGAGCCCTGTCAATTCCCGACCGCTTTGACTCCCTGTCGATTATTCTGACGTCGGCCGGGTCAAGTCGCAGCTGGATTAACTTTTTCGGGGGTCGTTTGAAGTTCAGCGCCCCTTCCCGCCATTCCTCAATATCCTCGGGTTGATTGTTATCCCAAAATTCCTCAAGTTCATCGTCGCTCATCGGTGGAACGTCGGAAATTTTTTTTGGCGTGCTCATCGTCTAACACCTTTGCGATTGCTATATTTTCTTGTTTGCTTTTTATTCATATCCCTGGCTGTAATTATCTATTATCGATAGTGAAATTATTTTGATTGAATTTACCCTTTGACACAAGGCAAAAGTGTCTTAACCTTCAATGATGAACCTGTGCTCAAACCAGAGGAAGGTGCCAAAATGATGGCGAATTCGGAACTGAGAAACGGCGAGCGTTTTTATTTTGAAACGCCCGTTTTGGTTGAGGACAATCGTACAGGATATCGTTATGACGGAACAATGTTCAATTACAGCAAAAGCGGTATGTACCTGGAAACCGACTATGCCCCGCGCCCCAGCAGAAAAATTCGAATAAAAATAAATAACTTACCTGATACCTCTGCTCCTAAAAAGTATCTGGCTGAAGTCAGGTGGCGTCAGCCGTTGTTTGATAAGAAGTCATCCTATTCGTATGGGATCGGTGTAAAACATTTTTAGGGCGAAACCCCTCACTTGAGCCTTTCCGCCATCAATAACATGGACATGGAAGTGGTTTGATCGTTTCTGGCCCGGGAAAGAATTTCTTTGATGACCTCATTTTTTTGATCCGCCACCCCACCGATTTCAACCCAGCGTCCGAATGGAACCGTCACCTCGGTTTGAGCCCCATAAAAACGGACAACAGCATCTTTGTCATCACCATAAGCCATGCGGGGAACGATCCTTACCAGGACACTGTCTTGAAAAATGGTTGGCGTGACTTCAAAACCGGTTTCAATAACCTGAAATACCACCGTATTCACACCTGATCCATACCGCCGGGAAAGGTCCGGCCAGCTATCATGGTAGGGGATTTCCTTTCCGGCGATAATATAGGCTGCCTGACCCGCGGTGGCAATAACAGCGTGTTCAGAAAAGTTCGTCCGATGACGACGGCCCTCCTCGATGGAGATATCCGCACCGTCTTTTCTCCTGCCGCCGGCAGCCGCATGCCAGTCGTCACCGGAGACCCGGCCACGGGCAGAAACCGACCCGGCCTCACCGCTTCGCTGTTCATAAAATCGAACCCTGATTCTCACCTGCTCCAGCGGTTTGTCAAACTGATCCAGATAAGCGCGTACCCGCTGGATGGCGTCCGGGCTATCAACAATGACCAGAGAATTTACCCGCTCACTGACGGTAACAGAGCCATCCGGTGAAAGCATACTTTGAACGATCGGCGCCAATTCCCTGGCCCAGCGATACTTAATCCGGATGACGGCCACATCCTCAGCCATACAGACGCTGCCAAGGACCACAGCCACAAGAAACAGGCAAATCCATGGTAGGGGTCTGGTTATTAATTGTCTTATGTCAGTCATTATGCACCTTAAGATGAAGATGAACGTCCAACATCGAACGTCCAACGTTGAACATCGAATAATGATGTCGCTCCGCTCCGCAATTTAATTTCATTTGTTTTTAAAAAACAATGTCGAACTTTGAATAACTATGTCTGTTTTTTCATCTTTTTTTCTCATTCAAAATTCGATGTTGGACGTTCGATGTTCGATGTTCATCCTTTCAGTGTTCGACCTGCAGGCAATCTTCCTGCAATATCTTATCCAGCGCATTTACAACCTCATCGGCATTATTCTCTGAAAATACGATCGGGGGCTTCATTTTCAGGACATTTTCCAGCGGTCCGTCGGTGCTGATCAATATGCCGTGGTCGCGCATACGGTTGATAATATAATCCGCATGTTCGGTTGCCGGTTCAAGGGTCTTGCGGTCCACAACCAGTTCGACGCCAATGTAAAGGCCCCGGCCGCGTACATCACCGATAAGCGGATATTTAGCCATCAAACCCTTCAGCCCGTCAATGATGCGTTTTCCGGCCCGGTAAGCATTTTCCTGGAGCCCCTCGGTTTCAATCACGTCCATCACGGCCATCCCAATGGCGCAGGAGACCGGATTGCCGCCAAAGGTATTGAAATATTCCATACCGTTGGCAAAGGCATCGGCTATCTCAGGAGTGGTGATGACGGCCGCCAGCGGGTGACCGTTACCGATGGGTTTGCCCAGGGTCACAATGTCGGGCACGACATTCTGGGTTTCAAACGCCCACAGGTGGCTGCCCACGCGCCCGAACCCGACCTGAACTTCATCGATGATACACACGCCCCCGGCCGCACGCACATGCTTGAAGGCCGGGGCCAGGTAATTTTCCGGCAAAACAATCTGTCCCCCGCACCCCAGCATGCTTTCGCAGATAAAAGCCGATAGTCCTTTGCCGGCGGATTGAATCCGATCAACGGCCTGGCGGACATAACCGGCATATTTTGAACCGATCTCTGCGCCCGAGCCTTTGTGCGGCCCCCGATAACCATCCGGCATGGTCACCTTGTGCACCCCGGATGGCGTCCCGCGCCCTCCCGGGCCGTCATGTTTGTAAGGACTGATATCGATCAAAGCCTGGGTGTTGCCGTGATAGGCGCCATCGACGGTGATAATTTCCTGGCGTCCGGTATAGGTGCGCGCCAGGCGCAGGGCGAGTTCGTTGGCCTCACTGCCGGTGCAGACAAAATAGCAGACATTCAAGGGGTCCGGAAATTTGGCCAACAGCCGCTCGGCGTATTCGATGATGTTATCATGCAGATAGCGGGTGTTGGTGTTGAGCACCGGCATCTGGAGTTGTCCAGCCGCAACCACATGGGGATGACAGTGCCCCACATGGCACACATTGTTCACCCCATCCAGATAGGCCTGCCCGTCTTCGGTATAAAGATACTGCCCCCTGCCCCGGACAATCTTTAATGGCTTTTGGTATGCCAGGCTGAGGTTTCTCCCCAAATTTTTCCGCCGAAACCCTAATATTTCCGCCTGACTCCGTCCCGTGGCCGGGAAACATTCTTCAGGGATGCCCAGCATCAAATTGGGATCCGGAGAAATATTGAGCCAGATGTCGCGCAGGCTCGGCCGGGCCACCCCGGGAAAATTACCGTGCTCACCCAGCATGTCGGTAATCATTTGAAAATGGAGATGGGGTGGCCAGCCCCCGTTTGTTTTCGGGTCTCCGACCCGTGCAATGGGCGCACCCTTTGTAACCGGCATACCGACCTTAAGCCCGGTTAAGGAGTCCGGACTCAGGTGCCCGTAAAGTGTATAAAAAAGATCCCCGTCCCCGGTTTGATGCTCGATGATGATGGTCGGTCCGTAATCAAGAGGGTCGCTGTTATTGTTAAAGCTGTGCACCCTGCCATCCAGCGGTGCAAAAATCCTGCTGCCGCTTTGCATATACAGGTCAAGTCCCAGATGAACGGTTCTGGATTCCGGCACTTCATCGCTCTGAACCTCAAATTGCCCGGCCGTATAAACCAACCGGGCCTCATTATAGCGCCCGATGCTGACCTTGGCATGAGCTGACTGCATCTGCTCAAATAATTTTTTCGTGACCGCGTCCGTATCAGCGCTGTCCCCATCGCCTCCCAGCAATAGGCTGCCCACGCTCAGATCGAAGACCGGCAGATGCGGATCGTGCAGGTTGCTGTCAACCAGGGAAGCAAATTCGGAAGAATGCGACGTCAGCCACCTCACTATTTTCTTGGTTTGAGGCACTGGGGCCAGACCGCAGGCACACCGGAAAGTGTAGTGGGCCAGCCGCGGATGCATATTTACCAATTTAGACAGTAGATCCCAGGCCGGCTTTTCAGATATGCGCAGGTATTCGTTATCGGGCTCGTATCGCGACTGATGGGCACAATGGCAGACAGTCATGCACAGGCGCATGCAGATCAAATCAAATAAAGCCGCCAGTTCCTGCCCGGTCAGCGGGAAGGATTGATGATAGCCTGATACGACGTGGCCGGCGACGGCCAGGGGATCGGCCTTGTTCAGCATGGCATAGGCACAGGCAATGGCGATTTCATTGACGATCCGGGTGTAAACCATATCCCCAAAATCAATGACACCGGTCACGGTGTTGTACCAGCGGCCGTCAGGTTCCACCAGCACATTGTAGTCATTGGCATCGTTATGAATGATGCCGGTTCGCAGGTCCGGCAGTTGCGGTTCTGTTTCAGTTTGAAATCGCTTTAGAAGATCTTTAACCAGATTGCGGTGTTCCGGTACCTTGATATATTTTAGGTAGCTTTTGATAATGCGGCCGGCGTGCTTCAGATCCCAGTGAAAATCGCGGTGAGTGGCCGGATGGTCAAAATCCTGCAGCACACGATCGAGGTTGCCGAAAAATCGTCCCAGGCCGGCCAATAAATCGGCATCGTGTGGTTTTACAAGGGCCAACGGCTTGCCGGGTAAATAAGTTAACAGCCGGACAAAATGGGTAACCCCGTCAATGCCCTGTATTGAACCAATTTGCTCGCCGTTGACAGTTTTGCAGACATCGGGCGCGACCGATGCGTTCCGGGCAAACATATTTCGGTTGCCGGCGATGTGCAGCATGGCCTGATTCTGGAAGTCGAGCACGACTTCAAGTTCCGTGGAATTGGCTATTTTAAGGACATACGCCTCATCCTTGAGGGTTGTCAGATAAAAATTTTGATCCCGTTCACTGGGCAGCAGTTTGGCGTCGGCATCAAGGGCAAATAGATCTTTTGCAATTCGAACGGCATCAGGTTCGGTAAACTTGGGAGCATGCTCTACGATGGATGACATGGGGTATTACTTCCTTGCTGGTTGTTTGTTAATATAGAAGTGAAAAATCCGGTCTCAGATGACCTGCTCTGATCTGCCCAATTTCAATGAAATGACATGTTTAGCCGAAACCTGCAAATGTGTCAAAATATTTTCACTAAATGCGCATCTCAAATCTCTTTTCGATTAAAACAGCCCAACATTAACGTCATTATTAAAAGAATAAAAAGTGATACCTGGATAGAAAGATACTTTTAGCACCCCTAAACCACGGTCGCAAGTAGGCGGGGGAATAAATTTCATAAAAAAAGCAGTCAGATGTCAGACATATCACAGGTTTTGAGAACGGCTGATAGCTTAGAAATTTCCTATAGATCACAGCCCAACCCAAACCTTGGATATGAGAATAGTATCATGGGAACAAGGGGACGGTCAGGATTATATGCATATCACCCTTCTTGTACGGTAGAAATGCATATAATCATGACCATCCCTCTTTCACCCATTGAAAGTTTAACCATTGCTGTGATACTATTTGCGTATCTGGGTTTTAGATATTTTTCATGATAAAGGTAAACGACACGCATGAGCACAGCTATCTTAAGTGTATTATCCGGATTGGCGGGTATGTTCGGATGGGGAATATACGACTTTTTAGGAGGTGTTTATTCCAAACAGATAGGATCTTTTAAATCTTTCTTTTGGTCACAACTGGCAGGTTTAATATCTGTCCTTCTGCTTTTATTCGCAATCACAATAAACCTCAACGTCCCTATTTTGGCAATTATTTTGCTCCCGATCGCAGCAATTGTTTATTCTGCCGGATACCTATTATTTTTCAAAGGCTTTGAGATAGGCAATGTATCGATTGTTGCCGCAACTATGAATCTATGGGCTGTATTCACCATGCTGTTTGCTTTTATATTTATGGGCCAGCGGCTTTCCACAATGCAGTCCTTAGGTGTCTTCATGATTATTTCCGGCGTCACTTTAGCATCCTTAAATTGGAGTGATATTAAAAATCATAGTTTTAAACTTTCACTCGGCGTTAAAGAAACCGTCCTGGGCGCTTTTTTCTTTGGCGTTTTTTGGAATATCAGTGAAGTTATATCTGAAAAAATCGGGTGGCTGCCAACAACGCTGTTTGTAAAGTTTGGAATTATTGTGTTCTTGCTGCTCTTTTCTTTTCTCATCAAACGAGAGTTGGGCCTTAGGGAAACCGCCACAAAAACAAAAATAATGGTTTTATTAATGGGCAGTATAGAAGCTGGGGCCGTCGCAGTTGTTAATTATGGATTAACGATCGGCGATGCAATATTGATTACGCCCATCGCTTCTGCCTTATCGATCGTAACCATAACCCTGGCCATTATATTTTTGAAAGACACCGTCACAAAACTTCAGGGGCTTGGAATGATAGCAACTGTTGCCGGCATAATTGTAACTGCATTTTAAAAGAGGAAAACGGCAGAGAATTAATACTCTATATGGCAGAATACTCTTTGCCGGTATTGTAACTGTCAACGCCGGTATGGATATTCAGTGCATCTGCCCAAACGCCTCATAGGCTTGCTCCAGGCGGGTAAGGTTTTTACTGGTGTAATTCACGTAGTCAAATTCGAGAGTTGAGTGTATCTCCGAAACGATACTCCACAAAGTTTCGCGCAAAAGTGAGACACACTTCATAGCTGCCAGCCGTCGGCGTTGCCTGTCTGTCACCGGCTGTTGATAATAGGTCTCCAGGATCCATTCCTCCTGTTCAGCAGAGAGCTCATTGTTTGACGACAATCCGGCCAGTTGGCCAGGGGCCACGCCAAGTGATTGACATTGCGGAGAAAATGTCATAAAAACGTCTCTAAATCGGCCTTAATCGACCGGTTTTCCTCCAAAACTGCCCTATTAAGAGAATCTACTAAAAATGGCTCGTGCCAAAAGACATTATATACCAGGTTATGTTTGGCATACCCCAGTTAACAAAATAAGAAAAGGTTTAACGGGGTAAATAACCCACAGATGCCATAAGCGAGAATTTCTTTTAAAGTTCCCAAGAGATCGGCGCCGGTGGATTGAGTGGCTATACCAGGCAAAGAAAAGATACCACGGTTTGAGTGTGTTAAATTATAATGAAATCCAGAATCCTAGAAAAAGGAAAGGTATTATTGATTTTGATCTGCTGATGGACTTACTGGGCATTGAAAACTATGATGATTTAAAAGAAGCCCGGGGCAAATGGGTGGACAGTGAAATGCAGGCTGACAATCGTGATAAAGAAACCAAGTGGACACGAAGCATTGCTGTCGGCAGTAAAACATATATTGAGAAGATGAAAGAAGCTCTTGGGTATAGAGCGACAGGTAGAAAGATAATAAGCGCTGACGATACCTTTGAACTTCGGGAAGCGATAACGCCATTTGGTAAGGCAGATACTTTGGATTCCGGAAACACATATTTATGGAATCAACCCATCGACTGGCTCAGGATCTATAGACAACCACCATCCTTAATCGGGCAGTTTTTGCATGAAAATTGATCGATTAAGCCAGATATACTTGTGTTTTTAGGAGTCTTTGGCCTATATTTCAATAAGTTGCTGTGGCCCGACCCCGGGACCATTATCGTCTCGGCCCTGGTGGCAGAACGTGTCCTGAAGTCCCTTAGAGAACCACTGATAGTGGAAGACACGGAAATCTATGTCACAGCCAGTATAGGGATTGCAACTTACCCGACCGAAAAGGAGGATTGGGTCACACTGCTGCGACTGGCCTCCAGTGCCAGGGACTATGCCAAGAATAATGGTGGAGATTCTTTTGAATTTTCCTCCCGTGAAATAAATACGCAATACAAAAAGCGACTCAGCCTTGAGGCAAAACTGCGGAAGGCTTTAGATCGGGACGAACTTTTACTGCACTACCAACCGAAAGTAGATATAAAGACAGACGGCCTCAAGGCGGTTGAAGCGCTCCTGCGCTGGCACAATAGCGAAGAAGGTTTAGTCCCCCCCGATAAATTCATCGCGCTGGCCGAAGAAACCGGACTTATCTTTTCTATCGGAGAATGGGTCTTGTATAACGCATGTACCCAGTTAAAAAAGTGGTGCCAAAGGGGCAGGATACCTGTCGGCATGGCGGTCAATTTATCGGCAATCCAATTTCAGGATCAGGAATTACCCGCTCTTGTGGAGCGCGTTATCGGACACAGCGGCATAGATCCCAAACTGCTGACACTCGAGATCACCGAAAGCGTGTTGATGAATGATATCGAGAAAAATCTTCTCATGCTGAAACGTTTGAAAGACATCGGTCTTAAATTGTCGATCGATGATTTCGGTACAGGCTATTCTTCGTTGAACTATCTCAAAAAACTCCCGGTAGACGAGCTTAAGATCGATCGGTCTTTTCTGGCAGATTTATCCGAGAACCGCGTCAGCCGTGCCATTGTTTCTTCCTTGCTGTATCTCTCACGCAATCTTGGTCTGCTGACGGTTGCGGAGGGTGTAGAGACAAAAGAACAGCTGCATTTCTTGCAAAAGGAGTGTTGCGACCAGTACCAAGGGTTCTTGTTTAGCCCGCCTCTTTCGAATACCGAAATATTCGATCTGCTTCCTCCTGAACGTTAACGCCGGCTTTTTACAAAGTTTGAGATCACAATTTTTATACATATGCTTAGCTTTATTTGTAATTACGCTAACTTCCTGTCTCGCCCTTCAGGGCGGTCTTTTAACACAAGGGTCAAGCGGTCCATTTGGGATCACCGGAAATCAAGAACCTCCCTGCTCTCTGTCGAATTGGCCAGTTTGAGGACATAAGGTAGCAATCCTCCGGGCTCATAAAATAATATTGAGAAGCTGGAAGCTATCTCAAATTCAAAAAGATTCAACCGCAATACCCTTTTCGCAGTAGTAGACCGATTGGAAGTAGCCCTTTATATTTGCGCTTCCGGTGTTTATAGTATACTATTTAATGATAATCAGGAGAAAGGTTATGTATCGACTATTTAAAGTATTCTTGTCGGCAGCAGTTTTAATCTCGGTTCTGACTGCTGTTTCGCCGCTGCGAGCTGACGTACTAGATATGTACTGTTATCTGGAAGCAACAACTGTAGAGGTATTTATCGTAGTTTGGGAAGAGGATCGGCAGGGAAATAAAGGGCGTCAGGTCTGGCAGGGAATCATTAAACAGGGACAACAGGTAAGAATCCCGAATCGGACTGGTTCAATCCGCTATTCAAGTACCGTCTACCCTAACGTTGCATAAATTTTCCGTTTTTTAAGATAATTTTAGTCAAGCAGCCTTTTGGACTGCGTCGAGAAAATGTAAAAGGTCCTTGCGGACAGCACTGTTTGCACTCATTGTTAGAGTGAGTTCTCCTTGAGGCCGTGTGAGACGTCCAGCACGTTGAATAATGCGATGCCTGAGAGTGTCCAAAGTTTTGAATTTCCATGCTGCAGGGCGTTTGGGCTGCGTGCGACTGGCACCTCGTGCGGATATCATTTGAATTTCCCGGGACAGGTTGTGAGCCATCATAGAACAAAGCGTATAAACTTGATTACCTGCCAGCCGTCGAGTAGGAATAACATTGAGACCACAATTTCCTTTGGCGTCTCCGAAGATGGCTTCCTGGGAGCCACGCCCATTGTGGAACAGGATTACAGCTTTGGCTGATTCACTCTTGTTGGTAACTATTACTTTATAATCGTAATTGAAATCGCGCGGCTCAAACAGATCCAACTGTATTGGAGCTTTGTGTTGTTTTCGAGTTTTGCGCCGTGTGAAGATGAAGCGGTAGTTCGTATCCCATGATTTGGGTTTCCAGC
>PVMK01125761.1_pt1 | contig 10536 bp, 4 predicted proteins | sample 1853481 | NCBI WGS metagenome assembly PVMK01 (sample SAMN08533507, study PRJNA380276) | Marine sediment metagenome, whole genome shotgun sequencing project. | reverse complement strand
TCTACGCGACCAGCTCAATCGAACCGGGGCCATGGATTTCATCGGCCAGGAGAACGTTTTTATGGCCCAGAAACAGCTAGGCGCCTCAATGAGCGAGGCTTATATTGCGGCACAAAAATGGATCGAAGAGGCTGACTAAAACAGACCCTTTTTCATCAGTTTACCGATAGTTACATAGATTAAGGCTTCGATTTCGTCAGCTAGAAACCTCCGGCACGGTAATGGTGAGACCTGTCTTAGCAACGGGAGATGCCGCGAGTGATTGAAGAAGGAGGTGGTCTTGACCGGTCGTTTTATCTCTCAGCTTGCTCTTCGTGAATATCAATGCGATATCTCTGCGCTTCTTCCTCTGTCAAATCTCGTATATACCGATTCTCCCTTATCCAGTCTAGCGGGTCACTACTCGAGCTGGCGACATTCCACAGTCGCACCGTGCCATCACCTGAGGAAGATAATACCAGAGAACCATCCGGACTAAATCTCGCCCCTCGGACCCAGCCGGAGTGCCCTTCGAAGCGCTGAAGCTCCTCCCCACTCTCCAGGTCCCAGAGGATGAGGGCCTCGGTCGTGGCGCCTGCTATGGCTGGCAAACCAAATGCCGCTATGACAAGCTCGCCGTCTGGGCTAATATCTAACCAATGGGCGACGCTTTCTGGGTCGGTCGGATAGCGCCTGAGCTCTTGGCCACTCTCCACGTCCCACAGAATGATTGAGCCATCAAGAGAAGCGGACACGAACGACCGGCCGTCTGACGTAAAGTCAAGTCCTTCTATAACACCATTGTCTCCCTTAATATCTTGGAACCTGTGTGTCTCCTGGCCGGTCTTCAGATCCCAGAGTATTAGGCCTTGCGGGTTTACCCCAGCGAGCACGGACTGTCCGTCTGTGCCAAATGCGACGCTCCATACATGGCGCATGGCATCCCCGTCTCCCAATTCCAGAGTATGTAGCTCTTCTCCTGACTTTGTATCGAGGACGAAAAGGCGACCTTCAACACCTGGATTCCCATACGGCGAGCCGATCCCCACTAACAGAGATGCTCCATCTGGGGCGAAATCAAGCGCCATTACCGTTTCACCCAGATCATCCCAACGTCTGATTTGTTCGCCGCTTTCGAGATCCCAGAGGATCAGGCTCTGATCTTGGGAACCAGTTGCCGCCACTGCACGATCAGGGCTGTAATCGATACTCCAGATTGGAGCCTCGTGGCCGGCCAGGCGCCGTAAAATTTCGCCTGACTGCGTGTCCCAAAGAAGGGCTGTGTTGTCACCTGGCACTGATATTCCAGGCTCCACTTTCCCGCCGCCGGAGAGAACGCGTTTTCCATCCGGGCTAAAGACGGCTCCGGTTACACCGCTTCCGTGTTCGTCAAAGAGGAATGCCTCGGCCGCCGATTGGACGCCCTGTCCAGACTTAATATCCCAGAAACGAAGCATGCCGCTTTCATGTCCAGTCACAGCTGAACGACCTCCAGGCATCAAAATGGCCGAGGTCAACCGATCGGAAAGGCGAAATCTGACTATCTCTTCCCCTGTCTCCTGATCCCATAAGATCATGGGGCCAAGGGACAGCATTCGATTTCCCCCATCGCCAAATGTTATATATTCCGCGCTTTCACCGAGATTGCGAACAATTTCTCCCGTATGTGAATCAATGTCGTCTATACCTAATCCACTGCTGTCGATATAAAACGTTTCACCGTCGGGGCTGTAATGATGTACTCCAACGAAGCTATCAAATTCACGAGACTCAATGTCACCACTCTCAAGATCCCAGATAATATATTTGCCCTCATCCGCGCTCTCAAATCCGATGGTTGCTAGGCTATTGTCTGGACTTATGATGATATCAGTTGCCCAGAATCCTGGAGCATCAACATCGAGGCGTCTAATTATCTCGCCGGTCATGACATCCCAGAGGATCAATGTATCGGTTCCACTATAAGGAGCCAGGACATTAACATCCTGGCGACTGTTTTGGGCGGTCACCAGAATTCGATGATCTTCGCTTAGACTGCTCCTTTTGATAAACTGCTCTGGATCATCCGGCCTAAAGGAGTGGACGGTAGAACCCGTCTCGATTTCGCGAACAGTAATATCCACGTCAGCCACTAAGAGAGGTGTGAAAAAATCTCCGATCTCTTCGTTTTGGTTCACTGACCAGAAGATAGCTGCCTGTCCATCTTTTCCCTCCGGAATGAAATCAAGATATCGCACGTTGGTTGCCAACGGGTGCTGTCCTTGAAAACGACGGATTTCCTCCCCTGTGTTCAAATCCCAGAGGATAAAGGAGCCGTCCAGGGAAGATGACAGTAGTTGCCTCCCATCCGGGCTGAATTCAATGTGCACAGGTATTCCTTCGTGACCAACATATCGCTGCAGCTCTTGACCGGTCGCGATATCCCACAAAGCGAGCGAATTATCGTCTCCAGCTTCTTGATCGACAGGCGGCCGGCCTGACGCAGAGACGATAAATTGGCCATCTGGGCTCAGATGCACGTCGCTAATTGGGCTATCATGCGCCTGAACCCCCCAAGCCACACCGGGTGTTAAGCCGATTCTGGTCATGGCCTGCCTGACCTCTATGGGAGGATCCTCGATCTTGTTGGCTTCGGCAGCCAGGGCTAAAGCTAGCTCCGGATCGTCGTTTTCAAGGGCTTGTTCAGCGGCGCGGATCATGGCCAGACTTTGGACTTCTGCCGCTCGCCGTTCGGCGATATTCTGCTGCTGCCGGGCGTTGTCGCGCTCACTTTGGGCCACCCTACTCTGGTTAAAAACAGCCACCGTTAGAATAATTCCAAAAATCGAAGCGATCACTAAGACCGCGGCAATGACTTGTAATCGCCGGTGGGCGCGCCGCTCTAGCTGCCTCTCTCGCTCCTGCCTAAGCCGCTTCGCTTCATCCCGTCCTTCTTTTGCCGCGAGGCCGGCCAAAATGAAATCGATTTCAGGCTGGCTGAGGTTTTCCTGCTGCACATTTAGCCAGTTTTCAGCCGATGCCAATGGTAAACCCCGCAACAAGGCTCCATCGTCATGATCGTTCGATTCCCATTGGCGAATGGACGCCCGCAGACGTTCCTGCCAGACCCGGAACTCTCGATCGGCGTTCATCCAATCGCGAAGCCGACCCCAGCCCCGGATAAGCGCTTCATGTACGACTTCGACCGTCTCTTGCCCATCCGAATCCCGGCCGGTAACCAGCAGCCGGGCGTCAGCCAGTCGCTGTACGAGACGCCAGCCATTTTCTTCGAGCTCCGAGCGCCTGGCGACGCGACGCGTATCCTCAGTGCCCTCACCCGGTCTCACCACCTGGATAAAGATCCGCCTCGCCGTCTGCTGGTCCTGGTCGTTCAATTCATCGAAGACTGAATCTGCATAGCGGGCCAGGGCTCCGTCCACGCGGTCGATGGCCTCATATGCCTGGTGTGTTAAAAAGGCATCCTCTTGCTTTTCCCAGAGCATAGCCAGGGCAAATTCGAGCAGCGGCAAGTTGCCTGGTTCTTCGCCCACGTCTTCCAGGATTCGCGGGACAAGACCTGTTTCGAACTCCACCTGCAGAGCTCTGGCCGGGTAAATAATGGCCCGGCTAAGCTCTCCTTCGGTCATCGGCCCTAATTTGACGTCGGACTCCTGGATAGCGTCAGCGAAAGGCCTGTGGGCCAGGGCCTGCCCCAGAAAGTCGGCCCGAAGGGTCAACACCAAAGAGAAAACCGGCGATTCCCGGTACTGCTGGTCAAAAACGGCGTCGGTGAGTAGGTCCATAAAGTGATGGCGTTCCTCAACCTCCGGAACCAGCGTGTACAGCTCTTCAAATTGATCGCCGACAAGAGGCAGTCTCGTCCCAGGTGGTTGGCTGCCAAGAATATCCTTGACCACATCCATTAAGCCGATATCGCCGGCTATTAGCGCCTTGGCCAACTTGTTGCTCTCAACTAAATGGTCGGTCTTACTCAGACCAGGATCAAGCAATGGGATCAGAGCCGTCGCCAAGGAGTGAAACGGGCGGCTTCCCGGCCGAAAGCTAGTGATCAGCCAGTTGCCCTGTGCGCGAAGTTCAGCCAGGAGACCGGCGTGCACCACTGATGACTTGCCGCTCCCGGAGGAGCCCACCACAGCCACCATCGGTTGCCTGTAAACCGTTTCCATTAGTAATTCGGTGAACGCTTCACGGCCGAAGAAAAACGGCGCGTCCTGCTCACGAAAAGCGTACAGGCCCCGGTATGGGCTGGCAGGTAGGGCTGGCGCAGAGTCTAGATCCGCCGCCAATTGATCGTCTTGATCCTGCGTGGTCAAGGTTCGGATCGGCGGAAAACTCTGGGCTGGCAATTCCGGATGCAAAAGGCCGTAAATATGCAGTGGTTCATCACAGCCCTTTAAGTCATGAACGCCGAAGTCCTGCCAGCTGGCCATTCTTGGCAAGGAATAGAGTTCGCGAACGGCTTCGGAAACCAGGATCTGACCTCCCCAGGCCGCGTCCATCACCCTGGCAGCATGGTTAAGAACAGGACCAAAATACAGGTCCCCTTCCCGAAAATAATCGTATCCTTCCCAATCGCCCAGGACACCGTGCAGGCCTGCTCGAATCCGTAAATCTTTTATCGCACCCCAGTCAGTTTGGCTGAAAACGATCTGAATGTTCAGAACTGCTTCTAACGGTTCGCCAGCTTCAAAAACAGCGTAAACACCGTCACCGCGCAGTTCGATGATCCGGCCGCCGTGTCGCCCGATCAGCTCTTCCAGGATGTTGTTGTGCAGTTGTAGAGCCTTCAGCATCACCTCCCGGTGCTGATCCCATAATTGCGTCGAGTTTTCGATATCCGTAAACAGGAAAACCGGCATCGATACGGCTGTGGCAAATTTGCCTTCCGGCTCAGTTTTGTGGACGGAGGGAGACGACAGTTTAGTCCGCATCTGGGACCGGATCTCCTCATTCAAAGCGGCTAACTCGGCCGATGGCTCGGATCCTGATTCGGTAAGCAGGCCATTCAGGATATCGTACTGGGCTAAGGCGGCCGCCGGCTCCCCGCTTCGGGACAGGGCGATCATCAGGCCCTTATAGGCACTCTCTCGCAGGCTGTCGATTTCAAGTTGCTTCCAGGCCGCCTCTTTGGCAATCGCATAATCCTCCCGGTTGAGGGCATAATTTATCAGGAAATCCAATCCCTCTAGAGCATCATCTCGCAATCTATTGCGCTGGATTGTTAGCCATTCTTCGAACTCTTCACTGCCATCGAGTTTAAGATCTTGTAAGAAATCACCCTGGTAAAGCGCTATCGAATCTGTAATGACTCCGACTAGATCAGGAGACGCTCCGTTGTCTTTGCCATCACGCCAGGTCGAGACTCCTCTCCGCATGTCGACCGCATCCACCGATAAACTTTCGTCCTCGGTTAGCTGAACGCTGTCATGCTCTGTATTAATAAAGGGGCCAAGCGGTGTTTGCCGGAGTACCCAAAGCGTCCGGCGGAGGTTAGCAAGGGCTCGTGTGTCATTGTAATCTGACCAAAGCAGAGTCGCCAATTTCTCGCGGCTTTGGCGCCCTTCCTCGAGGCTCAAGTAAGCCATGAGGGCGATCGCTCTGCGGCTGGTGATCGGTATTGGCTGGTTGGCTGCCAGGAATTGGGGGTTGCCAAGGAGAGATACATGGACCGCTGCCTGCTTTCTCTGCATTCCATTACTCTGGCGATAATGGAGGCTTTCGTCGGTAGTCTACGCCACAATCATAAACTAACCCGAGCGACAGTATGGCAAGGTGAAAAGAATTCTAGCAGTTGAGACCACTCTCCCAATAATATAGTGCTCTATATAGTCCGATGGCTTACGGCGGCCACTATATGACCTATCAACACATCGACCGCTCTGTCGCCTTGCCCATCTATAGAATGGTCACCCATGTTCAGTTATTTGCGGTTGCGGAGGGTTTCCGGGCATTAACGCATATCACATGGCTGGTAACTGATTCAGGAGTGATGATTAGGATTGAGAGCACTCATGCGAATTATCGAGCAACGTTGAGGATACCGGCAAGGATGATGTCAGCAAGTTACCATTGATTTTCTCGCCCAATGAGCCAGTCCATGCTATTCTTGCAGTTGTACGTGAGTATAACATCTTTTCCGACGCATATCGTCCATCCCGTGCGCCCCTTTTTCCTTTGAATCTGCGGTTCTGTTGCCAGTTACGCCGGCCGCGGCTACCGTTGGAGACCACAATCGTTAATATTCTATTGCTCTTCCTTCAGATATTTCAATATCACTTGCGATACAAAATGGTCGAATTCACCAGGCAGTTAGTCATGAGCAATTCATATGCGGGTTAAACATGGAAGAATCTAAAGATAATCAGGTTGAAGAAGTTGTCGATCTGGCCGGTCCGGAACCAACCAGCGAACGGGAAAATAAGGCCCTGGAGATATTGGCTGAAGCCCTTCACTGGTCTGAAGTTGGGCTGGCGCTCCTGAGTGTCGTCTTCGTCGCCATTGGCGTGCTCTTTCTCCTGGGCGAGTTGTTGCACTTCCCTGAAACACTTCGCGAGACAGCCCTTAATACCAGCTTCGAAGAGGTTCTCTCGGATATATTGCTTTTGGTTGTGGGCATTGAGCTAGCCTTGATGCTCGTTCGCCGTACACCGGAAGCTTTAATCGAGGTCATGTTCTTTGTTGTCGCCAGGAAGATGCTCATCAAAGCCGATACTTTCGTGGACTTGATCATTGGCGTTGCCGCCCTCGCCGGACTGTTCGCCATACGCAAGTATTTGGACTATAGACGCCCAGAAGGCGTTCGATTTCCCCGGTTTCGGAGAAGATCCTCAACCTCAAAGTAGGCGCCTTGCAACGCTTCCTGTCCCTTGCCCACGTAGCTTTGCCTGAGGTGATATAATCACAGCCCTTGCACGATATCCCTGATACACAAATAACATTCCAACGCCTGCGAAGATCTAGGCTATTCGATTGCCAGGAGAAAATAACCGGTTCGTGATAGCAATATGGATATATGGGTGGATTATCCTTCCCAGGAACGAGCATACGATCGAGGTTGTTGTTCGTCCTTTTTGGCTTGACGCCGGGGGCAACCTCTGTAAGTTACCGATCAATTTCTAGGATGCTTGCGCCTGGTACCCCGTAGTACTCGATTTGTTAGGCCTCAATAAACCCGGCCACCTCACCTAAGACCTCGCCAAATTTTTCCCCGAGCACTTATAGATGGAAATCCATAGACCGGACCCATCATCAGGATCCAAAAAACGGATCTTTTCGGGATGGTTTTGTGGGTCGTATTAATGTCCATCTTCAGCCAGCTTTCGCCTGGATTACAAGAGCTAACTCCTGTTGACCGGGCCTAGTAAAATTCTGGATCAACAATCACGCATGATCCGCCGATTATGTGCGGAAACGCCTGTTGTGGGGATGGAGCTGGTGGAAGTAGCCCCTAGCTGGGATCCTGGGTATACGACGGCGCTCAACGGACGACGGATCATTCAAGAAGCCATAACGGGCATGGCAATGCGCAAGGTTGGCATCGTCGAACCTCACTACCTTGATCCGCGAACATCCGGCCAAGATCCTGTTCCTGGTCAGCGAACCGATTAGTCGAGAAAGCAACTATATCTCGGAACACCTCTGCGGGGACAGGCCATTAATGGGATGATTTGCCAGACTCTAGCAAGGGGTTAATGATTTCATTCGACGTATTGCTTGGGCAGAGACGCGGCAATTGGCGAAGTGTTTCCCGATACTTCGCCAGATTAACTTTCCTGGCTAATAGGCGATTGGGAACCAGAAATCAGGGAGTGGGCAGCCGGCCAGCCCAATACGCCGCAAGAAGCAATCCGGCTACTCCCACGCGCTGACAGCGGCCGCGAATTACACCTTGTTTGTCGTCAATTGAGCCCTAATTGGTTCGATTCACCCATTTTCGCCCTTTAAGGAGGGCGGGCAGGCGGAGTAAAGCCGCTCGTACTCATGGCCGGTGCGATCGTTGGGATGGTTCTGTATATCTATTTGCGTATTAAATCACAATGTTGATTTGGCATTGGCAATGCTTTAGACTTCAAGCCAACCCGCATCAGGACAGAAGAGGACAGTCCCCACATCATTTGCAACCTATATCCGAGGGACCTGTTAGGCGCGTCGATCTATGAACGGCCGGTCTCCTCCGTCTACCTTGGCTCTGCTAAATCCTGCGGGTTATATGGCTCCTGCGATTAACGGTAGACTTTGATGAAGCGATTCCAGCGATTACGATACGTGCTCATGGCAGCCACAGCAGGTCTGGGGATGGCTGGAGTTTTTGGCTGGCTTCTCATGCAAGGTTTGGCTGGCGTCGCCCAGGCACAGGTCGCAGAGCGAAGTGATCAGGTCCTGATCAACAGTTGCTCGGTAACCTTCGACGATGGGGCAACGATCTATTCCAATCTCCAAGAGGCCGTGGACGATAGCGCTCCGGGTGACCTGGTTAAGATCGCCGGCACTTGTAATGGGGTCGAGGTTCGGAACGGCTTGACCCAGACCGTTCTTATTACAAAACCACTCACCTTCCGCGGTGGCTATACCACAACAGATTGGCTGGTTTCAGACCCGCAGGCATACCCAACCACGCTGGATGCTCAGGTCCAGGGCAGGGTAGTCATCATATCAGGAACGAACTCTACCATCGAAAACCTGACGATCACAGGTGGTACGGCAACTGGACGTGGTCTTTGCATCAATCACTGCGGAGGTGGTATTTACGCCAGCCATGCCCTCACCCTGAGCCAGGTACTCGTATCAGCCAATAGCAGCGAAGACGATGGTGGTGGCCTGGCGGTTGAAGGACCGCTGTATATCACCTCAACTGTGTTCGTCAGTAATTCATCTGAGATCGCGGGTGGTGCCGTTCATGCCCAAGGCACGGTCACGATTCTTGATAGCCTCTTTGAGCGAATTACCAGTGTTGCTAACGCTGGCGGTGCAATGTTCGCCGAAGGGGAAACCGTTATTATTAGCTCGGCTTTCATCAGCAATACAACACTCAGTTCTGGATTAATCGGACACGGCGGTGCGCTATACGGTTTTGATGCTAATATCACTATTACAGACAGCCTTTTTATTAGTAACCGATGTCTTGCGGCGGATTGCGATGGGGGTGGCCTATATTTCGGCTCGGCTTTCAATCCGGTTCAGCTTACGCTATGGAATACTGACTTCATAAACAATTCGGCCATAAGAAATGGAGGGGGTGCATTTGCCAACAGCCTGGTTCAGATTAACAGCGGCCGATTTGAGGGAAATCAGGCTGGTGGCGAATCGAGCATACTTTCTTCCATCGGAGGTGGCGGAATTTATGCCCGGGAGGTAACGGTAACCGGTACACATTTCATCAGCAACACCAGCGGCCGGGATGGAGGTGGCCTGTTGTCCCGTCTTCAGGCGGATTTGACTGGGGCTACTTTTCGCGGAAACAACGCGGCTCGTCACGGTGGCGGTGCAGCCGGCAGCGTCTTTCTGACCGAAACCAGGGTCACAACCAGTCACTTTATCAGTAACTCGGCCGGTTTCAATGGTGGTGGCCTGTGGGCTGGTCCCAATGGAGCAGCGGTGTCAAACAGCCACTTCACTGGTAACCACGCCGATGGACCTGAGAATGATGGCGGCTTGCTTACATTCGAAAATGGCGGTGGCGGTATCTGGACCGAGGGCGCGCTAATCCTGAGCGATACGACCCTAATCAGCAATACGGCTACAACTAACGGCGGTGGCGCTCATGTCGAAGGAGATGCCCAGGTTAAAGGCGGACTAATCGCCGGAAACGAGGCTCATGGCGACTTCAGTGTCTTTAGCTATGGCGGTGGTGGATTGTACGTCCGGGGTAATAGCAACTTAAGCGGGACGGTGATTATTCATAACCAGGCCTACCAGGGCGGCGGGCTGTGGTCCCTCGGCTCGGTTCAAGGGATGGAGGTAACCCTGCAGGAAAACACCGTCGACAGCGCTGGCGGCGGGCTCTTTGGGTTTGGCGACTTGCGATTAAGCGGCTCTGTTATCTCCGGCAACGTGATCATGAGCACCACCTCAAGCTCTAGAGGTGGCGGCGCTCTCGTCGATGGGGCAGCATATCTGACCGACACAACCTTCGCCAATAACCATGCCTATGGCGTTCGAACTTTCGGCGGCGGGCTAAGTGCCAGCGGTCTGACTGACTCCGGGGGCACATATTTGGGCAACAGCTCAACAGATGCAGGGGGTGCCGCTAATATCTTCGGTTTAGTCAATATCAGTGGCACCCTGTTTAGTCAGAATACCAGTGGGGGCGATGGGGGAGCCTTGAACGCCTTTGTTGTTTTTCCCGAGATTCTCGAGATTGAAAACAGCCAGTTCTTAGACAACGCGGCTACTGGCACAGGTGGGGCCGTTTACCTTTTTGGCTGGGGTAATATTCAGGGCTCCCAGTTCACTGGAAACAGTAGCGCCGCCGAGGGTGGCGGTCTGTACGCCTCTGGTAAAATAGTCATCACAGATACCCATTTCGCCGATAATAGCGCCGCAGGGAATGGTGGAGCA
>PVMK01179899.1_pt1 | contig 10537 bp, 9 predicted proteins | sample 1853481 | NCBI WGS metagenome assembly PVMK01 (sample SAMN08533507, study PRJNA380276) | Marine sediment metagenome, whole genome shotgun sequencing project. | reverse complement strand
CCAAGCCTGCGCCGTTGACCATGTTGCCGACATTGCCGGAAAGGTTGATATAGCTCAGGTTGTATTTGGATGCCTCAACCTCAAGGGGATCTTCCTCTTCCGTATCCCTTAATTCAAGGAGGTCCTTGTGCCTGTAGAGTGCATTACTGTCAATATCGATCTTGGCATCCAGGGCGATAATGGAATTTTCTTCAGTCACCACCAGGGGGTTTATCTCCACAAGGGAGCAATCCCGGGAGACAAACAATCTGTAAGGTTTGTGAGCATGGAATAAAACAGTCTGGCAACTTCCGGATCCAGGTTGAGACCAAAGGCAACTTCGCGGCAGTGATGGGTTGTATGCCGACCAGGGGATTGACTGCGACCCGGACAATTTTCTCCGGAGTTTCTGCTGCCACCTCTTCGATGTCCATGCCGCCTGCCTGGCTGGCCATAATGACGATATTTGCCGTACCCCTGTCAGGCAGAATGGAAAGGTATAACTCCCGGGCAATATTGAGCCCCTCGTCCACCAGCAGTTTTCGAACCAGCTTTCCCTCAGGCCGGTCTGGGGAGTGATCAGGTTCCTGTTCAGATATCTGGCAGCCGTACTTCTGACTTCTTCAGGGAGTTGGCAAGCTTGACGCCGCCGCCTTTGCCGCGGCCGCCGGCATGGATCTGGCTTTTATAACCACTGGATAGGCGCCTAATTCTTCAGCAACGGAACAGGCCTCTTCTATGGAGAAGGCGGCCTTTCCTGCAGGCACAGGATGTTGGCATTGCGAAATAGTTCTTTGGCCTGATACTCGTGAATCTTCATGACCAATCTCTCAAATGACTAAGGAGTACGTAGACAATTGAGAAAAGGGACGGCCATACAGTCCATGCACGCCCCTTTGCCGTTGTCTGCGTCAACTAATTTTTGGGATACCCCATTGCTTTAAGTGACTCCGTAATTTCATCCAGAACAGTGGGGTCGTCAATGGTTGAGGGCATGCGGTATTCCTTGCCATTGGAAATTGCCCGCATGGTGCCTCTCAGGATCTTGCCGGAACGGGTCTTTGGCAGCCGGGCAACAACTGAAGTTTCCTTGTAGCAGGCGATAGGTCCGATCTGGTTTCGTACCATTTTAACCAGGTCAGTCTTCAACTCCTCAATGTCCTGTTCAACGCCTGCTTTCAGGACTACCAGGCCGACGGGCAGTTGGCCTTTGAGTTGGTCGTCGGTGCCGAACACAGCACATTCCGCCACGCTCGGATGGGTGGAGACAACCTCTTCCATGGCGCCGGTTGAGAGACGGTGGCCGGCGATATTGATGACGTCATCAATACGGCCCATGACAAAGATATAGCCGTCCTCATCAATGTAGCCGCCATCACTGGTTTCATAATAACCCGGGAACTTGCTCATATAGGAGCTCTTGAATTTTTCATCATCTTTATACAAGGTGGGTAGAGTGCCGGGAGGCAGCGGCAGCTTGACAACTACATTGCCTTCCTCGTGAGGACCAACTTCCTTGCCTTCGTCATCCACGATACGCACATCGTAACCTGGCACCGCAACAGTTGGAGAACCGGGCTTGATGGGCAGCTGTTCAATCCCCATGCAGTTTGATGCGATAGGCCAACCTGTTTCAGTCTGCCACCAGTGATCGATGACCGGGCGATGCAGGATTTTGCAGGCCCAGTGGTAAGTATCAGGATCAAGCCTTTCGCCGGCCAGGAAGAGATATTTGAAGTCGGAAAGGTCATATTCTTTGGTATATGCACCGTCCGGGTCTTCCTTTTTAATGGCCCGGAAAGCGGTTGGGGCAGTGAACAGTACCTTTACGCCATGCTGGGAGATGACCCTCCAGAAGGCTCCTGGATCCGGGGTGCCGATGGGCTTGCCTTCATAAATGATGGTTGTGCAGCCCCTTAAGAGGGGAGCGTAAACGATATAGGAGTGGCCGACGACCCAGCCGACATCGGAGGCAGCCCAATAAACATCGCCGCCCCGGACATCATAGATGTTTTCCATGCTCCAGTTGAGTGCCACGGCATGGCCGCCGTTATCCCTGACCACACCTTTGGGCATTCCGGTGGTGCCTGAAGTGTAAAGGATATAGAGCGGGTCAGTAGCCTTGACAGAGACACAGTCAGCAGCTTCAGCAACAGCTGTTAATTTTTCCCAGTCCAGGTCCCTGTCTTCATTAAGAGCGGCTTTGATCATGTCGCGCTGGTAAATAATGCATTTTTCCGGTGCATGGTCTGCAATTTCAATTGCCTTGTCGAGCAGGGGTTTATACTCAATAAGCTTTTTTCCTTCCACAGCACCAGAGGCAGTAACGATCACTTTGGGTTTGGAGTGGTCAATACGGATGGCCAGTTCATTTGCCGCAAAACCTCCAAAGACCACGGAATGGATGGCACCAAGTCGGGCACAGGCCAGCATGGAGATGGCGGCCTGCGGGATCATGGGCATATAGATGATAACCGTATCACCTTTTTCAACACCCAGGCCTTTGAGCACCCCGGCAAAGTTTGCCACCAGGTCACGGAGTTCCCTGTAGGTGAATTTCTGAATGGTGTTGGTTACAGGACTGTCATATATGATAGCCACCTGGTCTGCCCGGCCGCCTTCGACATGACGATCTACCGCATTATAACAGGTGTTCATCTCGCCGCCGACAAACCAGTTGTAGAATGGGGGGTTGGTGTCATCCAGAACCTTGTCCCATTTTTTGTACCAGTCAATACTTTCTGCTGCTTTGCCCCAGAAGGCATCAGGCTCCTCAATGCTTTTTGTAAAAATGTCCTTATACCTGCCCATTATGGCCCTCCATTTGATTTTTTCCTTTAATGCAATAGTTATGCGATTCCATTCTCATTCGTCTGAATAGCATCCAGAGAATATTTTACCCTTAAGACCACAATGTGGTATTTATGGCAATCTTTTTACGTATAAATACCTAATAGTACCCGATGGTTTTATAAACTGCACAGAAAAACCGAGTTCCGTTGGAGAAAATTTGCCTTGCGCCCCATCGTCTTATTTTATGATGTTTTTTTGATATTTATAATAGGCTCCGCATGCCCCTTCTCCTGAAACCATACAGGGGCCAATCGGATGTTCCGGACTGCAGGCGGTTCCAAAAAGTCTACAGTCCGCAGGTGTTTTGATGGATTTTAGGACATCCCCGCAGGCGCATCCTGCAGGGTCTTTTACCTCTCTAACCTCTATGTCGAACCGTTTTCTGGCATTGTAATTGTCGTATTCAGCCCTTATTTCCAGACCGCTGCCTGGAATAGTGGTCAATCCACGCCAGAGGGCGTCAGCAGGCTCAAAAACCTTATACATGACAGCCATCGCCTGGCGGTTTCCCTCTTTGGTAACAGCCCTGTTATAGGCTATTTCAACCTTGGGAGTCTCTGTTTTAACCTGTTCAGCAAGCATGACGACTGCCTTAAGGATATCAACCGGTTCAAATCCTGCAATGACGCATGGGATCTTGTATTTTTTAACAAAAGGCTCATAGGCGTCGGCCCCGATCATGATAGTGACATGGCCCGGGCAGATAAGGCCGTCGATCTGAATAGCAGGGTCCGCCAGCAATGCTTCTAAGGCAGGTGGCATAACTTTATTCGAAGAGATAACTGAAAAATTCTGCAGTCCTTCCTGCTCTGCCGTGATTATGGCAGCAGCCACCGTCGGGGTCGTTGTTTCAAACCCCACCCCCAGAAAGATAACCTGACGGTCCGGATTCTGCCGGGCAATCTGGAGTGCATCAAGGGAGGAATATACTGTCCTGATATCTGCACCTTCAGCCCTGGCCTCCTGCAGGGAAGATTGGCTGCCGGGAACTCTGAGGAGGTCACCAAAGGTCGTAATAATTGAGCCTTCAAGTTCAGCTGCCTTAATAAAGGTGTCGATGTCTGCCGTTGCAGTAACGCAGACAGGGCACCCTGGTCCTGATGTAAGGGTAATTTCAGGGGGCATCAATTCCCTGATCCCATGGCGGCAGATGGAAACAGTATGTGTGCCGCATACCTCCATGAAGCGGACAGGCCGCAATCCTTCCTGTCTTTTGAGCAGCCCTACGAGTTTTTTTGCTATATCTCCGTCTCTATAAGTATTGAGCCATTCCATAAATAGATACCTGCTATTAATTGTTGAGTGCCTGAAGTACTTGGAGTTAATCTTCAATCTTCAATTTTTCTGTCAATCATCGGTAGTTTTGTATACCGATAAATCTTCAATTTTTAAAAAGTGGTTCCATTGTCCCAATATATCCAATAATTGCTGTTTGTCTATCAGCAATGGACAGTGAACAGTGAGCTGTGTTTTGCCCATCAGTCGTAAACACTCTGATTCCAGAGACAAATCCCGTATACCATCTTCTATGCCCTCAGACTATCACCATGCACGATAAATGTTGCAAATGTGTGACTGCGGGCTAACTCCGTCCCCTGGGTAAATCGCACAACATACTATCAGACTACAACAAAACACCTTAAATCATATCTTTGGTATTGACTTCAGTATAACATAGAGCCATACTGTAAATATGATAAATATTCATAAGGAGGCTTCATCATGGCAACTAGCGTAAAAACAGCCATCTCAATGCAAGAAGAATTATTCAAAAAAGTAAACAAGTTAGCTGGCGAGTTGCATGTTTCGAGAAGCAGGTTGTTTGTTATGGCAGTTCAAGATTTTATTAAAAAAAAGGAGAGCCAAAATTTTCTTTCCCAAATCAACAACGCATTCAGCGACCATCCAGATTCTGAAGAAATTAACATCCAAAGCAAGATGCGCGAAAAACAGTCCAAAAAACTTGAGAGAGAACCATGGTAATCGAACAAGGAGAAATATACTGGGTAGATCTTGGTGAACCTGGTGGCTCAGCGCCAGGATATAGACATCCCCATATTGTTATCCAAAACAACCTATTCAACTCAAGTAATATCAACACGGTTGTCATGTGCGCACTAACATCGAACCTTAAGAGAGGCCTTTCTCCTGGCAATGTAGTACTAAAAAAAGGAGAAGCAAACCTCTCAAAGAAGAGCGTCATAAATATAACTCAAATTTATACCGTAGATAAAAGTGATCTTTTTGAAAAAATAGGTAAGGTAAACAGCGAAAGATTAAAAGAAATACTGCAAGGAATACAACTCCTTACAGAGCCAAGAGAGTTGTAAGCAGAGAGTAATCCGTCTGCTGTTATCAAATCAATTCACTTGGCCCGCAAGCCCCTGAGGGGAAAGTCAGAATGTCATGCCTGACCCGATGCCCATTAATACGGCCTACGAAATTGGCTTGGAGCGCAAAGAACAACTGGAAATTCCAGAGGGGGCGTTGCGTGAAGCGTTGCTCAATGCCATGGCCCATCGCGATTACCGCAAACCGGGGGATCTTCAAGTCCATATCTTGCAGGATCGGGTTGAAATCATTAACCCCGGCGGTCTGGTCGGCGGTATGACCATGGAAAAGATTGGGACCATAAGTCTGCCTCGGAATCCGTTGCTCTTCGGTATGATGCATCGCATGGGACTGGTGGAAAAGATCGGTTCCGGCTTAAAGCGCATTGCTGACATGTGCAGAGAGCATCAAATCCCTGAACCGGAAATCCAGGCAGACGATGACTGGTTCCGTATTGTTTTTCGCCGGAAAACCGCTGATTCGGAAAAGAGTTCGGAAAAGAGTTCGGAAAAAACGGATGCACTGATCCTCGCACAGTTATCATCGGTTCCTTCCATGACAATTTTGGAGCTTGCCGCAGAACTGAACCTGTCTACCCGCGCCGTTGAAAAACAAATTGCGAAACTCAAACAGTCTGGACGTCTTAGCCGTGTAGGCTCCCGTAAGGATGGTCATTGGAAAGTAAACGAATGAAAATTTAGCTTATGAATGGCGATTTGTTTGACTGTTGTTTGATTGAGGTGGACATTCCTATGTGGCGCGAGTTGTATAGTTGGCGAAATAACAAATGGTTACGAGGTAATTATTTGCTTGATCGTTGTTTGATCGGGGGCGCTGCTCTTCGGGATGATGCATCGCATGAGACTGGTGGAAAAGATCGGTTCCGGATTGAAGCGCATTGCTGACATGTATAATGAACATGGCAGTGAAAAACCTTTAGGATAGCATTATTATTTAAATCCCATGTTCAAATTCCTTCACACCGCAGATATCCATCTTGACAGCCCCCTTAAGGGACTGGAGGCACATGGAGACGCCCCGATTGAAGAAATAAGGGGGGCAACAAGGCGGGCGTTTGACAACCTGATTGATCTTGCCATTGAGGAAGCGGTTGATTTTGTCCTGATTGCCGGCGATCTCTATGACGGAGATTGGAAGGATTACAACACCGGGCTTTTTTTCGTTAGAGGAATGGGGCGACTGAACAAGGCAAACATTCCTGTTTTTATTGTCTCCGGCAACCATGATGCTGCCAGTAATACTACCAAGGCCATGCCCCTTCCCCCAAATGTCACTTTATTTTCTCCCAGGAAACCTGAATCTGTTATGCTTGAAGAACTTGGGACTGCTATTCACGGCCAAAGTTACATCAAAAAGGACCTTGCAGAAAATATTGGTTCAAAATATCCCCAAGGGGATTCTCAATACTTCAATATCGGAGTTCTGCACACAGCCCTCTCTGGGCGGGAGGGACACGAGTCCTATGCCCCCTGTTCTATCGACGACCTCAAATCCAAAGGCTATGACTACTGGGCCTTGGGACATGTCCATAAGCGGGAAGTCGTTTCCGAAGATCCCTGGATTATCTTTCCCGGTAATATCCAAGGCCGCCATATCAAGGAAATCGGGGCCAAGGGCGCCACATTGGTGACTGTGGAGGACGGTCGTATTTCAGATGTAGAGCAACGAGAACTGGATGTGCTCCGCTGGTCGATCTGCGAGGTTGACCTTTCTGAATGCGAGACTGCCGAGGCTGTTTACGAAGAAGTTCGGCAGGCCTTTGAAAAAGAACAGGCTGAGGCGGACTCTAAAACCCTGGCCCTGCGCCTGGTACTGAGCGGCAAGTGTCCTCTCCACTCTCAGCTGCTGGACCGCACAGTGCAATGGACCGAAGAATTTCGGGGCATAGCTTCAGGCTTTAGTGATCTGTGGCTTGAAAAGGTGATCTTTAAGACAAGCCGCAAGGTGAGTTTGGAAGAGATTATGGATGAGGATACGCCTATTGCCGGCCTTGTCCAGTCAATAGAAAAACTCGAGTTGGACGCTGAAAGCCTTACTGAAATGGTGCCTGATTTCGCGGTATTGAAAAGCAAGCTGCCTCCCGAGCTTCATGGAGGTGAAGATTCATTTCTCGATACATCGTCTGATAACATTTCTGAGTTACGCTCAGAGGTGCAGGAACTGTTGATAGCCAAACTTCTCCAGCACGGAGGAGGTCGTTCATGAAGATCAAGCGTCTTGATCTGAAGGCATTTGGTCCTTTTACCAACCAGACCCTGGAGTTTAAATCCAAGGATCCAGGCCTCCATATCATCTTTGGTCCCAACGAGGCTGGGAAAAGCAGCTCGCTCCGGGCGCTCAAGGCCCTACTGTATGGTTTTCCTCAACAAACACCAGACAACTTTCTTCATAATTATGATCAACTTCAGGTCGGTGGCTGTCTTGAAGGAGCTGATGGCAAGGAGCTTTTCTTTTGGCGACGGAAAAAGAAAAAAGCTGATCTCCTTGACTCTGAAGGCAACCCGATTGACTCTGGCGAGCTTGCCGGTTTTCTGCATGGTGTTGAGCCGGCTCTCTTTGAATCGCTCTACGGTATCGACCATAAGACTCTGGAGGAAGGAGGTGAGGATATCCTGGCCCAGAAAGGTGAAGTGGGCCAGGCTCTTTTTGCTGCCGGTGCGGGCATCTCTTCCCTTCACAAGATTTTAGATTCCCTTGATACTGAGGCAGATGAACTGTTCAGGTCACGTGGCACCAAGCAGCAGATCAACCAGGCCATCAAAGAGTATAAAGAGCTGAAACGGCTTGTCAAAGATGCCAGCCTGCCATCCAGCAAATGGAAAGAACACCAGAAACTTCTGCAAAGACGCGGAAGACGGAACGGGCCGGAGCATGAGGAGGAGAGCAGGCAGAAGAGTGCCGAAGTACAGCGGCTTGAGCGGCTCTGCAAGTCCATTCCAGAACTTGGCAGAACTGGAGAACCTCCAGAAACAATTCCGGGAGTGGGGGATGTGGTGGTGCTGTCGTCGGATTTCCCTGAACAGCGCCAGCAGGTAGAGCAGGACATCCGTCAAAGCAAGCTGCAGCTTGACAAAGACTCCTCCCGTCTGGAAAAACTGAAAGCAAAGCAGAAAGAAAACTCAGTGAACCAGCCCCTTCTTGATCATGCGGAAACAATTGAAGATCTGCATCAGCGGTTGGACAGATACCGCAATGGTAAGAATGACCGCATCAGATTGGATGGCATGCGGATCAGTAATCGCAAAGATGCTGCTGCTCTTATCAAAGAGGTGCGTCCTGATTTACGGTTGGAAGATGCGGAATCGTTGCGGCCGGTGCTGAGCAAGAAGAGGACTATTCAAACTCTGAGCTCTCAGTATGAGGCATTGACGCAGCAGATTTTACAGGCGCAGAAACTGAGAGCTGAGGCAGAGAAAGATCTCAAGGGAAATTGCCGATACTTTGTCAGACCTGCCTACCGTCAGAGAAAGAGATGGGTTGACAAAGGCATGGAAGCTGGCCCAGAAAGCGGGTGATCTCGATGGGCAAATCGAGGGGATTGTCCGAGAGATAGATGAAGGGAAAAAAGCCTGTCAGGCCGAGCTTAAGAGATTGGGCCTGTGGTCCGGGGAGCTTGGCCAATTGTTGGAATTGCCCCTTCCCTTGCAGGAAACAATGCGACGCTTTGAGGCAGACTACGGTGAGCTTGAGGATGAGAAACGTCAGCTGAAGAAAGATCGCCAGAAGGAAGAAGCGGAGCTGAAGGCTGCCAAGGCTGACAGCAAGGAAGTGGAATATGGGGGAGAGGTTCCCACTGAAGAGGATTTGAAGGAATCTCGAAATAAGCGGGAGGATGGCTGGCAGCTTCTGCGCCGCAAGTGGCTTGATGGTGAGGATATCTCAAAAGAGGCTGAAAAATATGAGCCGGGCCGGGACTGTGCATGATGCTTATGAGAAGCATGTTGCGCAGGCTGACCATATCGCCGATCGTTTGAGGCGGGAGGCGGAGCGGGTCACAAAGGCTGCCGCATTACGAGCCAGGGTCGAAAGTCTTGAGGAAACAATCCAGGAGTTCATCTATCAGGAACAGGAAGTAGCTAAACGGGAGGAGAACCTTGCTGCCAACTGGCAGGCCGAATGGAAACCCATAAAAATTAAGCCGCTATCTCCCAAGGAGATGCTCGCCTGGCTGGCTGCTATCGATACACTTCGTTTTAAGGTGACGGAGACCTTAAATAAAGAAGGCGAGGCCAAAGAGAAAGACAAGCTGCGGCAGGAATACCGTGAAGCCCTTGTAGAGGAACTGACCGCTCTGGAGGAAACCGGGGAATTTTCCGGCAAAGAGCTTGCTCCGGTTCTAATCTTTGTCGAATCTGTGTTGGATACTATCGCCGAAAACAAAGCTGAGTTGGAAAAAAACACCGATAAGAAGGTGCAGGCCCAAAAGGCTTTGGACAAGGCTAAGAAAGAGCAGAAGGTCGCTGAAACAGCCAAAGGGGAGTGGCAAACAAAGTGGGATAAAGCACTGGCTGGCCTGGGGCTTACGGAACAGGTACAGCCCAGCGAGGCGCTCGATCTCCTTGAAACCATCGCGGATTGTTTTGACAAGCTTGAAAAGGCAGAGGAATTTCAAAGCCGTATTAATGGCATTGATCGTGATGTGAAGGAGTTCGCAAATGATGTACAGACGCTGCTGGAACAGGTTGCCCCTGATTTGCAGGATTTACACCTGGAGCAGGCTGTGCTGCAGCTGCACGCCATGCTTGGCAAGGCCCGGCAGGATAATGAGCTGCTGAAGAAGCATGGTGAGGAAGTAGAAGCCATCACCATTGAAATACAGGATGCTGAAAAAACACTGCAAAGCCTGGCTGGACAGATGGCGGATCTGCTTGCCATAGCCAAGTGCGACGAGGCCGTGGAGCTCGTCGAAGCCATTAGGAAATCTGCAGAATACCAGCGGCTGCAGGAGAAGATTTCCAATGCTGAGGCCAGTCTGGCGAAGGTGAGCGAGGGTGTTTCACTTGAGGAGATTAAACGTCAGGCCGGTGAAGTGGATGTGGATGAGCTGCCGGGCCTGATACCAACACTTTCTCGTCAGATCGAGGAAGAACTTTACCCACAGATCAAACATTTTTCACTGGTTATCGGCGAAGAGAATACGGAGCTGCCGCTCATGGACGGCAGCGCTGCGGCAGCCGAGGCGGCAGAGAAATTGGAGCAGGTGGCGGCCAGGATACAACGCCTGACCGATCAGTACGTCCGCATCAAGCTGGCGGCCAAAGTTCTGCAGGATGAGATCGAACGCTACCGGGCTGAGCACCAGGATCCAATACTCAAGATTGCCTCCAGGTATTTTTCTGAGTTGACGCTGAAT
>PVMK01121010.1_pt1 | contig 10537 bp, 17 predicted proteins | sample 1853481 | NCBI WGS metagenome assembly PVMK01 (sample SAMN08533507, study PRJNA380276) | Marine sediment metagenome, whole genome shotgun sequencing project. | reverse complement strand
TAGACTCCGGCCTTTTCAAAAGATAAGGATAATCTTTCTCTACCTGTTCCCTTAAGTCATTGTCTAATTCGGCCTTGTACAAAGTTGTGGCCTGGGAGAGTTGGTTGATGGATAAGTGTAAAGCTCCTTTGAGCCTTGTTTGCAAGAGAATGGCCCTATTCATATTTGCTTCTAAAAGGTCCGCCTTTTCCAGATTTGCTCCGTAAAGGGAAGCCTTTTTCAGTTTGGCCTGGTATAGGTCTGCAACCATCAGGTTGGTCCGCCAAAGCTTCGCCCACTCCAAGTTAGCCCTTGCAAGGATAGTCTGCTCCAGACTTGCATTCGATAGGTCCGCTCTTTTTAGATTAGCTTTCAACAAGTCCGCGCCGTTGAGATTAGCTTCGAACAGGTCTGCCTCTTCAAGATTAGCTGTCTTGAGATCTGCTTTTTTAAGTTGGCTCTCCAGAGAATTGACTTCTCTAGATTGGCTGAAACAAGAGACGCACCCTCCAAGTTAGCTCCAAGGAGAAACGCCCCTTTTAAGCGGATTCCAAAAAGGTCTGCAGTCCTTAGATCCGGGCGAATATTCGGCTCCTCAATCCGCCAGCTATTCCAGACTTGCACGCCCTGTTTGAGGATAGCCAAGTGTTCAGGATTGGCCATGATATTCAATCATCAAAGTAACCTATGCAAAGATGAATAGACTATTAAAAGTAATTAAGATATGCAATTTCGAAATCTGCTTGCTGGCCAAGGTGACAAAGCTGACGTGGAGGGACGAAAACAAATAAGATAGACCTCAAATGTCAGCTTATGCCTCATTCAACAGTCACCTGAGAACCATGACGAGCCCAGCTCAAAGGAGCGAAAGAGGGATCACCTCATACCTGACGGCTGATGCCGAAATGGGGGGTCAGGGAGTCCGCAATGAGTCAAGATCGCGGATGGCCTTTTGGTAAGCAATCCGGTACCGAAAACCTTGTTGGAAGTATCTCCAGATGAGGCGTATTTTTTCAACTTCAGATTCGGAATAATATCGAAAGAGCTTATCCCCGCGTTGCTGCGTTCTCGGTTTAATGTATCCTTTTCTCTCTAGGTAATAGAGTTTTTGATTAGGAATCCCGATTTCTGCGACTACCTGTGTTGTTGTCTTCATAATCAGTATTGAGTCTAATGGCAAGCCACTCCTCTGACTCTTCCTCTCTCCAGTCGACGCCGTGGTCTTTGAGATTTTTGTCAATGGTTTGTTTTATGACTGAGGTAACTGGAATCATCTGCTCCGCAGCGAGTTACGCCAAGGCTAGTGCGGATTTTAACCAGAGTTGGATAAGGCCCCCACTGACCAGCGGATCTGAAGGCCAATGAGAGCGACAAGGCCAACGGGGTGAACCCTATGTCCACCCCAACCAGTTGTTTTACTAATGCAAACCCGATGCCAATAAAAGAGAACCCCCACCGACCCTATGCCAATGGGGGTAACCCATGATAGAGGTATAGTGAGTGAGCTACCATGCTCACCCCACTGATTAACTTACGCAAACCCGATGCCAAGAAAAAAGGAACCCCCACCTGAATTGGTCGTTGATGGGGGTCCAAACATCGGGCCAAGCTGGTGAACACCATGCTCACCACACTGGTTCACCAATGCAAATCAGATGCCAATAAAAAAAACCCCCAGCAACCGGCGCACGTGGCTGCCAGGGTCAGGGGCACCAGACAGGGTAATGATGGGAACCCTATCCAGCGAGCAAATTAGCACAAGAGTTTAGTATGTGGAAGAGAAATATCGTCAGTAATGGATAACTATTTATCGCCTCTCTAGCATACGTGCTTGGATGGTAATCCCGATTGATAACAATACCAAGAAAATCAATATATTCATGGGTAGATTTAAACTGGCAGCCTGAACGATCATCATTGCTCCTGTTAGAGAAGACAGCACGATCAGCGCCCAATCGAAAACGAAAAGCACCAGAATGGCTCCAGCAATCCCCCCTCCGACCAAAGCCGCCCACATCCATCCTGGCCCTTCAAGTCCAATAGTTAAGAAAAGCGATGCCAGCGCGTAGACACCCATGACACATCCAGCGATCCCAACTGCCACCTTTTGTGCAAATACCGCAAAAATCGCACCGATCAATCCGGCGAAAAGAGCAACCGCCAAGGGAGCCCACTCCGGTCCACCAACAGGAAACTGTGTCGCCAATCTGGTACCCAGCAAGAAGCCTGCTGTGCCCACAAAAATCCAAAACAGTCGGCGTCCAAGCGTCAGTACGGCAATCCCAATTAGAAGTTGTACGCTCTGTGGAGCCATCTAACTAATTCTACCCCTAGATTTAAAATTTCTTACTAAAAGAAATTGTCTCAAAAGGGTACTTGATGTCAACCTTGGTATCCTGCTTTCACATAAGTCTTCGTGTACCAGCAAAGGCTAGTGAGAACGGCATGCAGGGGTATAAAGCTTGGCATTATTGAGGGATGCCTCACTTCTTCCCATTAATCCTGTCCCTCAGCTTACCAGAGCATTTGAAGGTAAGAACTTTCCTGGGCGCTATCATCATCGGCTGTCCGTTCTGCGGATTCCTACCCTTCCTCTCCATTTTCTCTTTCACTGAGAATTTCCCAAAGCCGCTGATTAGGACATCTTCACCACTTTCCAGCGTCTGTTTCATAATTTCGAGAAGGGAGTCAAGCATTTCGAGCGATTCCATATTCGTGTAGCTCATCTTCTTGCTGATTGCTTCAGCGATAATTGCCTTGGTCAGAGTCATGACTACTGCTCCTCCTTCTACAGCTGGGGTAATGAGACAATAAAGTATTTTTTATGAGGAATTATAGCGAGGTATCAGTTCCTCAACAGATTACAAAATTGAGGGGTGAAGATGCAACAAAAAAAGCCCCCACTGACCGGGGCACCGATAACCAGTGGGGGCAGGGATTGAGCTAGGTAGGGTTGCTCAGTAGAACCCTTAACACCATCGAGAAGTATAGAAAAGTGCTAATCCTATCCGGTTCCACTTTAGCATTGAGCATTGGAGTATTGTCTTACAACAGTGCCTCAGTTCACTTCTGGCTGTTTTTCAAATCCATTCTTACTGAGGGCATTCTCTACTGTCGCAACCAGCTTATCGAGGTCAAACGGTTTCATCAGACAGTCATAGGCACCTTTCGGCGGGGCTTCTTTAGCCAACTCGATAGGGGCATATCCGGTTATAAGAATTACCGAGGTCTTCAGACCATGGGTATTTATATAATCTAGTACCCGGTAGCCACTCATCTCCGGCATAACTACATCCAGTAAAATAAGGTCAAATTCATCTGCGGCAAGCGATTCTATAGCTTCTTTTCCACTATTAGCTGTAGTTATTTCAGAGTATCGGTTACTCAAAAACACCTTCAAGCTACTACATAGCAAAGGGTTATCGTCAACTATCAGAATCTTGGGCATAGACGACATACTGACCTCAAAGACCTAAGAATTCGTTGCCCCTCATAACCAGTCTTGCGAAGACCAGTGAGGACAAAAGGGATAGTGAGGGGATGTACCTTACCACAAGCCAGGTTGAACGTGGAAGAGAAAAGTGGAGAGTGACGAAGCCAAAGCAGATGTATGAGTTGGTTTAAAGGTGTCGTTTAAAACTGGCGCTTCTAACTACTACGCCAGGTGGGCCGCGTGAAGGAATGAAGAGCAGAGGTTAAACCCTATTTGGTTACGGTATTTTCATCCGCTCAAAGTCATTGCATCGACTACAGATTAACTCGACCTCTGTTGGTAATAGGCTTGTATAGGTATCCAATAATCTGAGAGCTAGTTTGCCAACCAAAGTCTTTAAATGTTCGCATAATGGATAATGCTTGCAATATTCTGGTTTCCTGCGCTTTTCCATGAAAGTCTCGCTCATAATGCCAGAGCCTTAGGTTCAGATTGGCTTCAGGCGATTTTAATAATGCAAACCCGATGCCAACAAAAAAAGCGGAGCCGAAGCTCCGCAGTGTTTTCTGGGAAATGGATGTGTTTATGCTGAGGATTGTTGTAGGTTTTCTGATTCGCTTAATAGGGCAACATCAGAGGCCCAATTATCCCTGCAGTACCCACTACAGAAGAAATATATCCCCTCATCGCAGTAGAGGACTTCAAAAAAGTCGCTTGGAGAAAATGTTTTTTTGCACTGGATGCAAGGAAGTCTCATTGTAACTAAACCTCAATCCTCACTGCAATATTGGTAGGAGAAAGCACCACGAGAGTGAGCACCTTGCCTAGCCAACGACTGGAACCGATTTATCCACCAACAAAAGCGTTAGCGAATACTCCAGCCATGACGAGGAGTATTGCGAACAATATGACAATATCTAATGCTTTTAGTTTTATAGCGACACCCTATCAGGCCAGAGGTCATCTATTCACGTTCAAGCGGCCTTTGAGCCAATTTCATTTGGGTCTATCGTCAAAGTTTGTAGAGTCTGCAGTTTCTTGGGATCTACCGTCTCCTTGTCCGACTCTAGATGCTTAAAAATTGCCTTAGCTATGATACGGCGGTCTTCGCTGGAAAGCTCTAAAAAGCGAACAATCATCCCACGAGGGCTAATTTCATCATCAGGTCCGTAGACATTTGACAAGACCACTTCAACTTCAGCTTCTATAGAATCGTTCGAATTGGGGACTTGAAGAGTCATATCAAAGACTTCACTCAACCTGAGCGGTTTTGCACACTTAATGTATGCTCCATTTGTACTCAAGTTGAGCGTTACTCCATCTGAGGAATTGCCGTTAGCTTTTATGGAAACGGGCCACTTGAGTTTAGCTTTGATTACTTGTTCTGTGCTCATTTGCTGTCCTCGCAATAGGTTCTTTTAGATTAGATACTTTGGAAGAACCGTGCCAGTTTGAAAAAAAGGAGTTTTTTCTCATTGTTTACCTATAGTTAGATCCATAGCATTTGCTAAACCGCTGCGGGGATAATGGGTACTAAGGTGTCAAGGATTGTCAAACAATGCCAGTTTTTAGCAACACACTGATAACCAAGCAAGGACAGACCTCAGTCTACCGGTGTGCAACCAGGAGAGAGTAAGGTGGGCAGCACAAAGGGGTGGGAGCGGACTTTGTATTACATCCCTTAATCCACACTCGGCTGGAATTTAATGTGGCACAAGATATGGGCGGGCTGCTTAGCTCTCGGAGTTAGCACCGATCGCAGCTGTGAGTTCGTGGAGCATTGCATCTTGATCGATCCGTGGAAACCTAGCAAAACCAAGGTGTTTCGCAAGCCTAGTAAACAGGTCAGACACAAAGCCATCGGAATCGATCTCTAGAGCTTGAAACGTCGAGATTGGCGAAGGTAGGTCATCCTTCTTCTGTCCTGAATGACAAATTGGGATAATCGGAAGACCCTTTATCCACCCCCACCCAGTTTCCAGATGGATCCAAGGTCTCTTTAGAGAAGCCGGACTGCAAAGGACAAGAAAAACCACTGCTGAGTCCAAAGCTTGATCAATTTCATCAATCCACTTGTTTCCAGCAGGGAGGTCATCGGTATCGCTACTTACGAAGACCTCGGGCTGACCCAAAAAAGTGGACTCAATCCAGTCTTTGAGTACCTCCGCAATAGAAGCCTCCTCTGAGATATGGCTGATGAAGATATTCAACTCTGCATCCCCTCCAGTCTATCAACAAATATTGTTAACGTGAAACATACAAAGAAGCTATGTCTTGTCAACGCTCACCCCTCATATTCTCGTTGAATGCAGATAAAAATCTGTCAATATGAAACTTCAAATCTTCTGCGACTATACGTAGGGTATCTGGGGAATCTAATCCAATTAACGCTTCCGTGACACCCATGTTCAAAGCACAGATCTTCTCCATCAAAAGATATGTGGCCTGCTTTAGCGGTGAAAGTTCGCTGAACCATTCTTCATATTTTGCAGAAGCACGTACCCCCTCTTCGGGTCCCAGGGCTTCGAATCGTGTCATGGTTTATTTTTCCTTTCCATCATTACTTCCCTCTTCAATATTTGACACCGTCTAACCGAGACACCACGTTGTCTGTGGATGATGCAAACCCGGTGCCAACAAAAAAAAGCGGAGCTTCGGCTCCGCTCGTTTTTTGACAAATGAATACGTTTATGTCGAGGGTTGCTGCTGGTCTTCTAATTCAATCTCTTGGGCGTTAACAGACATCCACATATCCATACATTTTTTGCTACAGAAGAAATAGACTCCTTCATCATAAACTGCAGATTCAAAGGTATGGCGTGGAGAAAATGATTCTCTGCACTGTATACATGGAAGTCCCATTGTGGAAAAACCTCGATTTTCCAAGGAGTCCAAACTCACCATGTTTCAATGCAAACCCGATGCCAAAAAAAAGCGAACCCAGTGACTCCGCCACAAAGTTGTTAGCTAAGCTTCCATTAAAGAAGTCTGGTTTTGAGATTGTGCTAATGATCAAGCTAGCAGGCTTGACAAATGGTAGAGTAATTCTGCGCTCCTCCATCTTCTTATCGGTCCCCAGTCTATTCCTAGCCAACTACTTACGTGCCCAATTATAACTCCTACCTTTTCTCGAAATCCTGGATCTACGACCATTAACATAACAAACAAAAGCACTAATACAAGCAATATTGGTACAATTTTCTTCTTCATTCCTCTCTCTCTTTACCTAGGGGCGGCTACTTCACAGTTGGAAAATAAATAGCCCTGTGGGGCGTGAATGAGATGCCTTCCGGCTTATGATTACGAGGAGGTTGAGGCATTTTTCAACAAAAACGAGAGTGAATGACCAAGAGGCTAGTTAGGGACAGTAACAGTATGTAACTAGGGTTTAGCCATGACTTTTATGTAATCCACTTTGACGAGTTCAGAGATCCCGGCTGGACCCTTTACGGTAAGAGATAAAGAGTATTGTCCTGCCTTAAGATATTCGTGAACTGGACGGCGTCTTCTACTTTTAAAGCCGTCACCAAAGTCCCAATCCCAATGGGTGATTTTACCAGTGGAACGGTCTTGAAAGGTTACGGTCAACGGTGAGGGTCCCTGAACTGGCTTTGCAATAAAGTTACAGACTATCTCTGAATCATTCTCGACAGTAGGTTCATCTGCTCTGCTGTCCACCGCAAGCGGAGGTGAAATAAGCATCATAGATAGAATACCCAGATAGCAAATAAAGCTTCTCATGGTGCACCCCTTGACTCCTTCTCTACTAAGGAAGCAATGTATTGTTGGTCTTCGGATGATAGGTGGATAAACCGCACACCCATCCCAAACACGGGTCTATTGTCAATGCTAAAAGTGCTTGACCAAACTTTTTTACCAACCACAGAAATAGAACGCCCATCAGAAGGCTTGAGGAGAATTGGGAAGTTTACACCGAACTCAGGCTTTTCTGATAAAAATATGAATACACCGTCAACACTAATGTCCTTGGTTTCTCCTTCAATGGAGCCTTGAACATTGTGCAAAGTGGCGGGCCAATTCATAAGGATTCTAGGATGTAGCCGTCTTTCGATACTCATAGCAGTTTGTATTGTCCTATTTCTCTGGCTCTTCATCCCTCCAGTTGATGTTTTCGGATTCTAGATATTCTGCAACTTTAGTTGAGATGATTTCTAGGTCTGTATAAGAAATTGCTATGAATCTAACGCCTATTCCATAATGACCACCCTCTTTGACTGAGTCAAGAGCTTCTGATCTGACAACTTCTCCCATGGCTCGTATACGGGGGCTTAGAAGAGAGATGCTTATAAACATGTTGATTTCAGGGTGCTTTGGCTGACTACGGCATCGTATATATGCTCCACCAGCACTTATATCATGCGTTTCTCCGCTCATGATATTTCGATTGTTTCCCATGATTACTGGGCAGATTATTTCTGCTCTGGGATATTTGCGTCTCTCTTTTTGCGGCATTTAGTCTCTCTCTGTTAGGGATACCATTATTGTTCTACTGTTTTGCACTCACACTATGGAGAAATTGACTGTCATCAGCGGTCATTCTTGTGAACTGGACACCTATTCCAAATTGTGAGTCACCCTCACCGGACTCTACGACCGTTGACCACACTATTTTCCCATTAAGATTCATTGTTTTGTGGTCTGGTGCCTCGATGACCATGACAAAACCATCTTCCAGCGATGGGAAGTCTTTACAAGAGACAAACGCACCTTTAGAGCTGATATTTTCGATTTCCCCCTCAACTTTGGCTTGGGAGGTTAACATTGTTACAGGCCATCTGACTTGGGCCCTAGGGGCTATACGTTTTTCCTGCTTAAACATCTATGCCTCCTTGCATCAGGATTGCTTTTGCCGTTGAATTTGTGTGCAGAAAACATGCCAGGTGATTAAGCAATGAACCAATACGGTTAGGAAGGAAGCTAAACAGGCTTTTTAGGGAGCGGGGGTTGTTGTGAGGAAGGCTATTTCTTTTGGGCTGGCAGCAAACCCCCACAAACAGGACATAGTTTTTCAGTCGGCCTTATCATCAGGTTGGCTTTACACTTGGAGCATTTGACGGGATGGAGATTGACTTTTTTGATTTCGTCAGGGTCCAGGCTAGTCAGTAGATTCCTCAGATTCAGAAAGGTCTCGCTCAGGTGGTCTGAAACAGGCAAGTAGTGGGTATCTCTGGTTGCAGTCCCAACAGAAAATATGGTCATCGCCCATAGACCAGGAAATGTGCCTGTGACCGTCTGGACACTTCTTCGGTGGCCCTAGAGTAGGCTTCTTCATGTCCTCTTTCTCTTCCTCTGCTGGCTGCTCCTCTATTAAGCTCTGCTCCCCTATCAGGCTCTGTTCTTTTATTAAACTCTGCTCCTTTTCATCTTCGTCCAAGCCTGAGGGCTCTATGTCCGCTGAAACTAGAGAGGAGATGATTTCTCGGTGCTCATCAGAAATATTGATGAACTCGACACCCACACCACGTGGCATATCCTCTCTAGGGGGAACTTGCCTTCTCGACCAGACCACTCTTGCTTTGACCGTTATGGGATGGTCAGGGCCACTAAAAGTCATATCACCGACTTCATGCAGCTCAAGGGGAGACAAACCACGGATGAAGGCTCCATGGGGACTTATGTTGTATGTAGCCCGTTCAATAGTGCCTTCTTCGGTCTGAATTGTGACAGACCAACTGACTTTGGCTCTTTGATGTTGGCGGCGCTCTTCTTCCATCGGTGGCCCTCGCTATAGGGGACTATTTCTTGGGCGGTTTCTCTTGTACTTTTTTAGAAGGTGTTGAACTACTTTCAAATTACAGGAATGAGGGGAGAAGATGCAACAAAAAAGCCCCCACTGACCACCACAGAAAACCAATTTGGTTGACCGCAGGAAGCCATAAGGCAGAAGAAGCAGAAGGTCAAAGCCAAGCCAAAGCCGAGGAAAAAGGCCAAGCCAAAACCAAGGAAAGTTGAGGTTGTAATAAGCGGCGAAGGCAAATTTGGCTTGTGGGAGGGTTATCTTGACGAGGACCCTAGTTATCATCCTGATGGAGATCGTGGCTTCAGCGGGCTATTTGGGCGTGTCAGGGGTCTTTTCAAGGGAAATGGAGAGGTTTTGTGCCAACAAAAAAGCGGAGCCGAAGCTCCGCAGTGTTCTTTGGGAAATGAATAATTAAATGGAATTTATTGGAACAGAGCGGCTGTCTAGCGGCAAGCAAAGTCCGTTTCAATCAAGTGTTTCCGCCATAACCGGTAATGCAGGAACCTATATCCTTTCCGCACTTCAATCTTCTCAAGGATACATATATCAATAGTCTTGGCCTCATAGCACAATGCGTCATTGACAAAATGAATTTGCTCTGAAAGTGGAAGTTTGCGGTCGACCTTGATAGTGCGATCCCTTACATCTTGAGAGGTTTCCAAAAGCACGGCTAGTTTCCTTTTAAATTGTTACATAACATCGGATAACCACCTCTTCCTTATTAGTCGCCCAAAGGATCATTTTGTTTCTTCCTTTATCTGAAAAAATGGATTGGGATTCCTGAATTGTTGCTGAGATTTCGGAAGTTGGTAAATAACGCACACGCTAACACGTAAGGAGGTGAGATTTTCGATTCTAGGGCGTTTTGCTACGCGACAAAATGCAATTCTAGGGTGAGAGGCTATTGGTGAGGACCAAAAGAAAGCCCCCACTGACCGGAGCGAGTGCAAGCCAGTAGGGGCTATGTGGTGATGGATAGGGCAAAGACCTGACGAGGAATGGCCCTACCCGTCCACACCGGGATGCTGTTGCAAACCCGATGCCAACAGAAAAGCGAAGCCGAAGCCTCACCGTGTTCTTTGAACGATACTCTATGCCTTATAAATACCAACTGTTCGGGCTCTTTGTTCAATCGCATTGTAAAGGTGCTTGCGTTGGTCAACATCAATCCCCAGAAAGCGGACAGCCAAATCATATGAAGGTAAGGCTTCGTCACTCTCATCAATGTTCAACCTAACTTTTTCCACACCAGCAGATATGTTCAGGAGGTGGTCATGTATCTCGATGCTTAATTCAAGAGAATCGTCTGTTTTGGGCAGCTCTGTACATTGGATGAGCGCACCACCCCTGCTGATGTTTTTGAT
>PVMK01142302.1_pt1 | contig 10540 bp, 5 predicted proteins | sample 1853481 | NCBI WGS metagenome assembly PVMK01 (sample SAMN08533507, study PRJNA380276) | Marine sediment metagenome, whole genome shotgun sequencing project. | reverse complement strand
TGAAGTGGGAACGTTTTGCCAACTAAGTATGTGACAACCAATAACGAATCGCCGACATCTGCCCAAGATCTTGCTGCTCTACGTACAGCGTGGTCGATTCGTTATTGGTTGGCACATAATTAGTTGGCAAAATGTTCCTCCTTCAACTCAAGAGCCTAAACCGATTCCGCCGATCCTGGTGCTGAAGATAGCCAGCCCTGATATGCGCACTGGAAACCCACTAGGACAATGATCTCTCGGAAACTGGGCTAATGCAGAGTCAAACTTTAATCCACTAGCAGCTATTAACGGCGAATCAGATTAGTAGTCTGTTATTTGGTTGTGATCGGGCTGGTTTCTCTGGCTCGAGGGCGATGTACGCGGCCCGAACTGTTGCACCACTATCTACTCGTCCTCAGAACTCGAAAAGGCCGCCGTAATCTTGGACCAGGTTTCCTCGGCCCAAACAGCCACATCACGAGCGCCCAACTCGATATTGGCTACGGTTAGATTGGCAGCCACGTAGCTCCAATTGACAACGTTCCACCAGGCGGCGATGTAGTCACCTCGGCGATTCTCATACTTGAGATAGTAGGCGTGTTCCCAAACATCAAGTCCCAGGAGAGGGATCAAGCCAAGTGAGATAGGATTGTCCTGGTTTGGGGTCGTGATGATGAGCAGCTTGCCTTCGCCGTTCACGCATAGCCAGGTCCATCCGACACCAAATAGGGTCGCCGCCGTCTTACTGAACGTCTCCTTGAAGATGTCGAAAGATCCAAAGGATGCGGCGATCGCCTCGCCCAGCTTGCCACCAGGCTCCCCGCCACCATCAGAGCGCAAGGTGTTCCAGAACATGGAGTGGTTGGCATGCCCGCCACCATGATTGCGTACAGCTTTGCGAATTTCTTCGGGGACGCCGTTTAGGTCACTCAGTAGCTGCAGCGTGGCCTTGTTCTGCAGATCCGGGTAATTCTCGAGCGCTTTGTTGAGATTGGTCACGTAGGCCTGGTGATGTTTGTCGTGGTGAACGGCCATAGTGCGGGTGTCGATGTGCGGCTCCAGCGCACTATAATCGTATGGTAGGGGTGGGAGCTTGTGGGTCATTAAAACTATCCTCCTGAATATTGCGCAAGTTTAGGCTGTTAGTATCTTCCTATTATAAAGGAAAGATGTCAGACGTCAGCACCAGAGTAATAGAGGCACCCGGAAAAAGGTCTTGAGTTGAACGAGAGACCACACTTCAATCTTGACAGATCCCCAATCAAATATATAATAGTGCAATATATGAATAGTTGTTCAGGTATTGACTTATGAATGAACTGCAGATGACGAGCCATACTGGACTGAGTGAAGAGCTGGCGGCCCAGGTGGCCGAACTGTTTAGCGCCTTGAGCGATACCAGCCGGGTGCGAATCATCGCCACTCTGGCAGAAGGTGAAATGAATGTTGGCACCCTGGCGGAATCGATAGGAATCAGCGAGTCGGCTGTATCGCACCATATGCGCCATCTGCGCCAAATGCGACTTGTACGAACGCGCAAAGCGGGTCGTTACGTCTTCTATACCTTGGATGACGACCATATTAATGACCTGTTTCGCTGCGGAATGGAACATGTCCTCCATGGCTGATAACTGTTCTCGGGTCACAGACAACCCCTGATAATTTGTTGCATAATTGACCGAGTTGACGTCCCCATGTTTTTCTACCCAAACTCCACCAGAGCGTTCTCTTGTAAGCAATACTTTGCCTGGCTGGAGCTGGGCGTTTGAAAGACCGATCCTTGGTCGAGCCCAGGCGAGTCAAGGTAGCATGTGTAATTATAGGAAGAACCTAACTCCAACATACAAAATCAAGAACTCAACCGATGACTGAAAGAACGATCGAGATTTGCGCACCGCTATTAATGCCTGATATCTCAGATTCGTGCGATGCCTGTTTGGCTATCGTGGAGGAGAAATTGCGGAGCCGAAGGGGTATTTCCAGGGTCCACGTCAATAACGATAAAGATCAACCCCATCTATGTCTCCACTATGATCCAAATTTGATATCGGCCGCGGCTGTCCAGGATTTTGCCGAGGAAGCGGGCATAGACTTCACAGCGCGATACCGTCATGAGCAGATCCCTTTCAGTGGCATGGACGCGGCCGATGCGGCGACAACACTAACCAGCGTATTGGAAGAACTACCGGGTATGTTACATGCCAATGCTAATTATGCCGCTGGGCTTGTCTTTGTAGCTTACGATAGCACGATGCTTCGGCACACCGTTATTGAGGAAACAATCCGAGGCATGGGCTATAACCCGCAGCCTACTCTAACTCAAACCGGCGCGGTTCTCATCGAGGAAGAACAAGATCCCAGCAGCGGGCCAAGATTTTTGCCCTGGTGGATTCAGAGGCGATGGCAGATCATCCTGGCCGCCTTGGCAGGGCTATTCTTCTTGATTGGCTGGGTTGGAGAGACATTTCTCGACCTGCCCGAAAATCTTGCCCTGGCCTTTTTCCTGCTGTCCTATTTGGCTGGCGGATATGATATTGCGACCCATGCTGTGCCCGGCTTGCTAAAGGGCAAATTTGACACCGACGTTTTGATGCTCGCGGCCGCCGGTGGTGCGGCGGTCCTTGGCCATTGGGCAGAAGGCGCCTTTCTACTTTTCCTATTTAGCCTGGGTCACGCAGGGGAGCAATATGCCTTGAATCGCGCCCGTCACGCGGTGAACGCCCTGGGAGATATGATGCCCAAGAGCGCGCGCGTCCGGCGCGGCGACCAGATTATAGAACTTCCTGTTGATCAAATAAGTGTGGGTGAGGAAGTAGTGGTAAGACCGGGGGACAGGGTACCTGTAGATGGTGAGGTGGTCCGCGGGAGCAGCAGCCTAGACCAGAGCCCTATCACCGGCGAAAGCGTGCCCGTGACCAAACAGATCGGCGATGAGGTGTTTGCCGGAACGATAAACCACGAGGCGGTTCTGGATGTACGAGTCACGCGGCTAGCCAAAGACAACACCCTCAACCGGATCATGCAGATGGTGGCCGAAGCGCAAAGCCAGCAAAGTCCGACCCAGCGGATGACCGAGCGATTCAGCACCAAGTTCGTACCGGCAATTCTGGCCTTGGTCCTGGCGGTCATTGTTATACCACCCCTGCTTGGCTGGGCGACCATCGAAGAGAGCTTTTATAGAGGCATGTTGTTATTAGTGGCTGCCTCTCCCTGTGCCCTGGCCATCGGCACACCGGCCGCCGTATTGACTGGCATCGCCCAGGCCGCCCGGAATGGCGTCTTGATCAAGGGAGGCGCGCACCTGGAAAATCTAGGCCTGGTAAAGGTTATGGCTTTTGACAAGACGGGCACGCTGACCGACGGTCGGTTTGAGGTCACCGACGTCTTGGCCATGAACGGGGCCGGACCAGATGAATTACTGAGAATTGCCGGAGCTGTAGAGCAGGGCTCGAATCACCCGCTGGCGCTGGCCGTTGTGAAGGCAGCCCAAAAACAGGGACTTGAATTACCAGCGGCTAATGGGCTGGCTAACGTATCTGGCCTGGGCGTCCAAAGTGAGGTCGATGGGCGCCCCGTGCAAATTGGCTCTGCCAGATTTTTTCAGGAGAACAATGGTCGTTTACTAAATCCAGAGATTACGACAACTATCGAACGCTTAGAGGGGGAGGGAAAGACGGCCGTGGCTGTTAGCTATGGGGGGCAGTTCCTGGGTATTTTGGCACTGGCGGACACGCCACGACCCGGTGTGAAGGCAACATTACAACAGCTCTTAGATCTTGGTATGCAAAAGCTGGTGATGCTTACCGGCGACAACAGCGTGGTGGCTGAAGAGATCGCCCAACAGGTCGGGGTCACCGACGTCCGGGCCGAACTACTGCCAGAGGGCAAGTTGCTGGCTATACAGCGACTCCAGCAGGAATACGGGACGATCGCCATGACCGGTGATGGGGTCAACGATGCCCCCGCCCTGGCGACGGCCAATGTCGGCATCGCCATGGGTGGAGCGGGCACGGCCATGGCCTTGGAGACGGCCGATGTGGCTTTGATGGCCGACGATTTGGGACAACTTCCCTTCGCCGTAGGGCTCAGTCGCTCCAGCCGGACCATCATCCGCCAAAACCTGGCTATCGCCCTTGGCATAATCGGCCTTCTGGTCCTCACCTCTGTTTTTGGGGTGATTCAACTGAGCGGGGCAGTTGTCCTGCACGAAGGCAGCACGATCTTGGTTGTACTCAACGCCCTACGTCTCCTCAGATACGAGATGTAGTCTGGTCTGAAGAAGCCCCCGCGAAAACCCCCTGAACTAGAAAAGAATCGAACACGATCGCCCGGTGCCGCAAATGGTGACGACGACATTGATGTCAATAGACTCCTCTTCAACCATCGGCAAATCAGGCCGGCAAACCCTACAACGAAAGCCAGGTGCCGATCCCTTTCTTGACGGCTCTTTTGTAAAGGGCAGGGGCAACAGCCATATCATCCATAGCCAGACCGAGATTGCAGGCGATATTCCTTTCGTCGGCCGATTCACGCCCCGGTTTTCGTCCGGCAACTAGCTCCCCTAAATCACCGCTAACCGGGGGGATATCCTGGAAATATCCGACCTCCTGGTAATGCTTTAACTGAGCCAGGTCGTCGGTGTAAAAATGAGTCGCTTCCTTCATGGCCGCCGGGTGCCAGTACGAATCAAAATCCACCAGGGCAGCAAATGCCCCTTTATCCCACCAACCGGCCTGGATCGTTCGATGGGGGTGTCGCAGAATCGGCCCTGCAGTGACGATAAGATCGCAACCGGCTACGGCCTCTTTTGGCGTATCAACCACCTGAACTTCCAAATCTAATTTGGAGCTGATATCCCGGGCGAAAGCGTTGCTAGACTCAACGGTCACATCGTAGGCCATGACCTTCTGGAGAGGAAAGAGAACGTTGAGCGCTTCCGTGTTGGTTCTTCCTTGCACCCCGCATCCCAGAATGCCGAGCACGGAAGATTCAGGACGGGCCAATCGCCTGGCGGCGACGGCTGTGGCAGCGGCGGTGCGCATGCCGGTGATCCAGGCACAGTCCATGACCGAGATGGGCAAGCCCGTTTCGGTGTTGTTGAGGATCAGCAGGCCAGTGATATAGGGCAAATCGCGTTGCGTGTTCTCAGGGAAACCGCTGACCCATTTAATACCGGCTGAGTTCATTCCTGGAATATAGGCTGGCATGGCATGGATAAAATTATCTCCGCCACCGGGGTGGATGCCCGGCTTCGGGGGCATTTCAACCCGGCCAGCTCCTTTCTCCCGGAAGGCCTGTTCCAACAATTCGATGACATCGGCCATTTCCAATCCCACTGAAACGACGTCTGATTTAGATAGGTATAGAAGTCGATTCTCGGTCATTATTTCTCCTCTTAGGTTAGCAAGTGATTAAGGGCATAAAGATATCGGCGCTAACAATCCCAGATATTCAATAAAGCGGAGCCCTTTACGGCCGGCATCCTCTTAATGAGGTTCAATGATAATATCCTTGAGAATATTGCCCGTAATTATCGATGAAGGCAAGCCCGGTAGCCAGGGCTTGATCAGCACATGTCCACGGCCGTAATTGATGGGCGCCACCGGCGCCTCATCAACCAATATCTGCTCAGCCTGCCGGTAAAGGGCCATCCTCTGCCCATGATCGGCGATGTGCCTGGCATCTTGAATGAGGGTTTCATAGCTCTCGTTGCGCCAGCCGCTAGAGGGCAGCCATCTGCTATATCTCAAAAAACTATCCGGATCCGGATAATCAGCCGCCCAACCGCTCAGCCATAAGTTAGGCCGAACCATCTCGATGTAATCGAAAAACTCTCCGAGCTCCCGGTATTCAATAGAAAGGTGAAGACCCAGTATTTCTCCCCACTTGGCGGCAAGGTACTCAATAACCGAACTTGAGAGACCGAATTGCAAGGTTGCTCCTTCTACCACCGGCAATCCAGTCCCGCCAGGATAACCAGCCTCGGCCAGCCTCCTACGCGCCAAATCGGGATCGTGTGGTAGGGCGATTCCAGGTACGTGTCCTACAACGCCCGGTGGAGTCATGCCGCCACTGGCTGGAAATGTTGTACCCATAGCCACCTGGTTAGCTAAGGCTTCGCGGTCCATGGCCAAAACAAGAGCCTGGCGCACTCTTACGTCGTCAAACGGTGGTCGGGTTGTGTCGAATCCCAAGAAAAATGTTAACGCGCCGGGTTCAGAGATATACTCATCAGGATGAAGCTGGACCGCTCGTTTAGCATCTGCAATCGATAAATGGCTATAGGGGCTTAAGATATCAAGCTCATCCCGCTCGTACATCTCTAGAGCCGCCTCACCCGGTTCGACCGTAAACTCAACCCGGGACAGATTTCCCCCGAAACGCCCATGGTATGCTTCATAGCGCTCGAAACCCATTCGCTGCTCCGGAATCCAGGAACTTAGCTTGAAGGGACCGTTGGTCACAATTTTCTTGGGCTCGGTCCAATCGGGCCCATGACGACTGACAACATGCTCTGGAACCGCCTTGGAAATGCTCAAGGCCATTATTTGCAGAAAGTAGCTGCTGGGCCCTTCTAGATCGACGACAAGAGTATGCTCATCTATGGCTTTGACGCCTAGAGCATTGGAATCGTCCAGTTGGCCCTGGTAGAATTCCCTGGCCCCTTTTATATCCAGCAGGATTTTTGCCAATCCCATGTCGAGTTCGGGGCGCAGCGCACGCTTCCAGGCATATTCAAAATCCACCGCCGTCACCGGCTCCCCATCGCTCCACTCGACGTCATCACGCAGGTGGAAGATATATTTCCTCCCATCATCCAGAACCTCCCAGCTATGAGCCACGTCGGGCACAAGTTCCTCTTCTGCGGTGATCTGGAGAAGCCCGCTGAATAGCTGGTTCATGCACCAGATGGAAAATGAATCAAAGCTTCGTGAAGGATCTAGAGTAACTGGAAAGGCGGTTATCGCGGCTCGATAAGGGTGGGGTGCGGGCGCCATAGGTTGGCTGTCTAAGGTCCCTCTTTCAGCCGCCAGTTGCCATTGGGTAAATCCCTGCTCATAGGCCTTACGCGACGATTCGAAGGCAAATATATTGTGATAAGTCAAGCCTAGTTTCATCAGGATGCGGGCTGCGCGCTCGTGATCACCCAGCTCCTTAAGAAATAAGAGAGCGTGTTCGTAGGCTTCGATGGCCTCGTCATAAGCAAACACAACTCGCGCCGAATCGCCGGCTGCCAGCAGATATTTGATCCCCTTATCCCCATCTCCAGCTTCCGAGAAATAGCGACCCAACAGCGGAGCAAGCTCTTCCTGGCGGTCAGGGTAGCATTCCTCCAGGGCCAGGGCAACCTCTCTTTGCAGTCGCTGCCGACGCAAGGTGCTAAGATTGGAAAGTAACGTTGAGTGGATGAGGGCGTGGGTGAACGCGAAGTTAGGGAGAGCCCCTGGCACGGTCCGCTGCACTTCCTCGATAAGCTGGGCTTCCTCAGCCTTCTCTAAAGTGCCTATCAACAGCTCTTCTTCCTGATCGCTTACGCCGACCAACATCTCATATTCGAATTCTTTGCCCAATAGAGCGGCTACCTGAAGGGTGTGCTGGTCTTCGGCGGAAAGTTTGCTTAATCTCGATTGAATAGCCAGGCGGACTCCCTGGGGGATCTCCAGATCTTCGATGTCATCCGGTCGTTGCCAGCGACCTCCCTCGTAGTATAACTTGCCGCTATCGACCAGCGTCTTGCACACCTCTTCAATAAAGAAAGGATTCCCTTCCGTCTCCCGAAAAATACCGTCCAGGAAATCTGGTGTTGCCTCCTCGGAAAAAAGGGTCGTCAGCAGCTCCTGAGTCTGTCCCTTATCCAGGCTGGTGAGTTTGATGCGGGTGGCCAACCGTTCGCGGTTCACATCAGCCAACATCTCCTGGAACGGCAGGGACGCATCCAGTTCAACTTCCCTGTAGGTGGCCACGATTAAAGCGCGGCGTGTGTGTAGACGGCGAGCGAGGTAGCGCAACAAGGCCAGGCTGCCACTGTCAGCCCAATGGACGTCATCGACCACCAGCAACAACTGGCCATCTTTGGTTAGGGCGCCGAACCAGGTGATGATGCTGTCGAAAAGCCGCTGCTGTTCGGCTTCCGGTTCAAGTCGTTCGTTCGGGGGGACCTCATGGTAGGTTAGCCGGAGCTCAGGGGAAAGGGTGAGTAGATCGGCTAGAACCGGCTGGGGTAATTCCAGATTGTGTCCGTTTTCCAGAGAATATTGGACCATCTGAGCGATGGGTCCAAAAGGCTTTCGTTCTTCAGCATAACAGAGACCCAGCAGCGTCTTTCCGCCAGATATCTCGACGTAGGTTATTAGCTCTTTCACCAGGCGAGTCTTTCCTATGCCAGGATCCCCACTGATCATCAGTAGCTGTCCGTTGCCGGCGGCCGACTTCTCCCATAATGCTAGAGTTTCGGCGAACTCTGAATCGCGGCCAACCATCCGGCCCCGAACCAGGCGATTGAGTTGGGGGGTAGCGGTTGGCGTCTGGGGTCTAGCTGTTCCTAGCGAAATATCTTTCAATGCATCACGAACTGCTCCGGCCGAAGCAGGTCTGTTCTCCGGCTGCTTACTCAACAGCCCAACGATCAGCTTATCCAGCGGTAGTGGAATCTGGTCATTATAGGTGCTCGGCGGCACTACTGGGGCATACAGATGTTGGGAAATGACGGCCGTTAGGTTATCAGCTTCAAAAGGCGGCCGGCCGGCGCACATTTCGTAAAGCATCACTCCTAAAGCGTACAGATCTGACCTGGGGCTGGCCTCCTGCCCCAGGATGATCTCGGGCGCCAGGTAGGAGAGAGTGCCCAGGAAGGCGCCTTGTTGGGTCAGGCGGGGTTTGCCTGAGATGCGCGCCAGGCCAAAATCCATCAACTTGACCGAGCCAGTTGTCGTCAGGGAGACATTTTCAGGCTTGAGATCGCGATGGATGATGTCGTGCTGGTGAGCGGCCTCCAGCGCTTCACAGATGTCTATTGCGACCTGGATCACTTGCTCGAGGTCTCGAGGCTCAAAATCTCGTAGTGTCTGGCCTTCTACAAACTCCATGACGATGTACGAGGTTGGCTCATCCTGGTCCGGAAGTTGGGTGACGCCGACATCATGAACGGCGACGATATTGGGGTGATTCAGGCGGGCAGCGGCGCGGGCTTCTTGAAGTACACGCGAGCGACCTTTGGTGCCCAGGCCCGTTGACGAGACGACCTTTACCGCTACCGGCCGTTCCAGGAGCGTGTCCTCAGCCCGGTAGACGACGCCCATCCCCCCACGGCCGAGTTCGGATTCAATTCGATAGCGGTCTTCAATTAATGTGCCTATCATTCAGCACCTGTATATTGTGAATTTTGGTAGTAACCGTTTCTTATATGGGCAAGGGATCCATAACAACGAGCCAACGCATTATACACAAAGTAAAGTCTAAGACCTTGTTGTAGGTCAGCGGAAGAGATAAGATCAAATCACTGGGCAATCTAATCCCATCTTTGTATGATGCTAGACCCTTGCCCCAGTCGATACAGCTCTTGCTATACTCAAGGAGATAAAAATAAATGACTGAAGGCATGATTCAGGGACATCGACGCATTTCGGGTCCCACAGAAACACGAGATGGCTTTCCGCTGCCCTTGACCGGCCGGCCGTTAACCAAAACACCGGTAGTGGTCAAACAGGAAGGTGCTGAGCTCAATGCATACCCCGAAACATTCATCCCTGGCCAGGAGGAGCTGGGCCAAGACGAAATCCGGCTTACCTGTATTGGCTCCGGCAACCCTTTTGTCCGTCGAGCCCAGGCCGCCACCGGTTGGTTATGCGAGCTGGGCAATGGCGATAAATTCGTCTTTGACGTTGGCGGCGGCACGGTTCAAAACCTGTGGAGCCTTGAAATCCACCCGGCGCTACTGGATAAGCTATTCCTGTCTCACCTGCACCTAGATCATGGCGGGGATTTCCACGTCCTCTACGACGCTCTAGGCTGGGCCCGTAACTCGCCCCTGCACGTCTGGGGGCCATCGGGCTACGCGCCGGAGATGGGTACGGCCCACTTCTGCAACATGATGGATCGGGCCGCCCTTTGGCATGACCAGAGCAAGATTGGCATCGTTCCCGGCGAAGGCATGGAGATTATCGCCCACGAATTTGATTACGGAGAACTGGGGCCAAACAACCCAAAGATGTTGGTTTACGACGAGAACGGTGTCCAGATCTACGCCTTCCCGACTGTGCACTGCATCTACGGCACTGTCGGTTACCGCCTGGAGTGGAATGGCCTTTCTTTCTCTTTTCATGGTGACGGTTCCCCTAGCGCCGTTGAAACTGAACAAGCCAAGGGCGTTGATGTTTTCATGCACGAGGTTTTCGTGGATGCAGAGACCTTCTCCAGGAAAGCTAATATTCCATTACATATCGCCAAGCTTGTCGTCGGCGAGCACACCACTGGCGATCGCTTTGGACAGCTCATGGAGATCGTCCAGCCCAGCCTGGGTGTTGGCTATCACTACTCATTGGACGACGATACTGTTGACGTC
>PVMK01125934.1_pt1 | contig 10540 bp, 6 predicted proteins | sample 1853481 | NCBI WGS metagenome assembly PVMK01 (sample SAMN08533507, study PRJNA380276) | Marine sediment metagenome, whole genome shotgun sequencing project. | reverse complement strand
TCACAACGGTTACACGGACTTTGGCAGCAATTCGTCGCAGAATCTCGACCAGGACTTCCCGGCGATTGCCTGGGACACGGGAATTGAGACCGGCAACAATCTGAGTTACGTCACTCCACTAGATAGCGGCCAACAGTGCACGCGGTTATTCAGCGTGAACATCATGTTCTTGGTGTCTAACCAGGAGGATGATTCGGATGGCGCAATTTCAGCACTGGTGGGTTCTGGCGGACTCGGTGGGCCAAAGAATTCTTTTCCCGATGTCATTGAATACCTGAACGACGTTGACCTGGCTGATGGCCAGTTCGGCACTGCACCCGACATCAGCGGCAATCAGAACGTGACATCGTACTTCATCGTCGACCCGACGATGATCAACAAGACTACCATCGGCTATGCTCAGGCCGGCAACACCGGTCAGCCACTGCCGTTGTCTACTGACCCCGTCGAACTAGTTGCGACGCTGCAGGACGTCTTCAAACAGATTCTCAGCGTCAGCACGACATTTGTCGCGGCATCGATCCCGGTCAACGTGTTCAATCGCGCCGAGGTTGTCGATAACATCTACCTCGGCCTGTTCCAGGCGAACACGGATGGCAAACCGTACTGGGTCGGCAACGTCAAGAAACTCAAGTTGTCCGGGCTCAATGACCCGGGTGGCAATGTTCAGCTGGTCGATGCGCTGAATAACACGGCGATTGCGGCGGATGGCCGAATCCGCTCCGAGGCCCTCACTTTCTGGACATCGGCGGGTGATTTGCCACCGCCCGACTTGCAGGCCGGAGAAGTCGCCGGGCGCGATGGTCGGTCGGTCGGCCGCGGCGGCGCCGGCCAGCAGATTCCTGGATTCACCACCGGCGGTCCCGGGCTGAACAATTCATCGTTCGGCGGTCGCGAGCTTTACTTCGATGACAGCGGACAGCTGGAGCCGCTGAATGTCGATCCGGCAACCATCGCTCTAGTCAAAGCCACCCTTGGACTGACCGATGATACGGAAGTGGCGGAGATGCTTGCGTATGCGCGCGGTATGGATATCGATGACCTCGATGGTGATGGTGATACCGATGAGGCACGGGACTGGATTCTGGCCGACCCGCTGCACTCCAGGCCGTTACCGATCAACTACGGGGCAATCAACGGGTACTCGGAGACCAATCCGGCCATATTTCTTGCCGTTGCATCCAATGACGGTTACCTGCATTTCATCCGCAACACGGCCACTGACGGATCGGAGAGCGGTGAGGAAGCATGGGCTTTTATGCCGCACGCCGTCATCGACAAACTCGGTGCGTTGCGGCTTAACGTGCCGGCCGGCTTGCATCCGTATGCCGTAGACGGCTCCCCGGTCGCCTACATCGAGGATCAGAATCACGACGGCAACATTGACCCGGGCGATCACGTATACCTCTACGTTGGGCTGCGCCGTGGCGGCAAAGCCTACTATGCTCTGGATATCAGCGATCCGTCTCAGCCCGAACTGCTGTGGACAATCGATAAATCCGGTGACTTCGCCGAGCTTGGCCTGACGTTTTCGACCCCCCGGGTCGGTCTGGTCGACGTCGGCAGCGGCCCGCAACCCGTGCTGGTTTTCGGTGGCGGCTACGACGTAAACAAAGACCTGCGCGCCGGTGTAGGCACCGACGACACAGAAGGCCAGGCAATCTATGTCGTCGACGCAGAGACCGGCCAGCTGATATGGAAAGCGGTTGGCCAGGGGACCAGTTCATCCGATACTTTTCTGCATCCGGATCTGGTCGATAGCATTCCGTCGACCGTCTCGGCCGTCGACATGAATGGCGATTCGTTGCTGGATCGAATCCTCGTCGGCGACACGGGCGGCAACATCTGGCGTGCCGACCTGACCGGCACTTCAACGAGCAACTGGGAGTTGACGCGTGTCGCCCGGCTCGGCCGGCATGCAACCGGTGCTTCCGGAGTCCCGGACGACCGCCGTTTTTTCCACCGCCCGGACGTCGTGCCAAGCAAGGATAACGACGGGCCGTTCGACGCGATTGTTATTGGCTCCGGTGACCGGGCGGATCCCAAAGATAATGGCGGCACAGTCGAAAACTTCGCTTACATGATCAAGGACCGCAACATCGGCATCGGGTCCGGGGTCGACAGCCCGCTGGTGGATAGCGATCTTGATGATGTCACCGATAACTGCCTGCAGTCCGGCACTTGCAGCCTGGACCTGCTCAACGGTTGGCGCCTGGAACTCGAGGATTCGGGAGAGAAGAGTCTGGCCACACCGTTGACCATCGGTGGCACGGTCTACTTTACAACGTATTTGCCATTCGGCTCGGCCGCAACGGCAGGCCAATGTGCGCCGGCCGAGGGCAACGGACGCTTGTACGCAGTTAAATTGCAGAATGCGTTCGCGTCGAACAACTACAACACTGCGGATGACGATCCTTTAAATCCCGGCGAGCCGACGACGCAAGAAGATCGCAGCACCGATCTAAACTCGCAGGGCATTCCGGCCGAGGTCGTCTCAATACCACCCAACCGAATCCTGCGTCCGGACCTGACTATCGAGGAGACCGAATTCTCAACGCGATGGCGGACATTCTGGTACGAGGCGTCAGACGTCCAGCCGTAGGACGCCTGCATTTTGTGACACGAGGGATATTCAAGCATGAAACCGGTGAAGTTGAACACAATACCTGAATCCCGCCCGCGACAACGGGGGTTCACGCTTGCTGAGACCATGGTCGTTATCGCTATTATCGCGTTGCTTGCCAGCATCGGTTATCCGCGCTTCACGACATATCTGACGCGGGCGAAACGAGCCACAGCCAAATCATTTATGTTGATCGTCGCCGACCGCCAGGAGCAATACTTCCTGGACAATAAGCAATATGCCGCGGGCCTTGCGGATCTCGGCTACGCCCAAGACACCGTCGGCTTAGACAACAACGGTGTGGTTACCGTCGTTACCAATCCGGCGCGAACTTACCTCATTGATTTGAGCAACACCTCGGCGACAACCTTTACGGTCGACGCCGCACCGGAGCTGAACCAGGCGGCCCAGGACACGATTTGCGGCACACTAACGCTGACCCATACCGGTCTACGTGGCCATTCGGGCTCAGGGACCAAATGCTGGTAATCGTGTATCGCGACTAACGAACGGACGCTGCTTCGGCAATCGCCGCGCGCATCCCTTCGGCCCCCAGTTTATTAAACTGCCGGGCGCGTACCCACGCGCCATTAATATCGCGCGCATCGTCTGAAGCCAGCCAAACTGCCGCCGGCACCATGATGCTGGCTGGTGCTCCATCGGTGAACTTTTTCAGTGACTCCGGCATCCCGTCCGGCCCGAAAAATGCCGTCTCGATCGCCCCTCCGGGCGAAAGGCAATTCACGGTGATCCCTTTGGGACCGACTTCCTGGGCCGCAATCATCGTTAACTTGTCGACGGCCGCTTTGCTGACCCCATAGATTCCGGTTCCGGGAAATACCATGCGTCCCGTCGATGAACCGATCGTGATAAATGCCGACCCATCCTGCATAACCGGCAATGCGTATTTCATGCAGAGCCACGCGCCAACAAGATTCGTCGTCAGGATGGCTTGCACAGCCTCGAGATCGTAGCTTGTCAGTTCGTCGTAGACCTTGTCTGAAGCCCCGGCAGGACCAATACCGGCATTGGCGACGAAGGCGTCGATTCGACCGTGCAGGCCCATGGTTTCAGCCACCAGGTGTTTGACCGCGGCTGCCTGGCAGACATCGGTAACGATGGGCGTCACCGCGGCCGCGCCTGCTCTCTTGCAATCCTCTGCGACGCGCTCGAGATCTGCCAAGGTCCGCGCAGCCAGGACCAACGTCGCACCTGCCTCACCGTAACCCACGGCCATCGCCTCGCCCAGACCGCGGCTGGCGCCAGTGACAATAATGACTTTACCGTTTAGCTTGCTCATGTTTCGCGCCGAAACTATTCAGATACTGGCTGTCCCCGGCTCAACCGGCAACGTTGTTTTATTTCGGCAACAGGCTAACTGTCCCCGATGCATCGGTAAAGGGTTTAAAGGTACGGACAAGCTGACAGGAAAACCAAGTTAATATAGACCCCACCGCAAGATTCGTTACATGGAAAGCGCACAAGTCATCGTCGCAGGCGCGGGTCCAGTCGGGACCGTGGCCGCTGTTTGCCTCGCCAGACGGGGTATCGAGGTTATCCTGCTGGAGGCATTGCCAACCTGGGCCAAGGATCTACGTGCTTCAACGTGGCACCCCCCAACACTTGAGATGATGGCGGAACTTGGGGTCGCCGATCACATGGTCAAGCACGGCCTCATCTGCCCGGTCTATCAATACCGGGACCGCCGTTCACCGGAGGTGTTTAGTTTTGACCTGACCGAGCTATCGGATACCACCGAGTTTCCGTATCGGCTGCAGTACGAGCAGTTCAAATTCACGCAACACTTATGCGAACTTCTCGCCGATGAGCCACATGCAAGTTTACATTTTTCGCACGAGGTCATAGATGTCGATCAAAACGCCGATGGGGTCACCGTTGTCGCAGAACATCAGGACACGACCGAATTCTTCAGGGCCGATTATGTCATTGGCGCCGAAGGCGCCAACAGCATCGTTCGCAGAAAACTGAAAATCGGCTTCGAAGGTTTCACCTACCCGGAAAGATTTGTCACGCTGAGCACCACTTATCCGGTGGAGCGGCATTTCGATGGCCTGAGCAATGTCAATTACATTGCCGATCCCGAAGCGTGGGTGCTGTTGCTGCGTACGCCGGATTATTGGCGAGTACTGGTTCCCGCACCGGAAGGCATCGACGACGAGTATCTGTTGTCGGATGAATTCAAGGATCACGTGCTTGGGGACGTCACCGGCACTCAAGAGACGATCGCATCGGAGCATCGGGTCATTTATCGAATTCACCAGCGGGTCGCCAGAAACTATCGCGTAGGCCGGGTATTGCTGGCCGGGGATGCGGCGCATCTGAATAATCCTCTCGGCGGGTTCGGTATGAACAGCGGCATACACGACGCGTGGAACCTCTGCGATAAACTGGACCAGGTACTCAATCAAGGTGCTGATATTTCGTTGCTCGATCTTTACGAAAAACAACGGCAAACCGTCACGCGCGATTTTATTCAGACGCAGTCGATGAAGAACAAGCAAAGGATGGAGCAGGACGACCAAGAGTGGCTCCATCAGGATCGGGAGGAAATTCGCCGTATTTGCAGCGACGACAAACTGCGGCGAAAATTCCTGCTGGATCAGGCTTTATTTACGAGCCTCGCGGATGCGGAGCAGATCACGCTATAGCCAGGGTTGCCCACGCCCGCAGCACTATCCGCTGACTATTGTGCCTTGCCGAAATCGGTGATCGGGAACTTGTCGGTCGGTATGGTCGTCGTCTTCGCCTCAGTGAAGAACTCCAAACAATCTTTGGCGCCGTCACGACCAATGCCGGAATCCTTGTAGCCACCGAAAGGAGCACGCAGGTCGCGGACGGTCGGCGTGTTGACCCAGATCGTGCCGGCCCGAATACCTTGCGAGGCTTTCATCACGGTCGGCAGGTCCTCCGACCAGACAAAGGCGACCAACCCGAAGTCCGAGTCGTTGGCAATGTCAATCGCCTCATCCAGGTCATCGAATACCAGAAACGCCGCAAACGGGCCAAAAATCTCTTCCTGACAAACACGCGTACTATTGCTCGGCGCCATCACCGCCGTCGGTTCGATATAGTAGCCGCGCTCGAACGCGTCGCTGCGCTTACCCCCGGTAAGCAGTTCAGCACCTTCCTGTTGCGCAATACCCACGTAGGACAAAACCTTCTCCATATGCGCCTCGAAACACAATGGTCCCAACTCGGTGTCCGGGCTAAGCGGATTTCCAATACGAATCCTGCGAGCACGCTCGACGAATTTCTGTATGAACTCGTCAGCAATAGATCGCTCGACCAAAATACGGGACCCGGCCAGACACTGCTGGCCGTTATCTGAATAAATCGTCGACAGTGAACCATCCAATGCGCGCTCGAGGTCGGCAGATGCGGTAACAATATTTGCTGACTTACCCCCGAGTTCAAAGGCGACCGGCTTCAGGTGCGCCGATGCACTGCGCATGATCGCCCGGGCCGTCACGGTCCCGCCGGTAAATGAAACAACATCGACACCTGGATGGCTGGTCAACGCTTCACCGGTCACATGGCCGCGCCCATTGACCAGGTTGATGACCCCGGGAGGAATATCGGTTTCGTGGATCAACTCCATCGCGCGCGTCAGCGTTAGCGGTGCATATTCTGATGGTTTGATGACGCATGTGTTGCCGAACGCGATGCACGACGCAATTTTCATCGTGCCCAGCCCCAGCGGGAAATTCCATGGACCAATCAGGCCACCGACGCCGACCGGTTCACGAGTGACATAGGATAAGTAAGGCCTGGTTTGGGTATAGACCTGACCGGCCGCCTGGCTGGCCACTTCAGCGAAAAATTCAAAATTTCGGGCAGCACGCGGAATGTGCATGGCCTTGACATTGCGGATCGGCAAACCGACGTTGGCGCTTTCCAGGTAGGCTAATTCCTCGGAGTGTTCGAGGATTTTGTCGCGGATTTGCCTCAATATGCGCTTACGCTCGTCGACACTCATTCGCGGCCACGGGCCGGACTCAAACGCACGCCGCGCCGCGCTAACTGCCGCATCGACCTCGTTTGCATCTGCCTCGTTCAAAGACAACAGTTCCGTTTCGTCGGATGGAGAGATGCATGTGACGATTTCGGCGGACGCACTTTTCGGGACAGACCGCCCATCGATAAACCCGGTCAAAACCGGTGGGATATCAAAACGTTTCAGGTCTGCTACTTCCTTCGGGTGTTGCATACCGGGCTCCAACGCCAAACCATTCGATACATTCCGCTCACTTTTCTGCCACGACTGCAGGCCATTCGCTAATCGGCGTATCGTAATTTCGAAATTCCGGAGCGACGACCAGCTCCACCTGCGTCAGCCTCGCTTTGTCCCTGGCGAAGCCCGCTTTGATCGCCTCATCGACCAGGTCCATGTCCCGATAGACGCCGGCAAAGGCTTCGTTTACGTTGTAGGCTTCCCACGCGGCCAAAAATGCCCGCAGTGGCGTCATCTCGGCGAACAACGGGGGATCCATGTGCATCATGATGCCCTGTTGTTTGAGTAAGCGGCGACTCTCGGAAAAAATTCGATTGACGCCTTTCTTGGATGTCTCATGCATCAACAAGCCGGATACAACGACGTCGAACGACTCGTCATCGAAATTGGTCTGCTCGGCGTTCTGCTGGCTCAAGTGGATGCAAACGCCCATCGATTCCGCCCGGGCGTGGCCATAGCGGAGCAGTGCAGGTCCAATATCAATACCGTGCACTTCGGCATTTGGAAACAACTTTTTCCACGGAATCGTGCTGGCGCCGGTCGTGCAGCCCATATCCAGAATCCGTTTCGGGTCCGAATCAGGCATCATTTTTCGATAATACGCCGCCAGTGACTGGCCCCAGTAGTCCATCTCCGGGCCCGTGTAGCCCATTGAATACAGGTAGATCGCTCGATCCCAAAGCGCGCCGGCCGCCACATCGTCGTCACCGTAATCGATGTGGTATCCGCCCGGCTGCAAATGGATATCGTAGCCGGTCAGATATTTGGGGATCTCCAGTTCCGGGTCCAGCGTCAGCGTTCCACCGTGACCGCGTTTGCCCGCAATCCGCCTGGCCTTTTCGTTCAGCTCCGGGAGTTGGCGTTCAACCGAATCGACGACACTATCCCACATCAGTTCTTGCGACGTTCTCTGCATCGCACTGAAAAACTGATACAGATCGCTGTTGCGCATTGCTTCACGCATTTCCGGGCGATTAGCCGGCTCATGCCCATGCTCTTCTTCGAATGCCGACTTGATGGCATCGGTGTACATGTCGGCGCAATGAGGCGCAATGCGGCTGGCAAGATGCCGGCGCAGCGACATGACGTATTCCTGGCGGCTCTGCTCGTCGTGGGTGCGTTGGACCAGCAGATCGTGTTGAAGCTGATGTGCCATGGGGCATTCTCGATTATTCGCTTGCGATTCCCGTCATGTGTTTCCAAGCGGTGAACGCCGGCTTGTGCAGTCTACTTCGCTTCATTCTGTGGTGCAGGCAATAGGCGAGGTTTCGGTCAGCCGACTGCTGGTGCTATCGTATAGGCGCAAGCGGTGGGCTGCAAACCAATAATCTAACCGGGCATATCAGCCGCGACACACCAGGGGACAATGAAAGATCTGAACATTGCAATTGTTGGAGCGGGTCTGGGGGGGTTGACTGCGGCAGCCTCACTGCAGTCATTTGGCTTCAAGGTGGAGGTTTACGAGCAGGCTGCGATGCTCGGTGAGATCGGCGCGGGAATTTCGCTGCCGCCGAATTCAACACGAATACTGGAGCACCTCGGCCTCGGTGAAGCGCTGGCGAGTTTTGGCAATATCCCCGAAAGAACCATTGTCAAACACTACAAAACCGGCGACGTGCTGCTGAATCGACCCAGGGTTGGCTACCTTCAAAAATATGGCTGCAATTATTACTTCACGCATCGCGCGGACGTGCACGATATCCTGGCCGAGCTGGTACTAAAGAATGATCCGGACTGCGTCCACGTGGATCATGCGGTAACCGACGTCGTTGACCAAGTTGACCGCGTTGACATCAACTTTGCGAACGGCAATACGGCAAGCGCCGATATCTTGATCGGTTGTGACGGCATTCATTCGGTGGTCCGTGACCGCTTGTTCAATCCGGATCCGCCCGTCTTTACCAATCAAGTCGCCTACCGCAGCCTGGTTCGCTGGGCCGATCTCGAAGACGATCCCTGTGTCGATCTCGCAAGTATCCGGGACAGTGCGGTCATGACCGTCGGCCCGGATCACTGGATGAATCTGTATCCGGCACGCCGCGACGATTTGATCAATTGCGTCGCAATGGTCAAGGCATCAAAGTGGGAAGAGGAAGGCTGGTCCAATCGTGCCGATATTTCAGAGATCCTGCACGAGTATGCCGATTTTCACGCTGAATCACGGGCCGTGCTGGGCGCGATCCCCGAGGAGAACTCTTATAAATGGGGCATGTTTATTCGTAAGCCGATGACCTGCTGGTCGACAGGGCGCGTGACACTGATGGGAGATGCGGCGCACGGCATGTTGAATTTTCTGGGGCAAGGTGCCGCAATGGCGATCGAAGACGGCATGGTTTTGGCCCGCTGTCTGGCAGACTCACAAGATCATACCGAAGCGTTTGCACGCTACGAAGCGGCGCGTATCGAAAGGACTCATGAAGTGCAGGTCGAGTCCGACGCGAGGGGACCACGCCTGCAAACCCATCAGCCTGACAAATACACCAACAAGTCACATCGTAATGATGAGGATATGGGACTGTTCTATTACAACGCGATGACGGTCCCAATCTGATTGCGACAGCAAACCCGGACACTCTACAACTGGGTTCCAGCCTGATTAATAATGTTTCACGGCACTTTTTTGTGATCTCCATCACACGACCCCCACCTGTCCCGCATATATCCTTAGTTAGCAATAATCTGTGGATCAGGGACTCAATATCGCCGTGGCTAATCGTGTCAAATTCCTGGTATCGGTTCGCGAAGGCGCCCGCAACCTTCCATTGTTGTTACGGCGACCCGCGCTGTTGCGCCTGTGGCTGATCACGGCCCGCAGAGCCTATATCGGGCTGGGCGTCGTCCTGGTGTCGATGACACTCCTTGCGCCGCCTGCAGCTAGTTTTCTTGCCGATACCATTTATTCGAAAAAGCTGGTTGCGGCACCGGTGTTCTATTTCGTCAAAAGTTACCGGATTGTCTCCAACCCACGGGGCGACCAGCTTTATCTGCAATTGCTAATGGGTGGCTGGGCAATCAGCCTGGCAGTCGTCGCTGCATTGTTCCTCGGGCAAATTCCCAACGCGATTGCCCTGGGCAAAGCCCGGGCTGAGTTCTTACTAGCGAAGTCCGCGCGGCTGTCGGAAAGCGCACCGGAAGACAGCATTAGATTCCGAATCATGGCCGAGGACCTGCTGGTAAAAGGTAGCGAAGTTACCGTATTGGGCGAACGTATTGTCAGCACAATGCCAATTGGCGGCCTCCAGTCTGGCACTACGAATTTCATCGGCGCGCACGACCGGTATCGTCTGGACCGTGTGAGCGGTGGCGGTGGCATGGGCACGGTATATGCTGGATACGACACGGTGCTGCAACGACTGGTTGCGATCAAGCAATTGTTTCGTCACGTCGTCGACGATGTACAACAGCTTGGCCGGTTTCGCCGGGAGGGCCTGGCGCTGGCCAAATTGAACCACAACCATATTGTTCCGATCTACGATCTGTTTGACGATGACCACTCTTTCTGGCTGGTCATGGAATTGCTTACCGGCGGTAGCCTGGACGAACGAATTAAGGAACAGAAAAAACTGGGTGTGGAAGACAGCGTGGCGATCACCACTTGCATTGCCCAAGCGCTGGAATTTGCTCACAGCAAGGGCTTCGTTCATCGCGATGTCAAACCGATGAAT
>PVMK01160545.1_pt1 | contig 10544 bp, 10 predicted proteins | sample 1853481 | NCBI WGS metagenome assembly PVMK01 (sample SAMN08533507, study PRJNA380276) | Marine sediment metagenome, whole genome shotgun sequencing project. | reverse complement strand
ATACAATTTACCGAAGAACCAAATTGATCTGACCGGCTGCTTCTGGCCGATTGCAGCCGTTGGGCTGATAAACTGTTGAACGACTGCTAATGACCCAACGCGGAAATCGTCCGCCGGCCAACTACCCAACTTGTTGCATAATTACGTATATGAACGTTCGCTGTGACTTCATTTTTGTGGGACTGTCCAACTGATGCTAGGGAAGTTTTTGAGTAATTCAGCGTTTCGAATCGGGCTGCTGCTGATAATTACGCAGTTCAGTACCGCCCTGGGAGCGCAAGGTCTGGAGTCGACAGATCTTCGCCTGGTTGGCGAACGACCGAACCCAACCGGTGAGGCCACGTTAGTTACTTTCGGCATATTCATATTCGACATCGATGAAATCGATGACGTCAATCAACGTTTTAGCGTAGATATGTTCACGATCGTCGCCTGGCATGATCCCCGCCTGGCCCTGCCTGAAGACGAACGAGTTGGCCAGAACCGGTCGTTGCCTCTGGACGAAATCTGGTCGCCGCAGGGGCTAATCGTCAATGACCGCGGCTTGAGTAGGCAACTACCACGTAACGCCAACATCGATGATCTGGGCAATGTTGTGTACCGGCAGCGTTTGTCAGGCGAATTGGCAGTTGCCCTGGAACTAAAGGAATTTCCGTTCGATAAGCAGCGACTGTCGATCGACTTCGTGTCGTACCAGCATTCCCCGGATGAGGTACGTTTCTCAGTCAACACTGACATCCGCGGTGATGCCGGGTCATTCAGCGCCGCAGGATGGCGAATGAGGATTATCGAGCCGGAATACGGGGAGTTCACGATACCGGCCGTTGGGGTAGTCCGACCGCGCGTGACGTACTACATAGAAGCACAACGCAATGCGCAGTATTACCTGTTGACGATGTTTCTGCCGATGTCGCTTATCGTCTTTATGTCATGGACGGTGTTCTGGCTACAGCCAGACATTGTCCCGGCACGTATCGGCATCTCGACCGCCTCCATTTTTTCGTTGTTGGCCTTGGGATTCAGCATTCGCCTGGGCCTGCCAGCGGTCTCTTACATGACACGCGCCGATATCTTCGTGATCGGTTGTACGCTACTGGTCTTTGTGGCGCTCGGTGTGGCTGTCATCGGCAGTCGCTGGGCAAGCTCGGATCGGATGGAACAAGCGCTGCGTCTTAACGCCATCGCAAGGTGGGCTTACGTCGGCCTCTTTGGCCTCATCGCCACGTTTGCCATGACCATGTGAATGGCGACTGACGGCAGGGCTCAATGAGCCCCGCAGTCCTTGCGTCAGCGTCCGCTTGTGGCCGATTGCAGCCTGTGGACTGTTAGAATTCTGACTGGCTGGTGTTGACCCAAAGCGGACATTCCCAGTTCATGCTTCTTAGAGCGTTATCAACATAGCGTAACGGCGTAAACTGACTCTAGAGTACTTGTGGAAGCCACTACTATGTTTTGGCGAAAATTCAAACTCGATTGGTCGTATGCCATCGGTGAGTTAATCATTGTTACGGTTGGCGTATTAATCGCTTTGGGTATCAATCAGTGGCAGCAAGATCAGGGAGATCGTGCACTAGAATTGCAGTATGCAGACCGCCTAAAATCTGATTTGCGAAGTGATATAAATCGATTCAATAATTTTGAAGCCAGTGCCTTATCTGGCAAAATAAGGGTACTGAAAGCGCTTGCTAAGGTTGATGGCACACAAACTTCTTTTGATCATTCAGTATTTAATGCGGAAAATCTTAATTACTCGACTTTTAATGCACTTCCGAGATCACAGTCTGCGACGTTTAATGAGCTGCAGAGCACTGGAAATTTGAGCCTTCTGCAAAATCCAGCCATACGCATGGCTATAGATCACTATTATGATAGTTACGAGTTGATGTCGGGAATTCTTTTCGAGTCTCTCGGATCGTATAGTGAAATTTTTGCTGGCGCGATGTCGGGCGCTGCATTTCTTGACTGGCGAGTTAGTGAGACAGAATTATCGGAAACTGATATTGATGAAGGGCTGCACAGGCTTATCTCACACCCGGATTTCCGGGTTGCAGTAAACTCCGAACTCATTTACACCTCAGAATTGATCTACTACCTAAGAGATACACGAGTGCGAGGAGAAGCTCTCTTGACCGAACTGGAAGAGGAATATCCTACGCCAGATTGATGCATCTCAAAGTGTTCACAAGCTATGAACCGAACGACCGCTAGTGGCCGTTAGCAGCCAGTCAAGTGATAAACTGCCGAACGACTGCTTGTAACCCATACCGGCCGGTCAGATCAAAGCCCGCCAGTTATGGTATTACGCGCCTGGGTTGTTTGAAAAAATAAAATCTCTTAGCAACAAGCGACATTGATCCGGAACTTCCTGCGGCAACATGTGGCCGGACTCGGGAATGTGCGTGACTTCCGGGCTGACAAATGTTCGACCAGAGCGGCCGTTGCTTTTGCCGGCGCCATGCGATCTTTGCCTGCGATAATCACCTGCACTGGGCAGCCAATAGCGGCTGCAGCCACCTTGCCGTTCTGGTAGTCGTTGCAGGCTTTGAGATCGATGGCCAGCTCATTGGGCGTATTTTTCCGCATGACCTTGCGGCCAGCAGCGATCATCGAATTGCCCGGGATCGGCCCCTGGTGCAAGTGACCGGCCGTGCCAAAGCCCCAGCCCACCATCATCGCAATGGCGGCTTCAGGATCTTTACTGGCGGCGTTCAACAGGTAGTCGTTGACGGGAGTTGCCAGTCCGCTGGTGATCAATGACAACGAACGTAACTTGTCCGGATAACGCGACGCGTACTCGAGCGCCGTCAGGCAACCCTGCGAATGTGACACGATTGAAATATTCTTAAGGGCTAGCGCCTCTACTACATCGTTGAGCCAGTCACCCAGCGCCTCTATGGATGTCAGCGCCGGACCCTCCGAATTCGTGTGGCCCGGAGTATCGAGCACCAGCACCGCGTATTTGCGGAACGCAAAGAAACGCGAATGCAGTCCCCAGAACGTGTGATCGAGTGCGCTGCCCGCTAGAAAAATGACGACGGGTTTCGAATTATCAAAAGGTTTGCCGCCCGTCGTCGCAAACACCTGTTTGCCGCTGACCTCAAAATACATGATCAGCCCTTGGCAATTCGCTTGGCCGCGCGGAAACCCGTTTCGAAATCGGCTTTGATATCGGCGACATCTTCGAGGCCAACCGACAACCGGACCATGTCTTCGGTAATGCCGGCCGCGACGAGTGCGTCAGCGTCGATGCGGGAATGCGTCGTTGTCGCAGGGTGAATGACCAGGGTCTTGGCGTCGCCGACATTCGCTACCTGCGACGCAAGCTCGACATTCTCGATGAAAGCTTTACCTGCCTCGAGACCACCTTTTACGCCGAAGCTCGCGATAGAGCCCGCGCCTTTTGGCAGATATTTTTTCGCCATTTCATGGCTAGTATGCGATGGCAGGCTCGGGTGACTGACCCATGCAACCTGCTTGTGATTCGTCAGGAAATCGAGCATCTCCAGGGTATTACTCATGTGCTTGTCCATGCGCAGTGACAAGGTCTCGATGCCCTGCAACAACAGGAACGCATTCATAGGCGCCATTGAGGCCCCAAAATCGCGCATGGCTTCGGCGCGAATGCGAGTCGCGAACGCACTGGGTCCGAATTCCTCCCACAGATTGATGCCCGAGAATGGCGCGTAGGGCTCCGTGATCGTCGGGTACTTGTCGCTCGCACCCCAATCGAAGTTGCCGCCGTCGACAACGGCGCCGCCGATGGCTGCGCCATGTCCACCCATCCATTTGGTCACGGAATGGATAGTCACGTTGGCACCGTAATCGAAGCAACGACATAGATAAGGTGTGTTGAACGTCGCGTCGATCATGACGGGTATGTGATGGTCGGCACCGATCTTCGCGATTTCCTCGAGGTCAAGAATGTCGAGGCCCGGATTGCCGATCAACTCGCCGTAAATAAGTTTGGTGTTGTCCTGGATCGCATCGCGGCACGCGTCCAGGTCTGTCGGGTCGAAAAACGACGTCGTAATGCCGAATCTCGGCAGCGTGTTCTTCATTAGGCTGATGTTGCCGCCATACATCTGCGTCGATGCGACGATGTGATCGCCCTGACTCAGGATGGCCGTAATGGCGCAGAACGTCGCGGCCATGCCGGACGCCGTACACACTGCCGCCGAACCGCCTTCAAGTGCGGCGATGCGTTGTTCGAGTACGCCGACCGTTGGATTGGTAATGCGCGAATACACATGACCGCCGCGCTCGAGATTGAAGATCGACGCCGCTGTGTCCGTGTCGGGAAAAACATAGGATGTCGTTTGGTAAATCGGTGCGGCACGCGCACCGAAGACCGGATCGACGATCTGGCCTGCATGTAAGCTCAGCGTGTCAAAGTTGAGAAATTCTGACACGGACTCAGACCTGGGCCAGGGCCGCATCGAGTGCGTTGATCAGGTCCTCGGTGTCCTCGAGACCAACCGACAAGCGCACGAGACCATCGATAATTCCGACGCGGGCACGTTCTTCCGGCTCGACGTCCGCATGCGTCATCGTCACGGGATGAGTGACCAGTGATTCCACAGATCCCAGGTTCTCGGCCAGAGTCCAGAGGTCGATGTTGTCCATGAGCTTCTTGCCGGCAGTGAGGCCGCCTTTCACCTCGAACCAAAGCATCGCGCCGTAGCCCGACGCCTGTCGTGTGGAGAGGTCGTGCTGCGGAAAGGATTTGAGGCCCGGGTACATGACTTGCTCAACTTTGGGATGTGCTTCGAGGAACGTCGCGATTTCCATCGCACTCGCCGATTGTGCGTCCATGCGCACCGATAAGGTCTTGCAACCCTGCAGTGTGAGCCACGCAACCTGCGGTGACATGATGCTTCCGGTGCTGTTCTGGATGAATCGTACCGCCTCGGCGTGTTCCTCAGACTTGCTGACGACGGCGCCACCGACGGTCGCATTGTGGCCGTCCATGTACTTGGTGGTGCTGTGAATTGAAATGTCAGCGCCCAACTCGAATGGCAGTTGATAATAAGGAGTCAGGAATGTGTTGTCGACGGCGTGAACGACGCCGGCTTTCTGGGCGATCTTGGAGATCGCAGCGATGTCCGAGCACTTCATGGTCGGATTGGCCGGCGTTTCGGTCAGGATCAGCTGTGTGTTGTCGCGAACAGAAGCGGCGACGTCGTCCGGGTTTGAACCGTCCGCGAATGTGAATTCAATGCCAAATTTGGTCAGGATCTTGGTGCACAGCCGGTAGGTGCCGCCATAGGCGACGTCGGATATGATCGCGTGCGCCCCGGCACTGAGAAATGCCAGCATTACGGCGTGTATCGCGCTCATGCCGGTACCGAAGCAGGCGCAGTCCACACCGCCTTCGAGGTCGGCAAGCTTGAGTTCAAGTGCGCTGACCGTGGGGTTTCCCGATCGGGAGTAGGTAAAACCCTTGCTTAGGTATTCGTCCACCGACGGTTGTGCGTAAGTCGTGGATTGGTAGATCGGCGTCAGGATGGCGCCCGTGGTCGGGTCCGGCGTCACGCCTGCATGAATCTGCCTGGTTTTGAAGCCCATATTACGGTCCTTGAATTGCTGTGAATTTGGCGGCTTGGAGATCGCCGATCATACATGCAAGAGTGGGTTTTTGGGGTCCACGCCAGGCATAAACTGTTCACGTCGATCGAGGCTGGTCAGTTGGTATACGAGCCCCAGCCAGTTGTTGACGATCGCCTTGCCAGTGTCGCCCCAGGTGTTGTCGATATGGGCCAGCAATTCGGCTTCGGGAAACTCGGGTGGCGTTGCATCGCTGGCCATCGCCTTGTCGACGGCCTTGATATGTGCGGCGACTATTTTCTCGCCGTCGGGCGTGAAGTAATTGTCGGGGATGCGCGGCGTTTTCTCGCGCTCTCCCTGTGCGTAGCGAAACACTTCCCGTTTGCACTCTTTGAGCAGACTGATCGCGGCGTACTCGGGGTGTCCCTGGAAGTAGATGACGCGAAACCTGTCCGGACTAACGGCGAGGAGCACGCCAATGTCGGGGTTCTCGGCGAGTACGTGCATGCCAACCGCTTCGAATTGTTCGCGCGACACGTCGTTGAAGCGTGAATGTGGCGCATCAAAGCGCGTGTTGACGTTACGCAATAAAGGGTGACCTGGATCGGTCACCTTGTGGCTGTAAACGCCCCATTGTTTCTGGTCGAGATGCCGGCGGTCGATGTCGTGATAATGCTTCACAAGCGCGTGAGTCGCGAGACAAGCGCAGTACACGGACGCGACGTTTTCTTCCGCCCAGCGCACGACATCGATCAACGGGTTCCAGAATGGTTCCTTAGTGAGCGACGGATCAGTTACGTTGGCGCCCGTAATTATCAGTGCGTCGAGTCCTTGTTCTGCGAGTTGCTCGAACTCGAAGTAATGTTTCTGTATGTGCTCGCTGGCATTCTCGCCGCGCTCTATTCCAGGTACTGAAAATGGATACACGAAAAACTGTGCGATCGGATTGCTGTTGCCGATCAGTTGAATAAACTGCCGTTCGGTCGCAACGAGCGCCGCATCCGGCATCATGTTCAGAAAGCCGATATGCAGTTCGCGAATGTCCTGTTGTTGCGCGCGATCGAGGGACAGGACAACCTGGCCGCGATCACGCAGGACCTTGAACGTGGGCAGACTGTTGTGGGCGACTAACGGCATATCGCCTAGCCAACCATAACCATCAGTCTCGGGGCAAATGTAGCGATCAGCACAAAGCTGACACCGCCGACCAACAATGCCGCGAACAGGCCGAGAATAAAGGGTCGCATGCCGATGCTGCGCATGCTGGCGAACAGTGACGTCAGCCCAACGGCGGCCATGGCGATGAGCAGGCAGCGCTCGGCCGTCTCTCGAATTATCAGTACCGCATGATTCCACTGCGCGGGCTCGAGAACTCCAAACGGGCGGTCGCCGTGATCGCCGATAGTGCGAATCGCCGACATCATCGCGAAACCTACGATGAACCACGGAATCATTGCGAAGTAGTTTACTTTGCCCGTGCTGCCCTCGGCTCGATCGGACCCGTACATTATTCCGACCAGCGGTATCACGGCAATCATGCACAGGTTTCGCACGAGCTTGGTCACGGTTGCCAGTTCGAGGGCGATGGGTGCGTCGTACTGTGCTTCATACATCATGCCGGCCCCGGCAACCTGTGCTGTTTCGTGAATCGACGTGCCGAGAAACAAGCCGGCGAGCTCGGGCTGATCGGCGAACGCATAGTGTGCGAGTAGCGGGTATAAGAACATGGCGGCCAGGCCGAAAATCGTAATGCAGGCGATCGAGTAACTGACTTCGGATTCTTTTGCATTTAACAACGGTGCAGTGGCAACAATCGCGGTGCAACCGCAAATACTCGTGCCAACCGCTATCAGGCCGCTCAGTTGTTTGCTTAGTCCCATGTAGCGACCGATCAACCCGACCGTCACAAGCCCGGCGGCGATTGCGGCAAGGACGAACGGCAATGCGACCAACGTGAACTGACCCGCGCTGAGCAGACTCAGACGAATGCCCAGCAACATGATGCCAACCTGCAGAATCCCAGACGTACAGAATTTGAGACCGGGTTGGATCGAAGCCGGCAGCGCGATGCTGTTCGCAATAACCATGCCGAGAACGATAGCCATCATGATTGCGCTGATTGGGCTTTTCTCGAATCCCAGCAGACCAACACCGACCCAGGTGGCGACGTAACCCGCAAGTACCGAGACACCGACGGCAATTGCAACGCCTGACCACCAACCAGCCGATCTCAAATTATCGATCATTTGTACGGCATTCCTCTCGTCAGACCGTTAGCATGGTGCACACTTTGTATAGACTCAGGTCCCGCGGGTCAATGTCGTGACAGATTCAAATTTGCTCGAGAGGCGACGGCGACTACTTGGCGCGGCGTACCGCTTGTTCTACGACGACCCTGTACACATCGTACGCGGCGAAGGGGTTTGGCTGTACGATGCCGACGGTCGCAAGTACCTCGACATGTACAACAACGTTGCGCACGTTGGTCACTGTCACCCGCAAGTAGTCAGTGCGATCAGCGAGCAAGCAGCGACGCTCAATACACACACTCGCTACCTGCACGAGAACGTACTCGATTATGCGGAGCGCCTGACGGCAAAATTTTCCGATGATCTCGACACGGCAATGTTTTGTTGCACAGGCAGTGAAGCCAACGAGCTCGCACTTCGGATCGCACGCGCCGCAACGGGGGCAGCGGGACTGATCGTTACCGACTTCGCCTACCACGGCAACACCAAAGCGATTCATGAGATCAGCACCGATGATTGCCCAGCCAGCGAGTTGCCAAACTATGTCGTCACTGTACCGACGCCGGATTGTTATCGCGGACGATATCGTGATACCGATGCCGGTGAACTGTACGCAGCGCATGTGCAGGAGGCGATCGACACTCTTGCGGATCGCGGCATCAAGCCCGCAGCATTTGTCATCGACACCATCGTCTCCAGTGGCGGCGTGGTTGCGCCGCCAGCTGGATACCTGAAATATGCGGCAGACATCGTGCACGCTGCCGGCGGACTGTTTGTTGCCGACGAAGTGCAGCCGGGCTTTGGCCGCACAGGGTCGCATTTCTGGGGTTTTGAAGCGGATAAGCTCGTGCCGGACATCGTCACAATGGGCAAACCAATGGGCAACGGGCACCCGATTGCCGCCGTTGTAACACGCAGCGACCTGGCCTCGGCTTTCAGCAAATCGGACGGCTACTTCAACACCTTCGGCGGCAACCCGGTGTCGGCAGCAGCGGCACTGGCCGTACTCGATGTCATCGAGGGCGAGCAGTTGCAGCAAAACGCGCTTGAGATCGGCCAGCACATCGCGGACGGTCTATGGTCGCTCGCGGATGCGCACGATTGCATCGGCGACGTGCGCGGTAACGGGCTATTCATTGCGGTGGAGCTCGTGACGGATCGGGACGAAAAAACGCCCGCGACCGAACTTGCCGGACGCGTAGTCAACGAGCTTCGCGACAGGGGCGTGTTGATCGGTTCCATCGGCCCAGACAACAACATTCTCAAGTTACGACCACCATTGGTGCTGCGAGAATCGGATGCGGACTTCATGCTTGGCATTCTCGACGAATCGCTAACGGCGCTGGAGGCCAATATGTGAGGGGGTTCACGGCGTCCACGGGCCCGAAGTCGTACGGTGGGCGTGTATACGCTGGAGGGATCGAGCATGAGAAGCCTCTTGATCGCAACTGTATCAACGATAGTAACGTTATCCGCTACGCTAGCCTCGGCGGGAGAGTTCGGCGTCAGCGTCGTCTTCACGGATAATGAGATATCGGTTATTCGTGCCTACTATCGCGATAACACGGCGAATAACTCGAATAAGGGCAACGGCAAAGGCAAAGGCGGACAGTCACTACCGCCTGGGATCGCTAAAAACCTGCATAGAGGGAAGCCGTTGCCTCCCGGTATCGCAAAGCAGGTGCTACCTACAAGCCTTATCGATCTGCTACCGCCGCCACCGCACGGCTACGAACGCGTCGCTATTGACGGAAAAGTTCTGCTGGTCGAAATCGCGACGCAGGTCATCCATGATGTCCTGGAGGACCTCATACTGCGATAAGCAGCAACGTTATTTCCCGTCGGGTAGAATCCCGACATGTTCAAACACATTCACATCGTCGCTTGCTCACCCCACAATAGTGTCGTGACGTTTGAATAGGGCTGACCAGATTTGAGTTCACAACAGGGTACGGGCCAAGCATTGCCGCGCGTGGTGCAGATCGGCTTCAACAAGTGCGGCACTCGCAGCCTACAGCAACTGTTCGAGGGCGCGGGCCACCCGGTGGTGCAGCACAAAATCCGCAAGCCGTTTCGGCGCAGCCGTAAGGCAGCGTACGTGATGCAGCAGAACATCGAGGCCGGGCGTAAGATCTTCGCGGGCATGGAGGAGTACATCTACTACGGCGGCCTGATCCACCAGACCGAAAACGTGTCCTTCGAGGGCATCCGGCATTTCCGAAAGATTCTGCACGATTACCCCGGCACCATCCTGATCCTGAACCTGCGAGATCGCGAGGGCTGGATTCGCTCGCGCCTCAAGCACGGACAAGGCGAACTGGTGCAGCGCGTGATGCGCCAGCGCGGTGTCGCCACTCCTGAAGAGGTCACCGAACAGTGGCGCCAGGAATGGGACAAACACGTCGCCGACGTGCGGGGTTACATGGCCGATTTCCCGGACCAGATGATCGAATTCAACCTGGATACCGACGATGTGAAGTCCCTGATTGATCGGTTACCAGCTTACGGCCTGAAGGCATCGGACTGGGGCGACGTCGGCCGCACTCGGGGTGTCCGCGAGAACGCGCTGATTAAGCGTTTCAATGTTTGGTGGGCTCACGTTCGGCCACGGCCGGAGACCTAGCCCCGATCTAAGGGGCAGGCCTCAGCTTCGCTGGATCACAATGTACTTGAGGTAGCGAAGAGAGTTCTTCTTCGACGGCGCATCGAGGATCTCGCGGACGAAGTACTTTCCGTTGCCCCAGGTGAGGT
>PVMK01131776.1_pt1 | contig 10544 bp, 10 predicted proteins | sample 1853481 | NCBI WGS metagenome assembly PVMK01 (sample SAMN08533507, study PRJNA380276) | Marine sediment metagenome, whole genome shotgun sequencing project. | reverse complement strand
GCCTGGATATACCGCCCGCTTAAAACGCGCATTGTCGACGCCCGCGAGATAATAAAGGGGCCGTGGCTCAATATCAGCATTGCTGAAGTGGGAAAGAACACAGCCAGCCTGTGCCATAGCTTCGATGATCAACACACCTGGCATCACAGGATTATCGGGAAAATGCCCCTGAAAAAAAGGTTCATTAACTGTCACGTTTTTAATGACTGCTACAGACTCCTTCGGAGTACATTCAATCACGCGATCAATCAGCAAGAACGGATACCGATGGGGTATCAATTCCATTATCTGCGCTGTACTCAAGCTGACCGGATTGGCGGGCATTATTCGCCCTTTTCAAGTTTGCTAACGCGGTCTACCAATTTTCCAAGACGGCGAAATTGCGCAACCCTCCGGTTCCAGTCCTTAACTTTCTCAGCCGGAAAACCCGATGCGTATGCACCAGGTTCAGTGACGTTTCTCGTAATCATCCCCCGCCCATGCACGATGGTTCCATCGCAAACAGTAATGTGACCAACTGTTCCGGACTGGCCAGCAAACAAACATCGCTCGCCTATCGTGGCACTGCCGGCGATACCTGTGAACCCTGCCATAGCAGTATGTGCTCCGACACTTACGTTGTGTCCAATGTGGACAAAATTGTCGAGACGCACGCCATTGCCGACGAGCGTGTCGCCTAGTGTGCCGCAATCAATCGCTGTGTTCGCACCGATCTCTACGTCAGTTCCGATTTTGACGCCGCCGAGCTGTGGCACTTTAACCCAACCCTCCGGCGTCATGGCGTTGCCAAAGCCATCGGACCCCAGCACAGCGCCAGGGTGCACAACACCACGCTCACCAATTTCCACGTCTCTAACCAGAGTCACATTCGCAAGCAAGCGGCAGTCGTCGCCAATGCTGCAGTCGGGCCAATCACCGTGCCCGGCCCTATGTAGCAATTCGCGGCGACAGTGGATCTCTCGCCAACAACAACATTCGCTGCGATATGTGCAGACGGGTCAATGGCAGCAGATTCGTCGACTACCGCAGACGCATGAATGCCCGGTGGATATTCTGGTCTGGGATGAATCGCCGCAGCCATCAGAGCAAAACTGGCATACGGGTTGTCGCTAATCAATGCTGCAGTTGGCGCACCTTCTGCGTCAGCCGCACGCATGACGACGGCAGCTGCCTCAGTCGAGATTAACTGTTGCTTGAATTTCGAACTCGTTATAAAGCTTAATGAGCGAGGACCCGCAGAGCGCAAAGACCCGACGTCATCAATGACAATGTCGGGATCTCCGATCAGCTCGCAGCCAAATCGCTCCGCCAGTTTACCGAGGCTGATCGGCACTTGCCGGATCACCGCACCCGAGCTATCGGGCGCTGGCAGCCTGGAAGTTGGCTTCTACTGCTCGCAGCACGTCATCAGTAATGTTGACAGCAGCACTCGCGTACAAGACACCATCACCAACAATAAGATCAAACCCGAGCTGTTGCGCGTAGTCCTGGACCTCCTTAAGCAGCGAACGTTGTAGAAGTCCAAGCTCTTCATTCTGCCGAAGGTTCAGATCCTCACGAAACTCAGTTTGCAGACGCGTCACTTCACGTTGCATTTCTCGCAACTCTTTTTCAGCATTGCGACGTTCTGTTTCACCCATAACGGCGATGTCTTTTTGTACCTTGGCAGAGGTCTCCTCGAATGCCTTTTGCTTTGCAAGAAACTCTCGTTGACGCGGTGCAAATTCTTCCTGCAATGCATCCATGGCCGACTTGGTCTGCGGTGCCTGTTCCATCAATACCGGTATGTTCACCACACCGATTTTCATTTCCTGAGCAGTTGCCGGTACTACGAAAGCACATAAAAGGGCAACGCCAAATACTGCCTTAACTAGCTTGTGTTTTACAAAACTCATAAAATATCCAATCCTTAAAACGCCTGTCCAATAGAGAACTGAAATCTTTCGATCTCATCTCCGTAATATTTGTCATTACCTGTGTATTCGTTGAGCGGATACGCATAGCTAAAACGAAAGAGTCCCATCGGCGATAGCCATTGCACCGCGACACCAACTGACCGTCGCAAATCGTTCCAATCCGGCTTGTACGTCACCGGTGCCCCAAGTTTATCGGTAAATTTCACCTCGCCCGTATTAAATACATTACCGGTATCATAGAACACACTGGCCCGAGTCGAGCCGGCCCATTGATCCGGAAGAGGGATTATAAGCTCAAGTTGCCCAGCAACCAATACGTTACCACCGTAAGGACGACCAAAACTGTCACGCGGACCCAGGTAGGATTCTTTAAATCCGCGTACCGATTGCGGCCCGCCACTATAGTATTGCTTGTACGGAGGAAGCGCCGTGGTGTCCTCCAGCGCTCCACCAATACCTAATTCCGTATTAAGCCTCAAAATCCACCGCCGCGAAATCGGGATATACTTGGTAAAATTGTGCCGCGCCGTATAGTAGTTAACCTCACTGCCAGGTACCGTCGCGCTGACAGACAGCGTCTGACGAGTACCGCGAGTCGCGAATAATGCGCGATTTCGGCTATCGAAGCTCCAGGCTGTTTGCATCTCGAAAGTGTCGAATTCGGTGCCGACGAACAAATTACCGCCGACGGCTTCGACGAATTGGTTGCCGTTACTGGTCACCCAATCCTGGGATTGCTGCGTGCTCCTGGCTGACGAAAGCAACTCCGCATGATTGAACGCCAGTCCGAAACTAAGCGATTGATACTCGGATAACGGATATCCATAGTTGAGACTTGCGCCAGCGCTGGTCGTCGAAAAGTCGGATGTCGCGGATGTGAACTGAGTGATATCACGGTAGTTCACGCTCACTGTCCGACGCAGCCCATCCATATTTCGATACGGGTCCGTGTGCGAGAGACTATAGAGTTTTGAATACTTACCAGAATTGATCTCCAGCCCAATACGATTACCGGTGCCCAAAAAATTGGTATGCACGATGCTGCCATTCAATAACAGCTTCTGCGATTCAGAATAGCCAAGGCCGCCACTGAACTGGCCAGGCATTCGATACTCGAGATCAAAATCCACGTCTACGAGATCCGGGCTACCGGGCACAGGCGAATTGTTGGTCTCAACCCGCTCGATGAAAGGCAATCGTTGCAAACGTACTTTCGAACGTTCAACGAGTCGATTTGACAGATAGGCGCCTTCCATTTGGCGCATTTCGCGACGCAACACTTCGTCATCGATCTGATCAACGCCATTGAAATTGATGCGACGAACGTAGACCCGGCTTCTGGGATCTACATAAAAGGTAACTGACGCTTCATTACTTTCGTGATCCAGTTCAGGAACTGCCTCAACATTGGCGTTCGCATAGCCTTGCTCGCCGAGTCGGAACAACATGAGTTCGCTTGATTGCGTCAACATGTTGAGATTGAACGTCGAACCTGGCCGTGCAAGAACCATCGAACGTAGTTGCTCTTCCGGAACAACCATCTCGCCAACGAGTTTGACATCTGAAATTGTGTAGAGCTCACCCTCGTGGACCGAAATTGTTACGAAAATGTCCTTCTTGTTCGGTGAAATAGCAACCTGAGTATTATCGACTCGAAAATCGGCGTAGCCGCGATCCATATAGAAAGAGCGCAGGCCTTCGAGGTCGCCCTCCAGCGCTTCCTTGGAGTAGCGATCATCCTGCCTGATCCAGGATAACCAGTTTCCCGTTTGCAGCTCAAAGCCTTCAAGAAGATCTTTATCGCTAAAAGTCGAATTACCAACGAGATTAACCTGACGCATTTTTGCGCGCTCGCCTTCCTTTACATTGATTCGAATCTGGACCGTATTGTTGGGACGATCAAACACACTCGCATCGATCACTACACCATACTTGCCACGGTCGTAGTACTGCTCGCGCATGAACATCTGTACTTCCTCAAGAACCGCACGATCGAAGGTTCGACCGGTAGCAAGGCCCACACTGCGCAACGATTCCATCAAATCTTCGGTCTTAATATCCTTGTTGCCGTCGATCTCAAAACTTTCTATTGATGGGCGTTCTTGCACGACGACGACCAGCGTATCGCCTTCATGGCGAATTTCGATGTCGTCAAACAGACTTTGGTAATACAGGGCTCTGATCGCTTCCTGCACACGGACATCGTCGACCCGATCACCGATATTGATAGGTAAGTAGTTGAACACAGTACCTTCCGAGATACGCTGCAGTCCTTCGACGCGCATATCACGCACGACGAATTCCTCCGCCGCGAAAACAGACATCGGCAATAACACGCAAAACAGGAGCAATCCTGCAGGTATGCGTCGCCAGCCTTTCAGTGTCATGTCCTGTGTTTCAGTCATTGTGTGTGTAATTCCAGCTCCAGCCCCCAAGGCTAGCCAATTATTCTGCTGATGTCGTTATAAAATGCATAGCTCATTAGCAAAATAAGCGCAAAAATCCCTATTTGCTGACCCAGCAGCTGCGAGCGCTCGGATAATGGGCTACCTTTGGCTGCCTCGATCGATTGATAGACTATTTGCCCGCCATCCAGTATCGGGATAGGCAATAGATTGAGCACACCCAGACTAATGCTGATAACCGCCAAAAATCCAAGAAAATCGCCCAGCCCTCGCTGTGCGGACGCGCCTGCAAACTGAGCAATGTTAATCGGGCCACTGATGTTCTTTATCGACACGGCACCGGTCACCATACGACCGAGCATACGCACAGTGAATACCGTCGACGTCCACGTCCTCTGCACTGCAGCTGTAACGGATTCTACCGGGCCGTATTTGCGCAATGAATAATACGCACTAAGGTCGCCGGCAGACTGTACGCCAAGCAAACCGCGTGGCTCTTCACCGCTAGTGTCGAGCCCTATTGTCAGCCCGACTGAATGGGTGCTGCCATCACGAATGTAATCCAGTGACACCGACTTGTTAGCCCTCGCAGATACGATTCTGGTCAGGTCACCATGATTCTCAATCTGCTCCCCGTCGATCAGGATGATCTGGTCACCAACCTCAAGGCCAGCACCTTTGGCAGCGCCATCGTCCACAAGTGCACCGATAACCGCCGGAAAGCTGTTGATTACCGCTCTGAGCTGTAGTGGCCTGAATCCGAGTCCATCGAATAGTAATCCGGGTTCAGTAAGACGCGCCGCATCGTCGCCAACAACAATCGTTGCCGTTCGTTGTCGTCCATCATCTTTTTGCAGCGTTAGCGGTACACGCCCGCTCGCCACCATCTGGTCAAGCATCGCAACCAGAGCAGATTCCCAGTCACTGATTTCTACCTTTCCAACGGCTACGATTCGATCACCAAACTCCAGTCCTGCACTAGCTGCGTAAGATTCCGGGTCCACGTCGCCAACAGCGGGTGTTAATGTCGGCACGCCGTTCATGAACAATGCCCAATAAGCAACGATGGCAAAAAGAAAATTGAATAACGGCCCGGCCAACAGGACCACAATTCGGCTCGCGATTGGTTGCTGGTCAAAGGCACGACCTTCGTCTTCCGCTGCAACGATTCCGTCACGACCATCGAGAAACTTCACGTATCCGCCCAATGGTATTGCGGAAATACAAAATTCGGTTTTGTCCTTGCGACCGATCCGGGTCCAGATAGGCTTGCCAAATCCAATCGAAAACCGCAGGACTTTCATACCGACCCATCGACCGACAATGTAGTGGCCATACTCATGTATCGCGACCAATACACTGATTGCGACGATGAACCACATAAGATTGTTTAGAGCACTAAACACGGATCAGAGCTACCTCGAAAATGCTTTTGCAGGCGAGAAACCGAATTCGAACCAGGCAGTCATATAACGGCTGGCCACTAACACAATATTGACTAACACTCTGGCCGGCAGTTCCCAGGCATGCCGCAAAATTTCCCGGCCATGTCGAAACTGCCATAGAGGCCGCTCCGACCGTCTTCCTTGACAGAATTCTAGGGTAGCTCTGATCAATTCAGTGTACCTCTGCGCCGCCAGAAGCGCACAGATGCAAGGCGTGTTTCGCCGCCAATGGCCCGATCCTTGGCAAGAAGCACAATACCGCAGATGTGTGCTTCTGGCGGCGCCCTTCGGGGCCTACGGCCTGCCCGGCACTCGGCGTTGCGCTTTCTTGACGTATCCCGCTATGCCTGCAAAAGCGCGTCTTGATTGCCGGGCAGGCCGTAGGCCAGAGGTGCACTGAATTGATCAGAGCTACCCTAAGGTGTGAAGAATGAACGCTAACTGAACAAGCCATCATTGATAGCCTGCCCAGCCCAGACCGAGAGCCACCAAAGGCGCTGCCGCTGCGACACTATCAATACGGTCCAGAATACCGCCGTGGCCTGGAAACAATCGACCGCTGTCTTTCACCCCAGCACCGCGTTTGAACATACTCACCGTCAAATCCCCGACGATTGATAAACAGGCAACCGCGAGAAAGAATGGAACGAGCACGGCGAGATCGAACCTCCTCCCCACGCCGAAATCAACCCAGAACCACATGCCGATGATCAGCAAAACAACCGCACTAAGACCCCCGATGACCCCTTCCCAGGTCTTGCCGGGGCTTATACTCGGCGCCAGTTTTACCCGGCCGAAGCGCTTGCCGGCAAAATACGCACCGCTATCGGCGAACCAGATAACAAGCAGTGAAAAGAGCAGTATTTCCGGGCCGGCCTGATACAAGATCACCAATGCAAGGTATAGCGGTACCAGAACCAATACGCCAGCAACCCAGCGAAGCACAGCCGGAATGCGCGTGGGAAAATAAAAAGTCCAGAAGAGCGCGCACAACCAACTGACCAGCGATACCTGAAATATGAGATCAACACTCGCCGCGAACGGCATGGCTACAAGAACAAGAATCGCAGCAACCAGAATCACGTAGCCGATTCGCAACGTAATTCCAGATACCTGTAACAGGCCCGACCATTCCCACGCGCCCATGAGAATTACAGCGGCGATTGCCACACCTGCAACGCTCGGCGGGACGACAAACAACACCACAAGCAATGCGCTGAGCGCGATGACAGCGGTTACAACTCGCTGTTTCAGCATCCGACTACCTCTACCTGATCACCTGTATGACCATAGCGCCGCTGCCGCTTCGCAAAGTAGTCCAGCGCCTCATCGAACTGCTTTGCCCCAAAATCCGGCCATAGTGTATCGACGAAACACAGCTCCGCGTAGGCAAGATTCCAAAGCAGAAAATTACTAATGCGCTGTTCCCCGCCAGTGCGAATCAACAAATCCGGATCTGGTACGCCAGCAAGCTGCAAATTCGCCGCAATGTTTGCTTCATCAATATCCTCCGGCACAATCTCACCCTCAGCCGCCTGCTTCGCGAGCCGCTTGGTCGCTTGCAAAATATCCCAATGACCACCGTAGGCGACGGCGATGATCAGGTGCAAACCTGAGTTCTCGCGTGTCTTGGCTTCTGCTGCCTGTATCGTTTCTACCAGAGCCGGCCTGAGCTGTTCACGAGCCCCGATAAATTCCAGCCGTACATTATTATGATGCAGGTCATCGACTTCTCGTTGCAGCGCATCCAGAAAAAGCTCCATCAGCTTGCCAACTTCTTCTCTTGGTCGTCGCCAGTTCTCGCTACTGAACGCGAATAAGGTCAGGTGTTTCACGCCTCGTTGAGCCGCGGTTTCTACGGCCGCTCGGACTGCTTTTACACCAGACCGATGGCCGGCATGCCGCGGCATTGCTCGTTTGCGTGCCCACCGCCCATTACCATCCATGATGATGGCGACGTGCGACGGCACGTTGGCAGATAATTTCACAGGCGGGGACTTTCGCATCACTGTTACAGTATTCTCGACCTAAAATTCCATAAGTTCGGCTTCTTTCTCAGCCAAAACCTGATCTACACTGGCCACGTGCTTGTCAGTAATATTCTGAATCTCGTCGTGCGCACGCCGTTCTTCATCTTCACCGATCATTTTTTCTTTCAGCAAGTCCTTAACGTTGCCCAATGCGTCGCGCCGAACATTTCGAATCGCGATACGCCCGCCCTCAGCCTCATGACGTACGACACGTATCATATCCTTGCGTCGTTCTTCAGTCAGCGCTGGTAATGGCACGCGAATTACCGTACCTGCCGAAGCCGGGTTCAAGCCAAGATCCGATGTCATGATCGCTTTCTCAATAACGGCCACCATATCCTTTTCCCAGGGCGTTACGACAAGCGTCCTCGAGTCCTCAACACCGACGTTGGAAACCTGGCTCAGAGGCACCTGGGTGCCATAGTAATCCACGGTAATGTGGTCCAGGAGGCTGGTATGTGCACGACCAGTGCGAAGTTTGGTAAGTTCCTGCTTCAGGGACGCAACACTTTTATCCATTCGGTCACTAGCGTCTTTCTTGATTTCTTGCAACACGTTTTCGCCCTCTACTCTTCAATAGTTAAAGTCGGCATTCAACTCTGTGGCTCAAGCAGTGACCAACGTACCGATGTCGTCGCCAGCCATCGCCTGCACCAGCGCGTTTGGCGCGGTCAGATCGAAGATGCGCAATGGCAAGTCATTGTCACGACACATCACGATTGCGGTAGCGTCCATGACGGACAGCTTGTCAGCAAGCACCTGGTCAAATGAGACGGTCGTGTAGCGCTTCGCATCAGGATTGCCAACCGGATCGGCATCGTAAACGCCGTCTACCTTAGTCGCCTTAAGCAGAATATCTGCGCCGATTTCGATCGCACGCAGGCTGGCAGCAGTGTCGGTGGTAAAAAAACGGGTTGCCGGTCCCGGCTGCAAGAATGACCACACGGCCTTTCTCGAGATGGCGCACCGCACGACGGCGAATATAGTCCTCACTCACCTGGTGTATTTGCAGCGCCGACATGACTCGCGCATAAACATCGAGTGATTCAAGCGCGTCCTGAATGGCAAGCGCGTTCATTACCGTCGCCAACATTCCCATGTAGTCGCCTGTGACGCGGTCCATTCCGGCGCGGGCCAATCCCGCACCACGGAAAATATTGCCGCCGCCAATGACAATGGCAATCTCGATCTCCTGCTTTGCTGCAGTCGCGATTTCCGATGCGATACGTTGAATAACGCTTGGCTCAATGCCGTAGTCAAGATTGCCCATTAACGCCTCACCGCTCAGCTTTAGCAGTACTCGACGGTATTGGCGCGGGGAATCACTCATCATTTTGCCTATTGTCTGCGTTCCGGCTGCCGTCTGGACAGCCGCCGATTCTAGCGTATTTCGACCCTTTAGTCTCTATAATATCAAAGGGTTATCTGATAATACTCAGGTCCTTCATTTCTCGTTTAACTCAACCCGTCCAGCGACGCTCAGCGTTGCTATGCCTTATGCCTTCTGCGCATCTTCAATTTGCTTCATGACTTCGTCAGCGAAGTTTTCCTGCTTCTTCTCGATACCGTCGCCGACTTCGAAACGAACAAATGACGTAACGCTGGCATTGGCAGCTTTAATGAGCTTGCCAATACTGATATCGGGATCCTTAACAAAAGGCTGACCCAGCAGTGTAATTTCCTTGAGGAATTTAGCCACACGACCGCTGACCATCTTCGCAACGATATCCGCGGGCTTGCCCGATTCCTGTGCCTGCTCAGTCAGGATGCGATGCTCACGTTCCAAAACGTCGGCAGGAACTCCGCTCTCATCAATACAGGAAGGGTTGCTCGCCGCAACATGCATCGCAATATCGCGCGCAAGCGCTTCGTCGCCGCCCTCAAGCGTCACCACGGCACCAATCCTGGCTCCGTGAGTATAAGCACCAATCGGTCCATCAGCAGCGACAGCCGCGAATCGGCGCACCGAAACATTCTCGCCAATCTTGGCAACAAGCTCCGTCCGCGCTGTCTCAACGCTGCGACCATCAGCCAGGCTTTCCTCAGCCAGACCCGCAACATCCGTCGCACTCGTCGCAAGAGCCGCAGCAGCAACAGAATCAACGAAAGCCACGAAGTTATCGTCTTTGGCTGCGAAATCGGTCTCTGAATTGACTTCGACAATGACAGCGCGATTGCCGTCAGCCGCAATGACAACCCTGCCTTCTGCTGCAATACGACCAGACTTCTTATCCGCTTTCGCTATGCCTGATTTGCGCAGGTTTTCGGCGGCAGTTTCGGCATCACCATTAGCTTCGACCAGCGCCTTCTTGCAATCCATCATGCCAGCGCCAGTACGCTCGCGAAGTTCTTTCACCATTGATGCACTTATCGACATCACATGTTCCTCTTGTTTAGTGGGACCACAACCCGACTCGCGACGATCGATACGAATTCGATACGCCTCTGATCAACCTGCTACGTGGTTAACCTGAGCCGGGTGCTGATCCTGATTAGCCTTATTCCGCGTCTTTATCAGCATCGGTCGCTTTCTTGGCGACCTTCTTGGCGGTTTTCTTGGCGGTTTTCTTAGCCGTTTTTTTAGCCGTAGTCTTGGCAGCCTTCTTCGCCACGGGTTTCGCTTCCGCTTTCGGTTTTGCAGCTACCGGCTTCTCGGCTTTCGCCGGTTCTGCTTCGGCTTTTACTTCCGCTGCTGGTGCATCGGCTTCGGCTTTTACTTCCGCTGCTGGTGCATCGGCTTCGGCTTTT
>PVMK01169378.1_pt1 | contig 10545 bp, 9 predicted proteins | sample 1853481 | NCBI WGS metagenome assembly PVMK01 (sample SAMN08533507, study PRJNA380276) | Marine sediment metagenome, whole genome shotgun sequencing project. | reverse complement strand
CGAGCACCCAGGGAAGACGAAGGATGCACGCGTGACCGTGACGATGGAGCGCATCGTCCGCGTGCTGGGGATCGAGCTGTCCACGAAGCGCATCCGCGAGATACTGACGGCTCTCGGCTTCGGTGCGCGCTGGATGCCGCCGGACCGCTTCGTGGTGCGCGTGCCTTACTGGCGCACTGACGTTAGCATCGCCGACGATGTGATTGAGGAGATCGCGCGCATTGAGGGCTACGATCAGCTGCCGACGAGCCAACTCCGCGGCCAGATTCCGGAACTCGTGCCGCAGCCCCGCCGCGATCTTCGCGAGCGGGTGCGCGATGCTCTGGCTGACGCTGGCATGCAAGAGATCATCACGTATTCGCTGACGGACCTTGAGTCGCTGCGGAAGGTGCTCCCGATGGAGGAGTTGGCGGTTACGCCCCCTCTGCGCGTCTCCAATCCGCTGAGCCGGCAATGGGAGTATGCGCGCACGACGCTTCGCCACGCGCTGCTCGACACGCTCGCATCGAACCTGCGTGGCGATCAGTCGCTGATAAGCCTCTTCGAGACGGCGCGTGTCTATCTGCCGCGTGAGGACGACCGGCCCACCGAGGGCGGGATGGCGTTCGGTATCGTGTCTGGCCGCGAGCCCGACCGCTGGGGCCGCCCGACGGGCGAAGTGGCCGGCTTCTACGCTGCCAAGTCGCGGCTAGACCACGTCTTCGAGGCGCTGCGCATGACTGCCGACTATCGCGAGGCGACGGCCTCCGCGTACCTTCCGGGCCGCACCGCCGAGGTCTTCGTCGGCGGTGTCCGCGTCGGTCTCATCGGCGAGGTCCATCCGCAGATGGTTGAGAGCTTCGACATCGGCCGAGAGGTCGCGATGTTCGAAATCGATCTCGACGCCCTCCTGCCGCACGTCGGCGAGATCGTTCACTTTCAGCCGGTGTCACCTTACCCGGCGGTCGAGGAGGACCTGGCGATCGTTGTTGCCGAGGACGTTGCCGCTGGCCGCGCGCTCGAGCTGATCCAGGCGTCGAAGCTGGTCGCCAACGTGTCAGTCTTTGACGTCTACAGTGGTGACCCGATAGCCGCCGGTAAGAAGTCGCTGGCCTTCGCGATCTCGTACCAGGCCGAGGGGAAGACGCTGAGCGATGCTGACGTGGCTAAGGAGCGCAGACGGATCGTTGAGCGCTTGAAGCGCGAGCTGGACGCGGAACTGCGCGCTTAGGTCCGGCTAGGCAGGTGTCGCGACGGCCGTCTTCGCCTTTTCGGCGAGGGCAGCGAAGGCCACTTCGTCGCGTACGGCCAGATCGGCAAGGACCTTGCGATCTACTTCCACGCCGGCGGTGGCCAGGCCGTGGATCAGCTTCGAGTAGGTAAGGCCGTGCTGGCGGGAGGCGGCGTTGATGCGCTGGATCCATAGCCGCCGGAAGTCGCCCTTGCGGTCACGCCGGTGCTGGTAGGAGTAGCGCAGGGCGTGCATGACAGACTCGTTGGCCTGCTTGAATATCTTGTGGCTTAGGCCGCGGTGGCCCTTCGCCAACTTGATTATCTTCTTATGGCGGCGACGTGTTACGCCTCCACCTCGTGCTCGTGTCATCTTCTGGAAGTCTCCTTGGGATCAGGCGTACGGCAGCAGCTTCTTGAGTCGCCGGGCGTCGCCTTTCGCAACGGCAAGCTTACCAGAGATGTCCCGCAGGGTCTCGCCGCGCTTCTTGCGGCGGAAGTTGTTGATGCCGATCTTGCGGCGCAGGAACTTGCCCTTGCCGGTGACGTAGATCCGGGCCTTGGCGCCGGAGTGAGTCTTCATCTTGTATTTCTTTGCCACTTCTATGCCTCGTCCTTCTTTGCGCTGGCCGCCGCTTCCGCCTTCTTGGCGGCGGAAGCATCGCCGTCTGCGGCGGGCGCTGGCTTGGTCTCAGCTTTCGCTTCAACCGCCTCGGCCGCCGTAGCCGTCGCCGTCGCTTTCTTGTCCTCTGCGGCTGGCGCTGCCTTGGTTTCGGTCTTGGCTTCAACCGCCTCGGCTGCCTTCGCTGGTGCTTTCTTGTCCTCTGCGGCGGGCGCCGCCTTGGTCTCCACCTTAGCTTCGACCGCCTCGGCTGCCTTCACCAGCGCTTTCTTGTCTTCTGCGACGGCCGCTGCCTTGGCTTCGGCCGCTTTTTCGGCCTTGACCGCTCTCTTGCTGCCGCCGCCGGCTCCGTTTCCCGGCCTTGCCTTGGCTCCGTCCTTTGCCGCCGGCTTCTTGGCCGTCGGCGAAAGAATCACCGTCAGGAAGCGGCCCTCCATCCCTGGAGGCTTCTCGATAGTTACCGTGTCCCCGAGTCCGGCCATCGCCTTGTTCAGCACTTCCCGGCCAACTTCCGGATGCGAGATCTCGCGTCCCCGGAACATCACCGAGAGCTTGACCTTATCTCCCGTGGCCAGGAGCCTCGTGGCGATCCTGACCTTGAGGTCGATGTCGTGCTGGCCGGTTCGTGGTCGCAGACGCACCTCGTGGATCATCGTCCCGCGCTGATGCTTGCGGGCGTCCCGCTCCCGCTTCGACTGCTCGTACTTGAACTTGCCGTAGTCCAGGATGCGGCAGACGGGCGGTTTGCCGTTGGAGTCTACCTCTACGAGGTCGAGGCCGGCTTCGCGGGCCCGCGCCATCGCTTCAGCGAACGGGATGACCCCGTAGTTCTCGCTGCCTTCGCCGATTACGCGTACCTCGCGTGCGCGTATGCGCTCGTTGATACGGAGCTCGCGAACGATGGGCTAGTTCCCCTTAAAAATGCACTGCGCCACTACCGAAAAAGCATAGCACATCTCATAGCGCTTTCAAACGATGATCGAGTTCGGCTTCCGTCAAGGATGCGGCGTCCGGTCTCCAGGTCCGGGCGTCGTTCGCTCGTATCCCTCGCACGTCAGCACCGGCAGCTGCGGGTAGCGGCGAAGGCGCTTGTCGGACGCCGAGAGGCGGCAGCGATAGAAGCGGCTACCGCGGGCCGTCTCGACGACGTGCGCGAAGGCGCAGTCCGCGCAGAGGCCAGCGTTCTCGTCGCTCACCCGAGAAGCTAGCCTGCCGCCTTTGGTGCGACGTACGTCGGCACCTCCGCCTCGCCGCGCATGCGCTCAATGATCTCCGCCACCGGCAGCGCCTTCAGGTCCTCGCCGCTGCGCAGGCGCACGGCGGCTGCGCCCGCATCCGCCTCGCGGTCGCCGACGACGAGCATGTACGGGACCTTCTGCAGCTGGGCGTCGCGGATCTTGGCCTGCATGCGCTCGCTTCGTTCGTCGACCTCGACGCGCAGTCCGGCGGCCCGCAGGCTCTCCGCGACCTCGTTGCCGTAGGCTACGTGCCGGTCGGCGATCGGGATGACGACGGCCTGGACGGGTGCCAGCCACATTGGGAAGGCGCCTGCGTAATGCTCCAGGAGGACGCCGAAGAAACGCTCCATCGAGCCCAGGAGGGCGCGGTGAACCATGAACGGCCGGTGCTGTGCGCCGTCTTCGGCGATGTAGTTGATGTCGAATCGCTCCGGCAGGTTGAAGTCGAACTGGATCGTCGTCGTCTGCCACTCGCGGCCGAGGGCGTCGATCATCTTGATGTCGATCTTTGGCCCGTAGAAGACGGCGCCGCCCTCGTCGATGTCATAGGGCAGGTCATGCGATTCGATGACCTCGCGCAGGATATTCGTAGACATGTCCCAGTCCTCAAGCGAGCCGGCGTACTTGCCCTTTTCGTCCCGAGTCGACAGGTAGACGTGGAACTCGTCGAAGCCGAACGCCCCGAGGAAGAACATCGTGAAGTCTACGGTGCGCTCGATCTCGGCCTTCACTTGATCGGGACGGCAGAAGATGTGGGCGTCGTCCTGCGTGAAGCCGCGGACGCGCATCAGGCCGTGCAGGACGCCAGAGCGTTCGTAGCGGTAGACGGTGCCCAGCTCGCCCATCCTGATCGGCAGGTCGCGGTAGCTGCGCAGGTCGGTCTTGTAGATCTGGATGTGGAAGGGGCAGTTCATCGGCTTGGCGTAGTAGTCTTGCCCGTCGATGTCCATCGGCGAGTACATGTTCTCTTTGTAGAAGTCCAGGTGGCCGCTCTTCTCCCAGAGCGTCGACTTGCCGATGTGCGGTGTGTAGACGATGTCGTATCCCGCGGCGAAGTGAGCCGCGCGCCAGAAGTCCTCGATGATTGTGCGGATTCGCCCGCCCTTGGGGTGCCAGTAGACGAGCCCCGGGCCGAACTCCTCGTGGAAGGAGAAGAGGTCCAACTCCCGTCCCAGACGGCGGTGGTCGCGCTTCGCCGCCTCTTCGATCGTCTCGAGGTGAGCGTCGAGTTCCTCCTGCGTGTCGAAGAGAGCGCCGTAGACGCGCTGCAGCATCGGATTCTGCTCGCTGCCACGCCAATAGGCGCCGGCCACGCTCATCAGCTTGAACGCCGGCACCTGGCTGGTCCGCTCCACGTGTGGCCCCTGGCAGAGGTCGACGAACTCGCCTTGCTTGTAGATGCCTACCTTTTCATCGACGATCTCGTCGATCAGCTCGAGTTTGTACGGCTGGTCCTTGAATAGCTTTCGAGCCTCGTCCTTCGAGATCAACGACTGCTCGAATTCGAGGTCGGAGGCGATCCGTTTGTGCATGCGCTCTTCGATCTCCGGCAGGTCGTCGAGTGTGAGCGCGCGCGGCAATTCGAAGTCGTAGTAGAAGCCGGTATCGATTGATGGGCCGATGCCGACTCGGGCGTCCGGGAACATCTCGACGACTGCCTCCGCCATGACGTGCGCGGCGGAGTGGCGGAAACGATCGAGTCGCTCCTCCTTTGACATCTCTTTCAGATTCGCCATCTGTTTCCTCTCATCTCTTTATTGTCCTCGTTTGTCTCTTCGTCCCGCCGCGCAGTCGTGTTGCTGCGCGGCGCCCTAGTGGCGGTGGACATCATCCGTTTCTCGGCACTCGCGTTCTCACCCGACAGCAGTTGATTCGCAGCAGGCAGCACGATCGTTGCTTCGGCGTACCAGGCCCAGATCGATAGGATGATGACCGGCGAGCCGATCAGCATCACCCACCACGGCACGTTCAGCGCCACGATCGCGACCACCGCCCAAAACAGGAGACCGTGGCCTATGTGCACGAAGTAGATCTCCGCTCCCATCCAACGGTTGATCCAGTCGTTCACTCTGTCGGCCCCTTGCCGAATCTGTAGAGGAGCCAGTAGTGAACCACCATCAGCCCGACGGCGATGATCCCGATCCCGAACATCGCGCCCGCCAGGGCCCAGCGCCCGTCCGCCGCGGCGATGCCGCCAAAGATGACGGCCGCGGCTAGCATGACGATCGGTACAGCCCACATCCAGACGCGCAGGAGCAGCATCGTCAGGCTGTTGTCGCCGATCGATCCCTGTGCCATCTAGCTGTCGCTTCCTTCCTCATATCGCCTGTCAGCAAATGAAGAAGCCCCCGCCCAACGTTGGGACGGGGGCTTCCCGTGGTTCCACCCAGCTTCTCCGCCCGGCGGCGATGCATCGCTCGTCTGACGGACTCTTTTGGCCGCTAACGGGTGCCTCCGGGTCGCTTTACGTCCGCCATGTGGACTCTCACGACCGGCTCGCGGGGTGGTTTCGCCTTGGCAGTGGACCGGCTCGCTCTCAGTGCCCCCGGGGGGGTGCTCGCCTCCCTGTTGCCGTGCGCCGGCTACTCTTCCCGGTCAGCGCTTTCGTATTCAGAATGGTGGGCGCTGTAGGATTTGAACCTACGACCTCAGCGATGTCAACGCTGCGCTCTAACCAACTGAGCTAAGCGCCCACGCGCTGGGACATCGTAACAATCGATGCTGAAGGCGGTCAACGAGACGGATGATCGGGCTGATGCCCTTGATTCGTTGGCGCGCTTCCTGAGACAATGTTGGTGACGTCCCCAGTCCGTTGGTGGAGGGGTCGTTTCGTTGCCCTGCTTTTCGGGAGCGTGCTATACTCCGCGAACCTGATAAAACGGGGCCAAATAGGATGGGCCACTAGCTCAATTGGCAGAGCAAGCGACTCTTAATCGCTAGGTTCAAGGTTCGAGTCCTTGGTGGCCCACCAGGTTAAGAACAAACGATGTTGGCACTTCAACCCGCACGGCAAGATACGGACTACGTGGACGGAGTTCCGCATCGGCTTGACGTAGTACACGCCGGGGAAGTGTCGGAATTGGTAGACGAGCGTGATTTAGGTTCACGTGCCGAAAGGCGTGGGGGTTCGAGTCCCCCCTTCCCCACCAGGCGATCGGGGCCCGCTGGCTTCGTCGGAATCAAGGAGGACTAGTTGGCCGATCCACTCCTCAAGATAGAAGACCTGCACACGCAATTCTTCACGGAGGAAGGCGTGGTTAACGCGGTCAACGGCGTCAACTACGAAATTATGCCCGGCGAAATCCTGGGCCTGGTGGGTGAGAGCGGCTGCGGCAAGACTGTGAGCGCGCTCTCCATCCTTCGCCTTATCCCCAACCCGCCCGGCAAGATCACCAGCGGCAAGATACTGTTCGATGGCGAAGACATCCTCAAAATGAACGAGGAAGAGATACGGCACATCCGCGGCAACAAGATCGGCATGATCTTTCAGGAGCCGATGACGTCGCTTAACCCGGTGCTGACGATCGGCCGGCAACTCACTGAAACGCTCGAACTACACCTCAAGATGAACAAACAGGCCGCCACGCAGCGCGCCATCGAACTGCTTGAGATGGTCGGCATTCCCGACGCGAAGTTGCGAATCAAGGACTACCCTCACCAGTTCTCGGGCGGCATGCGCCAGCGCGTGATGATTGCCATGGCGCTCTCGTGCAACCCGAAGCTGCTTCTCGCCGACGAGCCGACGACTGCTCTGGACGTAACGATCCAGGCGCAGATCCTGGAGCTATTGACCCGCCTCACCCGCGAGCTGGGAACGTCGGTGATCATCATCACGCACAACCTGGGCGTCGTTGCCCGCTATGCGGACCGTGTCAATGTGATGTACGCCGGCCGAATCATTGAGTCAGCCAGTGCCGCGGAGCTTTATCCCAACCCTCGGCATCCTTATACGCTGGGTCTCCTGCGCTCCGTACCGAGGCTGGATCAGGCGCAGAAGGCGAGACTGGACCCGATCGAGGGCATGCCGCCGGACCTCATTAACCTCGGTGCCGGCTGCTCGTTTCGGCCTCGCTGCCGGTTCGCCGTGGAGCGATGTGCGGAAGAGGTCCCGCCGCTGACCGACGTTGGGCCCGAGCACGTGGCCGCGTGCTGGGAATGGGAGAATGTAAAAAAGGCAGCAGCGGCGGGGGCCGACGTGGACGCCGCCTAGAACGAGGAACGCGATGACGATCGAACAAGAGACTCCATCAAAAGTGCCCGGCACTCCCGGCGAGACGATCGTCGAGGTGAAGGACGTCAAGATGTACTTCCCGGTGACCTCCGGGATCATCTTCCAGCGCAAGGTCGCCGACGTTAAGGCTGTCGACGGCGTCACCTTCAGCATCCAGCAAGGCGAGACGCTGGGCCTCGTCGGTGAGAGCGGTTGTGGGAAGACGACCCTCGGCCGGGCCGTGCTCCTCCTCTACAAGCCGACCGCGGGTTCGATTACGTTCCGCGGCGAGGAGCTGACGACGATGAAAGGCGGCACCCTTCGCCGCATGCGCCGCAACATGCAGATGATCTTCCAGGACCCGTATGCGTCGCTGAACCCGCGCATGACCGTCGGCAGCATCATCGCTGAACCGCTGATCATCCACGGCCTGGCGAAGGACCGCAAAGAGCGCAAGAAGAAGGTCGAGGATCTGATGGAGACCGTCGGCCTGAACGCGTATTACGCCAACCGCTACCCTCACGAATTTTCCGGCGGACAGCGCCAGCGCATCGGCATCGCGCGCGCCCTTGCGGTGAAGCCGGACTTCATCGTCGCCGACGAGCCGGTTTCGGCGCTGGACGTCTCGATCCAGGCGCAGATCATCAACCTGCTGGAGGACCTGCAGAACGAGCTTGGCCTGACGTATCTCTTCATCGCCCACGACCTCTCCGTCGTCCGCCACATCAGCGACCGCGTCGCCGTCATGTACCTCGGCAAGCTAATGGAGCTTACGGGCCGCCGCGAACTCTACGAGAAGCCACTGCACCCGTACACCCGCGCGCTGCTCTCCGCCGTGCCGATCCCTGACCCGGCTCTTGAGGCGACCCGTGAGCGCATCATCCTCACCGGCGACGTGCCCAGTCCGCTCAAGCCGCCGTCCGGTTGCGTCTTCCACACGCGCTGTCCGCTAGCGATCGACCAGTGCCGCCAGGAAGTGCCGGAATGGCGCAACGTCGGCACCACGGACAACGAGCACTGGGTCGCCTGCATCCGCGTCGGCGAACCCGGCCTCTACGACTAGCGCCGGCGATGCGTCCGGGCGGACGCCTGATCTCCGAGTGAACCCGGGCCCGTGACCGCGCGCCTGTAACCTCGATCCTCGAACCTGTAACCTGAACCCCGTGGACCAATCTCACATACGCAACTTCTGCATCATCGCGCACATCGACCACGGCAAGTCGACGCTGGCCGATCGCCTGCTCGAAGCAACCGGCACGATTTCGGAGCGGGAGATGTCCGATCAGGTTCTGGATACGATGGACCTGGAGCGCGAACGCGGCATCACGATCAAGGCGGCCGCTGTGCGTATGGCTCACACGGCGGCTGACGGCGGCGCCTACGAACTCAACCTGATCGACACGCCGGGCCACGTCGACTTCACCTACGAGGTCTCGCGCGCCCTGGCGGCTTGTGAGGGCGCGCTGCTCGTCGTCGACGCCTCACAGGGGATCGAGGCGCAGACGCTGGCCAACGTCTACATGGCGCTAGACCTCGACCTCCAGATCATCCCCATCGTCAACAAGATCGACCTGGCGTCCGCGGAGCCTGAGCGCGTCGCCCTCGAGGTCTGCGAGGTGATCGGCTTCAAGGAGGACGAGGTGCTGTTCGTTTCGGCCAAGGAGGGCTCCGGCATCGACGATCTGCTGGCGGCGATCGTCGAGCGCGTGCCGCCGCCGACGGGCGATCCGGAGGCGCCGCTGCGGGCTCTGATCTTCGACTCGAAGTATGACTCCTACAAAGGCGTGATCGCCTACGTGCGCGTCGTCGACGGCCGGGTCAGCGGCCAGAACCGTCTGCGCTTGCTCGCTACGAAGCGGACGATCGAGCCGCTTGAGACTGGCGCCTTCCGGCCGGCGTTCAGCCCGACAGACGGCCTGGGGACGGGCGAAGTCGGCTACATCGCGACCGGTCTGAAGACGGTGCGTGACAGCCGAGTCGGCGACACCGTCACGGACGAGGCCGAGCCGACGTCTGCGCCGTTGCCCGGCTACAAGCCCGCCAAGTCGATGGTCTTCGCTGGCCTCTACCCTTCGAACTCGGAGCAGTACGAGGAGCTGCGAGACGCGATGGCAAAGCTGCAGCTCAACGCCGCAGCTCTGCACTACGCGCCGGAGACCTCTGTCGCGCTGGGGCCGGGATTCCGCGCTGGCTTCCTGGGCCTTCTGCACATGGACATCGTGCAGGAGCGGCTGGAGCGCGAGTACGATCTCGACATCCTGGCGACCGCGCCGTCGGTGGAGTACCAGGTGCACCTGACGGACGGTACCGTTCTCGAGGTGGATTCGCCGGCGGAGATGCCGGATCCGAGCAAGATCGAAGATATTCGCGAGCCGTGGATGAACCTCTCGATCGTGGCGCCGGACCGCTACATCGGGGCGATCATGGACCTCGTGACGGGGCGTCGCGGCTCGTTCGTGAAGATGGACTATCTTGAGCACGACCCACACCTGAAGGCGGGTGAGCGGCGCGTGTTGCTCGAGTATCAGATACCGCTGTCCGAGATGCTGGTCGACTTCTATGACCAGCTGAAGTCAAAGACACAGGGCTACGCCAGCCTCGACTACTCGTTCGCGGAGTACCGGCCGGACAAGCTTGTGAAGGTCGATATATTGGTTAACGCCGTCGCCGTCGACGCGCTCAGCGTCCTCATCCACGCGGATCGGGCGCAACAGGTCGGGCGGTCGCTTGTCGAGCGGCTGCGATCGCTGATTCCGCGCCAGATGTTCGAGGTGCCGATCCAGGCGGCGATCGGCGGTCGCGTGATCGCTCGTGAGAGCGTCAAGGCGTTGCGCAAGAACGTGCTGGCGAAGTGCTACGGAGGCGACGTGACACGCAAGCGCAAGCTGCTCGAAAAGCAAAAGGCCGGCAAGAAGCGGATGAAGCGCGTGGGAAACGTAGAGATTCCGCAGGAGGCCTTTATGTCGCTGCTGCGCATCGGCAAGTAGCCGAACGGCTGCTCGGCGAAACGTCTGGCGCCCTTGCTTTGTTTACGTAACGAGTGGGCGTAGAATAGCGGCCGAAAGGTGACCGGGGGAAGCTTGGACGAAGATAAGACTAAAGACATAGACCGGCAGGTGTTGCGGCGTGTAGCAGGCTCGTCGCGAGCGACGCAGCGCTGGCTAAAGACGGCGCTGCAGACGATCCGCACGATGCCGCCTGCGGGTGAGGCCGCTCCTCTTACCGGAGTTCTCTCTGTGATGGAGATCGGAAGAGAGAACTCCGGT
>PVMK01154236.1_pt1 | contig 10546 bp, 6 predicted proteins | sample 1853481 | NCBI WGS metagenome assembly PVMK01 (sample SAMN08533507, study PRJNA380276) | Marine sediment metagenome, whole genome shotgun sequencing project. | reverse complement strand
AGGCCAACTGCATTGCGTGCCACCCCGAGGTCTCGAGCGACTCCCTCGCTGCTCACGCGGTCCTGATACCCGCCCTCCACGTAGCTCTCGAAATGGCAGGAGTAGCAGGTCACCGACGTTTCGATGTGACAGGCGCTACAGTCAACGGTGTCTAAGTGAATTGCGTGAGCAGCGAGGGAGTCGCTCGAGACCTCGGGGTGGCACGCAATGCAGTTGGCCTCTATGGCAGCATGGGTGCCAGTTCTCTCGCCACGCCTGCACAGAATCGGTGCTGCCTCCCCTACCGCACCCGGGTCGCCGGATTGCTGTGCGAGGTGACGGAAACGACCTCACCGCCCTCGTCGACCTCGAAAACCCATTCCTCACCGAGGCTGTCGTCGTCGTTCCTCACCCTCCGGAAGACATGGCCGCTGACGTGTTTCAGCGGCGCAATCCAATCGTCGGTATCGATCGCCCGATTCGACAGCCACACCACCGCCAGACCGTCCTTCCAGCGAACGATGGCGTTTCGACCCCACACTGTGTCGTAGACCCCGATGTAGCGGTCGAAATCCGGGTTCCTATCCGGAAGGTCCGCGGAATCGTCACCCGCCTTTTTGACCGCGGGGCCGAGGACCGCCGCCGCTTTGCGTGCGTAAAGCGAAACGTTGGATTGGATCGCGTTGGTCAGTACGACGATTCCGAGCTCCTCCTTCGGCAGAATGGCGAACTCGGTGTAGTACCCCGGACACCCCCCGCCATGCCTCGCCCACGTCGAGTCGTCCCGCTTTACCACCGAAAAGCCCAGCCCCCAGGTGGTCTCCCAGTCGGGGTCGACCCAGTGGACCCGCTGCATCTCCCGCAGGGTGGCCGCCCGCAGCACCTGGTCGCCTCCGTCGGCGCGCAGGCCGAGCTGCCAGCGTGCGAAGGTCGCGAGATCGTTAGCGGTCGACGCCATACCCGCCGCCGGTCCGATTCCCTCCACATCGAAGAGCACCAGCCGTTCACGTTCAGCGCTGCCCCGGCGGGCTGAGAAACCGACAGCCAGACGACCGGTCTCGTAGGCCTCGGGGACCGAGGTGAAAGTGTCGTTCATCCCCAGTGGCACAAGAATGTCGTCGTGGACAACGTTCGACCAGGAACGACCTGCGCCGGTGGCAATCACTTCCCCGAGCAACGCCATCCCCAAATTGGAGTACTGGAAGTAGCGGCCGGAGGGATAGAGCGTCTGCTGCGAAGGCAGGCGCTCGCGAATCTGCTCGGAGGTTGGGAAATCAAAGTCCGGGCCGGCCCAGTAGGGCGAATCCGATTCCCTTGGCAAACCCGAGGAGTGGGACAGGACGTTTCGAATCGATATCGGCTCATCGTCGGGGTGGGCATCCGTCAACCCCTCGAACCACGGCACATAGGCGCCGAGGTCGTCGTCGAGGTCCAAGTCGCCTGAATCACGAAGCTGCATGATGGCGATCGAGGTGAAGAGCTTCGAGATCGAGCAGATGGAGTACAGGGTGTCGGCATCGGCTGGTTTGCCGATGGCAGGGTCCGCGAGACCGATGCCTCCCGACGCCAGAAGCTCATCCTTGTGAACAAACGCGAATGACGTAGCCGGAACCCCGGATTCGCCAAGATCGTTTTCGACCCAGGCCGTCCACGCCGCCACCGCATCTTCGACCCGTGGATCGGAAGCGAGCGTCGGCGCCGGATCTTCAGCAGCCACCACCCCCGAGAACAACAACATCACGACAATCGCGATCGTCCGTCGCATGACAACCTCCATGACTATTCTCGCTGCGCGTCTGCGGGATTATCTCTCAGCCCAAACTGTTCACCAAAACCACCCGCAATCGTAACTCCATCATGGGAGCCACGTTCCGCATTGTTGCATTGTGAGGGGGGCTGAGTTGAATCGGGGGGTTCCATCACTGTTGGGTCCAAAATGTGCTACCCTCCCATAAAGTATATGAGCTGAGGGATAACGCCAGGGAGGCCTACAGGTGACCATCACCCTGGAGGGCGTGCGATAGCATCAGGCCCCACTGCTATTGAGAAAGCTGTTTCAAGGAGGAGGGCTGCGGCAATGCGAAGTCTCTTGATCACCATCTCGGCGACAGGTTTGATAGTCGCGCTCGGCGGAGTGCCGGCAACCGCCAGGACCACCATCACAGAGACGAAGCGGCCGGCCTCCGTGCCGGCCGGGGAGGGCGGGGACAACACCGAAGCCGACAACGCCAAAAGAAAACCGCTGGATCTAAGGCAGATGGAGAAGCAAGAAGGCCTCCTCACCCTCTATCTCGACCACACCGAAGGAAAAATCTGGCTAGCAGTGCCGAGCGACACCGGGCGCTCCGGCCTGATCGGAAGCTATCTCTACGTCGAGAGCCTACGGACCGGTCTGGGCTCCAACCCGGTAGGGCTCGACCGCGGCATCAGCGGCGACACCAGGGTGGTCGATCTCCGCCTCGTCGGCTCCCGGTTGCTGGTGGAAGAGCGGAATCTCGGCTTTCGCGCCTTGACCGAAAGCGAGGCCGAGCGCCGAGCCACGCGGGAGTCGTTTGCGACCTCGGTGATCTGGGCAGGACCGATCCACGCCGGGGTGACGGGCGAGCGTCTGGTCGACCTGACACCGTTCATAGTGCGCGATGCCCACCGGTCGGCCGACGCTCTCCGCCGCGCCGAACAGGGGAAATTCGAGCTCGACGCGAACCGCAGCGTGGTAGATCTCGACGCCTGCCGTGCCTTTCCCGAGAACCTGGAGCTGGAGGCTATTCTCACCTTCAAAGGCGAAGCGCCGGGCAGCTTTGTCAGGGAGCCGGCACCCTCGCCCGACACCATTACCCTGGTCCAGCATCACTCGCTGGTCAGGCTTCCAGATTCCGGTTACCGGCCCCGCCGCTTCGATCCCCGCGCCGCCTCGTTTGCGGTCTCGTTTCAGGACTATGCCGCACCGTTGGATCAGCCCATCGAGCGCCGATGGATCGTCCGTCATCGGCTCGAAAAGATGGACCCGCAGGCCGAATCATCCCCGGCCAGGGAGCCGATCGTCTACTACGTGGACCCGGCCATTCCCGAGCCCGTGCGCGGCGCCGTCATGGAGGGTGCGGGCTGGTGGGCCGAGGCCTTTGGGGCGGCCGGTTTCGAGGATGCCTTTCGGGTCGAGCTCTTGCCCGCCGAGGCGGACCTTCTGGATGTCCGCTACAACGTGATCGAGTGGGTGCATCGCTCGACCAGGGGCTGGTCCTACGGCGGCGGTGTCATCGATCCACGCACCGGAGAGATGGTCAAGGGTCACGTCAGGTTGGGTTCGCTGCGAGTTCGTCAGGACCGTCTTCTCTTCGAAGGATTGGCGGGGACCGATAGAACCGGCAGCGGCACCCCCGACGACCCGGTCGAACTGGCCCTGGCCCGCATCCGGCAGTTGGCGGCCCACGAGGTTGGTCACACCCTCGGTCTGACCCACAACTTCGCCGCCAGCACCTATGGCCGAGCCTCGGTCATGGACTACCCGGCACCTCTTGTCGTCGTCGACGAGACGGGTGATCTGGATTTCAGTCGAGCCTACGACACGGGTGTCGGCGCTTGGGACCTGCATACCATCCGCTACGCCCATGCAGAGACCCCAGCGGGGATCGGTGAAGAGGCGTTCCTAGACGAAATCGTAGTTGCAGGTCTCGACCGGGGTCTCCTCTTCATCACCGATCAGGATGCGAGACCGCCGGGGGCGGCACACCCGCTGGCCAACCTGTGGGACAACGGTGCCGACCCCGCTGCTCAGCTGGTGGAGGAGATGAGGGTGCGGCGCATCGCCCTCGATCGATTTGGTGAAGAGAACGTCGCTCCCGGGCGGCCGCTCGCCCTGCTCCAGGAGGTGTTGGCCACGGTCTACTTCCATCATCGCTACCAGCTCGAGGCCGCCGTCAAGCTGATCGGCGGGATCGACTATGCCTACAGCCTGCGGGGCGATGGTCAACCGGCGGTGCGGCCGATCGCGGGTAATCGACAGCGCCAAGCCCTCGACATCGTTCTCCAAACTCTCTCACCGGCGGAGTTGGATATCGCCGAGCCCACCCTCGAGCTGCTCATGCCTCGCCCCTTCGGCTACGGACCCAACCGCGAGATGTTTGGCAATCGGACAGCACCCGCCTTCGATGCCCTCGGTGCGGCGGCGACTGCCGCCGATATGACCATTCAGGGCCTGCTCCAACCCGAGAGGGCAGCGCGTCTCGTCGACCTCCACCGACGCGATTCCACGCTGCCCGGCTTCTCCGAGGTGCTGGCCGCCCTCACCGCCAAGATCTTCGGCGCCGCAGCGGACACGGCGCGGCTGCTGGAGATCCAGCGGGTCGTCGGTGATGTTCTGGTCGAGCGTCTCGTCGCCCTGGCCGCCGACGGATCTGCGGCACCGGAAGTGCGGTCGCGGACCGAGGCTGAGCTGGTGAATATCGCCGCTCTGCTCGCACAACGTCCGGCGGTGTCAGCCACCGCTCAGAGCCACGAGCAGTACCTGGTAAGAGCGATCGAGCGATTCCTCGACCGCACGGAGAAGGATGAGAGGGGAGGAGTGGTCGCGCTTTCACTACCCCCGGGGTCACCCATCGGTCAGGGCTTTGTTCTCGACGACAGACTTGGATGCTCTTGGGCGGCACCATGATGCCGCTCTCCCGATTCCTAGAAAGGCGAACGTGAGATGAGCAAGGAAGGTCTGAGCCGCCAAGCCTACGAGCCCGTCCCCGAAGGGCAGAGCTACGAGCCCTTTGTCCCCGCAAGCCAGAGCCCGGCCGAGTTCACCTTCAAGGCCATCCTGGCTGGAATCCTGTTTGGCATCGTTTTCGGTGCGGCCAATGCCTACCTTGGGCTGCGGGTCGGTCTGACAATTTCCACCTCGATCCCGGTGGCGGTGATCACGGTGGCTGTGTTCAAGCTGCTGCAGAAGACCGGGGTGACGAGCACGCTGCTCGAGGCCAACATGTCCCAGACGATCGGCTCGGCCTCGAGCTCGGTGGCGAGCGGGGTGATCTTCACCCTGCCGGCCCTCTTTCTCTGGAACCTGGACCCAACGCTCTTGCAGATGACGCTGCTGGCGTTGTGCGGCGGACTCCTCGGGGTCTTGTTCATGGTTCCCCTGCGCCGCTTCCTGATCGTCCGGGAGCACGGCAAGTTGCCCTACCCCGAAGGCACCGCTTGTGCCGAAGTCCTGGTGGCGAGCGAAGTGGGTGGGGGCAAGGCCCGCAACGTCTTCCGTGGACTGGCCGTCGGCGCGTTGCTGAAGTTTCTCGTCGGTTGGGTGCACGCCATTCCCGACGACATCCACGTGCGCATCCCTTTTTTGAGGAAGGGGCAGCTCGGGATGGAAACCTCGGCGGCGCTGTTCGGGGTGGGCTACATTCTGGGTCCACGAATAGGGATAGTACCTTGCTTTTCCCGCCCTTGATTGCACCACGCACGAAGATCGTTCCGGAAGGGCCTTGCGGCGTCGAGAAGGCGTGAACCCGGGCCCTCTACGGTCCGGCTGCGGCTTCAGCAGAGAGGCTCGGGGAGGAGACGGCCGGCAGGGCCGTTCGAGCGCTGGCTGGGAGCAAGATCGGGCAAGCCTCCGGCAAGGGCTGCGTCAGCGGCGGTGCGAGGTCAGATCACGACCCGACGGCGGTGAGGCTCCCGGGCGGTCCTCTGCCCGGCTCGATGCCCCTGGATGCCAGGTGGTCGAGGATCTTGTCGATCACCTCTGGCTGGGTGATCACCGCCAGGACCCGCATTCTTGACCCACATCGAGGACAGTCCAACGGATCGGTCTCGTACACCAGTCTTATCAACCGCGCCCAGGCCCTCCTCCTGGCCTGGCGCTCGGCAGACGACAGGCCGTCGATCTCGTCGTTCTCTACGTGTGTTTCCAGCTCGGGGTCCCGACCCTTGCGGCGCCTCCCGCGGGAGACGTTGCTATACCAGGCATAGTAAAAGACCGTCTGCCTCCTGGGCTCCGGGATGTAGGCGATCACGCGGGCCAGGAAGTCGAGAGCATCGATGTGCTCTGAGGCGCCGGGCTGCCCCTTCCTGGCCTTTCTGGTGTACGCCACCTCGTCCGAGCCCTCCTCCCAGGCCATTCTCTGAAGGCTCACGGGCGGGCGCAGGATGTAGCGCGCCAGACGCTTGAGAGCGGCCTCATCCTCGGGCTCGACCTTGACGCTGGCGTCAGCCGAAAAACCAGTCCTGTGGCGCCACGAAAGCAGCAGCTGCTCCCGCTCCTCGGAGAGCAGCCCCTCGTCCTTCAAGAGCTCCAGCACCTTCTTGCGGAACAGCAACTCGGCGCAGCGCTCGTCCACGAATGGTACCGGCGCCCAGCTCCCGTCCGGCGTCCACCCGCCGCGCGGGGCCAGCGCGTGCACGTGGGGGTTGAGGCTCAAGAGATCACCGCACAAATGCACCGAGGCGACCATCCCGGTGCGGAAGCCCTCGACCCCGATCGCAGCGGACGCCATCAGCTCCTGAACGGTCTCGTAGGCCGCCCGGCACAGCTTGCCCAGCAGCTCGCGGTGGCGCAGAAAGTAGGGGCGCAACATTTTTGGCAAGGTAAAAGTCCACATGAAATGTCCGACCGGCTCGAGTACCTCGTCGCACAGCAGAGCCGTGAACTCGGCCGCCCGCTTGGCCCCACACGAAGGGCAGAAGCCACGTCCGCGACAGCTGCAAGCCACCAGGAACTCGGCCTGGCACGACTCACACCAGATTCTGGCCAGGCCTGCCCGAAAGACACCACAGTCAAGGTACCTCTGCACAACGCCGTCCACGAAGCCCCGCCAGAAACCGTACCTCGCCTCGAAGCCCTCCTCCCAGACGCCCTTTACCTGCTCGTAATGAGCATCGACCAGCCGATAAAGCGGAGTCTGCTGAGGCCTGCGGGTGCGATAAAAACCGCGCGCGGCGCACTCTGCGGACAGAGAAATTCCCTTCGCTGTCGCAGCGTGGAGGGATCATCCACAATGGCACCATGCCGGCCTCAGGTCAAGAGCAGGCGGCCGCGCGGCCGCGCCGCGAACCCATTTACCCGCCGCGCACGGTGGCCGCCGGGGTCCTACTCGGAGTACATAAGATACTAGTATCTCATTTAGCTATTGGTGGTGAGAATTGAAGAGATTGCCAATATCCGTGGGTCATCAGTGCCAGCTCGATATTGTCGAGCTTCAACAAAGGGGCGGAGCAGACCACCTCAGGACTACTGACTGGGCACCTTTATACTCGTTGAATTGGTGCCAGAGCCGGGATTCGAACCCGGACCGCCTTACGGCGAGAGGATCAAAAGTCCACGCCCTGCCACATTGAAGCCATTAATATTCAGTAAGTTACATTGCGCTTGATTTCTGCCCTAGCCCGATCCTAGCCCGCCCAAAGATGGCGAGATTGAGGTCGCGAAGCGGATTCCTGGCAACAGTCCGGACCCCAAACTACGCCCTCTGGTGTTCGGTGATTCCGCAATTCAACAATGCGGAACGTGGGGTCCGATAAGGTGAAGCCTGGCGCACTCCTGGCACGGATACTGGCTGTTGCTCAAAGAACGAAGCGGATTCGAAAGACTGAAGCGACCCAAATGGAGTTGCGTTCGAGGTTGTAGGCCGGATTGAGGGTCCATTGGATCCCGGGTGTTACCTGCAGATTGTGGGTGAGCTGAAGGCGGTAGAACGCCTCGACGGTGAACTGGTCGCGGCCCTCCTCGCCCTGAGGAGGGCTCCCCCACGTCGCGGCCACACCGAGCAAGTCGTCCTGTCTGACGCGGTATCCCGTACCCAAAGTCAACATGGCGCGCAGCAACGCCGCGCCCCCTTCCGAGTAGCCGGCGCGAATATACGGGATCCACTTCTCACCGTATTCGTGGGCGGCCGAAAAGGCGACACCCCAGCTCTCGAGCGTGCCCGCCTCCTCCCGCGGATCCGCATGCCATAGGGTGAGGTGGACGCTCCCACCAATTACCTCGAACTTTGGGTGTGCCGCCCAGCCGACTTCGACCCAGGTGAAGTACTCCTGAACATCAAAGAACGACTCGAAATCGATACTGGTCGGTTCGCCGTTGGCGTCGTGCAGCCCACCCTTGAGGTATAAGTGGTCGGAAAGGAAGGCCCGCACAGCGATACCCAGGCCCTGGTTGGGCAGCGCCGTGGTCGGGTTGTTGAATGAGGCGTCGTTCAAGAACGCCGTATAGGCGGTCAACAGCGGATGAAGATCCTCCCAATCTCCTGGATCCATCTGTCCGGCCACGAAGCCGATCTTTTCGTCAACCGACCCCTGTTCCCAGTAAAGGGCCGTTGTCCCCCAACCGAAATCCTTGAAGCTCGCCGTACTGAGGGCAGACCCGGCATCGAAACCGAGGTTCCTCGGGGTGGTGCCCGATCCGATTTGATGGCGATTCTCGAATCGAAAAACCAAACCGTTTTCCGGCCGCCTCTTCTTCCAGCGGGGGGACCATCGCCCGTAGACTCGAAAGGTGCCGCTCGCCGCTCTTCGGTCGTCGAAGCTGAAGGAGGCATACTGGTTGAGAAAATTGTAGTCAACGTTCAGCGCAAGGCCGTATCTGTTTTTGAGGTGTTCTTTTCGTTTATAGAATCGCTCGTGGATCCAATTGATGTTGAACAGGGGTTTCTTGGCTGTATCATCATCAGCCAGCTGTCCTCCGACGCTCGTTGGTCCCCCCATGACGTGGACATCGTCGTACCCCGATTTGGATTTCGGCTGTGATTGCTCCGACGGGCTCGGCGGATCCATTGGCTTTTCAAGTGGTTCGTCGGCGAATGCCGAAACGGCAACCGCAACGGGCAAGACGCACAGGCCCAAGCACATGCGAAGTGAGAGGTGGCGACGCGGTGCTCCGAGAGATGCCAATTCCATGCGCAAACTCAGTTTTCGCGGCCCGGAGCTTTGACACTCGGGCAATCAGGAGACGTTTGACGCCGTCCCCTGTCCTCTGGGACGAGGATCGGGTAGCCCATGGTCAACCTCTCGTCAAGGGCCGGATCACCGCCGGCCCAGGGAGGTGGCCTGTCCATCATCGATCATGTAGGACAGTTTGCGGCTGGAAATGCCAGGCAGGCGATAGATGAAACTCATGACGATTTACCCCACGACAAGAACGACGGCCGGGGATCTGCGGATCTTGAGCCATCGTTCGTTGTGTTTTCTGATGATCATAAAGGTGCCTGTGCTCCTTCAATTTTCTTACCCATCTCTAATGAAACTGCATGTTGAGCCCGGCATATACAGTGAACTCAGGCTGGCCGACGCCGTCGTGGAGGATCGTCCACTGGGGCTCGATGAAGATGTTGAAGACCGTTTTGTCTTTCTTGATCACCTGCCCTATGCCGAGACCTATCGGGACGCTGTAGCTGTTGGTCTCGAGGTTGAAAACCCACAGCGGAGCACCGCGCAAATAGGTGCCCTTGCCGAGCTGGAACATGGCGAAAGGCTGGAAAACCGCCAGGCTCGTGTCGTCTCCGTCGCCTGCAAAGGAGGTTTGGTAGGTCACGAGAGCACCCCACTGCAGAATCATTGATTCGGCGTTGAAGTACACCGCCGCCGCTCCCGCCTGCCAGACATCGGAACCAAGCGCCTCATCCGTGGCGGTGGGCGCCGCCAGCAGCGGCCCGATACCGAACTGTTTCGGTGATGACGGATCGGACAAAAGGTAGGCGAGGAAGATGTTGAAATCTCCCAGGCCCGAGACCGGGTCCTGCGACCCGGCCGCCGGCACTGTGCTGATGGGCAGCGAGGCCCGCATCAACCAACGGCCAAAGGGCTGCGCATAGCGAAGCCACGCCGTATTGGCGCTGTCGTCGGTGCCATAAAGATCGGCGTAGTAGTAGTTCTGGATGTTGACGGAGACCACGTTGGCGAGGGGATTGTTGGCGTTGGCCGCCAACTTCGCGTCCGCATCAGCCGCGGTGGAGTCGGCCTCTTCCGCGAATCCAGGTAAACCGATCAGGGTTGTGGTGACGATTGCCAGCGCCGCGAATGTCAGATGCTTCATAGATACTCCCTTGTTTGTTGTGACGAATTTCCATCACATGTCCGATTCCCGGGCTGTTACTGAACCGGCGCCGTTAGCCGGGCCAGGCGTACCGCGAAGCGGAACCACCACGGCTTGTCGTCGGCCTCCCCGGGTTCCATGAGCCGCGCCTTCGCAAAGTCCGCCTCGAACATCTGCTCGACCTCGGACGCGAACTCCTCATCGACGATCACGGCCGTGATCTCGAAGTTCAGCCGGAACGAGCGGTTGTCGAAGTTGGCGGTGCCGATGGTGGCGACCGATCGATCGATCAGCATCGCCTTCTCATGCAGAAAGCCGTCGAGGTAGCGGTAGAACTTGACGCCGGTTCGCCCCGCCTCGTCGAGAAAGGAGAACGCCGCGAGGTAGACGCCGAGATGATCCGGCTTGTCGGGAATGAGGATGCGGACGTCGACACCGCGCAGACCGGCGAGCTGGAGCGCCGCGACCACCGGCGGATCGGGCACGAAGTAGGGGCTCGCGATCCAGATCCGCTGGCGCGCCGAGTTGATGGCATGGACGAACATCAACCCCGCGGTCTCCACC
>PVMK01124303.1_pt1 | contig 10546 bp, 8 predicted proteins | sample 1853481 | NCBI WGS metagenome assembly PVMK01 (sample SAMN08533507, study PRJNA380276) | Marine sediment metagenome, whole genome shotgun sequencing project. | reverse complement strand
CCGCGCCTGGAAAGCTACCAGCGCGAGCACGGCGACATCGCTGTGCGGCTTATCTCGTCCGACGTGGAGGCGGACTGCCTGGCCGAGGATGTCGATCTTGCGATCGTCTATGGCGATGGCAACTGGCCCGGCTACGAGGCGGAGCTGCTGCGCGACGAAGAGGTCTTTCCGGTGTGCAGCCCGGCCTACCTCGAACGTCACGGCGCGATCGCCCAGCCGGCCGATCTGCTCGAGCGGGTGCTGATCGACCTGGACGACGACCACTGGAACTGGATCAACTGGCGGGTCTGGCTGACCGAACAGACTGCCGTCCTGCCACAGAACGAACCGGGCAACCAACCGGGCAACCAACCGGGCAACCAACCGTGCGGCCTGCGGCGTCTCGTCATCAACAGCTACCCACTGATCATCCAGGCGGCGCGCGACGGTCTGGGCGTCGCCCTCGGCTGGAAGCACTTGGTGGACGAGCCGCTCGCGGCGGGCGCCTTGGCCCGGCCGCTCGAGCAATCGGTCCGCACCGAGTTCGGCTATTACCTGCTGGTGCGGCAGGATCGCGAAGCCTCGCCGCAAGCCCAGGTGTTTCGCGATTGGGTGCGCGGGCGGCTCGCGGCCGAATAGGGCCGCGACTCAAGATCTCTCATGATTCCTTGGATCAACGGGGCCGGACCGGCTAAAGGGTGACCCTGCGGGCCTTCGGTCCGTGCCGTCCTTTTTGCAGGAGCCCGAGGCCTTGGACGCCGCCCCACTGTCGCGCAGCGAGCGCCGCCGGAGGCTGGCGGCGGCGATCTCGTGCTGCGCGGTGTTCGGCATCACGGTCGCGGTCATGTCGCCGCTGATCTCGCTTATTCTGGAGGGACGCGGCGTCGACCGGATGACGAGCGGCGCCATGGCATCGGTGCCGGCTCTGGCCTTGATGGCGACCAACCCCTTCCTCCCCTATATCGTCGGGCGTCTCGGCCTGCGCCCGTTCATCTACGGCTGCATCGTCCTGCAGCTGGTGCTCACCCTGCTGATGCCGCTGTTCGACAATCTGATCGCCTGGTTCGTGTTGCGCGGCCTGATGGGCGCCGCGGTCAACGGCCTCTTCGTCGCCAGCGAGACCTGGATCAACGCGGTGGCCGAAGAGCGCTCGCGCGGGCGTGTGCTGGCGATCTACGGTGCCGCGCTGTCCGGCAGTTTCGCCCTCGGGCCGCTGATGATCTCGATCGCGGGAACCGAGGGTTGGCTGCCGTTCGTGGCGATGGCGGCGCTGATCGCCATGGCCGGAATTCCGCTTATCTGGTCGGGCGGACTGTTGCCGATGATCCAGGGCCGCGCCTCCTTCGGCGTGCTCTCCTTCTTCCTGGTGGCGCCCACCCTGGTGGCTGCCGTGTTCCTCTCCGCTTTCAAGGAGATGTCGATGGGCGCGCTGCTGCCGGTCTATGGCGTGCGCAACGGTCTCTCGGAAAGCGCGGCGGCGGCCATGCTGACCGCCAGCTACGTCGGCGCCCTGCTGTTTCAGTTGCCGATCGGCTGGTTGGCGGACCGCATGAACCGCTATCTCCTGCTGATCCTGCTGATGATTTGCGGCCTGATCGGCACGCTCCTGCTGCCGGGCATCGTGTCCCTGGGCCGGCCCCTCATGTGGCTCGGTCTGGGCCTGTGGATCGGCCTCTTCTCGGGCACCTACATCGTCGCCATGACCATCGTCGGCGAACGCTTTCGTGGGGCCGATCTGGTGACCGCCAATGCCTCCTTCGGTTTTCTCTGGGGATTGGGAATCCTGACCGGGCCGTTCCTCTCCGGCACCGCCATGGACATCTGGGACCCGAACGGCTTCCCCTGGACGATCGCCACGGTCACGGCCATCGTGCTGGCGATCGCCATCACCCGGCGGTGGCGCGGGCGCGGGGGGTGAGCCTCGCCGGCTCGCCCTCAGTCCAGATGCGCCAGGTACTGGCCGACGAAGTCGCAGTCCACATGGGCCGCGTAGGCGTCGACGATGGCTTGGGTCACCGGCCCGAAGGGCGTGCCCTGGGCGCTCGTGCCGATCCTCACCCCGTTGATCTCGGCGAGCGGGCAGACGCAAAGGCTGGTCGAGGTGATGAAGGCCTCGTCGGCCGCATAGGCGTCGTAGAGGTCGATATCGCACTCCTTGACCGGCACGCCCGCCGCCCGGGCGAAGTCCATCGCTTTCTGCCGGCTCACCCCCGGCAGCACGTAGCGCTCCGAGGGCGTCATCAGCACGCCGTCCCTGACCACGAAGACGTTGCTGCCCAGGCCCTCGCAGAGGTTGCCGTTGATGTCGAGCAGGATGGCCCAGGCGTTCGGATCGCGGGCGTGGACCTCGTGGTCGGCGACGATGAGGTTCAGGTAGTTCAGGGTCTTCACCCGCGGGCTCAGCACCTCCGGCGGCGTGCGCCGGATCGAGGGTGTTATTGCTCGCGCGCCGTCGCGGAACATGGGCGCGCGGGACTTGAGGGGCAGGGGCAGGCATTCGACCACCACCGTGGCGCCCTGGCGCTCCGGCGTCTCGCCCGCCACCTCGAAGGGACCGCGCGAGATGCGCTGGCCGACCCAATAGTCCTCGTTGCGGCCGAGCAGGGACTTGTTGCGCTCGAAGACCTCCTCGGTGATCCGGTTCATCTCTTCAGGCGATAAGCCAATATCGATCCGTAAGTAGTTGAGAGAACGATAGAGTCTCGCCACATGCTCTTCCAGGAAGAAGAGCCTGTGATTGAAGCTGCGGGTGATGTCGAAGCAGCCGTCGCCGAAATAGAAGCCGCGGTCGCGGTAGGGGATGAGGGCCCGGCTCTCGGGCATGAACTCGCCGTTCAGGTAGACGGTCCGCTCGTTGGGGCGCTCGCTCATGGGGCTTTTACTCCTGCTCGCTTCGATCCTCGTTCGCCAGATCACTCAGCGCTTGATCGTGAACGGTATAGGCGACTTCGGCGGTGGCGCCCATGCCGATCGACTCGTAGAACTTCCGCGCGGGGTTGTTCTCCAGCACCTTGAGCTCGACCCGGCAGCAATCGCGCTCGAGGGCCAGGCGGCAGACCCGGGCCATCAGCCGCCGGGCCACGCCCCGGCCCCGGGCCTCGGGCGCCACGTAGAGGTCGTTCACGTAGAGGCAGGGGCGGCCCATGTAGGTCGAATAGATGGGGAAAAACGTGAGCAGGCCCACGGGCCCGCCGTCCAATTCGGCGATCAGGGTCTCGTAGAGCGGGGCCGGCCCGAAGCCGTCGCGGCGCACGTCCTCGACGGTCGAGGCGAAAGCCTCGGCTTCGCCCACGGCCTCGGCCAGGGCGTACAGCATGGCGAACACCGCCTCGGCGTCGTCTTCCCGCGCCGGGCGGAGGGTGACGGCGGTCACGCGGACGCCGCCTCGAACGCCCCCAGGAAGGCCGACAGGTTGGCGCCCAGCTCGTCCGACAGATAGCCGCCTTCCTGCACCATCAGGCTCGGCAGGCCGAGACCGGCGATGGCCCGGGCGATGCGGGCGAAGCCGTCGGTGGTAATCGCCAGGCCGCCGAAGGGATCGGTCTCCGAGGCATCGAGGCCAAGGGCGACCACCAGGGTGTCGGGGGCGTGGGCGCGGATGCGCACCAGCGCGGCCTCCAGCGCCTCGAGAAAGACGGCGTCGCCGCTGCCGCGGGGCAGCGGCAGGTTGAGGTTGCAGCCGAGGCCGGGACCCTGGCCACGCTCGCCCGCGTGGCCCCAGAAGAAGGGGTAGAAGCGGGCCGGGTCGGCATGGAGCGAGACCGTCAGCACGTCGCCGCGTTCCCAGAAAATGCCCTGCGTCCCGTTGCCGTGGTGCAGGTCGACGTCGAGCACGGCGACCCGATTTGCGGCGTCCCGCAGCACCTGGGCGGCGATCGCCGTGTTGTTGAGATAGCAGAAGCCGCCGGCCAGGTCGCGGAAGGCGTGATGGCCCGGTGGCCGGCAGAGGGCATAGGCCGACCGCTCGCCGGCCAGCAGCAGCCGGGCCCCGGTGATCGCCGCCTGGGCGCTGCCATAGGCCGAGCGCCAGGTCTCGGCGCCGATAGGGCACGCCATGTCCGCCATGTGGTAGCCCGCCTGGCCGGCCGCCGACTTGGGATAGCCGGCCAGGCGGCTGTCGGGATGGACGTTGGGCAGCACCTCGTCCGAGGCGCCCTCGATGCGCCGCCAGCGCGCATGGATGTGCTCGAGGAACTGCAGATACTCGGTCGTGTGTACCGCGGCGATGGGCCCTTGGCCGTGGTCGTCCGGCGCCACGATCTCATGTCCCGCCGCGCCGGCCGCCGCGAGCAAAACGTCGCACCGCTCGGGCACTTCCGGGCATTCCGTCATCACCCCGTTGACCAGGAAGATGCTCGGATAGTGCCGGCGCGAGTCCTCGTGAAACACGACCTTCATGGCTGCGCCTCGCCCGCCCTAGAAACCGACCTGGTCGCCGCCCTTGAGGGAGAGCATGTCGCGGGCCTCGGCCGGGCTCGCCACCTCCAGCGACAGGCCTTCCAGCACCTGGCGGATCTTGGTCACCTGCTGGGCGTTGGACTCGGCCAGAGTGCCCGGCCCGAGCCAAAGATTGTCCTCCAGGCCGACCCGCACGTTGGCGCCCATGGCCGCGCCGATGGTGGCGAGCGAAATCTGCTGGCGCCCGGCGCCGAGGATCGACCAGCGGTACTCATCGCCGAACAGGCGGTCCGCCGTGCGCCGCATGTGCATCAGGTCTTCGGGATGAGTGCCGATGCCGCCGAGGATGCCGAACACCGACTGCACGAAGAGGGGCGGCTCCACCAGGCCCCGGTCGAGGAAGTGGGCCAGGGTGTAGAGGTGGGCGATGTCGTAGCACTCGAACTCGAAGCGCGTCGCGTTCTCGCGGCAGGCGCCGAGAATCTTCTCGATGTCCTGGAAGGTGTTCTTGAACACCAGGTCGCGGCTGTTTTCCAGATGCGCCCGCTCCCAGTCGTGCTTGAAGTCCTGGAATCGGGCCAGCATGGGGAAGAGGCCGAAGTTCATCGACCCCATGTTCAGCGAGGCGACCTCGGGCTTGAGCTCGGCCGCGGGCCGCATGCGCTCGTCCACCATCATAGCCGGGCCGCCGCCGGTCGTAATGTTTACAACGGCTTCCGTCGACTGCTTGATGCGCGGCAGGAACTTCATGAAGACCGCCGGATCCTGGGTAGGTCGGCCGTCCTCGGGGTCGCGGGCGTGCAGGTGGAGGATCGCGGCGCCGGCCTCGGCCGCGCTGATCGCGGCCTCGGCGATCTCGTCCGGCGTCACCGGCAGGTGCGGCGACATGGAGGGGGTGTGGATCGAGCCGGTGACGGCGCAGGTGATGATGACTTTACGGGGCTTGGCCATGATGTGGTGTCCGGGTTCTGGTGTGGGAAATGGGCGGAAATGCATTTTAGGAGTGGGCTTACTCTTTGGTCGCGGCCCAGGCCTCCGCCAGCTCGGGGATCTGGTTGCTGCGCAAGCGCGGCAGGCCGTCGTCGAGCTGGTACCAAGGCAACTGGCTTTCCACGCAATTGTGCTCGCTGGGCACCACGTCTTCGGGGTGATCAAGGCAGCCGACGGAAAAGTTCGTCCATTCGGGCTTGTCGGGCGACATCCAGATGAGGCGGGAGCCGCAGTGCCGGCAGAAGCCGCGCCGCCCGAACGGCGAGGACTGGTAGTAGGTCGGCTCTTCCTCGGGGAACGCGAGGGTGCCCGGTTTCACGAAGACCGCGATCTCGGCCGGCCCGCCCGTCGACTTTTGGCACATGCGGCAATGGCAGTAATAGGCCTTCTTCAGGTAGACCTCCGCCTCGTAGCGCACGGCGCCGCACAGGCAGTCTCCCGTCACCATTTCAGCTTGGTCATCCATTCAACCGCCCTCCTTCGGAATCGATGTCAGTTTCAGCCCACGGCCTAGATCAGGCAGTCGTCGACCAGCGGCGTCACCGGCGTCAAGTCCCGGTGGTGCTGGTGGTCGCTGCGCGTGTCCTTGATCAGCGCGTTGGCGACCGGGTTCAGGATCAACGAATAGATGCGCCGGTGCCAGGGCGACATGTTGGGGGGCGAGCCGTGCACCATGAGGTCGCCGAAAATGAGCGCCGTTCCCGGCGGCCCCTTGGCCGAGAGGATGTCGCCCTCGGCGATCAGGCGCGCCACGCTGTCCCGCTCGACGCACCAGAGGGGATAGCTGGTGGTCGCCGTATCGAGCGTCGCCGGCACGTCCCTCTCTTTGTGGGAGCTGCGGATGAACCACAGCGGCCCGTTGAACTCGTTCACCTCGTCCAGCAGGACGTGCAGGTTGAGCGCCAAGGGCTCGGGCACGCCGTCTTCGTTGTGGTGGGTGGCGAAGTCGTAGTGCCACTGCCAGACCTCGCCGGTAAAGGCGATCTTGGCATTCACCTTGGTCTGCTGGATGTAGAGCCGCTCGTCTTCCAGGATCTGCCAGGCGGGCTCGATCAGGCGGGGATGGCGCGACACCCGGGCATAGGTCTCGTCGCGCAGGTGCAGGCCCATGGCCGTGCGCACCTCGCCGGACTCCTTCTCGCGGAAATTCTGCGGCACGTCTTCGGCGAAGAGGCGCGCGAGCGGCCGGTGCAGCGCCGCGACCTCCTCGGCCGAGAACAGGCCCGGCAGCACCAGGACGCCGTCCTGGTGATAGCGCGCGAGCTGATCGTCGGTGAGGTGCATGAGGTCCTTCCTCGTTGACCGGCCAGTTTGGAACAAACCAGGGAGTCCCCGCAATCCATCACCGCCCGTGGGGCCCCTCGAACCGGCGCCCAGCCCCTCCGCGCCCAGCCCCTCCTAACGCGGGTGGCTATTGCCGCCGCCGAGGCCACCGCTGCCGCGGCCGCCGAGCGCCGCGTCGAGCAGGCGGACGGCGTGATGGGCGGTCCGGCCGGTGCCGTGGGCGATCTGCTGGCGGCAGGAGACGCCGTCGGCGACGATCAGGCTGTCGGCCGCGGCGGCGCGCACGGCGGGCAGTAAGGAAAGCTCGGCCATCCGCATCGACACTTCGTAAGTCTCCCGGCCGTAGCCGAAAGACCCGGCCATGCCGCAGCAGCTCGAGGTCACCGGCTCGACCGCCAAATCCGGCACCAGGCCAAGGACCTCCGTCACGGCCCCGAAGGCGGCGAAGGCCTTCTGGTGGCAGTGGCCGTGCACCAAAGCCTTCGGATGGGGTAGGGCGGAGAGGTCGAGATCGAGCCGCCCGGCCTGGCTCTCTCGTTGCAGGAATTCTTCCAGAGTGACGGCGTGCTCGGCCAGGCGGGTGGCCTCGTCTCCCGGCAGCAGGGCCTGCAGCTCATCGCGCAGGGTGAAGAGACAGGCCGGCTCGAGGCCGATCACCGGCAGGCCGCGGTCCACTAGCGGCAGCAGCGCCGCCAGCGTCCGGCGCAACTCCGTCCGCGCTTCCTCCACCATGCCGACCGACAGGTAGGTGCGGCCGCAGCAGAGCGGCCGGCCGGTCTCGGCCCGGGGGATATGGACGCCATAGCCGGCCGCCTGGAGCACCCGCACCGCGGCCCGTAGATTGTCGGGCTCGAAGGCGCTGTTGAAGGTGTCGGCGAGTAAGACCACGCCCGGCGCGTCCTGGCTCGTGGGGGCGGGGACCTCGGACGCCCTGAAGGGATCGCGGCGCCAGCGCGGCAGCGGGCGCCGGGCGGTGAGGCCGAGCACATGCTCGCTGAGCCAGGCCACGCCCGGCAGGCGGTCGCGAAGGTTTACGAGCGGCGCGAGCCTGGCCGCCCAGGGGGCGATCCGGGGCAGTCCGCCCAAGAGCCGCTCGCGCAGGGGCAGGCCGTGACGTTGGGCCATCTGGTACAGCACTTCGGTCTTCATGCGCGCCATGTCGACGCCGACCGGGCATTCCCGCTTGCAAGCCTTGCAGCCAACGCAGAGTGACAAGCTCTCCGCCATCGCCTCGGAGGTGAGCGCTTCGGGGCCGAGCTGGCCGGTGAGCGCCAGGCGCAAGGCATTGGCCCGGCCGCGGGTGACGTGCTGCTCGTCCTTGGTGACCCGGTAGGAGGGGCACATGACATTGGCGTCGAATTTTCGGCAGGCGCCGTTGTTGTTGCACATCTCGGCGGCGCCGGCGAAGCCGCCCCACTCGGACCAGTCGAGCGCGGTCTCGAGCGGCGCCGCCCGGTAGTCGGGCTTGAAGCGAAACAGACTGCGGTCGTCCATCTTGGGCGCGCGGACGATCTTGCCCGGATTGAACAGGCCCTCGGGGTCCAGCGTGTCCTTGATCTCCTCGAAGGCCGCGACCAGGCGGCGACCGAACATGGCTTCGTGAAATTCGGAGCGCACCAGGCCGTCGCCGTGCTCGCCGGAGTGAGAGCCTTTGTATTCGCGCACCATCTCGAAGGTTTCCTCGGCGATCGCGCGCATGGTCCGGGCGCCGGCCTCGTTCTTCAGATTCAAGATCGGCCGCACGTGCAGGCAGCCGACCGAGGCATGGGCGTACCAAGTGCCGCGGGTGCCGTGCCGGCGGAAGATCTCGTCGAGCCGCTGGGTATAGTCGGCCAGGTCGTCGAGGGAGACCGCGCAGTCCTCGATGAAGGAGATCGGCTTGCCGTCGCCCTTCATGGACATGACGATGTTGAGTCCGGCCTTGCGTAGCTCCCAGACCGATTTCTGAAAGGCCGGGTCCGTCGCCTCGACGACGCTGCCGGGAAGACCCAAATCCGCCATCAGCTCCGAAAGCTGCGTGAGCTTGGCGCGCTGCTCGTCCGCGTCCTCGCCCGCGAATTCGACCAGCAGCAGGGCCTCCGGGTGGCCGCGCACGGCCTCGGCGATGGCCGCCTGGAACAGCGGGATCTCGCGCGCCAGGTCGAGGAGGGTGCGGTCCACCAGCTCCACCGCGGCCGGCGACAGGTCGACTATGCGGCGGGTCGAGGCCATGGCCTGGTAGAAGCTCGGGAAATGGCAGATGCCGAGGGTCGTGTGCGGCGGGATCGGCTGGAGGTCGAGCTCGAGCGCCGTGAAGAAGGCAAGGGTTCCTTCGGACCCAACCAGCAGCTGGGCCAGATTGGGCCCGGCTTCCCCCGTGAGCGCGTCGATGTTGTAGCCGCCAACCCGGCGCATCACCTTGGGAAAGCGCGCGGCCATTTCCGCCGCCTCGCGCCGGCCGATGGCCGCAAGTGGTTCCGCCAATTCCCGCGCCAAGTCCAGGTGGGCCGATCCCTCCGGCGCCTGATCGCCAGGCGGCCCGGCGAAGCGCAGACTGCGGCCGTCGGCCAACACCGCCTCGATGGCGTGCACGTTGTCGCGCATCAGGCCGTACCGCAGCGAACGCGCGCCGCAAGAGTTGTTGCCCGCCATGCCGCCCAGGGTGGCGCGGCTGCTGGTCGAGGGGTCGACCGGAAAGAACAGGCCGTGTGGCTGCAGAAAGGCGTTCAGGTGGTCGAGCACCAGGCCGGGCTCGACCGTGATCCGGCGCCTTTCGGGATCGAAGTCCAGCACCTTGTCGAGATGGGTGCTGACATCGACGACCAGGCACGCGCCCACGGTCTGGCCGCACTGGGATGTGCCGCCGCCGCGCGGCAGTAGCGGGACCCCCATCTCTCCCGCGATCTGGATAGTCCGCACCACGTCGTCGCGTGATCGCGGCACGGCCACGCCGATCGGCTCGATCTGATAGTGGGAGGCATCCGTCGCGTAACGCCCGCGGCTGAAGGAGTCGAACAGCACCTCGCCTTCGAGCGCAGCTTCTAGCCGGGCGGCGAGTTGAGGGTCGCCGATCACCGTGGCGCCGAATTCGAACTGGAGCTCATAGAGTTGATTTCTGGCGGATTCCCCATTGGATTGCTTTCGTCTTCGCGCACGGACCGGCCTCCGATCCGCTGCCTTGCCGCAAACAAGCTTGTGTTTTTTGAAGCTTGCATACAATATACCATTTGTCTATCCGCGACGCTGAACCTAGAAATTCGCTTTATTATCAGCATGCTACGAATCTCTTCTAACGTGTCGCATCGATGTTGGATAGAGGGGGAGTTCCCGGGCCGCCATAGCAATATTGCCGGCCGCCCATCTGGGTTTGGTTCCGATGAACTGGGCGCAGGTCAGCTATTCGCGAGGACGCGGCGCCGATGAGCGAGAAACCGGTTGTGGTGGTTGGGCGCAAGCTGCCCGAAGCGGTCGAGGCGCGCCTCGCCCGAGACTACCAGCCGCGCCTCAACCCGGACGATCGGCTCTACACGGCCGACGAACTCATCGCGCTGGCGGAAGGGGCGGCGGCCATTCTGCCCTGTCATACGGAGCATCTGACCGCCGAGGTGGTCGCTCGGCTGCCGACGAGCGTGCGCGCCATCTGCAACTACTCGGTCGGTGTCGACCATGTCGACCTGGCCGCGGCCAAGGCGCGGGGGATCATCGTCACCAACACGCCGGACGTCTTGAGCGACGCCACCGCCGAGATCGCGATTCTGCTCATGCTGGGCGCGGCCCGCCGGGCCGGCGAGGGCGAGCGCCTGGTGCGCGGCGCGACCTGGAAGGACTGGAGCCCCAGCTTCATGGTCGGCCGCCAGGTGACCGGCAAGCGTCTCGGCGTGGTGGGCATGGGCCGGGTCGGCCAGGTGGTGGCGCG
>PVMK01181413.1_pt1 | contig 10548 bp, 15 predicted proteins | sample 1853481 | NCBI WGS metagenome assembly PVMK01 (sample SAMN08533507, study PRJNA380276) | Marine sediment metagenome, whole genome shotgun sequencing project. | reverse complement strand
CAAAATCATATTGCGGGTATGTTCACCGGTTGGCAGCCGGTGTCCGGCATTAACATTGGTGACACCAACGACAACCTCCAGAATATCATCAGCCAGATTCGAATCAACAAACAACCGGGCCGAGCCCTTAAGTCTTTTCGGGCTGGCGCCTTCAAACTTATGCGGGTAGATGGTCTCAGGACTTCGTTGACTGGCAAAATTCTTGACATCACCGCTCACTATATAACGGTAATATGGCAGCATCTCCTTGGTCCAGTTCATGTGGCAATCCTGGCACTGTCGCCCCTTGTCTTCATCTGTTTCAGGGAGTGACTCCTGCCACTCCAACCATTCCTGATATGTCCACTGGTTTGGTATTACCCGCCCTTTTTCATATAAGGGAAATCTGGCTGCATCTGGATAAACGGCCTCATAATCCCAGGAAAAACCAGCCGGTTGTTTGATTGCATCCTGATGACAGGCAGAGCAGAACTCACTCTTTGCATAGATCGGGTTGTACGAGGCCACCATAGGCATGGCCACTACATCATCATATGGCCCGTATTCAAAAAAGCTGTTGCCTGCACTTAAACGGGCCATCTTGATAGACTGCACCCCGGGACTGTTGCTTACTTCCACATCTTTTATTTTGTGGCAGAAGTCACATTCAATCCCCTTGGATAAATTAAGGTTCTCTCTGACAGCGCGTCCATAATCCGTCTGTCCAGGCGCCTGAAGGGCAGCAATGGGAGCATGACAGTCAGCGCAGGTATTTTGCTGATCAACACTTTTTTCTGCTACAAACTGTTCATATACCTCCAGCACTTTTTTATTTTGCGTGGTTTTGCCCATTTTTGAGGTACCCCATTCCCACAGGTGCGTTGTGTGGCAATTGCCGCAGTCCTTCTGGAGTTTAACTCCTCTGTTATTTGGAAAAGGGCCGGCCGGTGAGGTTATTACCATCTGGTAATCAGGTGAATCAAAGTTTGGTACGGCCTGTAAAGTGATGGCCACTATATTTTTCCCCGGCACGTATCTGGCAGCACTGTTCACGTAGCCTTCCTTGCCGGCGGTAATGATCCATTGGAATAAACGTTGTCCGGAATTGCTGAGCGGCACGGTAAAACGGCCCTCATTGTCAGTGGTGACAAAGTCTTTAGAACCTCTGATTCTGACCCGGGCGTTTTCCAGCCGGAGTCCTTTTCTGCTGCGCACAAATCCATTGATACCGAAACTGCTGCCCTGATTTTTTGCTTGATAATCAGGAGAATCAAACCTGGGGATGGCCTGTAAAGTGATGTTCAGGCTGCCGCTACCCGGTCCGTATTTGGCGCCACTGCTCAGGTAGCCTTCCTTGCCAGCGGTAATCTCCCACTGAAAAAAACGTTGGTTGGGGTTCTTAAACGGTATGGTAAAGCTCCCCTGCTTGTCAGTGATAACAAAGTCTGTACCATCCTTAAGGCTGACCCGCGCGTTTTCCAGTGGTAGTCCTTTATTGCTGCGCACCACCCCATTGATACTGAAGCTTTGACTCTGGTTTTCTGCTGCAAAACCATGCACCGCAACAAGAAAAGGAAGAAGGCTGAATGCCAGCAGTAAGAGAACTGCTGTTGATATTTTGCGTAATATCATGTTGTTTCCTTATATAATTTAGCTGATTTTTGTCGAGTTTGTGTTGATGACAGAGATCTGCTCTCGGCTGAATCCTCCCTCCGTTCAGCATTTCAGTCAGAAACGAGAGAGAGCTTTTGAAGCGAGATCTTCGAGCACGGATTCAGGAATTAAAAGACCGGTCGCATATCGCCGGTCAGCATGTCGATGTTCATTTTGACAACGGACTTGCCACTTTCATCAACAACATCGACAAGATAGGTTCGACCATCAAGCTGAATGTCTCCAGGTTGCAGTTTGGCTCCATCTATAGAAGCCAGGTATTTTTGGGTCATTTGCTTGGCCTCGATTTTTGTGACAACACCCGTACTCGTCCGGTAATTATTGCCAGACGTACACCCTAAGGCATATGCCGGCAGCGCAATGGTTAAAAGTAATACCATGGTGATGAGTCTTTTTTTCGTTTTCATGATCATGTCTCCTTGTGTATAAATTAAAGATGCTTTTTTCTTATTTACGTCTCTGTGCACAAAACAAATTAAACCCTTAAGCTTTGGGCGTTGTTCCTGCATTCTGTATTAAGGCCTTTACCAGCTCATTCATTTCTTCAGAGTCCCAATCCCTGTAGCCGAGGCCCGTGGCCATCAGTTTTCCTTGACCATCAATCAGGAATTTAACCGGATGGCTCCTCACGCCATATTGAGCGCTGACCTTGCCAAACTTGTCGAGCACTATCTTCACGCTCAGGTTCTTATTCTTCAGGAAGTTCTTGACGGTTTCCTGCGGTTCCATAACATTGACCAACAAAACCTTAAAAGGTTTGTCCTTATAACTCTGCTTCAGACTTTCAAGTGAAGGCAACTCCTTCTTGCACCAGCTTCACCAGGTGGTAAAGAAACCAACCAGAACAACACTACCCCTGTAATCATTGAGCTGGACAGATTTGCCATCCAGATCAAGCAATTCAAAGTCGGGCATCATTGGGTGGTCCGCCGCCACGCTCATGTTCATTTTCTGCAGAAGGGTTGAGATCTCAAGGGTGTCTGATTTCTTTGCCGGTCCATTACTGGCAACCTTGATTTTTTCTTCCCCTGCATTAGCTGATCCAGGTCCCTGTTGTCCAAAATAAAACCAGGCTGCGACACCTACCATGACAGTTGTAACCAAAATGCCCGACAATATTTTTTTTCTAAAATTTTTCATTAATCGTTCCTCCTTATTGACTTATTCTGTTTATGAATACCATTTATCTGCTTGTTCTTGTTTCATCAGTTGTGCATTCCTGTTTTTGTTTCCAGATCAAATATTTTTCTTTCAAGAATCTTTTGCTTTTTGACATTGATAAAGATGTAAAAGGCTATGCCGAGCCAGGCTATCGTGTAGGCCCCAATCAGATATTGCCAGTTTTCCATAGTTAATCCTCCAAAGTGTTAATTAGCATTGACGACCTTTCGTCCAGCCGTGCCACGCCATATCTGAACAGAAAAAGAAACACAGCGAACAGCGTGAAAGTGAGCATGCTGAATAACAGTACCTTCAACATTACCGGGTCGAGGCCACCACCTTCGCTTTTCAGGCGGGGATGGACGGAACGCCACCACTTGGTGGCAAGCCGGACAATCGGCACATCCAAAAAACCTATAATGCCAAGGACCGCTGAATATCTGGCTTTCTTCAGTCTTTCAGGAATTCCTTTCCTGAGGATGAAATATCCCACATATATGAACCAGAGGATAAACATGGTCAGCAAACGAGGGTCCCAAGTCCACCAGACATTCCAGACCGGCCTTGCCCAGAAGGAGCCGGTAACAAGGACCAGTGTGGAAAAAAGAACGCCTATTTCTGCTCCAGTGTAAGCCACGGTGTCCCAGAAAAGGTTTTTCCGCCACAGAAACAGAATGCTTGCCATAAACGCCACCGTAAATCCAAGATAGGCGCTGATCGCCAACGGTACATGCAGATAGAAAATCCTCTGCACATCACCCATGATGCGCTCGGTGGGCGCCACCTTAAAAATCAGATAGAAATCAACCGGCAGCATGACCAGAAGTATTGCGAAAAGCACGATGGATATTTTTTGAGCCTTCATGACATATTATTCCTCAAAAAGGTAATGAAACAGCAACAGGGAAACCGCGAAGTAGAGAATATCAAACACCCCCATGATCTGGAGCCATTTGACAGTCTCACTAAATGGTTTGCCATGGAGAATCGCTGTCATGACTGAAACTCCTCCCAGAATGACAGGAATAACAACGGGCAGATAAATGAACGGCAGCAATACTTCACCATATCTTGACGTGGTTGAGATAAAGGAAAAAAGGGTGCCGATCAGGGAGAAGCCCAAAGTCCCTAGAAAGAGAGAAGGAATGAGGGCAGGCAGTCGTATGAAAATCGGTTCATAATCAAACAGAACAGCAAAGAAAATCAATGTGAACAGTTCCATGGACAGCAGAAACAGAAAGTTACTGAAAACCTTACCAAGGTAGAAGCTTTCAGCGGAAGCGGGTGAAAAGACAATCCCCAGATATGCCGCATCGTCCCTTTCAGCCATGGAGGTTCGTCCCATCCCGAGGACACCGGAAAATGAAAAAACAACCCAGAGAATACCGGGTGCCAGTGAGGCGACGTTTTCTTTATGGATATCCATGGCAAAGTTAAAGATGACCAACAGCAGCAAGGAAAGGAACAACATCAGGCTCAATACCTCCTTTCCCCTCAGCTCCAGCAGGAGATCCTTTTTAAAAATTGTCACTGCTGCAGCTACGAAACCCATTTCTCCAGCTCTTCATCAGTGGAGTTAAAAAGTGCCCGGATGTCAGACACCTTCATTTCCTCCTTTTTCTTAATAAATACGACCTTGCCCCGATGCAGAAAGGCGATGGAATCAGCAAGCTCATAACCCTCCTCAGCCAGGTGGGTTGAGATTACCACTGCTTTTCCCTGTTTCTTCAGGTCCGTAATCTTGCTGCTGATGGACCGGCGCCACTTGATATCGAGCCCGGCAAAAGGTTCATCCAAAATCAAAAGGTTCTGATTTGTCAGGAAACCCTTGGTGATCGCTAAACGCCGTTTCATACCTTGAGACAGTTCCTCTACCAGGGCATGCCTTTTTTCCCAGAACCCATGCTCCTGCAATACAGTATCAACCTTCTCTGTTGTGCGGTTACCAAACAATCGGGCTGTAAAATCCAAATTTTCATGCACAGTTAAAGCATTATAAAGAGCGTTTTTATGGCCAAGGTAATAAACTTCACTTTGCCGGCCGTTAAAAGACAGCGGTTTACCCTTATAAAAAACCTCTCCTCTGCAGGGGGCCATTATGCCTGCCATTATTTTCATAAGGGTCGTTTTGCCGGCACCGTTTGGGCCAAATATGGTTAATACAGAACCTTTGTCCACACTGATGTCTATCCCTGCCAGGGCGGCTTTCATATTAAAATCTTTTTTTATGCCAGTCAGTTCCAGCAGCTGCATGGATCATCCACCTTGCGTTATATGTTTTGCTTCCTGAAGCCTGTTGTCCAAGACCTGCCTCAGGGGTTGGTAATATTCGGCCAATTCCCGATCATCAGCTTCCTGAGGTAACATGGTCTGTAATTTTTTAAGCTTTTTCTTCTCTTGATTGAGATACCAAAGATTAATTTTTTTGCGACCCAGCAAAAAACAGACAGCTGTTATAAGAAAAGCCAGAATTATTGCCATGTGCCAGAAATTAAAGCCGCCGGCATAAGTAGGGCCGTAGGCCTTCAATCGTAAAATACTGCCAGGCCGTCCTTTCCATATCCGATAATTTGTATCCCCTAACGTTTCTTCCCCGGCCGGCTTCAAAGTTGCCGGCTTCAGTTGCCATTCACTGCCGGCAGGAAAATACAAATTTAATTCTTGAATTTCCGGCGTGTCTTTCTGGCTGAGAAGGGAAAGATTGAAGAAACCGATATCGCTGACCACTAAATAGCGCATAGATATCTGACTGTTTCCGGGTCTGATTTCGTTCTGTGAAATGAGCGCTGTGCCAAACGTCCTCACCTTGGGTGATATTCCTCCTGCCTGATACCCCCTCAGCATATAATCTGCCGGCACAGGAATATGCAGAACCTGCGTCAGGTCCAGTCCGTCATTGAAAGTGCCGACGTAGGTCTTATCGCCACTATTTTTGACCTCCAGGCTGTCATAAATTTCCAGGGTTCGTTCATCTATGGGAATAATCACCATTCTTCTGGATGGGAGACTTACATCTGCATGGCTGCTGGTGATTTCATAAACCTCAACAGCAAGATCATAATGCTGTTGTTTGCCTTTAATAAATATCGGTTTCGACAAATACGCTAAGCCTCGGTAGTTAACTTCCGCCACGAGGATTTTCCCGGGCAGCGCTTCAATTTCACTCGCAAAAAAACCGTCATTATTTGTCCGCCCTTCAATCTCTCTGATGGTTCCTTTTTGACGACTATTGCTCGTATCAACCAAGCGGACCGAAATTGGATAATTGCTGACAACAACATCTTTGGTCATATTAGTAATGAGTGCCGAGAAAGTGGCTGCATAACCACTGCTTGAGACAGCCAACAAACTGAACAGTATTATGAGCGCTTTAATCCACAAATTCGTGCAACCTCAAGCAATAGTTTTTTCTTCAATTGCGGACGGATATCCCTGTCAGGAACGCGCCCGCCACTCTGCAGCAAAGACTTTTCCTTATTCATGACCAGCAGAAGTTCATTTTTCAGATTGGTGCGCAAGGCGGTATAATCACTTTGGGTCAACTTTCCCATTTCGTATTCACTATCAATATCCGCGATAGCCCAGATACCTTTTCTTTTTTCCTTTCTGATCTCGGACAATGGGCTTGTTTCCCTGCAAGGCCAGTAAGGTTGCCTGAAAATAGGGAATGCAAGGTAGAAAAGTGCCGCCAAAGTAATGCAGAAAAACAGGACCAAGTTCATTTCGCGCTCCTTAAAAGAACCAGATAATCAGTAGTCAGCGAATTCAATTCCAGGTCTTTTTTCCTGACCGGCAAAGCTGCCCATAAAACACCTAAAATGATAATTCCCGTTCCTATCCATAGCCACATGAGCAAAGGGTTTATAACAACCGTCAGGCTGATGGTTGAATCTCCTTCCCAACCGCCAAGAATCAGATATAAATCCTCTTTCAAATTACTCATTATTGCCACTTCGGTAGTAGAAGGTTTATCTTTCTGGTATGAGCGTTTCTCCGGTTGCAAAGTCTTTATGAACCGACCTCCACGGTATACATCGATCATGGCACCACCACCCTCATAATTGCTTCCGGAGATAGATCGCAGCCCTTTGTAACGCAATTGATAGTTCTGGATGTTAATTTCCTGACCGGGTTTCATTTGAAAGTCTTCCTTGAACTGAAAGAAACCATAACCCGCCAGTCCGCTACCATGAAAACTATCCCTGCATGTACGAGAAAACCGCCATAACGCCGCCTGTTTTTCAGGGCAAAAGAAAAAAGAGATGTCATCCAACCCTGATTGTCATTCTTGACAGCGATTTTTGCGCCCAGGTAATATTCACGCCCCAGGGTCACAAGAACGAACAGGGATAAAGCGTAAAAAAACATCGGCAAAAAATCTTGTACGCCGACGAAATATAAAACCGGCAGCGACAGGAGCATACAGATGGAAGGAAGCAGCAGATTTTTGGCAACCGACTTCAAGGAGGTACTGCGCCAACCCAGCATGGGACAAAGTGCCATCAAGGCAACCAGCAACAGAAATAAGGGTGAATTTACCGTATTGAAAAAAGGCGGTCCGACGGATATCTTTACTCCCTTGACGGCCTCTGATATCAGCGGAAAGATAGTGCCCCAAAAAGTGGCAAAACAAAGCCCTATAAGTATAATATTGTTATAAAGGAAAGAGCTTTCCCTGGAAACTAACGATTCAATTTTGGGGTTTCTTTCTTTGAGTGCCTGATATCTGATAGCAATAAAGTATATGCTGATTGCCAGGATATTTATCAGAAAAAACAGGAACACATAGCCGACCCTGGATTGGCCAAAAGCATGTACCGAGGAAATTATTCCGCTTCTGGTCAGGAAGGCGCCGAAAATACTCAAGGCAAAAGTGAGGATGATTAAACAAAGATTCCAGATCTTCAGCATACCTCTTCTTTCCTGAATCATTACAGAATGCAGAAAAGCTGTGGCTGTAAACCACGGCATAAGGGAAGAATTCTCCACAGCATCCCAGGCCCAGACACCGCCCCAACCGAGTTCCCGGTAAGCCCACCAACCTCCAAATACAATCCCCAGAGTCAGAAACATCCAGGAAAACAAAGTCCAGGCTCTTGTTTTCTTGATCCACCAGTCGCCAAGCTCTCCGGTCGCCAGGGCGGCTATCGCATATGCAAAGGGGATAGCAAAACCGACGTAGCCCAGATAGAGCGTCGGCGGGTGAAAGACCATTCCCGGGTTCTGCAGTTGCGGAGTCAGGCCGTAGCCGTCTGCCGGGACTACACTGTTCAGTTCAAAAGGTGGGGTGATGAAATTAGCCAGCACCAGAAAGAACAACACTGTAATGTTCAAAAATAATAGGGCGTACGGCAAATATTTTGCCCCGGGACTTTTTTCGTCCTTGGCAATAGCAATGGTTGTGTACAGTGAAAGCAACCAGCCCCAGAAAGCAAAGAACCTTTCTGGCCGGCCCAGAGGCCGGTGATTTTATAAAATACCGGCAAAGAGATTTCTGAATACGATGAAACATATTCAATCCTGAAATCATTTGTAAGGAAGGCATAAATGAGAATCCCCACCGCCAGGGTCATGAAGAAAAAAACAGCCTTTGTTGCCCGGCATGATGCTTCAACATATCGCCAGTCTTTCCGGTTAATGCCGATTAACAGAAAAACCATAATCACCAGTGATATGCAGAAGGCCAAAAACAAAGAAAAGTTGCCAAACTCGATCATGCGCTGTCACCTTTCTTTTCATACTTTGAAGGGCATTTGACCAGGAGGTTGCTGGAGACAAATAGTTTTCTTGCAGGATTGTATATTCCCTCTGCCACAATTGTGACACCATCACGATCAACCAGGTCCGGAGGTGCTCCGTGGTAAATAACGTCTAGTTTCTGCGGACCTTCAGCATCTTTTAATGTAAAAGTGAATTCCCTTTTAGCAACATCATAATGAATACTGTCTGTTACAACGGCACCGTTAACCCTGACCTTCTCACCCGCAACTGTATCCATCCTCTCGACGAACTCGGATACTTCCAGGTAATACATGCTTCCTTCTCTAATCCCAATGGTGATGAGATAGGAAAAGGCGGCAACGATCAAAAGAACGGCAAAAATTGTTATGGAATGTTTTTTCATAATTTCCCTTCAGCCTCTTCCTCAATAAGTCCTTGGATCAGGGCTTGCTTGTCTGACTCTCGCCAGTCGCCGGCGCCAATTTCAACAAAGGCTACCTTGCCCTGTTTATCTATTACGAATGTTTCGGGAACACCGGTTGTGCCATACAGAAGCTGAATGGAGCCGGTTGTATCCTGCAGGGCCGGAAATTTCAGGCCAAGTTGCTGCATGAAGGGCTTAATTGCCTTGGCGCCGGCAGCGTCAATACTCACGGCCAGCACCTCAAAATGATCTCCACCAAATTTTTCGTACATACTCTGGACCGTGGGAAGTTCTCGTTTGCATTCGGTGCACCAGGTCGCCCAGATATTTACCAGCACAACCTTCTTGCCATAGTAATCCGAGAGGGTGACATTTTGACCATTAAGGTCCGGATATGTAAAATCCCTGGCAGGTTCTCCAATATTAGGTCTTGGTTGTTTCTCCCTGGGCTTGTCTGATTCGCCTAGTGTGCCGATAACTACAACTCCTATAAGTATGAGCAGAGGCAGAACAATAAGGGTCTTAATGATCGGATTCAGTTTCATTTAACAGTCACTTTCTTATTCTTTGCGAAACTCTCGGACTTCTTTCTCCAGTAAATCTTCCATGTCTTTCCTTAATGTCTCAGACTCACCATTATCCGCCGCAACGATTTTATTCTCTGGCCCTGTTTTTTTTCGCCAAACAAACAGGACGACACCCACCAGCAGAAAGATGTCAAACAGCAAAAAATAGGGGAACCACCAGGCAACAAAGTAAAATCCTTTTTTTGCCGGCTGGGCCATGACCCTCGGTCCGTATACCCCGGCAAAGTAATCAAGAATCTGTTCCGTGCTTTGCCCGGCGCTTATCTTGTCCTTTACCAGTTCACGCATCTGATCGGCCTCGGCGGAAGGGCAGTACGACAGGGTGTACTTGTAGCCGCAACCCGGGCTCATAATGAGGTCCGAAACCTCTTCAAGCTGCATTAATGTGACCTGCTCAGATTGTTCAGATACTGTTGCTTGGGCGAAACTTATCAGAGAGATAAAAAGAAGCGCGCCCGATAGAGCAATTCTCAATAATTTTCCAGCTGTACAATTCACTTTTTGCCGTTAGATCCCTTTAATTTTTTGTGATCCGTTTTTTTAGGCATCATTGTTGCAATTACTGCTAGTAACTAAGCAATTGCCGTACCTTTTTTGATAATTATTTCTAACTTGTTGATTTCAAAAATGAAATGGCAACAAAAAGGTGTTGGATGGTTGTTGTGCAGCAGAAAAAAACGAGAAAAGTAAAGAATATTCTCAAATTGAATAAAGAAAATCATTAAAAGAGTACAAGACGCCATGCTCAAATGAGTTGGCTAAAAACATGATACGCATAAAAAATTGGCATAGTAAAAATCAGGGAACGTACATTACAGGGACCTGAATTGAGCGATTTTCAATTTGTCCTCATACGAAACATCGGACGATTGACACACCAAAGATGCTAGGAAGAGGCTGTTCCGCTGTAGTAGGTTACGCTGGACAGCCGATGACACCGCAGATTTGGTGAAATTGGAAATCCCGGAGGGTTTTACATTTTGTCAACAATCATATGTCTAA
>PVMK01189007.1_pt2 | contig 10549 bp, 13 predicted proteins | sample 1853481 | NCBI WGS metagenome assembly PVMK01 (sample SAMN08533507, study PRJNA380276) | Marine sediment metagenome, whole genome shotgun sequencing project. | reverse complement strand
GTAAGCGATAACCCGGGGTTTATCCAGAACGCCCTTGTCGCCAAACAGCGCTTTGAGCTCATCCGCGGACCGGAAGCAGCCCTGATCCAACACTTCGTCATAATGGACATTCTTGCTATTCTCGATATGCCCTTTGCGACCATAGTGCATGTCCGCTTCACCGGAATAAACACCCGGCGACAAGGCGTTGATGGTACAGGTCGCGGAATCATTGATTGCTCGCACCACCTGGTCCTTGTCCGCCCACCGCTGGTGGTTGAGACTCACCTCAAGATCTCCCTCTTGCCCCATCATGATTTCATCGGTGACCGGACGACCTTCACGCCGCCACTTGGCGAAACCGCCGTCCAGGACGGCAACATTCTTGTGCCCACAGGAATGCAGCATCCACCAGGCCCTTGTCGCCCACATCATGTGGCCGGTACTGTAGAACACGACCTGGCTATCCGCGTTTATCCCGTGGCCGCGATAAGCTGATTGTAAATATTCTTCACCCGGGCAGGTAAACACCACCGGGCTACTGGTATCCGAAAGGTCTCTGGCCAGATCAATGAAAGTCGCACCGGGTATGTGCTCATTTTCATAGTCCTCCAGCCCGGAGACAGCCTTGTACCCGGACGGATTGGGAACCAGGTTCACGGTGACGTCAAAGATGCGCAGCCGGTGGGGTTCGGTTTCCAGGCTGTCGGAGAGTTCTTCCGTGGAAATCAGGTAGTTCGGGTAAGAATAGGACACCGCCGATGTGATCTTCCATTTAAAGGGATTTGCAGGGATTTGCAGGGATTGTAGGGGTATACGGGAGCAGAGTAAAATGGCGGGGATTATCCCCGGGCAGTTCTGTCCCCTTTCGGGTCGCAGCCGGCTTACCACCTGTGCCATAAGTAATGACTACCGTATCGGCGGCGCACAGGCCGCCACACCCGAACAAGCAGCACCAGAGAAACGACTCAAGGGAAAGCACAATGACCAATACAGCACAAAACCTGTTACTGGCCACCCTGGAGTTCGACCGGGTACAACTGCCCGCCACGTCTTTGCTGGGGGGTAAACAGTTTGATTTGCAGCGATTTATCGACCTGTCGCGCATTGGCATCTGCGCACTGGCGGTGGGCACATGCCAGGCGTGCTCGACTATGTAACACCCTACTGCAATGAGCGAGTGGCATTCGGCGAGCCCATTAGCAACCGTCAGTCCGTGGCGTTTATGATCGCCGACATCACCCTGCGCTGTGTCGCCCTGTGCCAGAGTCTTGGCTATAGCGAAAACCATCTGCTGGAGAAATTCGCCCGGGATTTCAAGATTCTTGATATATTCGAGGGTACCCAGCAGATTCAGCAGCTGATAGTAGCGCGCCGGGTGCTGGGCAAATCATCCTCTGAACTCAAGTAGCCCATCCAGGAGGGCTTCCATTTGCCCACGCAACTGAGCCGACATCAACTGACCGTGCTGATCCTGGCCCTGATGGCGACCGGGATGGGGCAGTCGCTGGTGTTCGCCATCCTCGCGCCCCTGGGCAGGGAAGTACAGCTGGGCGAGCTGCAAATCACCTCCATCATCGCCATTTCGGCGCTGATATTCAGCCTCGCCGCCCCCCGCTGGGGACGCCTCAGCGACCGCGTTGGCCGCAAACCCATCATCATCACCGGCCTGCTGGGTTATACGGTGGGCACGCTATTGTTTAGCAGCGTGTTTTACGCCGGCTTGAGCGGACTGCTGGGCGGCACCTTGTTATACGGCGTATTACTGCTCTCGCGCTGCGGGCAATCAATCATTATGTCCGCCACCAATCCGGCCGCGGCGGCCTACGCGGCTGATCACACCGGGCGCGAGCAGCGCACCAGAACAATGGCCCGCCTGGGCACAGCCAATAGTATGGGCACCATTGTGGGCCCCGCGGTCAGCGGGGCACTGGCGACCTTCGGTCTGTTGGCGCCGCTGTACTTTGCCGCCGCCCTGGCGGCGCTGGCCGCGCTGCTGGTGTGGTGGCAACTGCCGCTGACACCCGCGCAAGACCTGACCAGCCGCAAGGCCGGTACGCAGCTGCGCTTTACCGACCGGCGTATTCTGTTGCTGCTGGCAACCGCTGTTGGGCTGTTTGTCGGGTTCTCGGGCATACAGCAGACACTGGGCTTCCAGCTACAGGACAAACTGGGGCTGAGCGGTATCGAAACGGCGCAAATGACGGGAGCGGCATTAATGGTGTCCGCCACTTTTACCTTCCTCATCCAGGTAACGGTGATGCAGCGGCTCAATCTCAAGCCCACCCAGTTCATTCGCCTGGGGCTGATATCCCTGTTGTTCGGGGCAGCGGTGATCTCCGGCTTCGACACTTTCGCAGTACTGGCGGTGGGTATGGGCTTTCTGGGCGCCGGACTGGGCCTGTGTATGCCGGCCATTGCCGCCGGGGCCTCACTGGCGGTGGAAACTGAAGAACAGGGCTCGGCAGCGGGGCTGGTCAGCTCCTGCCCGGCCCTTGGCTTTGTCGCCGGCCCGATCTGCGCCGGCGCCCTTTACCAGATCCACGGCCCGTTGGCGCCGCTGTTCAGTGCCGCGGTTTTTTTCGTGACATTGATCATACTGGTGCTGAACGACCGCGGTAACTAATCCAGCAAGCGCTCCAGTGCCGCCCGCAGGTTCTGTGGTATGGGCACCGACTGGTTGGCCGCACGCGCCACAAAAACATGCACAAAATGCCCGTTGGCGGCAGCCTCCTGCTCACCTTGCTTGAAAATGGCAATACCGTATTGCACAGAGCTGTTGCCCAGGCGGTCGACCCGCAGGCCGGCCTCTATGGTTTCCGGGTAGGTGATGGGGGCGTGGTATTCGCAGCCGGAATTCACCACGTAGCCGACGATAGTGCCATCGCTGATATTCAGGCCGCCCTCTTCGATCAGGTAACGGTTGGCGGCGGTATCGAAGTAGGAGTAATAGGTCACGTTGTTCACATGGCCGTAGATATCGTTGTCGGACCACCGCGTGGTGATCGGGTAAAACACCTTGTAATCAGCCCGCGTGGGCAACTCTGGTTTACTCATGCCGCGCCCCAGTACGCGGCCCGATAAATAGCCAGGGCATCGTCATAGTCCACATCACGGGGGTTGTTCACCAGCAGGCGCTGTTGCAGCATCGCGTCCTGTGCCAACATTTCCAGACTGTCCTCGTCCACACCGGCCAGTTGCAGGGTCGCCGGCAGGGAAATGTCGTGGATCAGCTGGCGCAGTGCCTCGATCAGGGCTGTGGTTTTCGCCTCTGCGCCACCGGCAATGGGCTCACCGGTAACGATCTCCGCCAGTTCACCGTACAGGTCACAGGCCTCGAATGCGTTGAACTCCAGCACCGCGGGCAATACCAGTGAATTACTGAGACCGTGGGGAATATGGTAGTGCCCCCCCAAAGGGTAGGCCAGGGCATGCACCGCCGCTACCGGCGCATTGGCGAAGGCCTGCCCCGCCAGACAGGCGCCCAGCAGCATATTTTCCCGCGCCTCACGGTTCTGGCCATCGTGCACCGCGATGCGAATATTACGCGACAACAAATCCAGTGCCTGGCGGGCCAGATGATCAGAGATCGGGTTTTTCTGGTGGCGGGAGGTATACGCCTCGATGGCATGCACCATGGCATCCACACCGGTCATGGCCGTTATCGCCGGTGGCAAGCCCAGGGTGAGGCCCGCATCCAATACCGCCACATCCGGCAGCAGCACCGGCGAGGACACGCCGGCCTTGGTGGTTTCACCGGTGGTGATAACCGCCACCGGCGTCACCTCGGATCCCGTTCCGGCCGTGGTGGGCACCAGCAACAGGGGCAAGCGCTCACCGACGACCTGGCCGACGCCGTACAACTGGGCCAATGGCTGGTCACCACCCAGTAACACCGCCACCACCTTGGCCACATCCATGGAGCTGCCGCCGCCCACGGCAATGACGCTATCCACTGCCCGGCTGCGACCCAGCTCAGCGGCTGCCAATACCGTGGCTTCCGGCGGATCTTCCCGTACCTGATCGAAGACCACCGGGGCGAGATCCTCGCTCTCCAATGCCGCCACTACAGGCTGCACCAGGCCGATTGCCATTAAGCCGGGATCGGTAACGAGCAGGGGATTATTCACGCCCAGGCGCCGGCACTCGTCAGCCAATTGCAGTGCGCTACCAGAGCCGCTGACGATGCGTGTTACCGTGTTGAATTCGAAACCTTGCATGGGTACGAGTGCTCCAACCACCTGATAAGTTATGATCAGCAAGCCCTTCGGGTGCCAACCAGGCGGCCCAATGCCGCGTTGCAGCCGTTTGACATAGACCCACTATGCCGGCACGACTGCGTCTTGCCTTGAACCGCCTGGTTGACACTGATCCTAACTTATCAGGTGGTTGGAGCACTAGCCCTACATAGTCATAATCACTTTACCACGGGCGCGGCGCTCGATAAGGCAGTTGAAAGCGTCTTCGTATTGCTCGAAGGGGAAACAGTCGTTGACTACCGGGCTGAGTTTGCCGCTGGCGAACAATTCCCACAGGGCTTCAATATTCTTGAGATTTTGTTCCGGCTCCTCCCCCGCAAACCGGCCCCAGAATACACCGACCAGAGAGCAGCCCTTGAGCAGGGTCAGGTTGAGTGCGATTTTCGGGATGGGGCCGCTGGCGAAACCGATCACCAGGTAGCGTCCGTTCCAGCCCATGCTGCGAATGGCCGGTTCCGCGTAGTCGCCCCCCACGGGATCGTAAACCACATCCACACCCTTGCCGTCGGTCAGTTCCTTGACCGCGTCCTTGAGGGAAACCTCGTTGTAGTTGATGACCTCATCCGCACCCAGCTTCTTGCACAGTTCCAGCTTTTCATCGCTGCTGGCGGCGGCGATCACTTTCGCCCCCATCAATTTACCCAACTCGATGGCAGTGGTACCAACGCCACCGGCCGCGCCGAGCACCAGCAGGGTTTCCCCGGGCTGAATATTGGCGCGCTGCTTCAGCGCATAATAGGAGGTGAAATAGGTAATGCTGACTCCTGCCGCCTGCTCAAAGCTAAGACCTTCGGGCATGGGGAATACTGCAAATTCATGGGCCGCTATCTTTTCACAGAAGGCACCCGATGCGCCCATGGACAGCACTTTGTCGCCCACCTTGTAACGAGTGACATTGGCGCCCACCGCCTCTACCACACCGGAGCATTCCCCACCGGGGATAAACGGCAGTTCCGGCTGGATCTGGTACTTGCCCTGGATAATCAGCACGTCGGGGAAATTCAGCCCCGCCGCTTTCACATCGATGAGCACATCGTGTTCACCCAACTCAGGATCCGCCCAGTCATTTACCAACTCCAGCTTGTCCGCCAGACCCAATTCCTTACATACCAGTGCTTTCATTGTTCATCCCTTAGTATCTATTTACACTTTTACCTGCCACTGCCTGAACGAAAACGGCGCCCGCAGGCGCCGCATCGTATCATCAAAACGGCTCAGGCCACCTCAAACAGGCCCGCCGCGCCCAGACCGCCGCCGACACACATGGTAATCACCACGTACTTGACGCCGCGGCGCTTGCCCGCGATCAGGGCGTGGCCAATCATCCGCGAACCGCTCATACCATAGGGATGACCTATGGAGATGGCGCCGCCGTTGACGTTGAGCTTGTCGTTGTCTATGCCCAACTGGTCGCGGCAGTAGATCACCTGCACCGCGAAGGCTTCGTTCAATTCCCACAGGCCGATATCGTCTACCGACAGGCCGTGCTGCTTGAGCAATTTGGGCACGGCGAAAACCGGCCTATGCCCATCTCATCCGGCTCACAACCCGCCACGGCGATACCGCGGTAGATACCCAGGGGCTCAAGTCCCTCCTGCTCGGCAACTTTCGCATCCATGATCAGCTGCGCGGAAGATCCGTCAGACAGTTGGGAGGCGTTACCTGCGGAGATAGTGCCACCCTCGATAACCGTCTTGAGGCCGGCCAGGCCCTCCGCCGTGGTGGCGCGCAGGCCCTCATCGACCGAAACAGTGGCCTCCACCTCTGAGGCGTCACCGGTTTCCTTGTCCCACACGGTGCGCTTGCAGGTGACATCGACCAGCTCGTCAGAGAACTTGCCCGCTTCATAGGCCGCGGCGGTGCGCTGCTGTGACTGGGCGCCATACTCGTCCATCGCCTCGCGGGAGACGTTGTAACGCTGAGCCACGACTTCCGCTGTCTGCAACATGGGCATGAAGATATTCGGCGCAATAGCCAGCAACTCGTCGTCGACCATACGGTGCAGGTTCATGTGCTCATTCTGCACCAGGGAAATGGACTCCAGGCCACCGCCAATCACGCAGTCCATACCGTCGTACATCACCTGCTTGGCGGCGGTCGCCACCGCCATCAGTCCGGAGGAACACTGGCGGTCCATAGTCATGGCGGAGGTGGTGACCGGCAGGCCGGCTCGCAGTGCGATCTGGCGCGCCACATTGCTGCCGGTTGCGCCCTGCTCCAGGGCGCAACCCATGATTACATCTTCCACCCGGGCCGGATCGATACCGGCGCGCTTCACCACCTCGGCCACCGATGCCGCCCCGAGGGAGGCACCGCCGAGATTATTAAAGCCACCGCGATAGGCCTTGGCGATGGGCGTGCGTGCTGTTGATACGATTACTGCTTCTCTCATCATTGTTCTCCAATAGTTCGGGCGCCCCTGGGCGACCCTGAAAAGTTCAACCCTGGGTCAGCCCCAGGCCTGTCATCGCCTTACCGGTGAATTTCACCGTCTGCTCGAAGCCGGCCTGGGGCCGCACCTCGCCTGCAGGGGAAGTAATCGCCTCCCAGTTGGCAGCAATGCCTTCCGGTGTCTGCTCTTCGGGCGACAACCAAACGCCGTCGGTTTCAACAATCTTGGCCACCGAATAGGCGCCGGCGCCGGCGCAGATGATGGTCTTGCTGGGAGCGTCCTCACTTACCATGTACAGCACCGCAGGGGTAACTGTTTCCGGTGTGAGCAGTGCAAAGGCTTCCTCGGGAATCAGACCCTCGGTCATACGGGTACCGGCGGTGGGCGCCAGGGCGTTAACACGGATATCGTACTTGGCGCCTTCCTGCACCAGGGTATTCATGAGTCCAATTACCCCCATCTTGGCTGAACCGTAGTTGGTCTGCCCGAAGTTGCGTACAGGCGCTGGATGAGGTGGTGACCACGACACGGCCGTAGCCCTGGTCGCGCATGATGTCCCAGCATGCCTTGGTGCAGTTCACGGTGCCCATCAGGTGCACATCGAGCACCAGCTTGAAGTCGTCCAGGCTGCAACCTTGGCGAGCTCTTGTCACGCAGGATGCCGGCGTTGTTGACCAGGATGTCCACCCGACCCCACTTGTCCATGGTCTGCCTGACCATGGCTTCCACCTCAACGTATTTGGCGACGTTGGCCCCATTGGCGATAGCTTCACCGCCCATAGCCTCGATCTCCGCCACCACGGACAGGGCCGCCTCACTGGAGCCCCCGCTACCGTCCTTGGCGCCGCCCAGGTCATTGATAACAACTTTGGCCCCGCGCCTGGCCAGTTCAATCGCGTGGCTGCGGCCCAGACCCTGGCCGGCGCCGGTAACAATGGCGACTTTGCCGTCATATCTGATAGACATTACTTGTATCCTCGAGTGTATTGTGGGGAAAATGTTGGAGCTGATTTAGCCCGTGATGACCATTGACAGCCACTCAGCGACCAGCGCGGGGGTTTCCTCGCCCTCGATCTCCACCGATATCGCCTGCTTGATCAGGAAGCGACCGCCGGGCTTCGGCTCCACACTGGTGATTTCAATATGGGCGCGCACGCGCTTACCGGACTTGACCGGCGCCAGGAAGCGCACCTTGTCAAAGCCATAGTTCAGGCCCATCACCGTATTTTCGGGGACAATACCATTGCCCTCGATCATTTTTGACAGCAGCGACAGGGTCAGGAAACCGTGGGCGATAGTACCGCCAAAAGGGGTCTGGGCAGCCTTTTCTTCATCCACGTGAATAAACTGGTGATCCTCAGTGCAATCGGCAAAAGTGTTGATGCGATCCTGGGTGACTTCAATCCAGGCACTGGGCTCGAATTTGGTGCCAACCGCGTTGACCATCTCTTCCTGGGGTACGATTTTTACTGCCATTGTGTGTTCCTCATTGGTTTTGCGTGAACAGTAACAAGCAAGTGTAGTCGAGCTTTGCTATTTCAACGAATTTCAACGAATCCCGGGGCAAACACCCGCAGACGCGGGCCCATGTTACGAGATAAAGCGCCACCGGGGCAGGAAAATACGGTGCCGGAATCTGCCCAAAAAGCGGATTTGAACATACAGTATGTATTTAGTCCTTTCAAGTATTTTTTGCCCGGGCCAGTCCTGCTATGCTTGGGTTGTATTGACGCAAGCAACGCTGTCATATCAGGCAGCAGGAATTAAATACAATGCCACATTCCGCACCTGTCACCCTGGTAAAAAAACTGGCGGCACGCACCGCCGGAGAGGCCGCAGATCCGGCGGCCTGCACCAAACGGATTCCTGTTACCGCCTACACCGACCAGCAGCAATTTGAGAGTGAGCGGCAGCGGCTTTTCCTGCGCCGGCCCCTGATCATCGGCCACCAGTCGCAAATCCCCGAGGCGGGTGATGCGATTGTGTATGACTGGCTGGGCCTGCCCCTGATTACTGTCCGCGACAAGGCGGGACAAATAGGCACCTTTATGAATGTCTGTCGCCACCGGGGCATGCGCCTGGTACAGGAACAGGGACAGACCTGCCTGCGCTCCCTGGTATGCCCCTACCACCAGTGGACTTACGGCCTGGACGGCGCGCTGCGCAATATTCCCCGGGACGAGAGTTTCGCCGATCTCGATATGACGAAACTGGGACTCGTGGCCCTGCCCACCGAGGTGCGCAACGGCCTGATCTGGATGCAGGCGGATCGGGCAGTGCCCATGGATTTGGATCGGCACCTGGCCGGACTGGATAGCGACCTGGATATTTTCCAGGTGGAGGATTTCAGTTTTTTCCAGCAAAACGTCAGGACCATAGATTGCAACTGGAAGCTGGTACAGGACGCCTTCCTGGACGGTTACCATGTCACCCGACTGCACAAGAATACCGTGGGGTCCTTCTTCCCTGGACGCGGTGGCCGAATCGGACCTGGTGGGAGACCACGTCCGCTCGGCGGTGGCGCGCAATGAAATCGAGGAGGCGGCAGATCTGCCCGCCGAGAAACTGGATCTGCGCTACCACACGACCTTTTCCTACACGGTGTTCCCCAACGCGGTGTTGATTTTCCATCCCTGAGTACACCAGCATCATCAGCCTGTTCCCGCAGAGTCCGGACCGGACCGTCTTCGCCCACACCATGCTGACGCCAAATTCACCTGCAACCGAGGAAGAGCGTGATCATTTTCACCGCTCCTTCGAATTGATCGATCAGGGGGTGTTCCAGGCGGAAGATATTTTCGTCTCCGAGGGCGCCCAGAAGGGCATGCGCTCGGGCGCCAACAGCAATTTACTGTTTGGCGGGCTGGAGGAATCGGCGGTGTGGTTTCACGAGATTATCGAACGGAAATTAGGCGATTTCAATTCGGGTATGTAGCGTGATCCCCGCTGCACGGTACGGGCGGAGCCACTCTCGGTTATAACCCCATGCCCTCAAGTGGCTCCACCCGTACCGCACATCTCCGCAGTGCCTTGCTCAAGCTTCTTGAATGCGCCCGTAGGTAGCTGCTTCCGGGCGTTTTATGTCTTGCAAAGGCATGGGGTTCTAACTGAGCAAGGCATAAAACGCCCGGAAGCAGCGGGGCATACACCCTTTCACCTATAGAAAGAGTCATTCATTCGGCCCTACCAAACAATTTCCTCTATTGGGGCGACCATGCTAATCAACCGTCCCGGAAAGTAGCGTTGACGTCCTTCTGGGCGGCATACTTCCTGAACTCGTTGCGGCCCACCACCATGCGGTGTACCTCGTCCGGGCCATCCGCCAGGCGCAGGGTGCGCTGCCCCATGTACATGACAGCCAGCGGCGTATCCTGGGACACGCCCAGGGCGCCGAACATCTGTATCGCCTGATCCACGATGCGGATGGACATATTGGGCACCGTGGTCTTGATCATGGAGATCCATACCCGTGCTTCCTTGGGATCCACATGGTCCATCATCCAGGCCGTCTTGAGGGTGAGCAGCCGGGCCTGTTCGATATCCATTCGCGCGTTGGCGACGATATCAACATTGCCACCCAGTCGCGCCAGTGGCTTGCCAAAGGCAGTGCGCGATACCGCGCGCTCACACAACAACTGCAGGGCTCTTTCCGCCGCGCCAATGGCGCGCATGCAGTGATGGATGCGGCCCGGCCCGAGACGCCCCTGGGAAATTTCAAAGCCCCGCCCCGAACCCAGGATGATATTGTCTTTGGGGACCCGCACATTGGTGAATTGCTGGTGCATGTGGCCGTGGGGCGCATCATCCATGGAGAACACATGCATGGGCCGGAGGTTTTCGAAACCCGGCGTATCCAGCGGCACCAGGATCTGTGACTGCTGCAGGTGCCTGGGGGCTTCCGGCTCGGTCTTGACCATCA
>PVMK01122342.1_pt1 | contig 10549 bp, 8 predicted proteins | sample 1853481 | NCBI WGS metagenome assembly PVMK01 (sample SAMN08533507, study PRJNA380276) | Marine sediment metagenome, whole genome shotgun sequencing project. | reverse complement strand
GGGAACTGTGAACGTTGAACCACTCCCCCTGGGTAGTGATATATACAAATCGGAATAAAATTACCAAGGCCAGTACCCAGTACCCAATACCCAATACCTATTGGGTATTACCTGTTTCTTATTCTGGAGGTAAAACATGCCGCTGAATAAAATTGACTTAAATTCCGATGTGGGGGAAAGTTTTGGAAACTATAAACTTGGGCTGGACGAAGACGTCATCCCGCTGATAAGCTCGGCCAACATTGCCTGCGGATTTCACGCCGGCGATCCTGGGGTGATGCGACGCACCATTGCCATTGCAAGAGAAAACGGAATCGCCCTCGGCGCACATCCGGGATTTCCGGATCTGATCGGTTTCGGTCGGCGCAACCTGGATGCTTCTCTGGAAGAAATCAAAGACTATGTGACTTACCAGATCGGTGCCCTTCAGGCATTTGCCATCGCCCAGGGAGTGAAACTGCAGCATGTCAAGCCCCACGGCGCTTTGTATACCATGGCCGTAAAGAATACAGCCATCTGGGATGCTGTTGCCGAAGCCATCGCTGCCGTGGATACCCGTCTCATCTTATTTGTGTTAGCCGGAACGGACCGCAAAAACCTGGAAGCCATCGGTGCCGGACACGGCATTCGTATTGCCTATGAATTTTTTGGCGACCGTGCCTACAATTCAGACGGCTCACTGGTTTCACGCAATGAACCCGGCGCGGTGATTCACGACAGTGAAATGGTGGCTGAAAAAATTTTGAAGCTGGTTAAAGAGGGCAGGGTGGTGTGTATAGACGGCTCCGAAATAAAACTGACTGCGGATACCATTTGCGTGCACGGTGACAATCCATCCGCCCTGTCTTTAGTCAAAAAGATCAGAGAAACATTGCAGGCATCGGGAGTTGAGATCGCACCGCCGGAAACGTTTTTGTAACTTGGGTTGAGTGGTTCAACGTTCAGGGTTCCCGGTTGAAGAGCCCTAACCGGCGCATCTTAAAGGGATTTCGCATCCATAGGGCGGCAAGGCTGTTACACCCAATGGGTGAAAGAGGCAAATCCGGGTATCGTGTTGAAACATAAGCAATGTCAGGGTATTAGAACCTCTCGTATGAAACTACACCCAAATGGCACGGTTTCTTGATGATTAAACTGGTCGCTTCGATGGCCGGGCCTGGATTAAACAGCAACAGATCAGTTTCTTTTTCGATTAGACTGGCCGTTTTTTTAGCCGGCGGCTGGGCTGACACCTGACACCTGACACCTGAAACCTGAAACCATATACCCGTATTAGAATCGTGACACTATACGATTATCCAATCTTTCGAATGATGGGAGACCGGTCTCTTCTCGTTGAACTGGGCGATGAAATCAGTCCTTCCGTTAACCAGAGGGTACAGGAACTGTTCACCGCCATAGACCGGCAGCGGTTCAAAGGAATCCTTGATCTGGTACCGAGCTATCGAGCTTTGCTGGTGATCTATGATCCGCTGTGCATTTCTCTCGATGAGATCGAAGCAGGGATAAAAGACATTTGGAACAATCCGGATCAATCCCGGTTGCCGCAGCCGCAAACCGTAAAAATTCCGGTGGTGTACGGTGGAGAACAGGGGCCTGATTTGCAACGGGTGGCCCAATATCACAACCTCACTCCCCGGGAGGTCATCGGCTTTCATACCCGGCCGGCCTATCGCGTCTACATGATCGGGTTTACACCGGGATACCCTTATCTTGGCGAAGTCCCGGATGCCATTGCCACCCCCCGGCGTGAAACCCCGCGAACTCTTGTCCCCAAAGGATCGGTGGGAATTGCCCAAAAACAAACCGGTATTTACCCGGTTGACAGCCCCGGCGGATGGCAGATTATCGGCTGGACCCCCGTAGAGCTTTTCGATCCCCTTGGAAAACCGCCAAGCCGTTTGGTCCTGGGAGATCAGGTTCAATTTCATGCCATCACAGCACAGGAAGCAAGCCAATGGCAGACACCGAGATTTTAGAAATTCTATCTCCGGGCATTCAAACTTCCGTTCAGGATCTCGGCCGATACGGTTACGGCCGATACGGTGTCGCGCCCAGCGGGGCTCTGGATTCCTTCGCGCTACGGATTGCAAACCTTTTGGTTGGAAACCGGCCCGGGCAGGCCTGTCTGGAGACAATGTTACTGGGTCCGGCAATCAGGGCCTTGGTCGATGTTGTTATTGCCGTTGCCGGCGGCAACCTTCAGCCCCGGCGGAATAAACAGCCCGTCGAGATGTGGCGTTCGCATATTTTAAAAAAAAATGACATTTTATCTTTTGGCCCGCCATTGACCGGGTTCCGCGCTTATGTTGCAGTGGCCGGCGGAATCAGTGTACCCCCGATTATGGGCAGCAGATCAACAAACCTTCCTTCCGGCTTCGGGGGGCTTCAGGGCCGTGCACTTGAAAAAAACGATATTCTGAGTTCCAAAAACCAAACCCAACATGTAAAAACAGACACTCGCGCCTTCAATGCCGCCTGGATTCCGGTCTACCCGAATAACTGGTCGCTGCGTGTTGTCTGGGGTCCCCAGGATGACCATTTTCCGGATGAAAGCCGTGATTCTTTTCTGAGCGCACCCTATAAGATGTCGTCTGATTCCGATCGTACAGGTATCCGGCTAACAGGAGCGGTCATACGACCAAAGCCGGATATACAAGCGTCCATCATATCCGAAGGTGTAATTTCGGGTTCTGTTCAGATCCCAGGGGATGGGAGGCCTATTATTATTTTAGGGGAAACCGTGACCGGCGGCTACCGCAAAATCGCCACTGTAATTTCGGCTGATCTCCCGCTGTTGGGTCAAATTAGACCGGGAGATACCGTTCGATTTAAAGCTGTTTCCCTGGATGAGGCGCGACAAGCACTTGCCGCTGTGGAAGAAAAGGTTCATAAATTCGAAGCAAGTTTGAAATTTCTTTAAATCTAAACTTTTCCTATACCTTATAGTATGTTATGCTTAAAAAAATTAACGGCTTTCGGACGGACAAGCCGAGATTGAATTCCGAGACGTTAAATAATGCAATTAAAAGGATAACCCATAATGATTCGACTTTTCAATCGACGGAAAACCATTTTTTTAACCATAATATCTATGGCTTATCTTGGTATTATCTGGGTTGATGCAGCGGTATCACAAAATTGCAAACCGCTGCTGCTCCCCGGCAAACAGACGTTGTTCCAGCGGGTGATCAGCAATCCCGGCGCCAATGTTTATGTTTCCGCCGAAAAGACGTCACCCATCATACAGGCCGGCGTGAAGCCTTTTACCATTTTTTACGTTTATAAACGACTCCAGGTGGATGGTACCGAATGGCTGAAAGTAGGGCCGTCCGCCAGCTGCGAAATAAGTGGTTGGGTGGAAGGGAGCCTGGTATCCGAGTGGCGGCAATCCTTATCCCTGGTATTCACTGAAAGGGTCGGCCGCCAGCCGGTTTTATTTTTTAATAGCCTCGACGCCCTCGAACAGATTGCCGGTTCCCAATCTCCGGCTGATGAGGCCGCCAAGTTGGCCTCCAAATTTACGGCAATCACTTCGGAAAACATGAAGAAACCCGAGGATTTTCCGATTATGGCAACGGAGCCCCGGCATGAAGCTGTTTCGAGACAGCGGTTTTACCTCATGCCGATATTTCAAACGGTGGAACTCTTTGAGGGGGTCAAGTTTCTTGAAGTTGCCTCCATTGACCCCGGATCCTGGGAACTGCCGGGGAATTCGGAATTGCGAACCGCCATTGTTTTTGTCATTGATACGACGATCTCCATGAAACCTTACATTGAACGCACCCGGCAGGCCGTTCGCAGAATTTATGATGCTATTGAGAACTCCGGTCTATCGGACAAAGTCGCGTTTGGCTTGGTGGCCTTTCGAAGCAGCGTTGAAAAAACGCCGGGGCTTGAATATGTGAGCAAGGTTGTCTCCGACCTGAAAGATGGACGACAGCGGGGTGCCTTCGAAGCTGCCCTGGCCAATACCAGGGAAGCTGAGGTATCAACACATTCCTTTAACGAGGATGCGTTGGCCGGTCTCAAAACGGCTGTGGAAGAGTTGAACTGGAAACCTTACCAGTCGCGACTCATTTTTCTTATTACCGACGCCGGCGCTATTCGTAACGACGATCCATATTCCACCACCGGCATGAATGAACCTGAGATAGCCGACATAGCTGCCGCCAAAGGCATTAAAATCTTCGTACTTCACATAAAGACGCCCCTGGGGAACAGAGTCCGTAATCATCAGTATGCGGCGGCCCAATACAAGGCCCTGACAGGACAGGGCGACCCCGCCATCGGTGATCTTTATGTGCCGGTCGACGCGAGCAAGGCAGCGGCGGGCGTGCAAACCTTCGGACGGCTGGTGGAAGGTGTTGCCGTACAAATGGTGGAACTCGTCCGGGCGACCAGCGCCGGTCAGCGCCTGCAGCTGCCGGGGCAGTCACTTTCCGAGTCCGGCGATATTGTCGCAGAAGCAAAACGCAAAGCAGCTATTTTGGGATATTCCATGCAGCTTGAGTTCTTAGGCCGCCGGGAAAAAGTCCAGGCGCCCCAATTGGTTACCTCCTGGGTTTCTGATATGGATCTGGCGCAGCCGAACATACCTTCCTTTACGGTGACCGTTTTACTGACAAAAAATCAACTCAGCGATTTGTACCAGCGTCTGAAAATAATCCTGAACCAGGCCCAGAGAACCAAACGGACCGGGGCCAAAGACTTTTTTCAGGGAATTTTGTCGGCCGCCGCCCAGATATCGCGGGACCCCTCGCAATTCAGCAAAAAACCGCACCAGAATCTTGGCCAATTGGGTCTGCTTGGTGAATTCCTTGATGACTTGCCCTATCGCAGCAGCATCATGAGATTGACGGAAGAAGACTGGTACAGAATGAGCGTCGGGCAGCAACAGGCGCTGGTGGATAGCCTGAAGTCAAAAATAAAACGCTATCGGCAATATCACGATGATGTTGACAATTGGATCAGTTTCGGCGCCACCGACCCCGGAGATATGATCTATCGCGTACCGTTAAGTATGATGCCATAATCGGAGCAAAAAACGACCATTAATCCACAGATTTTGCAGATTACACGGATTATTCTATTCACTTTAAGAGCGATATTTTATTTTCGGATTTCTCCGTCTTTGAAAACGTATGAACCACAAGACATCAAAAGAATATTTATTATTGCCATTCCGTTATGTAAAGCTTTTTAGACGGGGCCTTAGGCCTTTTTCCTTCAAACGTCTCTTATCATATACAGCGATGGCGACAATTGGAATGGTTCTGACCTTTGCGGGGGGGGGCTGCCCCGGCCCAGGATTGTCCTTCTCAAAAATACAAGCGTTCTTCTCAGACCCCCATTGTGAAGGATATGGTGAATCCCCATCCTTCCGAGGACGACTTTGAACTGCCCATGCCTTGCGGAGGAAAATTGTTTTTACGCCATGTCTGCATTCCGGCAAGGTCTTTTTTAGATGATTTTCAGTTCAACACCGGATGCGAGGAGTGCCGGCGCAAGGATGAGGGCTTTATGGAGGCCAAGCGCACCGCGGCGGTAGCCGGTGCATTCACACTGGAGGAATTGCCGGAATCCTGGCGTGCCAAACTGATTGAACTTGCGCGAAAGGGAGATGGCCTATGCCCGGCTCCCGATGACAAAAACTCAAAGGGCCTGTATTATTTCATCGGAAAATATGAGATTTCGAATTGGCAGTGGCAAACCGTCATGGCTGACGATTGCCCGGGATGGGACAAGGCTTTTACCACTGAAGATCCTCGGCCTAAGACGAATATTTCGTGGTTTGAGGCTGTGGAGTTCACCAGACGTTATACGGAATGGTTGTTGAAGAACAGACGGGACGTACTGCCTTCTTTTCCCGCCGGACGGTATGCCTTCATTCGTCTGCCGGCTGAGGTCGAATGGGAATACGCCGCCCGGGGGGGACATATGATAACTGCCTCTGAAATGAATCGGGAAGAATTTTTTCCCCTGAATAATCATCATTTTTCCGATTTTGCCGTATATACCCGGGCGAGGGCGGCCAAACCACCGGAAAAGCTGTCCTGGATCGGTACTAAGTGCCCCAACCCTCTGGAGCTTTTTGACACCGCCGGAAACGCGGCTGAGATGATGTTGGATCCTTTTCGATACTCCAAGGGTTCACGGCTGCACGGGGCTACCGGCGGATTTGTGATTAAAGGCGGAAGCTACAGCAAGAGCCGGGCGGAGATAATGCCGGGACGACGCGAAGAGATGCCTTTTTTTCTTGAAGACGGTGCATTTCGAAGCAGCGATCTGGGCTTGCGGGTCGTGCTGTCGGGAATTGTCACACCCCAGAACCGGAGTAAGGCGCTCAGGCAGCAATGGACTAAGATTGCCGAACGTAAAAGGTTGTCTAAACTTGACTCCGGGGGAGCAGCAAAGTCCGCTATTGATGAAATTCGCGGTAAAATTCTGATTGCGGAGATAGAACGCCGGGCCGCTGCTGCAGCGAATGATGCCGAAAAAGAAGAGCTTTTATCAGAAGCCGACTATATCAAAAGGCTTACTACCATGTTCGGAGGTCGGCAAACGCTTGCACTTGAAGCGCTCATCTGGAAAGCACTCTTCTCGATAGAATCTTTACACAAGTATACGGTGCAGCGTAACCAGATGGAAGATGAGCTGGAAATGCTCAAAAAAATGAAAGCAGAACCGCTGCCGGAGTCGGAAATAGAATCATTAAAGAAGAATATATCCGGGCTAACGGAACAGATTAGCCACAGTGCGGCGGCGATTGAGTATCTGACCCAATCGTACCTCGGGAATATTCGAGAAAGTCAAAGATTTTCGCAAGATGCCATTGACCGCCAATTGAATAACCTGTTTCAACACCAGGTATTAGAGGAAAGTTTGCGATCGAGTTTGAATAGCCGACTAGAGATATTTAGAAATCATATTTTCCGGTACGCCACCAAGCCGGATGACATCCGGCTGGAAACAATCGTCCAAGATATTATATCGGAAATTACACCCTAAGTGCTCCTGTTCATAATTACGGTAACATATTAGCTGTAATATTTTTCCCCACAAGGACCCTGGGTGTTGAATGGATTCGATCTTTAATTTCTTTTTTTTGACAGGATTTACAGGATTAATGGGATTTTTTTTGCCTGCGGCGAGATACTCTTGGGCCGAAGGCCCTTCTATCCTGATGATCCTGTAAATCCTGTCTGATATGTTTTTTTTTAATAGAATCCATTCCTCTGATTTTACGTTACTGTATTTATGAATCTATGTACTAAGCCGAATAAACCGGAAATCCGAAATAAGAAATCCGAAGTTTCTTACAACATGTTGTCAGAAAAAACCCGCTAAGGGCCTAAGGAGAAACCTCAGGTTGCCCAAAACATCGTTACATAAAAAAATTGGTCTAAAACTTGTAATAATTGCTTCTTGTATACTGATACCTTTCCTGTTTTCCTATGCTGAAAACAAAAAGAAGATTGATGAGAATGGGGCCGTACCCGTTAATAAAAGCAACCGGCAATCCCTATCATCAAAGTCCGATATGTCCAAGAACGTCAAACAGATTCAGACCCTTTTAGCACTGTTGAAGTTCAACCCCGGGCCGATAGATGGAATATTAGGTAAAAAGACAACCAGAGCCATCAGAACATTCCAATTGGATATCGGGGTGCCGGTTACAGGAAAAATTGGCGAAAATCTGAAATCACAGCTTGATAAGGCCTATCGGCTGTCTGTAACCCGTACTAAGGAGCAAACACGAGACGATAAAGAGAAGCCGCAAATAGGCAGGGAAAAAACAAGCGTCACCGCCTCACAGGACACAAAGCTTTTTTCAGAGCCCGATCTGAAAGCCTCAAAATTGCCGGCAACAAAGCGGGCAAAAAAATCCGGGACAGGAAAAGAGCCTGAAGTAAAACGGCAAAAAAAAATTGAAACGGGGCCCGCAGAAAGAACTCACTCCAAAAGACCGCAATTTGAAGCCGGAAAATCAATATTTAAAATATATCAAAATTAGTTTTCCAGTTATAGCCATAATCTTTTTTGCCTACTTTTACAGAATATGGACCCGTTTGCACGAAAAAAGGCGTGACGAAAAAGGACCTCAAAAAGCCAAAACTGAAGCGCAAAGACCTCAAAGAGTCAAACCCGAAGCGCAAAGATCTGAAAAAGAAGAACCCGAAGAAGAATATGAAGCACTTTCTGAGATTCAGGAGTTAGAAAAAGAAAAAACGGATACTACAAACGGCAAGGCTGAATTAGATCAGCAAGACCCAATGGATCAGCGTGATCCGTTACAACCGGGGTATATAACTCCGGTGGTAAGGCGTAAGGTCTGGATTAGAAATAAAGGTCAGTGCGCTGCCTGCGGCAGTCGAAAAGATCTTCAATATGATTATATCGTACCAATATCAGAGGGGGGACATAATACCTTAGACAACCTTCAACTATTGTGTAAAACCTGCAACCAGGAGAAATCAGATAAATAAGAAAATGAGCTAAAATTTGAAATGAACTAAAATGAGCTAAAATTGTGGTATTCTGTCAATTTTATTATGATCTTTTAAATACCCCGTCCGCTTGCGGCGGGGAGATTTATTAAAAGAGATAGAGCGTAGCGATTCGTTAATTTTAGGCATTTTAGGCAATTTAGATCACTTTAGGCACTCGTTTATTCTGCTTTCTCAGTCTGTTATAACAAGGGGCTGAAGCAAAGATAAATGTGACAAGGTACCACTATGATATCGGAAGAAATACCAGGGTGCCGCTTGGAAGTTTGTTAAAATCCTTTATGTTATTACCGGCCACCAATTTTTGGGTCGGCAGGTAGTAGATTGTATTTCGGTCCCTGAATTTCACACCGGCTATTTGATAGGCAGATCGGTCTTTATGGATCTTGAACGGTCCGCGATAGCCAACAATGATTCTTGTTCTAACAGGGAGATCATCCCAGTTGGATATCATTGAACCATATTTTATCCTTCCGCAAGGCAGAAAATAGATGGTCGTTCTGCGGTTATAAGCTTTGCCGGCCAATGACCATGCTGTGCGGCCGCCAGGTATGGTTTTAATAGGTCCTTTTTTTCTAGTCAATTCAATGCCGGTTTCCTGATTCAGCAGCACGAAGGTTTTCGGAGGAATTCTATTCCAGCCAACTTTTTCTGAGATTTGGTCGCCCGTGTAAATGCGACCGTTCGGGAATTTGTAGACGGTTGTCCGCCGGTTATAATCTTCCCCGGCGATCGACCAGGCCGTGTTGCTCTTGGAGATGATGTTGGCCTCATCGGTTTTGGCCTGAAGTTTCCGGCGACCGTAAAAGACTACGGCAAGCTGAGGATCCGCCGTAAGCCGTCGTGCCCGGACATCAGGATCATAGGCCCAGGTAGGACCCAAACCGGCTTTGGCTCGAATGAAATTTTTTGCACAACGTTTGCGACCCCGGTGGTTTTTTTTAAACCAGCGGTTTGGAAATCCGTAAGCCACCTGGCTGTGGGTGAGAACTGCACGATCGCTTAAGTTATACACACCTTGGAGGATGTCGATCAAAAAGCCAATGGATCGATATTGATGCATCGTGATGGGCGAGTAGTGATATCCCACCAATTCAATTCCGATGGAAATTTTACTGATACCTGTTTCCCCGTTCCACATGCTAAGCCCGGCGTGATCGGCTTTGTATCTCCTATCCAGCATGCGGTAGGTGCGGCCATCACGGGCAATCACGTAGTGGGTATGCCCGCCATAGGTTCTGCGACCAGCGGACAACCGTTTTCCTTTGGATATGACTCTCAGGGTCCCATTGAGGCCCAGTTCTGATGTGTGGACAATAATATAACTCGTTTTTACTCGTTTTATCTTTTTGAATTTAGGGTTCAGTTGCCAGCGGTAATCTATAATGGAGCGCTGAAATTTTTGGAGATCTGTTGGGGTGGCGGCTGTGGATATGGCTGCTAAATGGAAAGATAAGAGGGTAAATAAAGACACCACAAACAGGGTTCGATAATTGTCAAACTTTCTGCAGCCATTCATAGGTTCAACTATATCGCAAACTTCTGAATTTATCAATTAAGTTCAGACATCGTTGTCCAGCTTGTAAAAAATCGCTGTGATCCTTTAACTCTCATGAGATTGCATGAAAATCAGATATGAGTCTGATTCAGGAATTAAGGGATTGAGAAATTTGGGGATTGAAGGAATTCTATCTATCTTATTTTATTTGGTTGGGGCGAGCGGATTTCAGGCAATTAATTTTTCTTTATTGGGAGAAAAGTATATTGTGGATTTGTAAGTACAATCGAATCCTCAATCCAGGCACAATGGATTATGGATTAATAGCCATATGTTCTGAGTGAACTTAAGTCATTGAAAATAAGAAGTAAATTCGACTATGTTAGAGACGTATAAGTATTCGAAATTAATAGAAATAAAAACGAATAAAATAAAATACATTGTAACTAATTGTAATAATAAGATATATAAGCTCGCGCCATAAATAGCCGCAATATCCAACTTTGGGATAAGCTTAAAATTATGGGTTGGGTGGTGAAAT
>PVMK01125294.1_pt1 | contig 10550 bp, 7 predicted proteins | sample 1853481 | NCBI WGS metagenome assembly PVMK01 (sample SAMN08533507, study PRJNA380276) | Marine sediment metagenome, whole genome shotgun sequencing project. | reverse complement strand
ATCAAATATGTTCCATAAGACATAATAGTCCCGGTTAGTTGCAAAACATTTGATATCACAGTACTTTTTCCGGTATATTTGATTAAGTCATAAGTTTCCAAAGAAATGGAAGAACTGGTTGGGTTATAGATCTCAATATAATTATTTCTATGAGTGGTACTGGAACTACCTTCTACATATTCTGAGATCAAAAGTTCGTTGCAAGGTGTTATTTGCTGTCCTTCTATAGTTATATTGTCAATTCCGGCAAAATCACCTTGACCGTTTTGTTTTATAATAAATCTAAAAGATAGAATTTTTGTGCTATTTTTTATTGTTTTAAAAGAGGAGCCCATCCCGTCTTTTGGGAGCTCTTCCAAAGATGTAGATATTCCATCTTCTATAATTTCATATTGAATATAATCTGCAGAGCCAAAACCAACAACTTCATAATCAAAAATGATATGTACATCTCGATAACTTTCAAGATCAACGTCATGGAATAAAATAATGGCATTACCATTGGTGCCGTTGTCTCCCTCGTCATTCAAATCGTTTATAAATAAAAAATCATTTTCAATATTTATAAAAACCAGAGAACTTGCATTATTTGCAATTCCGGTGTCATTTGTATCATTGTCATCGTCGCCATCGTGTACACCAAAAAAACCATCTGAGCCATGATCAAAGAATGGAACATCGGTTGTAAAATTCCAACTAGGAGAAGATTCATCAAAATTCTGTGTTCTAATGATGGTGGTTTGAGAGTTAGCATAAAAGATAAAAATAAAAGGAAATAAAAAAAGAGGATACTTCAGCATAATTATGTAGCTTTAAGTTTGTTAAATTTGTTGTTGAAAGTGTTTTTATAAATGTAATATTTGATGGTTTGAAAAATAAAAAGTTAACATATACGGTAGATGAGGCAAAAAAAAGACTAGAGGGTTATTGTAACTATCAAGAGCGATGTCATAAAGAAGTGGAGGAAAAATTGTTTAAAATGCGATTGATACCTGAAGCTTGTGAACTAATTCTCTTGCATTTGATGGAAAACGATTTTTTAAATGAAGAACGTTATGCTAAAAGTTTTGCACGTGGAAAATTCAATATTAAAAGTTGGGGAAAAAGAAGAATAGAAATAGAATTAAAAAACAAGAATATTTCAAAGTATAACATCGATACCGCTTTAAGGGAAATTGATGACGATATCTACCACAACAAGATAAAATTTGTTGCAGTAAAGAAGTATGAATTACTTTCTGAACCCAGTAGTTTGAAAAAAAAACAAAAACTTATTGATTTCTTATTGCGGAAAGGGTATGAAAATTATTTGGTTTATGATGTTGTAAAAGAAATTACACAAAATGTGAAGTAAATTGTATTCTATTGGGTATTCGAATTGCAAAATATTTAGGGTTTTTAATTTTACTTTTGCCTGTTTCAAGGTATAGATCTTTAACCGTATCTGAGATTATTCTTAAAGATTTTGTCTTGATGTAGAAAAAAATAAATTTAACAAAATTCCTAAAAAGCTAAATCCATTGTATATCTTTGTGCCCGTTAAAAATGGTATTATGAGTATACAAAAAGAAGTGATGGAGCAGATGAAATCTGCTATGAAATCGAAAGATAAAGTTGCTTTGGAATCTTTGCGAGCATTAAAATCAGCATTTTTATTGGCCAATACAAGTGGGAGTAGTGTGGAGTTGAGTGAATCTGATGAGCTGAAAATTGTTCAGAAGTTGGTAAAACAAAGAAAAGACAGTGCAGCAATATTTTCTGAACAAGGAAGAGATGATTTGGCGAACCCAGAAATTGCACAAGCAAAAATATTGGAGCAATTTTTACCCCAACAATTGAGCGAAGAGGAATTAATAAAGGCTATTGAAGAAATTGTTGCACAAACAGGGGCTTCTTCTATGAGAGATATGGGAAAGGTGATGGGTATTGCATCTAAACAATTAGGTGGTGAAGCAGATGGTAAAGCAATTTCTATGGTTGTAAAAGAATTATTGAGTTAGCTCCGCTCCCTCAATCATCTAAGAGAGACTTTAGTGTGGTTATAATTATTAAAATTTCCATAAGGTGGGAATGACGATCGAATGAATCAAAATTCGTAAACCTATAATAAATTAGGCCCCGTGGCGCAACTGAATAGCGCATCAGATTTCGGCTCTGAGGGTTACAGGTTTGAATCCTGTCGGGGTCACTTTTAAACAGAAAGTCCAAACGAAAGTATGGGCTTTTTTATTTCCCGGGAAATTGAGTTTATTCAAGATAAATAGGAAAACAAAAAGTCTACAAATCATTGATTTGTAGACTTTTTGTTTTTGCGTCGTAGTCAAAGATGATTGACTAAGCTTATCCTATTTTACTTCTAGTTTTTATCAATAACTAATCTGTCATCCTTGTTTGCTATTTCCCATGCTGTATAGAAAACCAGCTGCGCCCGTTTTTGTAACATGTCGAACTCAATTTTATCTACAGTATCTGTGGGTTTATGATAGTCAACATGTACTCCATTAAAATAGAAAATAATTGGAATTCCATTTTTTGCAAAATTCCAATGATCTGAACGATAATAAAACCTTTCAGGATGTGCCTCATCGTTAAAAGTATAATCCAGATACATATTAGTATATGTTTTATTCATATCCTCGCTGATATTATGTAATTCTGAAGATAATTTATCTGTTCCTATTAAATAAACATAATCCGTGGTTTCAATTTCTCTGTCGCCAGTTCTCCCAATCATATCAATGTTTAAATTAACAACAGTATTTTCTAATGGAAATATAGGATGAGATGCATAATAAGACGAACCTAACAAGCCTTTTTCTTCACCTGTTACATTCATAAAAAGAATACTTCTTCGTGGACCGTTACCATCAGCTTTTGCTTGAGCAAATGCTTCAGCTATATCCATTACTGCAACAGTACCTGATCCGTCGTCATCAGCCCCATTATAAATTTCGCCATTTTTGATACCTTCATGGTCATAGTGAGAAGTTATAACTACCAACTCATCTTTCAAATCATTTCCTTCTAAATATCCCAGTACATTTTCAGAATTTATTTTTATTTTTTCATAATCTAATTTATATCTTACTTCTTTAGATTTTATTTTTTTTAGAGCGTGCTTTTTACCAGCATTGAAATCATCAATCGATTTTGTTAATCTATCAAAGGGTTGATCAAAAATTTCTCCTGCCAAAGTAGGGTTGACATAAATGACACCTAATTTGCCGTTACTTTCTTTTTTACCATCGTCTAAGGACATCTTCGATTGAGTAAAATAATTAGAATACTTTTCTATATAGGCCTTATAATTGGCATCAGTAGCGGTTCTAACAATGAACATAAAGGTTGCACCTTTTTCTTTTGCTATTCTATTGGCCTCAATGCGTCCTTTCATATCAACATTAACAATAAGTACGGATTTTCCTTTAATATCTATACTTTCAAAATCTTTTTCACTTCCACTTCCTGCAAAAACAACTTCTGTGTTAATTTCTTTGGTATTTATTTCAGAACCGTAATATAAAATACCATCTTCAATATTTTTCATTTTATTGCCTTTTACAATCAAATAAATATCTCCTGGCTTTGTTTTTTTTAGTTCTACATTTTGATAATAACTTCTAGTACTGCCAACATTTACCGGGGCTTCAAGTCCTATTTCTTGATAATGTGTACTGATATATGCAGCCGCCATTTTCTGACCTCGCTTTCCTGTTTCTCTACCTTCTAATGCGTCAGATGCTAATATTGTAAGATCTTCCTTCAAATCTTCGATAGTAATAGTTTCTGCATATCGCATCGCAATTGCATTCTGTCCGGGTGTTATTGTTTTAGGAGCTTGAGAAAATGCAAAAAAAGCTACGAGCATTATTGCAAGAGTAAATACTTTTTTCATAGTAGATAATTTTAAATTATTATTTGACTGCGCAAATATACATTTTTAGTATTCAGTAAATGTTAAACTTTTTAAAAAGGAAATGGGATGATACAGTTGAGTATTTTCTTAATATCCAATGAGTGAATATCTAATGACTAGGCTTTTGTCTCGGCCCTATGAGGATCTACTCATACTCATAAGGAGAAGGAATTAATATTGTTTAATTTAAGTGTAAAGGATAAAAATTTCCTCTTTGAAAAGAAAGAGTGGAATCCGAAGAAAATCTTAGCGCCGTTATTTTTTTAATTACAACTAGATAATTTTGGCTGAAAGCCCAAGGCTGAGAAGTCTTGTACATCGAGGTTTTAACTCTTTATATTCTCCAGATTTTACAGCACATTTCCCTTTGTAATGCACTAAAATAGTACATTGTTCTGCCTGCTCCAAACTATGATCACAGACATCTATAAGTGAACTAATTACAAAATCGAAAGTATTTATATCGTCATTAAATAAAACGATTTCATACAGATCTACTTCTTTTTCCAGTACATCAAGTTCTTCATGGGTATGCTTTTTGGTGCCCATTGTGCTATTTGTTTAATAAAGTATATAGAAAATATGTTGCTAATTTACATATTTTAATGAAACCCAATTATTTTTTTCTAATGTTTTTTCTAAGCGAAGATTATTTTTTTGTGCTTCTTTATCAATAATTGGAATATCTTCTTTATAAAATCCGCTTAATAATAGGACCCCGTTTTTGGCCAAATATTTTGAGTAAATCCCAATGTCTTGTATGAGCACGTTGCGATTGATATTGGCAATAATAACATCGTAACTATTTCCTTCTACTAAGGAAGCATCCCCTTCATGAACAGTGATATTATTACATTTATTTTTTTTTAGATTGTCTAAAGAATTTTCGTAACACCAGGCGTCAATGTCAATCGCATCAATCTTAATTGCGCCTTTCATTTCGGAAAATATGGCTAAAATACCTGTACCACAGCCCATATCTAAAACACTTTTTCCATCTAATTCCAGTTCTAATAATTGCTGAATCATTAAATGGGTAGTTTCGTGATGTCCAGTTCCAAAACTCATTTTTGGTTCAATTACAATGTCATATTTTAAATCTTTAATGGGATGAAATGGAGCTCTAATACTTACTAAATTATTCACATGGATCGCCTCGAAATTTTTTTCCCATTCTTTATTCCAATTTACCTGCTCAATTTCTTCCATATCATGAGAGATGTCAAATTTATCAGAGTTCAAAATGTGAATACCCTCTAGTAAATTCCCATGCCAGTCCTTTTTTTGGATATATGCCGTGACGCCATTTTTGGTTTCTACAAAACTTTCAAACCCCACCTTCCCTAATTCAGCAATGAGAATTTCTATTGCATCAGACAAGGGAAGAATAGTTGGTTTTTTGAAATCTATTTTAAAATCATAGGAGATATAAACCATGGCATTTTAATTGAACGGTATGCTTCTGAAATCATATAATAACCTCTAATTTAAACAAGTAGGTGTTATTTTAAGTTCAAGGATTGTCTTTAATATGTAAAAATTAACTAAATTGCTTTAATTAACGCAGTGAAATCATCAGCATTTAAAGCGGCTCCTCCAATTAATCCTCCATCTACGTCTTCTTTTGAAAAGATTTCTTTGGCATTTGCTGGTTTTACGCTTCCACCGTAAAGAATAGAAACTTCTTCGGCAACATCACTTAAATATCTTTCAGCTACTAGACCGCGAATAAAAGCATGCATTTCTTGTGCTTGTTCCGGCGAAGCTGTTTCTCCGGTACCTATTGCCCAAACAGGTTCATAAGCTAAAATTATATTTTTCCATGCTTCTGAATTCAAATGAAATAAGGCATTTTTTATTTGCCTTTCTACAACTTTAAAATGATCGCCATTTTTTCTGTCTTCCAATACCTCTCCAAAACAAAATATAATTTCCATTTTGTTTTTTAGAGCTGTATCTACTTTTTTGGACAATAAAGCATCCGTTTCGTTAAAATATTCCCTTCGTTCAGAATGACCTAGAATAACCATATTGACGTAAACGGCTTTAATCATACTTGCTGAAATTTCTCCTGTATAAGCTCCGCTTTCTTCTTGATGCATATTTTGTGCAGCAACTTCAATTGCAGAATCTTTAAGCTTTTTTGATACTTTTTGAAGATTTACAAATGTAGGTGCCACAATAACTCTTGTATTCTTAAGTGGTAAACCATTTATTGATTTCTTAATGTCTTTAATTAAAGATTTCGACTCTGATAATGTTTTATTCATTTTCCAGTTACCGGCAACTATTTTACTTCTCATTTTATTTAATTTAAATTCGATCGCAAAGATAAAAATAAACTATGTAAAGAAATGCATGAAATTGCTACTTTTGCTTAACATTTTTTATCGATATGAATAGAGAACAACTTATAGAGCAAATCAAAATTAAAAAATCTTTTTTATGTATTGGTTTGGATGTTGATTTAGAGAAAATACCACAATATTTACTAAAACTAGAGGACCCTATCTTTGAATTTAATAAACAGATTATTGATGCCACACATCATTTAACAGTTGCCTACAAACCGAACACAGCTTTTTATGAGGCTTATGGAATTACCGGATGGAAGGCTTTAGGAAAAACAATAGAATACCTCAATACTAATTATCCCGAAATTTTCACTATTGCTGATGCTAAAAGAGGAGATATCGGTAATACCTCCACGAGATATGCAAAGGCATTTCTGGAAGATCTTAACTTTGATTCGATTACTGTTGCACCATATATGGGAAGTGATTCGGTAGAACCCTTTCTGGCATTTGAAGATAAATTCACCATATTATTAGCTCTAACTTCGAATGTAGGCGGACTTGATTTTCAAACTTTAAATGATGAAAACGGGTTCAGTCTTTACGAACAAGTTCTCAGAACATCATTGACATGGAAAAAGAGTGAACGACTTATGTACGTCATTGGAGCTACCCGACCTGAGTATTTTGAGAAAATTAGAGAGATCGTTCCAAATCATTTTTTATTGGTTCCTGGTATCGGAGCACAGGGTGGAGATCTTCAGGGCGTTTGTAAATATGGATTAAATAAGGACATAGGTCTATTGATAAACTCGTCGCGAGGTATTATTTATGCCTCTAATGGTAATGATTTTGCACAGGCAGCTGCAGAAAAAACTAAGGAATTACAATCAGAAATGGAAACTATTCTAAAGAAATATTTTTAGTCTAAAAACTTAACATTCAGTATCACATGACCTTATAAAAGGAGGGTAACTTAGTATAGTTTTTATGGAATTCTTTTCTTCTATTTCATGCTCTAAGAAATTGATTAGCAAGTAAAACCTTGGCATAGAGATGTTTATACAGTATCTCATGCTTCTTGTCACAGCTAAGGCCCACACCATAAAACAGATGAGCGAATCATTCGAATCCTAAAATTTAAGTTTATAATAAATTTTATATATTTGTTTTTACCCATTAACTAATCTGATTCGCAGATCAATATTTGATTTGTAATAGAATATTTATAGCTCACTATAGATAAATCAAATGAAGACAGGAACTAAATTTAATGTAGAGGAATCAGATATTTCCTATGATTTTATTCAAAACCTCCTAGATGCAATTCCAGGAAATGTAATTGTTTTAGACCAAAATGGAATAATTGTTTGCACGGATAATGAGTGGGATGCAATTGCCGGGAAATTTGGGTTTTCAAAAAAGACAAATTATCGGGGTGAAAACTATTTTGAAACGTTCACTTCGATTAAAGCCGTATCCAAACGAAAAGAGATAGATATCTTATTTGAAATTAAAGATTTACTTCATGGCGAATCAAAACAATTTGAATGCGAATATGTAACTAGAATTGGTGATAAGAATTTTCGAACTTCTTTGGTAGGTAAGAAATTTATCTACGCAGAAAATAATTGGATAACTTTGACCTATTTGGATGTCTCCAATCAAAAAAAGGATCATCCGGAGGATTTAAATGAGTATGGCGATTTTCATGTAATTTTTGATCAGGTTGCTGTCGGCATGGCAATGGTTGCTCTAAATGGGAGGTTTTTAAATGTCAACAAAAAATTCTGTGAAATTTTCGGATATTCCTATAAAGAGATTTTCAAATTGAGATATAACGAGATTACCTACTTTGAAGACGTAAACCTATATTCTGGTATTATTGAAAAATTAATCAATGGACAAGAAAATAGTTTTACAGGAGAGAAAAGATATCGTCGCAAAAGTGGAGAGATAATTTGGGGAAAAATCACAATTTCTTTAATAAGAGAAAAAACTGGAGAGCCTAAATGTCTGCTTGCTGTTTTAGAAGATATTTCAGATAAGGTAAAAATTGAAACTGCGCTGAATGAAAGTCAAATAAGTTATAGAAATTTAGTGGAACAAGCTCAAGATGGTATTGCCCTTCTTCAAAATGATCGTGTAAAATTTGTAAATTCTGCGCTGATTAAACTTACAGGTTTCACGACTGAGGAGTTAATAGGCAAACCGTTCGTATCATTTATATCAGATGACGAGCTTGAACGAGTCCTGGAGATTCATAGAAAACGATTAAAATATGAGGAAGTTCCTTCCATTTACGAGACAGCAATTAAGAAGAAAAATGGAGATAGATTGGATGTCGAGTTTAATTCTCAATTATCGGATATTGAAGGAATACAAATAGTGATGATTCGGGATATTTCAAGTCGAAAAAAGGAGGAGGAAAAACAGAAACTTATTTTTGAATCACTACAGCAAGAACGGAATATGTTCATTTCTGGACCTGTTGTTGTTTTTAAATGGAAACCAATTGAAGGCTACCCTGTGGATTATGTTTCACCTAATGTAAGTGAAGTATTCGGCTACACGAAAGATGAATTAACCTCAGGAGAAATTTCGTATATGGAGTTAATATATGAAGAAGATTTGGAAAGGGTTACCAAAGAGGTACTGACCTTTGGAACGGATAAAAGAAATGAAAATTTCATCCATGAACCATATCGTATTAGCCGTAAGGATGGTGTATTAATTTGGGTACAGGATCACACCTCTATAATTAGGAATAAAAATGATGAAATAACTAATTATCTAGGTTATATTATAGACGTTACTCAACAGAAAAAAATGGAAGATGCTCTGAGGAATAGTGAGTTTAAGTATCGAACTTTATTAGAGAACATACCACAAAAGATATTTTTAAAAGATAAAAATTCGGTCTATATATCATGCAATCAGAATTATGCGGATGATTTCGGCATACATTCTTCAGAAATTAAGGGGAAAACAGATTATGATTTGTTTCCTGCTCGGTTCGCTAAGAAATTCCAAAACGATGATAAACGCATCATTAAAAATGGACAAACTGAAGAATTGGTGGAGGAGTATTTGCAATTTGAAAAAGTTGTGTTGAATAGAGTAATTAAAACCCCGGTAAGAAATGAAGACGGTGATACGACTGGAGTATTAGGTATATTTTGGGATATCACGGAACAGAATAAAACGGAAGAATTATTACGTGAAAGCGAAGAAAAATTTAGAACACTTGTAACTAATATTGAGGAGGTTGTTTATATTTTGGATAATGAAGGGAAGTTTTTGTTATCAGAAGGTAAAGGATTATCAAAATTAGGTTTGGAGCCTGGTGAAGCTGTAGGAAAATCTATTTATAAACTGTATAAAAACTTTCCTGATATACTGAGTAATGCTCAAAAAGCTTTCAAAGGTGAAACGGTTACATTTGAAGCGGAGGTAAGTGGTAGAAATTATAGAAATTGGTATACACCTTATAGAGGTCAGGGAGATGAAATAATAGGAATACTTGGTTTGTCAGTGGACTTAACTGAACAATTGGAGGCAAAGAAAACTCTTGAAGCGAGTGAAGAGAGATTGTCAAGTTTTATTGAATCAGCTACAGAAGGGTTTGCATTATTTGATGCCGATTTCAAACTTATTAAGTTTAATAAAACAACGTTGAAAATTTTTTCACAACATATAGCCAAAAATGTTAAGATTGGAAACCATATTAGTAAAATTGCACCATACTTAACCAGCACGAATAGATATAAAAAATATCTTGATGTAATGAATAGTGGGAAAGCTGTATTTTTTGAAGATGTTGTACTCAACGAGGAATATAGTTATCAAACGCTAAATATCAAAGCATTTAAGGTAGGTGATGGAATAGGCATGATTTTTCAGGATATAACTGAGAGTAAAATGGCAAGAATGGAACTGAAAGAAAGTGAAGAGAAATATAGAGAGCTTATTGAGCAATCCAAGGATGGTGTGGCTTTAGTCCAAAACCGTAAAATTATTTTTACGAATTCTGCAATATTTGAAATGCTTGGTTATACAAAAGACGAGTTTTTAGGACTAGACTTTGTTGATATTGCTCACCCGGATGAACTTTTTAGGCTCCTTGATTTTCATAAAAGGAGAATGAATAATGAAAAGTTACCCTCCATATATGAAACAAAATTATTGAAAAAGGACGGAAGTATTTTAGAAGTTGAATTTAATGTAGCTAAAACTTCTTATCTTAATGAAGATGCAATTCTAATAATGGCTCGAGATATTTCTGAAAGAAAAAAAATAGAAATTAAGATAGCCAATTACCAAAAACGATTGAAGGCTCT
>PVMK01121551.1_pt1 | contig 10550 bp, 16 predicted proteins | sample 1853481 | NCBI WGS metagenome assembly PVMK01 (sample SAMN08533507, study PRJNA380276) | Marine sediment metagenome, whole genome shotgun sequencing project. | reverse complement strand
ATCCAAGGATCGAAAAAAAAATAAAAAAAACAGACAGGAAAAATTGAGATACAACATATACCTTATGAGAGTCATACAATAAATATGCAATTTCTACAGGAAGTACGGCGAGGAAATCGAAGATAAGCCCCTCATAAGGCATATCGTCGGGGATAACAATGCGAGGCCATTTCTTTGCTAATCCCCATGTAAATACCACCATAACCATGCGAGCTGGGATGATGCCCGTTTGTCGCATTCTTGAAAATTGCTTGCCAAATGGCGGAAAGGGCTTATACAGAAAATTCGAACTCCTTTTGTTCTTTGCCCCTGTTTGCGTAGGGGCTTTTTCTTTTCTAAGAATGGTATTAAGCATGATCGCCTCCCAGTAAATCTCGTATCTCCTCTACAGACCACGCAAGCTTCCCAAAAACGTTAATAGGGCGAATCGGCCCGGACTGGAAGCATGACCATGAGCGTAGCGTCTGAGGCTCCCTATTTAGATAATATGCTGCGTCTAGAGTCGGAACTGTTGGGCGCGTCACCGATTCGAGTGACGGAAATTGATTTGTATTTACTGCGCCGCGTTTGCGCGGCTTACTATGTTTACCTTGCTTCACTTGTGTATACCTCCTCTATGTACTGACTGAGGCGCACAAGTTTTTTTTAGTTGTCCATGCGCCGTTATTTATCAAAACTTCTGATGATAAGACTAGCAGAAACACAACTAAATTCAACCAATAAGTACATGAATATACACAGTAAAGTGACCATTAAGACTATTGGTACTTTATTGGTATATTAAAGGTACTTTATTGGTACTTTATTGGTAAATACTATTTATTTATTTTTTCAGAATACCGTCTAATTGACGGCGGAGATTCTTTTTTTCTACTGGTTTGCCATCTATTGTTGTTGCAGAAGAAGCGCCGGCGGTTCTAAATAAAAAGTTTGGTTCCCCTTTGTGTGCAGTTATATGTTGCCAAATAGACGCAATATCAGGAGAGACACCCTGAGCTATACAGTCCTGCAAGAAAGCACGATTTTCATTACTCCGCGTTTGTTTTTTATTCGGGATCGAATTTTCATCTTGAATGTTAGGCTTCTTTGCTAATGCTGCTAACTCTTGTGGTATAGACCACTCCACAGAAGAACACCATGAAGCGAATTCCGATAAATTGACTTCCCCTAGATTGGGGCGGTTGGGGTTGGGGCTGAACGAAAGAGGATTTTCTTTCGAGTTAAGGTTATTTAATAGTATTCTCATCCTACTTTTAAATTCTTTTTTCTCATTCTCACTTTGAAAACTCTCATCCTCAAAAAGTTGGTCTGCATATGGCCCGGTCTTCCAGCTTAATGGGTAAAAATTTATTGAATACGGTTCAATATCTAGCGATAAGGCGCAGGCTTGCCAGACTCGCACTTGTGGTGTGTATTTCCATTCCTTCCAATCCGGCTTCTCTGCTACCTCTCGCCACTTTATTACGATAAAGGTTGACCCTCCGCCTGATAACGGCTCAATTGGTGGCGGTACTTTTGAAATTTCATTCTTTTCGTCTGACATGGCACTCCTTCCTGTGCTACCTTCTAAATAGAAACCCCGTCAGGCCGGTTGAAGGTAACCGGCTTTTCGTCCGCTAAAACTAGACGGAGCTATTCTATTATTTCACCAATCGAATATTGTCTTTCGTTGGTACAAATTTAATTCCAGCTTCGTTTAATATCCACTCCTCTATTGCACAATGCCACTTCCTTAGTAAGTCTAATGGTCGCCTGATATAGTTTTGCTCCCGCACCCCTTGGGGCTTATGCCCTTGGATTTGTGCAGCGATTCCTCCCGGCACTTCGACCCATTCACTTAAGGTAGCAAAGGAACGTCTAAGCCCGTGTAGTGTCATATCTAAACCCACAATAGAAAGGGCTTTTCTGTGGGCAATTGAGGGTTCAGCTAAATAGCCAGTAGCGGAAGCAGGGCTACTGAATACCCATTGATTGCGGTGTGGTAAAGAACACAGTAGGTGTGAAATATAAGGCGTTAAAGGGATAACCCTTTGATCTTCTATTTTGTCATTAAGGGTTAAGCTGTTCCACCTAAAATCTACATCTTCCCAACGTAGTTTTGCTAACTCTTCACGCCTTGCGCCAACCAATAAGAGAGTTTGTAGATATGCGCTGATAACAGGGTTTTGAATTTGCTTTACTGCATCAAACCATGCGGGTAATTGTTCTCTCTGTAGTACGTCATCTTTGAATTTTGGCTTACCTAATATCTCGCGTGCTTCCTTGCTTTGTGCGGCGCTAGCGGTAACGGTTGCTTTATAAGCAGGATGTCTAGCACACCAAAAAAGAAAAGCCTTTAACAATCGTAATGATAAGCGTGCGCGTGTCGGTCTTTTCTTAGCTTCTACCCTCGCCCACTCCTCTATCCTTTCAGGTGTTAGATCAACAAGTCGAATATTAGCTAATGATGCAAGAGTACCTGGAATAGTTTTCTTGCTGCTACGCTGCCTTTTAGCGCCGCCAAGGTGCATAGATCTCACATGATCTCGATAATGACGCTCCGACCATAGAGGTTTACGATCCTCGATATATTCGTTCCAAGCCATAAATAGAGTTACTGATTCACGGGCTTGCTGCGATTTCAGGCTAGTGGTATACGCCTCCCTAGCGGCTTCCTTTTCTGCCTTTACTTGGCGCGGGTCGTAACCTTGATCTATTAATACTTGTAAGCGCCGGGCTTCTGTTTTTGCCCCCTCTATACTCCATGCTTTTACATCACCAATTGTGATGCGTGCTGACTTACCTTTAATCTTTACTTGGAATATGTAGGATTTGGCACTATTGATCGTTGCACGAATAGCCAGGCCAGCGGGATCGCTGCACCATAGGAATACTTGATCTTTATCTTTGGGACACTGAAAGTCTGCAATGCGCCCGGCTGTTAGCTTTACCTTTACTGCTTGTTGAATTACCTTCACTTTTGCCATGCCGCTCCTTCAAGTCGCCATGTAACCACTATGTAACCACAGTTTTAGTATATCAACATACGCAGATCAACACAATAGATAAGGGGTGATTTTATTAACTTATTGATTTATAATGCAACTAGATAATTACTGATTGTGGTTTTATCTATACCGATATACGTGGATGTATACCGTTATTTGCGGATATCTTATCCCCCTTTGCGAGAATGCCGCACAAATTTCGATCGCGCTCATAAGTGTGAACCTCAGTAGCTACATGTTCCAATTTATCATTAGGTGCAAAGATGTATGTTTCTACGCCTACTCCCCCTTTGCGAGAATGCCGCACAAATTTCGATCGCGCTCATAAGTGTGAACCTCAGTAGCTACATGTTCCAATTTATCATTAGGTGCAAAGATGTATGTTTCTACGCCTACAATTTCAAGGTTAATACCTGGCTTAGCCTCTGCTGTACTGTTGTCAAGAACTAGGTGATGTCCAACTATAATATTGGGAATCGGGTGATCGACAACAATACGGCCACCGCTGTCTTCTTCCTCGCCAATATGAAAACCATATTCGTATTCCATTTACAGCCCCTTTTTAGTTATACGGTATTTGTAACGTATACCAATCCACACCTCTGAATCCTGAATAACCACTATCACCCCAAAACAGCTGCTTTCAGTTAGCCAATAACTTCAGCAAATATTCATATCAGCGACAATTAGTCATATAACCAGTTGAGTGCTTCTTTTGTATCCTCAAAATATTTTGACTCTCCTGATATAAACCATGAGCCAATCTTAGCCGCAAGTTCTTGCCATTGTTTGTTGCCTAGTATGGCAACTTTTTCGAACTCTCTACTGTGTTTCATGCCGAGCTTAAAGTCATCCCAAGCCGCTCGTACCTCCCAACCTTTTAGTTCGGAGGCATCGAAAAAGACTTTGATTTTTGGTGTTTTGACACCTTCAAGGGCTGATTCAAGCATCGGCGTAATGGTAAGGTAGTCTTCGTGGGTAAGCTTGCCAATCGCTTTTAACGTTAGAAAAAAATGATTATTAATACGTTCAATACCGATTGATAATCCGTGCCGTTCAATATGCTCACTCATTTTGAGTCCTCCATTGTTCTATCATGACTTCGATTGCTTTTGCTTTCATATGAATCAGTATACTCTCTACAGCGCACGTATTTGTTATGCGAAAAGACCTGTCAAGGTGGTGTGCGAGAAAATTTGCTTCGCTAAAATTTAGAAAGGGATTACGCTGCAAAATAAAACTAAATTGGTAGAGGACTCTTTTCTGCTTAGGATTGTTTCCGGGCCAATGGTTTACGTGTAACAAGACCATTTTCAATCAACCACCTAATCTCATCTATCAATGCATATTTTATTGGGGTTTGCAAAAATCCCAGTTTTTTCACAGCTTTGTCACTGTCAAAAAACATGGGATGACGAGTTAGTCTTACACCGTTCATAGGTGCTCTAGGTGGACGATGAGTTATGTAATCAGCCGTAAGCTCGCAAATAAAACCTGCGGCTAAAGCGACCCAATAGGGAACACGAAACTTAGGCATAGAGAGCCCTGTAATCTCCTCAATTCGATGCAGAAGATCAGATAAAAATAGATTCTCATGCCCAAGAATATAGCGTTCACCAAGATGGCCGTACTTTGCTGCAAGTATATGACCACGTGCCAAATCGCGTACATCCACTAAATTGAGACCACAATTAAAGTAAGCAGGGTTTTCGCCATTTATGAAATCGAGGATCATACGCGTGGGTGGAGTGAGTCGATTATCCCCAGGCCCAATTGGCAACGTGGGAGCAACGATTACTACCGGCAGGCCATCATGTGCAGCTTTAAAGGCTACTTGCTCTGCTAGGAATTTTGAGCGGCAATAGGGACCAGGCATCTCGTCTACCGTACGTTGTACTTCTGAATCCACCGACACGCTCATATTAGTACTACCTGTGAGAATGGATTCAGTAGAGGTGTAGACTATTCTCTCCAGGTCATGTTTTGCTGCCTCCTCAAAAATTGTGCGGGTGCCTTCGAAGTTTACACGCTGGAATTCGCTCTTATCATTGGCCCATAAATTAGGATTTGCCGCCAAATGGTACATGCGTTGCACGCCCTTCAGAGCTTTGTGCACCGTACTTGCGTCGCATATCGAGCCGCGCACTACCTCTACCTCAGAAGGAATTTGTACGTCTGGTAATTCTAATACTTTGACTGTTTCTCCTTCTTCTAGTAATTGCTTCACTAGATGTGAACCGATGAATCCGCCGCCACCGGTGACGAGTGAATGCCCGCTGCTCATAGTTTTACTTTCTGAGTTGAAACTTGGGAAACTACTGGGAATCTAACAAGGGTATAGATAGAGGTAAAAATTAACTCATGCATAGTTAGCTTATTATTAATCGAATGAAGAATTATACCCATTAATGGATGTAAAGGCTTTACCCTAAATGTATAGACATTGTTAGATAAGTAGATCCAATATGCAAAAGATTTGTGTTCAAATCATGCGAGGCTGAGTGTTTTTCTTTGTTGGATGCGGAGCAGTTACTTATGCTCCCAGGATTGTATTCCAGATACTCTGAAGTTAATGTACCTGCTAGCCGTAACTAAGAGCTTTTTTGAAACCAACTAGTTACTAATTCATATATTCGTTATGACGTTGCATCATCCGATTGTCTTACTCAATTTTAAAGGTATTCCACCAATGGCGAGTGACACTCTGTCATGGTATGATTTTATTGAATGATAAATGGATACTGAGAAGTTTAAAACTAACGACTGGAGAATACTTTATGAATACCGTAAGACGGCTTCTGCAAGATAGGGTCCAAGAGGTTTCGAGTGTCGAGCCAGACAAAACCGCTCATGATGCCATGGAAATGATGACGAACAAAAAAATAGGTGCTCTACCGGTACTGGAAGCTGGAAAATTGGTCGGCATCATCTCTGAAAGAGATTATCCCGGTAAGGCAAAAGCGCTAGATAAACCTTTGCGGGAAGTTCTAGTAAAAGAAATCATGAGTACCCAAGTGATACAGGTAAGTCCAGATGACACCATCGAGCATTGTTTGGAATTGGTTACCAAAAACCATGTACGCCATTTACCAGTGCTGGAAAACGATCAGATAATCGGCATTATCTCCATTGGTGACTTGTCAAGGGCGTAAGGTCTGGCCGGGAAATCCTCACAAAACAAATTGATCTATTTTTTGTCGTTACTGACAAAATAAAAATAAGGGCAACCGCTATTTGACCCCTTAACTATAATTCCTGATGAGTTGGAGACAAGGATTCTTTTACAAGTACGGATACCATACTTACCGGTAATAGGTGTAGTCCATGTATAGGTAGCTCCACCATCAAAGCGGTTGGGTACTATTGAATCGGGTGTACCCCATGAGGCAGTAACATTATCAATAGGCTCCCCTTCCCAAGACTTCCTTAAGTTCTGCATTGACATACAGCCAGATAGGAACAGAACTAAGAGAATAGTGACTAGTCTCATACTATTTAATCTAACATGAATTTTTTATTCTTTATCATCTACTTATTTCTTGCAGGCAAATTTCCACAGCCCTTCGACTATACTGTCAGGAGAAATTAGCGCCCATTTGGAAGGATTATTGTTGGTCCTAACAACACCTCCGCCCATATTTTCTGAGTGGAAACTTGAATAAAGTAACTTATACTGTTTTTCCTTGCAGTCATATAGAGTCTGAAACATCGCTGAGTTGTACTGAAAATCAGCACTCCTCTGAACCGTCTTGTAATCAACTAATTCCCAAATTTTTACCTTATTACCCGCCTTGCGACGAACAGTAGCTGTATCCACGTAGGTGATACCCCTTTTGCTAGAATCAACAGGAACCCACTCGGCCATCGCACTACTGCTTACAACGATAAAAATTAAAGTTAATAGTGCCTTTTTCATGGCGTACTTTTCTTTCACTCATCTCTTCCCGCAACCAAATTCTCAAATAGCATTGTTTATAGTCTAAGGCTAACTAATCTGCTACGCTATATTAGGATGAGCCATAATGAAAAAAATTGACAATAGACAAAATAGACAAGCTCAACGAGTTTGCGGGCGCCCTTATTCGGCAACTAAGCGTCTCACTAGCCGACATGGGAAACTACAAGTGAACATTAGAGCAAAATCCCAGAAACGGGCAACACCAGCGGCATAAAGTTTACTTTACAGGAATCATGTTGCCATTTCCCATTATATTAGACTGCAGAAATCAAACCATGCCAGATAATTTAGGTGCTAGGTATAGAAAACTAGTGAATCAAATAGGATTGAAACATGTACAAGGCGGCCTTACCTTACTCAAAATTATGGTTGTGGTTGCAATTATTGGTATTTTGGGAGAAGTCGCACTCTCAGCTTATCAAAATTACATTGCCCGAGCACAAGTCACTGAAGCATTCACATTTATTACTGAAATTAAAATCCCAATTGCTAAATTCTATGCCGACAATGGAACATGGCCAACGACACAAAAATTTAATTCTCTTATACCTACACAAACAGGTAATTATATTGCCACCATTATTCCGAAAACCCTTGCTTCCGGATTTCAGATAACTGCAACGTTTAAGGATAGTGAGGTCAGTGCAGTTCTTGTTAGTTCAACTATGGTGTTAGCAACAACAAGTGATCTAAAATGGGTGTGTGACGACCCGTCTGTCAGAGCAATAGGCGGCAAGATAGGTACTACCCCCTCTAAATACCGTCCTGAAGTTTGTAAGTAATAACACCTTTGGTTTGCCCCTGTAGCGAACAAGTAGATTAACGACTGCGCGCAACCACCCTTCTTCTATCTTGGTAACCAATACCACTGAGTTTTGAGAAAACGTGTAATCTTGTTTTTCTTGTCTTGTTTGTTGTTAGGCATTTGCACAGGTACGCCAAGTGCAAGTATTGCACGCATGATTACAGATACATGTGTAGTAGACGATGTTATTTTATAACGATATAAAAAACTTGAAGGATAATTCTGTGCGCTGGGATGGACTTATTTATATAGCAAATTCATACCAGAAAATATTAAATGCAGCTATAAGTAGAAATGCTATTGCAATAAAAAGTTTTGTATCACTGTCCATTTCACTACCTTACGTTTCAACTAGGGAAAACCCTACTAGCTATAATGATATGATAAAAAAAATGTTAGAGTCAAATGTTTTTACCAGTATCAACGTCCTCTTTTAGCACAATGCAGATACCCAATCTTTTGAAAAGACACTAGGAATCGTACCCATACTAGCTAATGCCATACTAATCACAGTATTAACCAATAAACAGAGCTTCGTGAGTGAGCGGTCTCTCTCAACCCAAAGCGAACATTCATTTTTATCTATATACATTTCTTCAGTCGCAAAAATACCCGATTCAAGTTTAGGCTTTTCCGTTTTTATTCCTTCCCCTAGTCATCCACTACCCTAGATTTATTTAAATACAATTGATTCAATTGTAAAGAAACCTTTTATGTGATCTTTATTACAGAATTAATTTGTCGGCTTGAGTAAAGTGCTAAGCATATTGGGTTAAGAGAAGTCTTACAGGGGAAATGTAATACATAAAACTAAGTTGAAGATACTACTAGCTGTTGAGATTAGTAACGCGAAAGCTGGATGAACTATTGTGAGAGAGGTATATAAACAATGAAAAAATGGATTGTATTTATAGCCACCATAGTATCGCTATGCAGTAATGTTGCCAGAGCAAATGATCTTGAAGATGCAATAGATGCACATTATAAAGGTAACCATGCTAAAGCCCTAGAATTACTCCCCCCCCATAGCCGAAGAAGGGAATGTAATAGCACAAGGTTTACTTGGTCGGATGTACCTTAGAGGCGAAGGTGTAAATCAAGACTATCAGCAAGCAGTTAAGTGGTTTCTTCTAGCAGCAGAACAGGGGGATGCTTATTCGCAAGGCAAACTTGGTGGGATGTATGATGGCGGCCTAGGAGTAGTACAGGATAATAAGGAAGCAGTAAAATGGTTGAAACTTGCTGCAGAACAAGGAGAAGTACTTGCACAAACTGCCCTTGGTATGTCATATCATTACGGTGACGGAGTAACTCAAGACTATCAGAAAGCAGTGAAATGGTTACAACTTGCTGCAGAACAAGGTGAGGTAATTGCGCAAAATACACTTGGTTTTTCTTATTTTCATGGGATTGGCGTAACCCAGGACTATCAGGAAGCAGCTAAATGGTATCGGGCGTAACCCAGGACTATCAGGAAGCAGCTAAATGGTATCGCCTGGCTGCAAAGTAACGGGATCACATTTAAGGAATTTCATAACCGTATTTCACCCTAAAACAATGTAGACTATCTGACAACCATCCAATATTTCGAGGGAGCTGGGCATGGTTGAACCTCATCAAGGCTATGAAAGCGTTATAAGTGAGTTGCTAACCAACAGCAAGATAAAGAAACACCGAGCAAAAGAACTAATTGAAGATCTAAAAACCATAATGCCTTTAAAAATTTGCCCGTATCGCCCATCTGGTAAATTTAACTCGAATCGACTTTTACTCTACATAGCCGGGATGCTGATAATTGGGGTACTTTTTGTCCCAGTGCTAGATTTCTACATTGGATTTATTCAGAAATATGTAGAAAGCACAGGTATGTTCCATGGTATTGATTATGGCTCTGCATTAGGAACAACGTTCTACCTTATTGGCACAATCCTTATTGCATGTATATTTGCCTCATACACTGGATCAAAATTTCTGGGTCGTTACTCTCAATGTCGGCATACAAAGATTGCGGTAGCAGCTACGACCCTACCTGCAGTTGTTATTATTATTTACTTACAAACATTAGCCATTTCAACGTTCAGTAATACTTCATTGTTTAGTAGCGTAACTAACAGCAATGAGGGCTACCTAGCGTTCATTATGATGCTATCTGTACTATTTGGCATAACTGGGTTATTTACAGCGCTGACAACAGGATTGTCATACGCTGACGAGAATATTTACGATGAGCAAACCTGTGCATTCTTAGAAACATTGGATTCACCAAAGTATAACATCGCATGGGCAAATGATTTCTGGCATTCATTCCAAGATAACAACAAACCAGAAATACTAAAGATTATTAAAGAAGCAGTGCTAGATCCTAAAAAAAAGGATTTTTACAACGATGGAAATAACTACTTTCAAATAGTATTAAAAAAGTTACCTTATCACTATGAATATTTGTACGGATATATCCAGGGTTGCATTGTCATTAAGGTTATTACGAAGGGAAACTATACTGTAAGCACTAGTTGGGATTTTTTGTTCGAAAAGGTTGATAAATCTTTGATCGATAGCTTATCTTGGTCAATAAAAAAACTCTCATAGATATTTTAAAAATATCAGAGCAAGTCATGTCGATAATTAATCGTATATTTTCATTTGGTTATATCATCTCATTTATATCTTCTCACTCACTATAATTTTGACTCAGCATAAGAACTTAGACAGCGTTTGGCACTTAGTGGAAACCAATTATTTACTAGAATTGATATTCTAATAGCGAGCTATCTTCGTTTGTATCATCAATCTCGCGTTT
>PVMK01157161.1_pt1 | contig 10551 bp, 7 predicted proteins | sample 1853481 | NCBI WGS metagenome assembly PVMK01 (sample SAMN08533507, study PRJNA380276) | Marine sediment metagenome, whole genome shotgun sequencing project. | reverse complement strand
GCAATGAAAGTCAATATGCACGAAGCAAAGTCACAATTATCCAAACCCGGGAGTTCTGGGGGAAGATGTTTCTTTATGGGGTAATAAATCAAGATATGGCTTACCTGCTTTTGCGATTACAACGGTCTCTCCCTCCCAGGCCTTTTTCCCGAGTTTGGATAATTGTGACTTTGCTTCGTGCATATTGACTTTCATTGCTTTTAACCAGACTTAGCTAAACTTAGCTAAATTATATCATAAGTTCGATTGGTCTCAAACCAGCGTGCGGAGCTTGGTAGGCCTCCCGTATGACATTCGGTATCAATCAGATGGACAGTTAATATTGTACGGTCAGGATATCAGTTTCGATATGGGTGACTGGCACTGATTGCTGTAGGTGATTGACGACAATCAGGCTACTTCTTCTGATATTCACGGTATAACCTGATCTGATCACCAAAAGTCAATTGATCCAGGGAGTACCGTGATAAACGCCTATACGCACGGTATCATCCATTATTTTTAAGTGATATTAATATGTAAACTGGTAGTAGTTTGCGTTGACTTGCAGGTGTGTTCAGGTCCAATGGAGTGCATTCGTGGTGAAAAGTAACAACAATATTCAAGCGGGTATTTCGCGCCGTACATTTATGCAACTGACCGGTGCTGTCGGGATTGGTACCGTGTTATCGCCACTGATGATGACGGATGCGTGGGCGCACGACATTGTTTCAAACTCTGTCAGTTTCTCCTGGCATGGCCCGATTTATACAAAAACCGTGAACGGGCGACTGGTTTCAACATCAGGGTTCAACGAGGCATTTCATAAAAACGCAGTGGCGGCCGCCATTCCGGAGTATGTTTATTCGAAGTCCCGTATCAAGTACCCGATGGTGCGCAAAAGCTATTTGCAGAATGGGCCTGGTGCAAACCGTGAAGCCCGCGGAAGTGAAGGTTTTGTCCGTGTCAGCTGGGAGAAAGCGACAGAACTGATCGCAGGCGAACTCAAACGTGTCATCAGGGAGCATGGCAACGCCTCTATCCTGACCAATACCTCAACCGCATATCTGACGCCGGGCCGCATCAATTACGAAGGCGGTTGCATGTCCAGGTTTGCCAATTTGATGGGTGGTTTTACCGATTGCATGACCGACTACAGCACGGGTGCTGCGCAAACGATCATGCCACACATTACCGGCAGTACCGATGTCTATGCGCAGCAGACGTCCTGGAAAACCGTTTTAGAGCACACAGAGGTCATGGTCCTGTGGGGAATCGACCTGGTGAAAACCTTAAACGCCGGCGATACCAGCAATATGGGTTTTGGCCTGGATTGGATGGAAAAAATCTCAAAGAGTGGTAAAAAATTCATCGTTATTGATCCTCAGCGTTCTGCAACCGCCATTAAATTTGGTGCTGAGTGGATCGCCCCGGTACCCAATACGGATGTGGCCATGATGCTGGGTATGGCTTATGCGCTTCAGGAAGCCGGTTTGGAAAACAAGGCGTTCCTTGATGAATACACAACGGGCTACGATAAATTCCTGCCTTATCTTCTGGGTGAGTCCGATGGCACACCCAAAACACCGGAATGGGCAGAATCAATTTGTCAGATAAAGGCCGACAAGATTCGGGAAATCGCATATTTGCTTGCCCGGAAACCCAGCCTGTTATTAAGTGGGTGGTCAATGCAGCGCGCAGACCATGGAGAGCAGTCTCCCTGGATGTTTGTGACCCTGGCATCAATGATTGGCCAGATTGGATTGCCGGGCTGTGGCTATAGCATGGGTCACAATTATCCTGACGGCGGATCAATTTATGGCATGGCTCCAACCGTCCCTTATATTGATTATGGAGACTATCCTGAAAATCCGCCTGCGTTGATTCCTGCTTCCAGAACCACCGATGCCATCCTGAATCCCGGCCAGGTAATCGATTTTAATGGCTCAAAGGTGACCTATCCGGATATCAGAATGATCTTTAATGAGTACGGCAATCCGCATAGCCGGCATCAGGAACGCAGCAAAATGATACGGGCCTGGAAAAGGCCGGAAACTATTGTGACCCATGAAATCGCCTGGACGGCTTCTGCCTGGATGGCTGATATTGTGCTGCCTGTCTGCACGGCATTGGAGCGCAATGATATTGATAGTGATTCTGTAGGTACGGCAATCCTTCCGATTAAAGCGGCTATCGAGCCACTGTATGAGTCCAAAGAGCCTTTCGCCATATTCAGCGAAATCGCCAGGGCAGTCGGGATTGAGAAAGAATTTACCATGGGCAAAACGGCCATGGAACTTATTGAAGACTCCTATGAAGTTGCCCGTCAACGATCGAAAAACAATGGCATTGAAATGCCGGGATTTACAGAGTTCTGGGAGAAATGTGAACCTGTCGTGTTTCCGCTGGATAAAAATGAAGCTGATTTTGTCCAGCACGGAGATTTTCGTAATGATCCATTGCTTGAGCCCCTGGGCACGGCATCCGGCAAAATTGAAATTTACTGCAAAAACATAGAGAAGATGGGTTATGCGGACTGTGGTCCGCATCCACAATGGTATGAACCATTTGAATGGATAGGCTCACCCAAGGCCGAAAAGTTTCCACTCCATCTGCTCACCCCTCATCCCCGCTACCGCCTGCACTCCCAATACAATCAGTGCGGATCATTAACTGATATCTACAATGTTGGGGGCCGTGAACCGGTGACCATCAACAGCGGGGATGCCAAAGCACGAAATATCAAGAATGGCGATGTGGTCCGTGTTTTCAATGAAAGGGGGCAGGTGCTCGCCGGTGCCATTGTTACCGACGATATCCGCCCAAGCGTCACTGCGCTCTCGGAAGGCGGTTGGTATGACCCTGTAAAACGCGGTGATCCGGACAGCCTGTGTAAACATGGCCACGCAAATGCATTGGTAAAAGACAAGCCGACATCCAGATTGTCTCAGTCATGTAATGCAAACACGGCACTGGTTCAAATTGAAAAGTACACCCAGGCAGTGCCCCCGGTGACGGCCTTTGACCCGCCGGAAGGTGCATAAAATTGGAAGCGGAAGCTGATTTTACCCAATGAGGGCAAGCAGTCGCCCCAAAAAGCAGGCTTTGTAATTTGAAAAAGAAACTAAAAGTTGGCCTTACACTATCAGCGGCACTGGTTACTATCGGTGTGGTTCTGAGTTCTGTGGCACTGCACCCGGCCTTGTCGAGCACAGAGTTTTGTGTGTCATGTCATGAAATGGAAGCACCGCTCGCCGAGTACCAGGAGTCCTCACATTACAAGAGCCGAACCGGGGTCAGGGCAGAATGCTCATCCTGTCATATTCCCGAGGGTTTGGGGCCTGCATTATTTGCCAAGATCGATGCACTCAGACACGTCTATGGCCACTTTCTTGGCACTTTAGATACTGCTGAAAAGTACGAAGATGCACGCTTACGCATGGCCGAGCGGGTCTGGGATGACATGAAAGCCCACGATAGCCGTGAATGTCGCTCCTGTCATAAACAGGACTCGATTGTCTTTGAGCGGTTTGAGAGTCACAGCGATGCCATGCGTATGTCAGAAGGGCTGGAGGAAGGTGACACCTGCATCGACTGCCACAAGGGCTTGGTGCATACAATGCCGGATCGCAGCAGTGGATACAAAAAGCGCCTGGAAGAATTGATAGCAGAGAGTGCTGACCCGGACATCGATGCAGATACGGTATACCCTCTGGAAACTGTCTTTAGCTATTCCAGCCAGGCAGGCAAACGGGAAGGCCGAATCCTGGCAGCCACCAGGCTGGCAGTCCTGGACAACGATGGGCAGTGGCTCAGGGTTCGTGTTGATGGATGGCAGCAGGATGAAGTTGATGCCATGATTTATGAATTACAGGGTAAGAGGATATTTTCCGTTGCACTTGATAAAGGTGCGCGGGGGAAACCGGTCATTCAAAGCACCATGTTCGATCCTGATACCGAACAAACCTGGCATAAAGTAAGCTTTGAGACCTGGGTCAAGAGCGAAAGGATGTTGCAGGATGAGCAAAAGCTCTGGGCTTATGGCAAAGAGTTACACGGCTCAACCTGCGGTGCGTGCCACAGGGCCATTCCGGCCAATCATTTTCTGGCCAACCAGTGGATTGGTGCCATGAAAGACATGAAGCGAAATATCAGGCATTTAAGCAAAGAACAATATCGTTTCTTACAGAAATATTTACAACTCAATGCGAAAGACGTAACAGGAGAGGATCACTAAACATGAGTTTCAAGATTGGAGGCCCCAAAACGCAGGCCATGCTGGAGCGTGGTATCCCACTGTGGCGGAATGGTATTCGCTATCAGGCCGAACGCGAGCGTGCAGCACAGCGTGGTTATCGAGGTCCTAACCAGATTGTCATCAGCAAGGCCGAGGGCGACTTCATCTGGGATCTGGATGGCAAACGATATATCGATTTCCAGAATGGCTGGGCCACCAATCCGGTTGGAAACTGTCACCCGGAGGTTGTAGATGCCGTCGATCAGGCACACAGGGTTTACGGTTTTCACTATGATCACCCGCTACGTTACGAACTGGCCGAGGCACTGGCGGAAATCATGCCCGGCAAGTCGTTACCACGTTTCAGTTTCGAGGTTTCCGGTACCGAAGCGGCAGAGGCCGCGGTGCACGCAGCACTGTGTTACACCCAGCGTCGCTATATCATCACTTTTGGTTCTTCGTACCACGGTAATAGCCTGGCCACCAAGCTATTGAGCGGTCTGGATGGCAATACCAGCCGCTTCATGGAAGCCTGGACAGGTGGTGTTATCAAGGCACCTTATCCTTACAGTGACCACATTCCGGCCGATATGAGCCAGCAACAATACGTGCAATTCTGTCTCTGGTATCTGGACAACCATATCCCCAATACCATCGCAGCGCGTGACAATATTGCTGCCATTATGATTGAGCCGGGTCTGGCCGAAGGTGGCAACTGGATCCCCACCACGGGCTTTATCCAGGGCATTCGTGAGATCTGCGACAAGAACGACTGGTTAATGATCTCGGACGAAGTGCTGACCGGTATGGGGCGCACCGGGGCGATGTGGGGGATAGACCACTATGCAGTGGAACCGGACATCCTGGTCGTGGGGAAAAACCTGTCCGGAGGTATTGCGCCTTGCGCCGGGATAGCCGCCAGGGACGAAATACTGGGTGACAATGAGCACTTCCAGTCTGGCTCAACCTTTGCCGGCACGCCGGCCGGCTGTGCAGCCGGGCTGAAAACACTGGAGCTCTATGAGCGACTAAACCTGGTAGAAAATGCTGCCCGTCTGGGCCAGATGGCCCGTGATGTAATGGGCGGCTGGGAAGAAAAATACGAGACCGTACGCCAGGTGCGTCTTAATGGGCTATTAATGGGCGTGAGCTTTCAAAGCCCCAACAAGGAAGAAAAAGACCTCTGGTATGCACGTGAAATACGCAGCCAGATGCTGGAGCGCGGCGTCTGGGCGATCGGTGACGAACAGGACAGTATCCGCATGTACCCGGCGCTTAACATGGACGATGAAGTACTATTAGAAGGCCTGTCATTGCTGGAAGAGCCATCGTGCATGTCGAGCAACACGGGCAGACGGTGGGGAACGCCCCGCGTGTGCCAACCGGGGTTTAAGAGGGGTCACCCCGGTTCCACGGTTTGCGGGTGAGATACCAGTACACGGGCCAGGACACGGCCACCATTGCCAGTGCATACACTGCGGTCTCCCTCTCGACGAATGCCTGGAACAATGTAATTAAGGTCCACCCGAGCAAGCATGCAATCGTACTGTAAGGATGGCCCCACGCACGGTAAGGACGTTTGCTATCAGGCTCGCGCTTGCGCAGGACAAGTACGCCGACAATAAGTGCAAGATATAGAGGCACGAAGAAAAACACGCTGAGGAGCAACAGGAATTCAAATCCACCAGCCAAAATAAGACCAACAGATAGTACCCAGGTGACCAACACGGCAAAGAGAGGATTGCCACCCTTGCCGACCATTTGTGCACGTTTTGTCGCAAAACCATCCACCGCAAGCGCATGAAGAACTCGCGGTGCGCCCATATAAAGCAGGTTTTGATGACTCAGAAGAATCAGGATGGCGGCGACCACAACCGCACTGCCGGCTGCAGGCGAAACAGTAAGTTCAAGTGCACGCGCCAGGGCCAAATCGCTGCCCGCAAGGGAAGCTAAGCCTACACTTTTTACCAGCGCAGCATTCAGCAACATATACAACGCGATCACGATAACGACACCCTTGATGCATGAACGCGCGACGGCTCCGGCACCACCCTTGATCTCGCCGCTAAAGTAGGACGCATACAGCCAACCATCGTAGGTGAAAATGATGGTTGCGATCACCAGGCTCCAATCGCTGAGCCCGGTTCTCGCGGGTATAGACTCTGTGGCGCTGATAGCTGGTGCTTGCACAAAAAACAACAGCAGGGCCAGTCCGATAACAACCAGGCCTATCGCCGTCGTCGCAAACTCCTGAATCAAGGCACTCAAGGCGATCCCGCGCAGCTGAAAGGCGGCAAATACCGTTGTAACGATGATAGCCAGCGCCGTACGCCATGCCATTGCTTCAGGGAAGAGAATCGCGACAAATTCCAGTATTACAACCGCTTTGAGGGCGATATCTGCAACGAAGCTCAGCCAGTCAACCCAGCCAATGACGAATCCGGGGTAGGGTCCGTATGCCCGGCGAATGAGCGAATAGGTACCACCGGAGCGCGGCGTCATACCCACCAATTCGGCGGCCACAGCAGTGCTCAATAAAACGAACAAGCCGCCAAGCAACCAAAGTGCAAGGTAGAAAAAAGGGTCAGGAATAACCTCAGCGATTTCACCGGGGCCGCGAAGGATGCCGAGACCAATGACACCGCCAACGATAACAGCAAGTACAAATTTTCCGGGCAGTGCCCGCGTTAGACCTTGCTCTGTCATGTTGGCTTTTGTCCTGTCGAGGTTTCTTTTTGATTGTGTCCGAACTTGAACACTCTAACATCAGCCAGAATCGGAAGGCCGACTCAACTCATTGCATATAGCGGGAATTGGCCAATTGTTGGCACTCAGTTCAGGCAGATTATTGGCTCATTGTGAATGACGGCGTGGTTTTTCATATGCCATCCTTCTTTCTCGAATCAGTTTCTGGCTTCCAGTTTACGTATTTCGAATATGCCCCTTCTTCGTCCAGGTACTCAGGATGCTCATCCAGTCGCTCTGCCAGCCATTGGAACCACTCGTGAATGGAAGGGCGTGAGAGGTTCTCCCGCAACCACTCCGTGTGTGGTCTGAGTACCCTCCAGCTGGCCTGGATGTCGCCGCCCATCAGTTGCTGTACGAGCCGGAAGGTAACAATCCTTTGGTAAACCATCAGTCCGACCGCTTCCAGAGTCGTGCTGACCAGCATTGCTGCATCCTGTAATTCCTGTGATATGGATTCCTCGTGACAGCGCTGACACTCCTGCTCAAATTCCATGATCAGTCGCAAAGCGCTGGTGAACCCTTGATTCTGGAAGGCCCGCATGATTTCTATCGAGGCCGTTTCCTGCCGCTGTTGGCGGTAGTGCCGTATTTCCATCAAGCCGAAGAGAACACCGCTGATCACCAGCAATGCGCCGAATATTTCAGCTATATTGGCTAGAGTTTGCAGATTCACTAATCAATCCTGTCTTAATTTTAAATCAGACGTCAATTTTAAAGATCGGAGATAGCGATAGTAGCGGCAATCGTTCGTTATTACGAATCAGGAATTCTTCGCATTGGCCCGGGAATGATCAGTTCTCTTCCTCAATCGGCACTACGAACGGTGCGTGCGGGTTGCCAGCTTGAAAAACAGCTAGCTTTACAGATTTCGTCTCGCTCGGATTTCGGGCATCCATCGGGGTATTGGGCTTCATTCGCAATGCCTGCCCATCGGTGAATGTCTTGAGGCCTTCACCTTCCATGTCTACTTCAAACTCCCCGGGGGTGCTCGCCTGTACCAGCTAAAGTTTGCCAAAACACACATCCAGTGTAGTCAGTAACTGGTCGGCATTATCTTTTGTAAAAACCATTGGGGGCCTGATCTTGAGGGTGTTTTCATAGCGTCCATGGGTGGCTATCAGCACCCCCTCATCTTTCATCAAATTTACCATTTTCCGTGCTGCGTATGCAGTAGGGGTTTTCGAATTCCTATCCTTTACCAGCTCAACACTGAGGAACAGACCACGGCCGCGTACATCTCCAATGATGTCGAATTGATCCATAAGGCTCTGCAATCCTGCCCTGGCATACGCACCGACTTTGGTAACATTTTCGAGCAGGCCCTCGGCGTCTATGACATTGATAACCGCCTTGCCGACCGCGGCAGAAACTGGATTGCCGCCAAACGTATTGAAGTATTCGGAGCTGGCAGCAAACCTGGCCGCAATATCCGGGGTGGTCACAACAGCGGACAGTGGATGGCCGGCGCCCATTGGTTTTCCCAGTGTCACAATGTCCGGCACGGCGCTGTCGTGCTGGAAACCCCACCAGTGATTACCCGTACGGCAATAGCCGGCTTGTACCTCGTCCGCAATCACAAGACCGCCCGCCTCACGTACTGTCTTGTATACCTGCAGAAAATATCCTGGCGGCGCTTCGATCGTGCCCGGGCAATCAAAGATGCTGTCAATCATTACCGCAGCAGGTTGCTGGCCTTTATGCTGCAGGTTGCCGATGGCATCACGAACGGATCCAACATAACCGTCAAGCAGATCATCGCCCTTAAAAACCGGGCGATAACGACAGGGGGCTTCAAAAAGTGCAAGCCAATCAGGGCGTTCGTCACTATCGGCGCTTGACAGCGTGTACACCAGTGTTGAGTTGCCGTGATAACTATATTCAGACACCAGCATGCCTTTGTTGCCAGTGACAGCACGGGCGATGCGGGTCGCCAGATCATTGGCCTCTGTGCCGGTACAAACGAACATGCAGACGCTTAAGTCACCCGGCATCTTTTCGGCAATTTTTTCTGAAAGCTCAATCACATTTTCATGCAGGTAGCGTGTATGCGTGTTCAATGTTGCAGCCTGGCTGGCTAGTGCGGTCACAACATCCGGATGGCAATGACCGACAGAGGCGACATTGTTATAACAATCGAGATACTTGCGTCCATCAGCATCCCACAGCCAGATCCCTTCTCCACGCACAAGGTGGGCAGGGGTATCGTAAAACAGTTCATAGGCCGGCCCCAGGGCTCTTTTTCTGCGTTCTACCAATTCCATCATTTCATCCCACATGCTGCGCGTAGTCTTTCCACCACTAACTTGTGGTCCAGATCGCGAATGGCCTCCAGCATGGAGAATGCCACCATTCCCTCTTCAACCACATCAGGGTCTTTATCACCATTCTATTGCTTAGCAGAATGGCTCTTAGTTTTTATCCGGCCCAAAAAGAATGCTGTTTACAAAAGAGACAAGTAGTGAAAATGCAAGAGCCCACCAAAAGCCAGCTATGTGAAAACCATCAATCAGGGCTCCAGCGGCATAGAGCACCAGCACATTTACAACCAGCAAAAACAAGCCAAAAGTGATGACTGTTAAAGGGATCGTTATCAAAATAAGTAAGGGTTTCAGGGTGACGTTCAGGACCGCCATAACAACCGCGACAATCAGAGCTGTTTGAAAAGAATCGACCTCAATGCCCGTAAGAATGTAGCTCACAGCAAAAATGCTGATCGTATTGATTAACAGGTTTCTTATCATTCCACCTGAGCTGCCAGACTGATTTTGTATCATGATCCATCCAAGAGGTATACATTGGAACGATAGCATGCATGCCGTTCTACATAAATGTCTGTTCTTTTGATCCCTTCAGGCGTCACCTCAAAGGCCCATGCAAAGAACAGCGCCAAAGGCCATCCGGTTGCCAACAAGGCCAAGATCGGTCATTCATTATCAGAAAAATCGTATGAAATTTCGAGTACGCCGTTCTCCTCCTTGTATTGCTCCCATTGGGCAATCATCTTCACAAGTTTTTCTGGTTGTTGATTACTCAAGTCATTCAACTCCCCAGGATCTTCACTTAGTTTGTACAATTGCCAGTCTCCGGTGCCGAACGGTGGCGACATCCACAGAATCTTCCAGTCGCCATCGCAGAAAGCTTTCATACCGAAGAGTTCATAACCGACCTGATCTGCTCCCGCGTAGGGAGATTTGACCTTTCCGGAAAGGAAATCGAGTACCGAGCCACCCTGCATCGGGACGACTGGGCGACCGTTGACATTCCGAGTCAACTCGATTCCGGCAACATCCAGGATAGTTGGCATGATGTCCCGGACGTGGAAGAACGAATGATTCATAGTGCCTGCATTAGGCATCACTCCCGGGAGTTTCACCATCAATGGTGCCCTGATCCCGCCCTCGGAAGTAAACGCCTTGAACATTCGGCTGGGTGCCATACTGGCCTGGGCCCAGCCGGGTCCTGTCTCAATGAAAGAATTGATCAAACCCCGGTTCTCCAGACTGTTGTCGAACGAGTTCAGGAATTCATCGGTCTGCCCAGGGTAAACGGTTGGCAGATGGCCGTTAGCACCATTATCCGATAGGAAA
>PVMK01126108.1_pt1 | contig 10551 bp, 15 predicted proteins | sample 1853481 | NCBI WGS metagenome assembly PVMK01 (sample SAMN08533507, study PRJNA380276) | Marine sediment metagenome, whole genome shotgun sequencing project. | reverse complement strand
GGGCGCCGGTCGCGGAATAGGGCGCGAAACTGCAAAGTTGCTGGCATCACGGGGTGCACACGTGATGTGCGTTGCGCGCAGTGAAAAAGAGTTGGAGGAAGTTGGCCTCGAATTCACTGTTGCTGACCTGGGTACAATCGATGGTTGTGACCGGGCTGTTTCAGAAACCGAGTCACGGCTTGGACCGATTGAAATTTTTGTATGTAATCATGGCATCGGTTCAGCGCATGAGAAAGTGATATGGGAACAGGACATCCGGACCTGGGAAGAAACCATGCGGATCAACCTGGATGGACCGTTCCACCTGTCGCAACGGGTGGTGAAGAGCATGGTTAAACACGGTTATGGACGCGTTGTGTATACAAGCTCGACTGCTGCCAAAACCGCTGAGCATGCCGGATGTGCATATAACAGTTCCAAAAGCGGTCTGTTGGGTTTAATGCGGTCGGTATCGCAGGACGGTGGAGCATATGGAGTGACATCAAATGCGGTATTGCCCGGCTGGGTGCGTACTGAGATGGCTGAGCGCTCGGCCAGGGCCGAGGCCGAAGACCGTAGTATCACGGTTGAAGAAGTGTGGCAGGAGCGTGCTGTCTTGTATCCGCCAGGCCGGGTCGCGACACCTCGCGAAGTGGCCGAGATGATTGCTTTTCTGGCCTCAGAGGAATCAAGCGGTGTTAGCGGTCAGTCGATCACGGTTGCGCTTGGTAGTGCGGTTTAGCGTATTTGCCTGTGCCAGTTACTGACCAGTTGTTCAACATCGATTTCTTTACCGCCTTTGCTCCATTTCTCGGCAAAGTCGACATCCTGTGAATTCGGTGGCGGATTGGGCAGATTGACCTGGAAACGCACCGGCATGGGAACCGCTGCACCCATGGCAATCACCTCACCACGACTCAGCGAGGTGAGTGCTGAAAATGTGCCCCGTGCCGCATCCGGTACCATAGAACGTAAGTATTCCTGATCATCGGGGTTGGAAATGCGCATACACAAAAAAGTACCGCATTGTGCCAGTACCGTTTCGGAAACTTCCTTCGGACGCTGGCTGACCACGCACAGGCCAACACCGTATTTGCGCCCGGCCTTGGCGATTAGCTCCATGGTACGACGGGCTTCCTTGTAACGTGTATCGCTCGCGCGCGGAATATATTCCTGTGCCTCTTCACATACCAGCCAGATCGGGAATTCCAGGCAATCGGGATTCCAGAAGTTGAACTCAAAAGCCAGGCGGCCAATCAATGCGGTAACCGTGGGGGCCACGTCATAGGGTACCGCACTGAGATTCAGCACTGTCACGTTGGCTTTCGGGTCACCCAGTCCGACAAAGTCCCGCATCAGGCCCACCAGGGATTCGGTAGACGTACGGATTTTCGGTTTGAGCATAAAATCATAACGACCGTCATTCATCAGGCTGTTCATACGTACCAGAAGCTGATCAAACTTTCCGTACAGCGGGCCCTGGGCACGACCAAAATCAGAGGTTTCCTGGTTAGCGTCTTCGAACTTTTCACGCAATTCATCCAGCGAGAAGTAGACTGGTGAATCAACCGTGATATGGCCCAGGCCGGAGCCCTGGTTGGATTCTATTCTCAACTCGTTCAGCGCCCCGCGCAAAAACGCAAGCTGTACCGAGGCATGGATATCATCAGGGCTGATGAATACCTCCGCCAGGTTTGAGTAGGTCAATAACCAGTAGGGCATCTCCAGGTCAAGAGCGTCCAGGCAACGCACTTTGCTGGCTGGAAAGGGCGAAGTTATAGAAGAGTCGGTTTTTTTATTGCCGTATTCGCCATGCAAGTCCATGATAATGATGTGTGCATTAGGCATGTAACGCAGGGCCGCCTGGATCATGCTGGTCACGGTCCAGGATTTACCCGAACCGGTCTGGCCGAGAATCGCCGAGTGCCGACCGAAAAAAGTTGAAGGATCAAGATAAACGTCTATTGAATCAAAAGCGCTTAGCTTGCCAACCTTATAGTAGACCTCACTGTAGTCTGAAAATATCCTTTCAAGGTTCCAACTGGAAACAACGTGCAGGGTCGCGCCGACAGTTGGGTAATGATGGATGCCACGATCAAAGTCACCTTTACTGTTGAACTCTCCGATCGGGGTGAGACGAAGTTTGTGTGTTTCGCGACTGCCTGCTACCGTTTCAGTCCACATGCTTTCGACCATGCACAGAATCTTGGTGTCGGATTGTTTGACAATCAGATAAGAGCCAACCTGTCCGATTCGGACCTTGTCCATACCGATCATCTTGTCGGAAGAAAGGCCTTCCAGGTCATCATCTAATTGGGCAACGAAATATTCGCCGGTGATCTCGACCAGGTAGCCGAGGATGCTGCTTGTTTCTGATTTCATGCTGGCAGTCTCCTGCAAGTCCGCTCTCCCCGACACCTCTTATTGGTGACTTGAACGCCTTGCTGTTCCATCCTTAGATCAAAAGGTGACCATAAACTGGGTTCTCCAAACAGAAGAGTACGCATAAGCGGGGCTTTGCGCAAGCCGTACGATACCAAATTCTTGTATAAAATATTTATAGAAAGCGGTTGCTTATCAGAATTAGGTATTAGATACCCTTAAGTTTATAAGTCAACTAGATTGCCAGCAGCTTCGCGTAGCGTGTCATCGTGCTTGGCAAAGCAAAAACGTACAACCTGCTGTTTCGGTGCATCCTTGTAAAATACCGAGATCGGGATTGCTGCCACCTTATGTTTCCGTGTCAGCCGTGCGGTGAATTCCGTATCGGGTTCATCGCTGATCGCGCTGTACTCGGCGAGCTGGAAGTATGTTCCAGCCGATGGCGCCAGCTTGAACTGTGACGCAGCCATTAAATCGCAGAACAAATCCCGTTTTTGCTGGTAGAAATCACCCAGTTGATGGTGATGTTGTGGACAGTCACGCAGGAAATCTGCAATGGCGTATTGCATTGGTGTATTGGTGCTGAAATTGATGAACTGATGTATGCGCAGCAGTTCGTCCGTCAAGACCCGTGGTGCGACGCAATAGCCTATTCGCCAGCCGGTGGTATGGTAGGTTTTGCCGAAGGATGAGATCACGTAGGTTTTAGCAGCCAGATCCGGGTAGCGCAGCAGGCTGAGGTGTGAAATTCCATCGAAACTGATGTGCTCATAGACCTCATCTGAAAGCAGGTGGATGTTACGACCTGCAATCGCTTCACGTAATTGTTGAATGTCCTGTGCGCTCCACACGGTTCCGGTCGGATTGTGTGGAGTGTTGAGTATGATCAGGCGGGTACGATCGGTGATGGTGTCGCGGACCTGTTGCCAATCGATGGCAAAGTCGGGGTAGAGCAGGGCGATATGTCGGGTTACTCCACCATTTAGTAAAACACTGGGTTCGTAGGTATCGTAGGCGGGGTCAAAGATGATGACTTCGTCACCAGGGTGAACCACTGCCGTGATCGCACAGAATATCGCTTCGGTTGCACCGGGTGTCACAACCACCTCATGATCCGGGCTAACCTTACATCCATAAAGGTCCAGTACCTTATCTGCAATCAGCTCCCGCAATTCAGGCACACCCGCCAGGGGCGCATACTGGTTGTGTCCGTGAGCCATGTGGTAAGCGACCCGCTCACGCAGCGCCTCCGGCCCGTCAAAATCCGGAAAACCCTGTGACAGGTTAATGGCGTCATGTTGCTGGGCCATTGCTGTCATGACAGAGAATATATTGGTGCCCTTGCCGGGTAGCTTGTTACGTAACATCTGATTTCACCGGGTCTTTAGAGAATCTGGTGCAGTCATCATCAATGGTTAGCCATTTAACCTGGCTGTCAGTATAAATATGACGGGTTGGCTTAACCAAATTCGGGTCATCCAGCGAAGCAATTGTCAGGGTCATATATTCAGGATATCGGGTATCGCGAAAGCTAAGAGTTGAGCCGCACTCTGCACAGAATCCACGCCGAACAGTTTCCGATGACTCAAACTCTGATGGCTTGGCGTTTGTCCATGCTACTTGTTCTACACGGAAGTCCATCCAGTTTATAAACACGGCTCCGGCACTCTTCTGACACATGCGACAATGGCAGTATTCTGCATCGAAAGGGGAGCCCGAAACACTATACCTTACGGCTCCACAAAGGCAGCCCCCTTCCATTCTTGTCTCATTATTCATACAGCACCTCTGGCGTATAGCATTTTAGTAAAGCAGCTTTGTGGATATCATTTCATCATCGGTGCGGGATTCAGCGGATGCTTCAGGAACCACTTACTACCCCAACTTTTCTGCAATATACATTCCATAGCTGAAATAATTTTTGTACTTCTCATAAAGAGAAATTTCTTTCTTCTCAGCCTCAACTATAGTTTGAGCATCCTCACTATTTGCATTCCTGGCCAAAAATTCGGAGAAACTATTTTGTATTGGCCGATAATAGTTATTTAACCAGCAATGATCGGACAAAATAAAATACGCGACGGGGGTATAGCCAGCTTTCTCCAATATACTTATCTTTGCTGAGGCTGTATCTATTTCAGGGTATTCACTCTCCCAATACCTTTGTAGCTCAATAGGTCGTTCACTGGTTGTCCATGTAATTTCTGAAACAACCAAAAAACCTCCTGGTTTAAGAAAACGCCTCCAGTCCTCCACTCCTTTTTTAAACCCAATATTATAAATAGCGCCCTCCGACCAGATGACATCATATTCCTCATCATCAAATGGGAGGTTGTCCATTGAAGCTACAATGGGGTTAATTTTATTGATCAGACCTTCACTTTCCGCCCTTATTTTCAGTGCATCTATAAAATCAGGCAGGAAATCTACAGCCGTGACTTGAGCATTTAAGTCATGGGCAAGCAACATCGTAGATGCCCCAGTACCACAGCCTATGTCAGCGATTTTCAATGGTTCTGATGCTCCTAGCATAGCTAGCTCCATTGCCTTTCGCGTCTCTGAGTCTCCCCCCGGCCCTTGTCTATTTGCTCTTTTGTGCAGGTCTATCAAGAGTTGTAAATCATTCATTTGTAAAAAGCGAGATAACCAAAGAATGGCTGATCGGCAGGTCGCTGGTCGAGATACGCAATCAGCTTACTGGTATAGAATTCAGATGAGGTGTGAAAGTCCGTAAACAGCATACCGGACTTGGCCAGAGCGTCTATGTTCGGCGTATCGATCTCTCCACCGAAAGGGGCTATATCAGAATAGCCCATATCATCGACCACGATGAGCAGAATGTTTGGCCTTGTATCAGCAGCGTTACAGGGATTGGCAATTAAAGCAATCAGCATCAAAAAAATGCGGAATGATGTTGGTTTGAAATCAGGATGTATCATATTTCCCTCATTGGTTACGATTCAGCGAAACGTAGGTGAGCACTTATAGATGCATCGATTTGTTATGTGCCGTTATTAATTTTCCAGTCCATTAAAGTATTCTTTTAATGTATGTTTTCCGTATCCAGGTGCAACCATTTCAATTGCCATTACGTTCATGAAAAATTCTATTGGATCAATTTTTTTAGCATTTTGTCCATCTGTTTTCCTTCCCTTTAATGGCACACAAGTTTTGTATATATTCATTGTTATTACACATAACGTTCGAATTAACCGGCACGCGTGCCGACGTTTCCGCGGAAACGCGCCAATGCACTTTCCCGCGTCCGGTTGAATGATTTGTTAAGTTTGAACCATGGTCATAACTATCTACCCTCGACTGAGGGCCTGCAATCAGCCATGAGTTTATCCAGAACACTCTGTGCTTGCTTTGGGTTGGCCAAATCTCGAGCTTCCAACATTTCGCACTCATCTTTTATCATTTGCTCGATAGTAACAGGGTAATGTTTGCAATCGTCGGGGCGATCGTAATAAATGTCACAGACATACTTGCCTTGATTTGGTATTTGGCGCAACCACGGACACCGTTTGAATTGGTTACCTGTGTTTGGATCTATCCAGATATTTCCTCCACTGACAAAATTATATATATGGGGCCTGAATATCTCCCAAAACTCTATTTCATTTTCCGATGCAGATAACCCACCATCACTATAGTTCTCGCAACATTTTCCGCATTGATTACATTCTTTCACACTATTATTTCTCTACTGCTTGAGAACTTAATGTCTAAGCTAAGTGGTGTAAAAATGCATAGCATTTTTGCGTCCGAGTGAACGTAGTGAATGCCTTGAGCGATTTGTTATATGATTTCACTCAATACTTCATTAGTGGTGAGTACAGTACAAAACTCACCATTTAGACTTGCAAGATGGATTTTGTGAATTTGATCAGCTGAATAATGAGTGCCATCTTCTCCTTTGCGATCAAAAGTGGCCGTTGCATCGGAAACTAGAGTCACGTTAAACCCCAAGTTTCCAGCCATACGAGTCGACGTAGATACGCAGTGGTCGGTTGTTAATCCCACAACTACTAGAGACTCGATGTCATTTTCTCGAAGATACTGTTCCAGTTTGGTTCCAATAAACGCACTGTTCACTGTCTTGCCAAACACCTTCTCTCCAGGGAGGGGTTTGGCCTCATCCTTAAACTCGTTACCGGGCAATTCTGGTCTGAGCGGCGAATTGGGCTCTACCGAGCAATGCTGAATATGGATCACGGGTAATCCTTTATTACGCCACGCTGAAAGTAACAAAGCAATTTTCGCTTCCGCATCAGGGTTATTCCTTACTCCCCAACTGGGATCATCAAGACCCTTTTGAACATCAATAGATAGTAGTGCAACTTTGCTCATAAAATTTCACATTTCGTATAACGTCTTAGTTATCTTTCATTCGTAATGTGTCCACATGCGCAAAACCTTTACAACTTGTTCTTCGTGCAAGACTTGATAAACCAATCGATGTTGAATGTTGATTCTTCTGGAGTAAGCACCTTCAAGATCTCCAACTAATTTTTCAAACTGCGGTGGATTTTGAAACGGATCTTGCTCAAGCAGCATTAATAGTTCTTGAGTTTTCTTCTTGAGATTGCTTTGAGAGATTTTCTTCGCGTCTTTTAGAGCATACTTGGTATAAATAACCTTCCAGCTCACCAATCAATCTCCGTCTCACATTCCTCAATTGGAGACTCCACTCCTTCCCGGATGGACTCTCTCATCCCAGGAATTGAAAGAAGATACATTGTCTCTTGAACTGATGCCCAATCCTTTTCTGAAACTAGGACGGCATTGTTGCGCTTACCCGTAATTCGAATAGGGACATGCGACTCAGCGGCCTCGTCAATAAGGCGATAAAGTTTTGCGCGTGCTTCACTTGCAGTTAAAGTGCTCATAACAATATCGTACGTTAAAGCGTACGTTTTGTCCAGTAAAGATAACGCCTCAAGAAGGGACGCTGTTTACGGCGTCCCTTTGCTCGTCTTCCAGTATTCAAAGTCTTTCGGTGTTTCATTGTTTTTAAATTCGAACATTTCAACGCCAATTTTATCGCCAGTAGACATGTGAGCGATCTTAAAGGACCCTCAGCCCTTGCCAAAAACATCAATACACATTTGGCCTATTGGCGTGTCTGATTCTTCGGTAATAACGGTGGGCTCCATTATGTGATACCAGCCCATGACTTCACTGTAGAACTTGGCCGCTTTCTCTACATCAGGTACAGAAATTCCGATGTGTGAGAATGTTCTTGGGTATGTACTCATGATAATTCCTTTTCGTAAAGTTAACGTTTTAGTTAGGCGTCCGGTGGAGCCGGCTTGCTGGCGGAACGAACTTGAACGTTAATCCTGTACATAATAATAATTTGACCCCAGTCTAACCCTCTTGCTCAACTGAGGGCCTGCTATCAACCATGAGTCTATCCAGAGCTTTTTGTGCTTGCTTCGGTTTGTCCAAGTCTTGCACCTCTAGCATTTCGCACTCATCTTTTACCATTTGATCGATAGTAACAGGGTAGTGTTTGCACTCGTCCGGGCGGTCGTAGTAGATATCGCAGATATACTTGCCTTGATTTGACAGTTGCCGTAACCATGGACACCGTTCCATTTGCTTGCCTGTGTCAGGATTTATCCAGATATGTCCTCTGTTAACATAACTGTATATATCGGGCCTAAAAACCTCCCAAAATTCAATTTCATTTGCCGATGCAGATAGCCCGCCGTTACTATACGTCGTGCAACATTTTCCGCATTGATTACATTCTTTCACGTTATTGTTTCTCTACCAGCCATAGAAATTAACGTCTAAGCTAAGTGGCGTAAAAATGCATAGAATTTTTGCGTCCGAGTGTACCTAGTGAACGCCTTGAGCGATTTGTTATATGTGTTATGCAAAATATTCCATTATCTCAGCTCTTGTCATTTCTTTAGTTTCGTTTGAAAAACAATAATAGTCAGGTCTCTGATCACTGAAATATTGCATATCCATTTTCAAGCCTTTCAAGTTTTGAAAGATGCCCACTGGCATACTATATTCCCCACTCTTCTTAAGCTTATAAAATAGATGGGTACCACAATCTGAACAAAAACCACGAGAAGCCCAAGATGATGATTCATACATCTTTATCTTTTCATTACCTTCAATTTCGACATTCGTTCCACACTGTACTGCAAAAAAAGGTCCGCCACCCCAAGCCCTACACGAGTCACAATGACACACCGTAAATTTGGGGTTAATCTCTCCTGCGGTGATTTTTACGCTACCGCAAAGACAGCTTGCTTTTGAATTCAACACTTTAATATCTCCGTTATTCGATTTATAGCCGTTCCACAGATGAAGTATCTAATTCTATCAATATTCATGTATTCCTCTTACGGCATAACGTATTAGTTTAGCGGCGCCATCAGGCGTCCGTGTTTAATGATTTGTTAGGCATCTATTGTTTTATTCTCTCTAGCACAGCCTTTGCCACAGGATCTGATGAAGCCGGATTTTGGCCTGTTATCAAGTTGCCATCAGTAATGGCATATGGATTCCAATCGTCGGCCTTTGAATAGTTTGCTCCTTTCGCTTTTAACTCATCTTCCAGCAGAAACGGCACAACCTCTGAAAGTTGGACAGCGTCTTCTTCAGTATTGCTAAAACCAGTCACAGACTTCCCCTTTATTAAGGGAGAACCATCTGGAGCTTTGGTGTGACGGAATACCGCAGGTGCGTGACAAACTGCAGCAACCGGTTTCCCGGAAGCATACATTGTCTCAATCAAGGCTATAGAGTTACGATCTTCTGCCAAATCCCACAGTGGACCATGCCCACCAGCATAAAATACCGCATCGTAATCATCAGGTGAAATATCTGATAGTTTCAATGTATTTGCTAGCGCTGCTTGAGCGTCATCGTCTCCCTTGAAGCGTTCAGTTGCTTCTGTTTGGAAGTCGGGCTCGTCACTTTTGGGGTCCAGAGGTGGTTGTCCCCCATCAGGTGAGACAAGAGTGATATCAGCGTTTGCGTCCTTGAATATGTAGTAAGGAGTAGCGAACTCCTCTAGCCAAAATCCGGTTTTCTGTCCTGTGTTTCCAAGTTGATTATGTGATGTAAGTACCAGGAGTATTTTCATACAGGTTTTCCTTTTTGATTTCGTATTGCCTAAGTTGACTGCCTAACGTTTTAGTTAAGCGGCGCCGTTGGGCGTCCGGTGGAGCCAGCTTGCTGGCGGAACATACTTGAACGCTTTTAACTGATTTTATACACATCACGCCGATGACCAATTTTTACAACCACAATTATCAGCTCATTATTCCGAATCTCATAAAGAATCCGATAAACACCCTGTCGGATACGGTATTTTTCCTGACCAGAGAGTTTTTCTACGCCAGGTGGCCGAGGCTCCGCTCGCAAGGCCTCAATACGCTTTAAGATTTTTGCGATATCCTTTTTTGGAATCTGGCGCAAGTCTTTTGCAACGGACCGCTTGAATATGACCTCAAAGTTTCCCATGAGCCTTTAGATCATTCAGCAGCTCTTCATAAGTAATTGTTGGTTCGCTTATTCTTTTTTCATAGGCCTCTAAATCTTCCTGATCTTCCTGCAATGCACTGCGAACTGCTTCATTTACAAGATCTGATACTGATCGGTGCGTAAAGGCCGCTTTTAAACGCAAGGCTTGGTGGACTTCAGGTTCGAAATAGACCGTTGATCGTTTAGATGAGTCGCTCATAGACTTTTCCTCCATAAACAACTTTAACGCTATAGCGTTATAACGTCAAGACGTTGCCATATACACAGTTAACGTTTGAATTGACCGGCGCCTGCGCAGCAGGCGTCCGTGTTTAATGACTTGTTAGATCTCACGCCGGCCACCTTTCTTCAACTTACTCGCACGGAGTTTCACTTCGCATGACGTGGAGAAAAAAGACATAGTCATCATTGTGACGATAAAAGACCCGACACGGCGGTTCGACAATTTGGCGATAGCCCCGACCTTCAAGTTTAAATTGGTGGGCAGCAGGCTGCAGGTATGGGAATAGGTGATGTTTACGGGGTAAGCTTTAGGTGATTTTCAGGGAAGTCACCTCCAGGTACACACCTGGTGCCAACGGTGCTGGTAAAAGGGCTTTGATACACCATATACTCGAACGATAATTTTATTTGTTCCCTTTAAAACTGGCTATCCTTTGATGTAGCCTTCTGCCC
>PVMK01174951.1_pt1 | contig 10553 bp, 8 predicted proteins | sample 1853481 | NCBI WGS metagenome assembly PVMK01 (sample SAMN08533507, study PRJNA380276) | Marine sediment metagenome, whole genome shotgun sequencing project. | reverse complement strand
TGGGGGGGGGGGCAAATCCATGCCTCTCTGCACCAGCCAACGAGGAGAGCGCGAAGCGCTCCGACCTGGATGACATGGCCATTAAGAAGGTAATACTAAGGCTCCTGCGAATCGGGGCCCTTCTTCTGGGGGTAGCGGTTTTGAGCTTTTTGAGCGGATGTTGGAACTGGTTTGTTGAAAAACAGGTCTTTTTCCCCGACACTACTATTGAACTGACCCCGGCTGACTTTGATCTCCCCTTTGAGGATATTTGGTTCACTAGCAGCGACTCTGTTCGGCTGCACGGATGGTTGATTCCCGCGTCGCCCTCTAACCATATCCTCCTTTTTTGTCATGGCAATGCCGGTAACATTTCCCACCGTCTGGACAACATCCGTTTGCTCCATCAAAGGGGCATCAGCGTCTTCATTTTTGATTACCGGGGCTATGGCCGGAGCAACGGCCGTATAAGTGAAAAGGGCTTCTATCTCGATTCGGAGGCTGCCTACCAGGTGGCCAGAAAGTGGGCTGATCAACACAAGGCCAAGCTGGTCGTTTTTGGGAGATCGCTGGGAGGTATTGCCGCTACTCATGTCGGGGCTACACAGCATTGTAATGGGCTTATTCTTGAATCAACCTTTACGAACATGGGAGCCATGGCGGGGGCTCACTATCCCCTACCCTTTGCAGAACGTATGCTCAAACATCGTCTAAATGCCGTGGGCCAGATTGGAGGGGTGCACGTGCCCGTCCTGTTTTTTCATGGAGACAATGATAAGATAGTACCCATCCGACTTGGCCGAGCACTCTATGAAGCGGCTCCGAATCCCAAGGAATTTGTAGTTATTCCAGGTGCCGGGCACAATGACACCTACTATGTTGCGGGTGTGGATTACTTTAACAAAATTGAGGCGTTTTTGGAAAAGTTGTAGGAGTTGTCGATTGCAGTATTAAAGGTTTCAGTGTTCCCCGCTGCCGCTTCGCTTCAGACGGGATCTTCGACAGGTTTCAGCGTTCAGGTTTCAGATTCTCTGTTTCTTTTTCCTGACACCTGAACACTGACACCTGGTACCTGTATGACACCTGGTATCTGATCCGCCCCTGGCGGAACACCCGGCCCCTGAGATTTGGTGCTTGGGATTTTAGATTTAAGATTTTAGATTCCGTATGGGAGGAAAAACCCCATGCTTCACAACGTTCTCATCGCTGTAGACGGCAGTCGAAATTCACTGCGAGCGGTTGAGTATGCCGGTCGGGTTTTTGCACCAAACCCGGAGGCAAGGCTGGTGCTTTTTCGTATTCTTCCGGCTATCTCCCGCATGAACCTGGATAAAAAAGAAATCAAAGCCATCGATGCCCGCAGGGCCGAGAGGGCTGACCTGGCTGGCGTGTACTGGCGGTTAGAAGACGAAGAGAAAAGCGGTCGTTTTTTTGCAGAGGCGACAAATATGCTGGTGCAGATTGGGGTGCAACCAGAACAGATCAAATCCAAGTTTGGGGTGAAAACAGGCGAAATCGCCGCCGCTATCCTTGAGGAAGTGGGTCTTGGTCACTATCAGACCCTTGTTGTGGGGCGACGCGGACTATCAAGAATGCGAGAATTTTTCCTGGGCAGTATTTCAACTGAATTAGTACGCGAAGCGCAAGGGTGCGCCGTTTGTGTGGTGGAATAGAGCATAGAGCATGGAGCATAGAGCATAGGGAAATAAAGTGGGCAGCTGGCAGATTCGAACCTGCGTGAACAGACGGAAGTTGATGGAAATTACAAATTACAAATCATAAATAACAAACAAATCACAATGACCGAAATTCAAAAACGACTATTTAATTATCTCCGCATGATAACCACATGCCCCCTCTCCCCTTAAGAGACTGTGTCGCGATTCGTCATCCCGGCCAAGTCCCGCAAAGCGGGACGCGAGCCGGGATCCAGAAAGAATATGATTATATTGAACTTTTACTGGATTCTGGATCTCGCCCGCCTGAGGCGGACTCGTCCGGAATGACGGGTTCGGTGAATTGTGACATAGCTTCCAAAGGGAGAGGAGATTTTCGCGGAGTCGACTGCATAGGCGTTTCGAAATTCCAAGCCTGTTTGGGTCATTGAATATTGGAATTTGAGATTTATTTGTAATTTGGTGCTTGGGATTTGAGATTTGGGATTATGGTGGAGATGCAGATCATCGATAGCCACCATTCAGAACTCAGACCTACCCTTTGAGGTGATCTCGCCACTTCTCGAAAATGCGGGCATTACAGGTGCATGTCTGTTTGCCCCGGTGGAGGACATATACGACCGTTACGATCCAAGTTTCCAGGACAATCAGCAATGGCAGCAAACCAGACAGGCGGCAAACCGTTATCTATTGGACCTGGCTGCTGGAGTCAAGTCAGTTTTTCCGTATTTGTTTGTTTGGAACGATTTCGCTATGGAAGAGCTTCAACAGAATTATTGCGGTATCAAGTGGCATCGACACACCAACGAGCCGGTCTATCATTACCACGACCCCCGTTGCAGCGAAATGCTTCAGGAAATAAGCGAACGTCGTTTGCCTATTGTGTTAGAAGAGAGCTTGGCAAATACCTGTCGGTTTGTAGAAGAGCTTGCACCTCATGCAGTAATTATCATACCCCACCTCGGGGCTCTCAATGGTTCCTACCCGGCGCTGGAAAGAGCTGGCATCTGGCAGCGACCCAATACTTATGCGGACACTGCCCTGGCCCCCATCGAGCATATGCGCCATTTTGTCCGGCATTACGGACCGGAAAGACTACTGTTCGGCAGTGACTTTCCCTTTGGCGCACCCGGCCACGAGTTGCGTAAGGTCGAAGCTATTAACCTATCCAGCATGGACTTGGAAAAGATCCTCAGTGGGAATCTTCTGGGCCTGATAGATGATATAAGAAATAGTTGACGGTCTCTCACATAACCTGCTAGAGCAATCCCCGATAATACCCCCCATCTATCTGAATGGAATTGCCCGTTATGTAACTGGCCCGCTCGGAGGCGAGAAAAACAACCAGATTAGCGAATTCTTCTACCTCTCCCAATCGCCGAAGTGGAATGCTTTCTTCCCACGTGCGTATTATTGATTCAGGACTTTCATTCCTCTTCTCCGCCAGCACTTTGGACAGTTCTCGTACCCTGTCAGTTAATATGTAACCTGGACAGACATTGTTTACGAGAATATTGTCTGCTGCCAGTTCATTGGCCAAAGTCTTGGCAAAACCAACCACGCCGGCCCGGACAGCGTTCGAAAGCATGAGACCTTCTATAGGTTGTTTTACTGCCACAGAGGTCATGTTGACGATTCGGCCCCAGCGTTCCTTCTGCATATGGGGTACTGCCTCCCGGGTAAGCCAGATAGCACTCAACAAGTTGAGCTGGACAGCTTGCTGCCAATGGTCATCAGTTAATTCAAAAAATGTGGCCGAGGGTGGGCCGCCAGCGTTGTTGACCAGGATGTGCACAGTACCATAATGTGACACTGCCTCCCGAACGAAAAGACTGGTTTCCTCCGGACGAGAAACATCCGTTGGCCTCATCCAAACCGTGGCCCCGGTCTGCTCGGCGATTGCAGTGGCAGCTTCGGTCAAATGCTCCTCATCCCTAGCGCAGAGGGCCAAAGAAACCCCTTCCCTGGCCAATCCCAGGGCTACCGCCCGCCCCAGGCCCTTGCTGGCCCCCGCAACCAAAGCCACTTTACCTTTTAGTCCCAAGTCCATGTGCAACCTCCCCACTCGTAATAGAAGAATCGCAAGTTTCCAACGCGACGCTCGGGTTATAAATCCGAAATAAGAAGCACGAAACACGAAACAAATTCACATTAATATTTCCGATTCTAAATTGGCATTTCTAGAGGGAAACTCTATGCTCTATGCCCTATGCGAGTTCCTGATTTGATTGACACTAGTGGTGCTCTATTGTAAAGTCCATAGCATAAATACAGATGTTCAGCAAAGAGTTTTCGACTACCAAAATGTCTATACACAGCGGTCACTCTCGGGGTAATCTGGGGAGTTGTTGTATCGCTCCATGGCCACTCGCACATTCCTGAGAGGTGCAGGTGGGTATCGCTCTCACCCCCTGTAAGCGCCGCTCCACAGCAGGGTCATGCGACTAGGTATCATCGGGCTTCCGGGTTGCGGCAAAACCACGGTATTTAACGCGCTCACCAGCAGTGCTGCTCAGGTTGCGGATTTTTCCACTCCAGTGCGAGGTCCTAACCTGGCAGCGGTCAAGGTGCCGGAGCCCCGACTCCCCTTTCTCGCCCAGCTCTACAACTCCAAGAAGGTCACAGAAGCCACTGTGGACTATGTGGATGTGGGTGGCTTGACCGGCTCCGCTCAAAAAGGTCAGGAGCTAGGAGAATCTTTTCTGAATCACATCAGACCGGTGGACGCTCTGGTGCATGTTGTTCGCAATTTTCAGCATCCCATGCACGGAGAAGCGGATCCCCTGGGAGACATTTCACGGGTAGAAACGGAACTTATTCTGGCTGATCTACTGGTGGTGGAAAAACGGCTTGAGCGAATCAGTGCCGAGAGACAGCGGGGGAAAAAGGAGAATCCAGAAGAAGTACGGTTGTTGCAAGAATGCCAGGAAATATTTGAGTCCAGTCGTCCCTTGCGTTCTCAGCCGGGGATCTCTGATATTTCCCTTCTGCGCGGCTTCAGTTTCCTTTCGGCTAAACCTTTGCTAATTCTTGTAAACCAACCAGAGGAGAATGTTCCGCCGCTGCCTCAAGAGATTATAGACGGGACCCTGGCGCCTCATCTGGGGATCGTCGGCAAGCTGGAGATGGAACTGGCCCAGTTGTCTCCGGATGAGGCGAATGAGTTTATGGTTGAACTGGGGCTGGAGACGCTGGCCAGAGATCAGGTGATTCAGGCTTCCGCCCAGCTTCTCGGCCTGATCTCCTTTTTTACCACCAACGAACAGGAGGCGCGGGCCTGGACCATCAAACAGGACTCCCCCGCCCTCAAGGCTGCTGGTGTTGTGCATTCGGATATGGAGCGGGGCTTCATTCGCGCCGAGGTGATCCAGTTCAATGATTTAGAAAGTGCCGGGAGCTATGCTGCGGCCCAAAAACAGGGACTTGTTCGCCTTGAAGGAAAAGAGTATATCGTCCAAGATGGGGATGTTATCTTTTTTCGCTTCAAAGTTTGAACTGGATAATTGATGCTGGATACTTGTTTGGGGGACAATACTTTGGCAGGCAGAGACGGTTGCCCTACTGGATGCTGAATTCGGGATTGAGTATATGTTGTTCAATTGATATTGACGATTGGATAAGAATACACCTTTTGCTGAGCCAGCACGATTATTCAGAGAGGAGGAAAGATGTTTGACAAGAAAAAGCTAGAGACCATCAAAACGGAGAAGGAGCAGTGGGACTGCGGCCCAGTTGAGAAGGTTTGTGCCAAGTTTCCGGAGAGAAAGACAACTTTCACCACCATCTCCGGTGAGGAGGTGGAACGTCTTTATACACCCCTAGAAATAGCCGACTTTGATTATGATACCAAGCTGGGTTTTCCAGGAGAGTATCCCTTTACCCGGGGGGTGCAACCCACTATGTATAGAGGGCGGTTTTGGACCATGCGTCAGTATGCCGGCTTTGGTACCGCACGCGAGACCAATGAACGCTACCGCTATTTGCTCGAGCAGGGGCAGACTGGTCTAAGTGTCGCCTTCGATCTCCCAACTCAGTCCGGCTACGATTCCGACCATGCCCTTTCCATGGGAGAAGTGGGCAAGGTGGGGGTTGCCATTGATTCTGTTGATGACATGAGGGTTCTTTTTGATCAGATACCTTTGGACAAAGTGACCACCTCAATGACCATCAATGCCCCGGCCACGGTCTTGCTGGGCATGTATTTTGCCCTCGCCGAAGAACAGGGTGTTCCTTACAGCAAAGTGGGCGGCACTGTCCAGAATGATATACTCAAAGAGATTATCTGCAGAGGGCAGTATATCTATCCACCTCTTCCATCCATGCGTCTCACCGTGGATCTAATCAAATACTGCTACGAACACGTGCCCCGGTGGAACAGTATCAGCATCAGTGGCTACCATATTCGCGAGGCAGGCTCTACCGCTGCCCAGGAAATGGCCTTCACCATTGCCAACGGCATCACCTATGTACAGTCATGCATTGATCGAGGGATGGAGGTGGACTCCTTTGCCCCTCGCCTTTCCTTTTTCTATAACGCTTTTACCAACGTTTTGGAGGAGGTAGCCAAGTTTCGAGCTGGACGGCGCTACTGGGCCCGGGTCATGAAGGAGCGGTTCGGCTCAGAGAATCCTCGTTCCATGATGATGCGTTATCATGTGCAGACCGGGGGTGTAACCCTCACCGCCCAGCAGCCCTTGAACAATATAGTCAGGGTGGCTCTACAGACCCTGGCCACAGCGTACGGTGGTGCTCAGTCCTTGCACACCAACTCCTATGATGAAGCCCTGTGTCTCCCCACTGAGGAAGCGGTAACTGTGGCCCTCAGAACCCAGCAGGTTGTCGCTGAGGAGAGCGGTGCTGCTGACAGCATTGATCCGTTGGCGGGCTCTTACTATGTTGAAGCTCTTACTGATCGCATTGAGGCTGAGATTGATGATTACATCAAAAAGATTGACGCCATGGGCGGCACTTTGAAGGCCATAGAGGATGGATACGTCCAGAAAGAGATTCAGGATAGCGCCTATCGTTTTCAAAAGGAAATAGAGTCGAACGAACGCGTTTATGTCGGGATCAACAGATATACCATGGAGGAACCGCCACCCACCAATCTGCTCAAGGTGGATCCCAAGCAACGGGAGATAGAAACGGAGAAACTGAAAAAGCTTCGGGCGGAAAGAGATCAAAAGAGTTGGAAAGCAGCTCTGGATAGGCTGGATGAAGTGTCTAGAACGGACGAGAACGTTATGCCGGCAGTGATTGAGGCGGTAAAGGCCAGGGCCACAGTGGGTGAAGTCTGTGACGTCTGGAGGAATATCTGGGGTGAATACCGGCCGAAGGAATTTGTCTAAGCGCAGAGCGCCAAGCGCATAGCGGAAAAGACCTCGAGGGACTGTTTCTTTGCTCTGCGCTTTGCGCCATGCGCCACGGAGGTTGAGAATGGCAGGCAAAAAGAGAATTAAGGTCATCATGGCCAAGCCCGGCCTGGACGGTCATGACCGAGGGGCAAAGCTCCTGGCACGCGTTTTTGCCGAAGCGGGTATGGAGGTGGTCTACACCGGGCTGCGCCAGACCCCTGAGATGATTGTTGAGGCAGCTCTGCAGGAAGACGCAGATGTGGTGGGTTTGAGCAGTTTAAGTGGAGTTCATAACTACTTCTTCCCACGGGTGGTGGAACTACTTAAAGAAAACGGATTGGATGAAGTTCTGGTTGTCGGTGGCGGTATTATTCCCGATGAGGACATTCCAGGACTGAAGGACTCGGGAGTCGCTGCCATCTTCGGACCTGGTACCAGAACAGAGGATATAGTCGAATTCATCAAGGAAAAAGTCTCTAGGAATTAATGGAGACAGGACAGTTGGCCCAGTTCCCACGTTTCGAGACTTGGATATCTCACTTATTATGGAAGATCTAGCTGCGGAAGTGTTGCAGGGTTCAGTACGGGCCATGGCCCGGCTCATTACCTTGGTGGAAAACGAGGATCCCCGAGCTTTTGAATTCCTCGGGTCTATTTATCCGCATACGGGGAGAGCGCATGTGTTGGGTATTACCGGCTCCCCCGGCACGGGCAAGAGCACTCTTACCGACAAGATCACCTCGGTGCTTCGCCAGCAGGAGAAGACCGTGGGCGTTGTAGCCGTGGACCCCTCCAGTCCTTTCACTGGTGGCGCCCTTCTCGGTGATCGGATCCGTATGCAGAGGGCCTCCGGGGATCCGGATGTTTTTATCCGCTCTATGGCCACCCGCGGAAACCTCGGCGGGCTTGCCCGAACCACAGTGGACGTGATCAAAATCATGGACGGTTTCGGCAAAGATTGGGTTATCGTTGAGACTGTGGGTGTGGGCCAGGATGAAGTGGAGATAGCCAAGACCGCTGACACCACCATTGTGGTATTGGCTCCGGGCCTGGGCGATAGCATCCAGAGCATGAAGGCGGGAGTCATGGAGATCGCCGATCTCTATGTCATCAACAAGGCGGATAGATCCGGTGCTGATGCACTGGTCACCGAGGTTAGGATTCGGGTGGAGCAGGACGCCCAGATCAAAGAGGCAGCCTGGCGAGCTCCGGTACTCAAAACCGTGGCGGTGGAGGATCAGGGAACGGAACCACTGTTGGAAGCCATTGAGAACCATCGCAGCTTCCTTGAACAAAGCGGCAGACTCAAGAAAGTTCGCCGGGAAAAGACCAGACAGGAGACGTTGTCTCTGCTAAAGGAAGAAATTTCCCGAAACGTTCTGGAGAAAATTCTCGGAAAGGGCCGCTTTGACGATCTCATCGACGACATCGTCGCGCACAGGAAAGACCCCTATACCAGTGTTAAGGAGATCGTGGGAACGATTTTCCCAGAGGAGGAATAGATGAAGGTACTGAAGATCGATCACTTGGGAATAGCAGTTCATAGTATCGAGGAAGCAAAGAAATTTTTCCAAGACACACTGGGCCTGAAATTTGAGGGCAGCGAGACTGTGGCTGAACAGAAAGTGACCACTGCTTTTTTCCCTGTCGGTGACAGTGAGGTTGAATTGCTGGAGTCTACAGCCCCGGACGGACCCATCGCCAAGTATCTGGAAAAAAGAGGCGAAGGCATACAACACATTGCCTTTCGGGTGGAAAACATAGAAGAGGCCCTGGCTGAGCTCAAAGAAAAGGGAATAAGACTTATCGATGAAAAACCGCGCCTGGGAGCCGGCGGCGCCAAGATAGCGTTTCTCCATCCGAAATCAACCCACGGTGTGCTCATTGAATTAAGCGAAAGGGAAGATTAGGAAATACCGAAATCGAAATAGCAGAAATTCAGGGATTCAGGGATTTTAGAATTATAGCGCTAGTGGATTGCTATCCCCAGGGTTTTTATAACTGTAAATTCCTCAATTCTCTAATTCCTCAATCCCTCAATTTGTTTTGTGCCTAGTGCTCAGTTCCTAGTGCCTAGTAATAAAAAACCCCGTCCTGGAAACTCAGGACGGGGTTTTTTGTTTGCGTGGTAACGCAACTACATTGGAATATTCCCATGCTTTTTGGGGGGTAGAGTTTCTCTCTTGGTGCAGAGCACTTCAAGTGCGTCTATGAGGCGCGGCCTGGTCTCACTCGGGACGATCACTCCATCAATGTAGCCTCGCGAGGCGGCAATGTAAGGGTTGTAAAGTAGTTCCTTGTATTCTGCAATCTTCTCCTGTCGCTTGGCCTCGGGATCATCTGCCCCCTGGATATCGCGGCGGAAGATAATATTGGCCGCGCCATCGGCGCCCATTACCGCAATCTCGGAGTTGGGCCAGGCCAAAGCCATGTCGCAACCAAGATCTCGTGAACACATGGCCAGGTAGGAGCCACCGTAATCCTTCCTGGTAATCAAGGTAATCATAGGCACGGTGGCCTCTGAATAACACCAGAGCAGCTTGGCGCCGTGGCGGATCACCCCACTCCATTCCTGCTCACTGCCAGGCAAATATCCCGGCACGTCGGCGATGGTGAGTAGCGGGATATTGAAACAATCGCAAAAACGAATGAATCGCGAGGCCTTGTCTGATGAGTTCACATCCAGACAACCGGCAAGCACCGTAGGCTGGTTGGCAATAATTCCGATGGTGCGTCCGTCCAGTCTGGCGAGACCCACCAGGATGTTCTGGGCGTAAAGCTCGTGAACCTCATAAAAGTCCCCGTTATCAACGATAGACCGTATCACTGCTTTCATGTCGTAAGACTCCATGGGGTTGTCCGGTATAATGGAGTCCAGGGCTGGATCAGTGCGGACCGGGCTGTCGCCAGTATCTACTCTGGGCGGCTCTTCCATATTATTGTTGGGGAGGTAACTCAGCAGTACTCTGATTCTCTCAATGGTGTGGGCATCATCTTCACAGGCGAAGTGAGCCACTCCACTTTTGCTATTATGGGCTATGGCCCCGCCAAGGTCCTCAAAGGTAATTACCTCTCCCAACACCGTCTTGATCACATCGGGTCCGGTGATGAACATGTGACTTGTGTCTTTGACCATGAAGACAAAATCGGTCATGGCCGGAGAATAAACCGCGCCTCCTGCACATGGGCCCATAATTGCAGATATCTGCGGCACCACGCCTGAGGCGATGGCATTGCGGTAGAAAATCTGCCCGTAGCCAGAAAGGGAATCTACTCCTTCTTGGATGCGCGCACCCCCGGAATCATTGAAGCCCACAACTGGGATGCCCGATTTCATTGACAGGTCAAGGATCTTACAGATTTTCTTGGAGTGCATTTCGCCCAGTGTTCCAGCTCGTGCTGTGAAGTCCTGGGAGAAAGCACACACGGGACGACCATCTACCTTGCCATAGCCGGTAATCACCCCGTCGGCTGGTATTTCCATCTTGTCCAAACCAAACAGGGTCCCCCTGTGCTTCATGAAAATATCAGTTTCCCTGAAAGT
>PVMK01169245.1_pt1 | contig 10553 bp, 11 predicted proteins | sample 1853481 | NCBI WGS metagenome assembly PVMK01 (sample SAMN08533507, study PRJNA380276) | Marine sediment metagenome, whole genome shotgun sequencing project. | reverse complement strand
CTTGCCCACATATCTGAGAAGGTCAGGATAATGATCACTCACTTCAGCGACTCCCCCTTCACTCGCCAACACTATCTTAGCCTCTTTCGAATAACTATGCTTAACTGCTCCACGAGAACAACAATAACAAGAAGCACTATGGTCAGCGTCGCCACTTTATCATACTGAAAGGAACGAATGTATAGTTGAATGTAGAATCCGATCCCCCCTGCTCCCACAAGACCTAAGATCAAAGACTCCCTGAGATTCAACTCGAATCTAAAAAGCGTATCGCGCGCCAGATCAGGCGCCACTTGTGTCAGCACTCCGAAACGGACTTTCTGAATCCAGTTGGCCCCCGAGCTTTCAAGCGCCTCGAGTGGGCCTGAACTTGCGTTTTCAAAAGCCTCTGCGTAAAACTTGCCCAGCATGCCCGTTGAATGGACCGCAAGTGCCAGTACCCCGGGGAAAGGCCCGAGTCCGACCGTGCTTACAAACATAAGCGCGAGCAAAATTACCGGAATTGCCCTAAGAATACTCAGAAACCCCTTTACAGGCTGGTGTACCCAGCTTGGGGATAGGTTCTCAGCACCGAGCAAGCCCAAGGGAAAAGAGACCAGAGCGCTTATAACAGTGCCCGCAAAAGCCATCTGCAGAGTCTCAAGCGTGGAGGCCAATACAGTCTTTGCAACAGCGGTATTAGGCGGGAACATACGCCCTATGAAATCAACCATGCGAGGGAAACTTGTCAGGAGCTTGTTAAGATCAATATCCAAGCCGGTGAAAGACCAGGCTATCAATACGACAAGAAGAAGGATCCCGCCGAAGCGTAAAAGACTTTGAGGTATCGAAGAACGAGGATATTCAATAGCTATTGGGATACCTTCCTTATACCTAGTTCCGGTTCTTGGGCATTTTCAGAGACGTAACTTCAGGATCGAATAAAGATTTAGGCACGTGATTAAAAAGCCTTTCTTGAGAGCTGTCGTATACTATCTCTCCGCTGCGGAGTCCTATTATCCTTTCAGCTGAGCGTTGTGCAAGATCTGTCTGATGTAAATTCATGATAAGTGTTACCTTGTGGTTTTCACTTACCTCAGCAAGGAGGTTCAAAATGTCATCAGTAAGCGCTGGGTCCAGATTACTGACAGGCTCATCCGCCAGTATTATCTCAGGCCCCTGCACCAGTACGCGGGCAATCGCGACACGCTGCATCTGACCGCCACTCAGCGTATCAGTTCGCTGATTCATATGCTGAGTTAGATTCACTTCCTCTATTGCATTAAGAGCCGCCTGTTTATCACGCTCAGAAAACCAGCCGATCAGACTAAAAAGCGGATTGATATAAGCTACTCTACCCCATAAAACGTTCTCGAAAACGGATGCCCTGTCTATTAAATTAAAATTCTGGTAAATAAACCCTATACGTCTTCTAAATCCCCTGCTTTTTTTAGAGCCACCGTCAAATGTTTTTCCCAAAATCTTTACTTCCCCGGATTCATGCTCAATAACCCCGTTTATAAGGCGCATAAGCGTAGTCTTTCCGGCTCCGCTCGGTCCGATTATTGAGACCCTTTCGCCTTTTTGGATTCTAAGGTTTTCAATATTCAGAACATAGGGACTCCGCTTAGTATAGCGAAACTTGACATCCCTGATTGAAATCGCGTTTTCGGCCTGAGCTTTACCAATTTCCCTTAAATTGCTTTTATCCTCTAAATGTGAACTCAATTCCATATGATTTCCTCTATTATTAGTTCAAAAACCCGTACTGACGGGCTTTTACCTCAACAGATTTATAGTCCGAGTGACTGGCCTCTATATAGCCGTCTGGGTTATATACATATTTCAGGAGATGCTTGTTCTCAGGCTGATTAAGTTTAAGCATCGCCTGCTTAAACGCATCAACACGTTCTTTATCAAGCCCTTTCCGTACACAGACAAGGTGCGATGGAATAGGCTTTGACTCTGCAATCCATGTGATTTTCGGAAGCTGCTCGGGTGTTAGTAAGAGATCTGCAAACTGGCTTACCCCTGCTGCGTCGACCAAACCGTTGGCGAGCGCCTGAATTGCCTGCTGGTACCCTCCGGCGAAATACACATCACTAAACACCACTTTTGGGTCATCGCCACGCTTTAGAAGACCGGCTTCAACCATGATTTCCAGAGGATATATAAAACCGGATTCCGATATTGGGTCCGCAAAAGCAATACTTTTACCTTTTAAGTCCTCAACTTTTTCAATACCGCTGTCCTTAAGCACAAAGATTCGTGCACTGTATGTAGGGCTGCCCCTGTATACCTCAGAAAGTATTACCTCGGCGCCGATTATTTCGTGCGCCAGCACATACGGCAGCCCGCCCATAAACGATATATCCGCCTCTCCGTTTCGAAGGGCTTCAACCGCAGCCGCATGGTCCTGTGTAACATATCCCTTCACAGCTATACCCATTTCCTTTTGAAGGTATTCGATAATAATCTCGATATCGCCTATCAGCTTCTCAGGATTTTCCTGGGGAATAAAAGCCAACACCAGCGGATCATCCTTTTTAGCTTCCTCGTTTAAGCTAAACGCCTCCTGATTATATCCGGCAACGGATATGATAAGCGCGGTAATAATAAACCATAGAATCGTTAAGTGTCTCATTTAAAACTCCCGGGAGTTATTTAAACTCCGATCCGTATTTTACTTCCATTGTTTTGTATTCGGTCCATAATGTTTGTGATTTCTCCCAGTCCTGAGCCTCAACAGCAACCAGAATCTCGTCTAATTTATCAGCCAATGCGTAAACCTTAGGAGCCTGACTCCTGTCCTGAAGCCCGCTTGCGTCAAGACGTAAATCAGATGATACAGTTTGAATTAGCAGTTTTGTGTGATATTCATCCTCTGCAGGGATAAGCGTGTCTAAGGTAGTTAGGAATGTAGAGAGCTCAGACCAGTCCAACAAGAACTGAGTGTTGTCGTTATCAAAGACCTCGTAGGGCTCTTCGCCGGTTCCAACAGTTTCCAGGTATGAAGTCAAATCCGCTTTCTGCCTCTCTTTAAGGCCGAGTTCAAAGCGTACGTCAAACCACTGCACAACATCACCGAGGGTTTCAAGCGACCCGTTGTGCAAATAAGGCCCTGTGTGCTTGATATTTATAAGGGTCGGAGTATCAAAGAACGTATCTCTCGCACCCGGACCGGACGAATCGCCGGAGGTGATATCGTGGCGCAACCCATCTAAAAAATTAGAACTTGGAATATGGCATGTGCTGCAAGCTCTTCCGCCCATAGACTTATACTCGGTGTTAAAAATCTCCTCACCCCTTTTAGCAGAAGCAGAAGCTTTATCATTCAGGATGCCGTCAGGTTTCAAATACATTGAAGGAAGCCAGTCAAATTCGAGCATGTAGGTCACAATAGCGTCCAGCATGAACGGCGTCGGCTCCCTGCCCCCAAATTCGTTCACCATTACATTCCGGGTGAACTCACGTAGACTCGCAAATCGGCCGTCTCTCCCGTAAGGAGCTGTAAACCTGAGTCCTCTAAGGCTTGGAATATCGAGTGAATCGTCCTTATGATCATTGAATCTCGAGTTGAACAAGTGGCCGTCTACGTCGGCAGAACCGGCTCTCTCACTAACACCTGGGATCATGAAGCTCTGATTGATATCGCTTCGGTTATGACAAGTGCTGCACGCTATGCCGAAACTGCGGGCAGGCTCGCCAAAGATCTCAGGTGAGTCAAACAACATATCTCCGTAAGCGACAAGAAAAAGGTCCTTTTCATCAAGCCCCCTAGCCTCGAAGTTCAGCACTAATCTCGGCAGTGGACGTTGATCGTTAAGATTGCTGCCCGGGGGAAGCCAAGGAGCAATCTCTACCTTGCCGTTTGAGCTGGATTTATACTTCGGTATGGGCAAGAGCGTATCTTGATCACTAAAATCCCGGAATTCGTAATTAGTCTTAAGGTATTGCGTAATATAGCCGCTTACTTTTCGGAAATTAGGCTCATCAGGTTTCACTACACCGATTTCCATCACCCCCGCACTTCCAACGCTCGAGGTCAGACTCAACCACGATCTGCCCATTTGATCGTAAGCTTCCTGGTCTACTTGCTCAATAAAATCCTCGAGTGCCCTGTACAAACGCTTTGCCTCCAATACATCATTAAGCGCTACACCAGGCTTGTCTATCTTAGAATCCGCCTCCTCTAAATGGTAGCGGATATAATGAGATAAAGCGCGTGTGGAGGAAGAATAAAGCGCCCTGGGATCCTTATCCTCTATAGCTTTTCGGATAGATTCCACGTGATCAGTCTTATCGGTTTTCTCAATAACGGCTATTAAGTCGTAGACTGTTTTTGATTTATATCCTGGCTCCGCAATTTGCTTTTCGTATTCCTCAGCTATCAAATCCCAGTTTATCGGTTTTAGGTTAGCGTAAAATATAGCTCTCAAGTAAGCCTGAGCCACAGGATGCCAAGGCTCTTGGGCAACTATATGCGCGGAGGTCGGAGTAAACGGGATTAAAAGTAAAACAACTAATGCCGTTTTAAGGAACCAGTTAGTTAGGTTTAATTTTCTTGATCTCATTTTCATAATTCCTCTTTATTCCCAAACTAAGTCATTTCAGACTGAGGTAATTCAACCTCAGTAACAAAAACGTACTGAGCTGCTCCCGAGCCTAAAACATGCTCTGAATCTTCAACCTCTATCTTTATTGGACCGTTAAAAGGTTCAATTGAAAGTACTTTAAGTTTTGTCTTGGGATATAGTCCCATTTTGCCAACGTATCTTAGAAGATCAGGATCATGATCACTCACTTCAACCACTACCGCACTCTGACCGGGCCTTAGATCAGCCAATGGAACAGAATCAAGTTCAGTGATCGTACCGTCACGGCTTGGAATAGGAGATCCGTGAGGGTCTCTAGTCGGATGACCAAGAACGGCGTCCATGCGATCTTCAAGATCTTCTGACAATACATGTTCCCACTTTTCAGCTTCCTCATGCACCTGGTCCCAAGGCACACCAAGGGCTTCCGCCAGGTATAGCTCAATCAAACGATGGTGCCTTATTACCTCAAGTGAAATCATCTGCCCGGCTTTAGTAAGTTTTACACCCTGGTAGCGCTTGTGTGTAATGAGTTTTTTCTCAGAAAGTTTTTTTATCATGCTCGTAACAGATGCCGGCGCAACATTTAATTTTTCAGAAAGTGAATTAGTTGATACCTTCCCATGCTCTTTTTGTATTTCATAAATTGCTTTTAAGTAATCTTCTATAGATTCTGTATACATTTGTATCTCCCCTATTAATTATCTTCACGACATATCTCGTAATATCTCAATTCATTGACAAAAAACTCGTTCCCACTTATTACCGTCCGTATTAATTATTTCTCCCGATATTATTAACGTCTTTCTTTTATATCTTCTAAATATGATTTTAGTCACCCCTAAATATATTTTATTGCTATCATAACCACCTGTCAAGCCATTTGATGTCATTAAAATAGGAATGTGAATGCGGCTGACAGTGTTACCTGCTCGTTAATATTGTTTGTATAAATATCGGGTGTGACGCCAACAATAACTGTAAGCCAGTCTGTAACCGGGGAGGTAAAACCTGCCGTTAGGTTGACTATGGATAGACTGTCTTCTCCTTCCGAGTCCTCAAAAATATAAGCTGCTTCGATTACAGGCTGAAACCAGGGTCTGACATAATATCCGAAGCCCACATTGGAAACGAAGCTCCAGGCATCGTTCTCAATTATGCCGAATACAAAATCGGCGTCCATGGAGAATAAGTCCGTGAAGTTCTTTGTTAGAATAAGACCCCCGGGCTCAATAATGCAGGGAGTGTCCCCGCCGTCTAAAGGTATGAACACCCCGCCCTGATATGCAAGAGAAAAAGGCATATTATCGCCCTCATCGAGGAACCTGTATTTAAGCCCCGGCAATATAGCACCGAACTCTGCTTTTCTCAGACTAAAATCCAAGTCCCTTATATCCAGATAAATAACACTAGCCCCTATCTCGAAGTTCTGAAGGGCGCCTAAGGTTAGTCTTACCCCTGCTCCGAATCTTCTCGCCCTGTCGCGGTTTTTGAGCAATCCGAGAAGGAAGAAGGGCTCGATCTCTACTTGCCCCTTAGGCACTGTCTCAGCGCTCGGCACAATAACTTTTGAATTTAGATATCCCCGCCCAACTCCAAAAACTTCGTTGTACCGGACAATAAAAGCACTAGAATAAAATATTGGCATGAATATTTTTGTTGCTGAACACATATTTCTTTTGACAAACTCCTTCATCACTCTCAACCTCCAAATCACACTAAAGAGACTGTATGAAAATTTATCTTTAGATATATAAACTATATTTTTAGACTAAGCCTAAAAATTATACAAAAGAAAAATTTGTCAAATTTTCTCCACTAATTATTGTGCAATTGTATTTCAGAAACTTAAATCAATTAGAAAGGATTTATAATTCTCAGTTGGTTTCCAGAAATAAATTCTTAATCAGAAGACTCCAGATATTCACTCTTATAAATATCTATAAAACTCATAAAAATAGCTAAGAGAATAGGGCCTATGATTATTCCGGTAAATCCGAAAACAGATAAGCTTCCAAAAATTGTTAGAACCAGGAAAAGGGTCGAAAGTTTAACCTTGCCCCCGATAATCATTGGCTTAAGGAAATTATCAACAGAACTTACTACCAGTCCACCAAAAATAAGTACTGCTATTCCAGTATAAATACTGCCGGTAAAAACGAGATATAACCCGACAGGAAGCCATATTATTACAGCTCCAGCTATCGGAATAAGAGCGAATACAAAAGTAAGAACTCCACCTAACACTGAATAGGAGATTCCTAATATCCAGAAAAAAAGCCCTTGGAGTATACCTTGAATAGCTGCCGTAACCATAACTCCTAAAATAACAGCATTCAGAGTGTCATAAAATTTCTTAAAAATTTCGTCCTTTTGCTCGTCTTTCATAGGAATTAAATATTTGATGCGTTCCAACATATCATCGCCATCACGGAAAAAGAAAAATAATGCAAATATCATCATACCAAAGTTAATAAGAAGACCCGTAAGATTTGTTGCAGCTGATTGAACCTCGTTAATTACATAACCGCTAACAGATCCTAAGCCCTTAACAGCCATCTGGTGAATATTTAGCTCCCCTATTTGAAGCCTCTTCTCTAATTCTTCTAACACTGTAACCGGAACTAGTCCCTTTAACTTTTCTAGTTTTGATTTCAATTCCGAGACTTCGAGATTATCAGTAAGCCCTTGGTAAATATCAAACATATCCACAGCGACGGTAGCCGAAATAAACACAAGGGGCAATATTACAAGGAATGTTGCAACTACAGTCATTATTAGAGCCGATATACTCTTTCGGTTTCTCAATAGTTTAGTAAGTCGTTTGTGTACAGGGTATAGAGTAAGTGTAATTACAGCACCCCAAAAAAGTGCAAGGATAAACGGGCTCAGTATTTGATAGAAAATATATATGAGCAAGAGAAATATCGCTATGAAAAACCAGGAAAATACCTGCTTCCTATGCACTTAGAATCCCCTAAAGAAAGGTTTATGAATTTTCCCCGTACCACTCCCTAATTTACACTAAATAAGGAAATTTTGACAGAGTTAGGCTATTATATGAATACTAATTTTTCGTATTTTCTAATTACGACGTGAAGATTATGAAATTTTCTACAACTTTGATCAGATATCTCAAATGCTCTACTGTAATATTAGGATTAGTCATTTGCTCCTCATTTTGGCATTCCGACTACCTGGTAGCATTTACAAATTCTTCCGATGCTAATGAAAAGATCGATACCCCGGTTTTTGGTTATAAAATAGTAAACACCTATCCTCACAACACAAACTCCTTCACCCAAGGACTCATTTTTGATAAGGGAGTCCTATATGAAAGTACAGGGCTTAATGGGCGCTCAGCTGTCAAAATAGTCGACCTTAAGACAGGGAAGACCCTCAAGTCACATGAATTGCCGGACAACTATTTTGGAGAAGGCATCGCAATAATCGAAAATAAGATAATTCAGCTAACCTGGCGTTCTAAAACGGGTTTTGTCTATGACAAGAAAACTTTGAAGCTGATAAAGAAATTTAGTTACCAAACTCAAGGGTGGGGAATCACATACGACGGCAAATATCTGATTATTAGCGATGGTAGTGCTGTTCTCTATTTTATGGATCCAAATACATTTAAAGTAGTCGGCACATTAGAAGTATATGGAGATAATGGAAAAGTCAGTAAGTTAAACGAGCTCGAATATATAAACGGTGAAATATACGCAAATATATGGGGCATCGAAAAGATAGCTAGGATAAACCCAAAAACCGGCCGCGTTACGGCTTGGATAGACCTTAGTGGACTTCTAAGTGATCAGGATAAAAAGAACCGGGTCGATGTTCTAAACGGTATCGCCTTTAATTCTGACAAAGGCAGACTATTTGTGACAGGGAAACTCTGGCCAAAAATGTTTGAGATAGAACTCGTGCCCAAAAATTAGGAGGATTTATAAAAACCTCTATTTAATAAGCGGCTGCTGCTCCATTTCCTCCGTCTCTAAAGGTGCTTCATCAGACTCGATTTCCTCTTCAATTTCACGAGGATATCTGGAATCATAGCTCTCAGGCTCTACCCTTGGCTCTAATTCATCTGTCGCAGTAGGCTCCGCTGGCGCAAATAATGCTGAGCATGAACCAACACTGATTGATAGCCCAATTATTAGACAATAAAAGAATATTTTTCATTTTCCGCCCTCTCTAATATTAAAACTTTTTATTAAGTATAATCTTGGCTGGGTAATCTTACACGTTATATCAACCAGAGGCCAAATTAATTTAGAATAATCTCATGAGAAGAATCCTACCTTCATTACTACTAGCTGTAATAATAGTTTTAAGCGCAATATTGATTTTACAGTCCTGTGCAACTCCTCCTCTAACAAATGACGCTTCCAGCGGCGATACTGCTATTACGCGCCTATACATTAGTCTTAGTTCAAAGAGACTGCAAAGAGAATATGAGGTAGGAGATGTTGAAAAATTTTTAGTTAACCATTTTAGCGGCGCTACTATGCAGGAATCAACTGGGATTCATAACGGCAAAAAGGAAAGAAGCCTCGTTATTACAATCATCAATTGCTGCAGCTGGGAAGAGCCAAAGAAAAAGTTCCAGGAGAAAATCAATAATTTAGTGATGCAACTAAGAAATGATCTGGGACAAGAATCAATCCTTGTTGAATATATTGCCCCCGGGAAAACAGAGGCATTTGAAGTATATGAATAAATTTTCTTACTTCAAACAAAACAGATAATATTAGACTCCTATGACAAAATTTAAAAGAACGCTAATCTTCGGTTTCCTCCTTACAGTAATTGCTGCAATTTTATCGCTTCTTATTGTGATGTATATGACCGGGTTCTCTAGCCAGCTAAGACATATATTCTGGATTGTATGGATATCTGCAATGCTACCGACAATAGTATTAGGTTTTATCTCGGCTTTTTTATATCACTATCTTTGCGAATCCCGAAAAACTTGGGTTCATATCCTGTGGTTCTTACTCAATTTATCTTTTATGGTAGCCTTTGCCTCTATTATCGCATTTGTAGTGCTAAACGCGATGCTCAATTGATTATTATGGGATTATAGAACCGTTCCAACACCAAATCCTATAACAAGTGCATCATTAATGTCGCTACGTCCGTCAGGGTTTATGACAAATTGAACGTCGGGCTGTAGAAACAACCAGGGCGCTATCTGTATACGGTAATTGAGTTCTGTCAAGCCCCAGAGGTAATGTGCAAGGACATATGGCGGTTTCCCCTAGAATGGGGGAATGGCGATATATATGGCACAAACAATTAAAGAAGAGAGGTTGAGGTGGGTAATCCCAATAGTGAGAGGGGAGATGCGGTTAGTAGATGTGGCTAAGGTATGTCCACACAGCAAAAGGAGTCTGGAGAGATGGCTTTCCGCATACAAGAGGGATGGTGAGGACACCTTGGAACCAAAGGCTACCATACCAAAGACAAGTCCGAATGAGACACCGATCTGGATTAAGGAAAGAGTAATTACAAAAAGAAAGGAGACCAAGCTCTGTGCTCTGAAATTACACTGGAGGTTGGCAAAAGAAGGTTTAGTGGTTCCTGTGCGAACAATTGGCAAGATCATCAAACAAGAGGGCTTGACTCGCAAATACAGAGTCAAGAAGATGAAGTACAAGTACAATAGAGCCGAGAGGCAACCAGGAGAGATTGTAGAGATAGATGTTAAGTACGTGCCTGGAAGTATTGCAAACAAGCGATATTTTCAATATACAGCCATAGACGTGGCTAGTAGGTGGAGGCACCTAGAGATCTTCAGTGAGCAAACAAATCATCATGCCGTTGCCTTCCTTGGGATTATCATGGATAAATTTGAACACCCTATTCAAGCAATCAAGACAGACAATCATGCTACGTTCACAAACAGATACAATGGCAGTTACAAGAGAGAAGATCTCTCACCCAGACAGATGCATGCCCTTGATCGGTTCTGTG
>PVMK01155547.1_pt1 | contig 10555 bp, 8 predicted proteins | sample 1853481 | NCBI WGS metagenome assembly PVMK01 (sample SAMN08533507, study PRJNA380276) | Marine sediment metagenome, whole genome shotgun sequencing project. | reverse complement strand
TTTTATCCGTGAACAGCACGCCACCGCGCTTGACGCGGTCACCCTCGCGCACCGTCATCGTGGGGCGCATGCCCACGTAGTCGTGTCCGAGCACGGCGGCGAACCGAACCGGACGCGCCGTTTCGACCACCTGCACTGGCGCGCCGGCAATCGGCAGATCGAGGCCTTTCCTGATTCTGATCATGCCTGGGGGAACTCAGCCAAAGCCGGTGTGTGCGACGTCGCCCGGTATCAACGGGTAGCGGATTCCGGCCCATTTCTGCACCACCCGGACCACCTGACAGGCGTAGCCAAACTCGTTGTCGTACCAGACGTACACAACGGTCCGATTGTCTTTGACGATGGTCGCAGCACCGTCGACGATGCAGGCGTGGCGGTTGCCCACGAAGTCCGATGAGACCATTTCGGGCGACGCCCGGAAATCGATCTGCCGCTGCAGCGCCGATTCCAGCGCAGCGTGGCGCAGGAACCCGTTCACCTCCTCCAGCGTGGTGTCTCTGGATAGCGTCAGATTGAGGATCGCAAGGGATACATCCGGGGTGGGGACCCTGATGGCGTTGCCCGTCAATTTGCCTTCCAGCTCCGGCAGCAGTCCAGCCACCGCAGCCGTCGCACCTGTCTCGGTGATGACCAGGTTCAACGGTGCGCCGCGACCGCGCCGGGACTTCTTGTGGTAGTTGTCGATCAGATTCTGATCCGGGGTGTATGCGTGCACCGTCTCCATGTGTCCGTGCACGATTTCGAACTCGTCGTTGATCGCCTTCAGCACCGGCACGATGGCGTTGGTGGTGCACGAGGCAGCCCCCATGATTTTGATGTCCGACGTGATCAGGTCTGAATTCACCCCCGACACGACATTCGGAATCGAGCCCTTGGCCGGCGCGGTGAGTAGCACGCGCGCCGCACCTTTCGACTTGAGGTGCTGCGACAGGCCGGCCTCGTCACGCCAGGCGCCGGTGTTGTCGATCACCACCGCATCGTGAATTCCATACGCTTCATAATCGACCTGATCCGGCCCCTCTGCGTGAATCAGGTGAATCACGTTGCCGTTCGCGATGATGCACTGGTTCTCTTCATCGACCCGCAAGGTGCCCTGGAACGCGCCATGCACCGAGTCGCGCCGCAGCAAGCTCGCGCGTTTGATCAAATCGTCCGGCCCACCCTTGCGCAGCACCACCGCGCGTAGCCGCAACTGCTGGCCGCTACCGGTCTTCTCGATCAACAGACGCGCCAGCAATCGGCCAATGCGCCCGAACCCATACAGCACCACATCCTGGGGCTTTTCGATCGGCGGAACGTGTCGACCGATGATCTCGGCACATTGTTCGGCCACAAACTCCGTTGCCTTCAGGCCGTTTCCCTCGCTGGCTTGCATGTACTCCGTTGCCAGCTTGCCGACATCGATGTGCGACGGGCCCAGGTCGAGTTCCGACAACGCTTCCAGGATAGGGAAACTCTCGAATTCGGACAGTTCGTTCTGGGCGATCTGACGAACGTAGCGGTGCGCTTTCATGATCGCGGTAACGCTCTGGTTATGAAGCGCCCGGCCATAGCAGTAGATCACGACATTCTTGCGATACAGCTTGCCGATGATCGGGATCATCGACTCCGCGAGCGCTTCACGTTCTTTCCAATCCGGAAAATAGTCGTCGAGACTAGGTAGAGCCACGGCATGTCCTCATGCTGAGTTCTGCGACGGAAGGGGCCACCCCAAACGTGGCGCGTATTATCGGAGTTTCGTTCATGCCGCGCAATAACGCAGCGGTCAAATACCGGTCCATCGGTCTACCTACCTACTCTCCTCGGTACCTCGGTCGGCTGGGCCTCGAGGGACTGCGCCTCAGCGGAAGCTCGCGTTGATCGCGTCGAGCGCTTCGCTACCGGGACAGAGCTCGGCCTCCCCCAGCGCGTTGAGCGGCTCGCTGATCGTATTCAGTATCGCATGGCAATCCGACGCGTCCGGATCGATGTACAGCAGTCCCGTTACGATTTCGCCCTGCAGCGTCTTGTCATGAACGAAGTTCAACGCAATCGTCCGGTCACGAGGGTCATACGCCTGCTCGAGCTTTCGCAGGCGCAGCGTCGAACCATCCGGCATGCGCACGTCTTCCCGTTCACCCGGCGCGTAGTCCGCAGTGATCTCTTCATTGCTCGGCACGAAATCGGCCATCACCACATCGTCGCGGTGGCCGCGAACATATTCATAGCTCTTGGTGGAACCGGCATGATTGTTGAACGCAACGCACGGCGAGACCACATCGATGAAAGCGAAACCTTCGTGCAGCAGGCCCGCCTTGATCAGCGGCACCAGTTGCTGCTTGTCCCCTGAAAAGCTGCGCGCAACGAACGTCGCGCCCAGCTGCAGTGCCATGCTGACCAGATCGATCGGTTCCTGGAAATTGGGCAGGCCTTTCTTGCTGGTCGAACCTTTGTCGCTGGTGGCTGAGAACTGACCCTTGGTCAACCCGTAGGTGCCATTGTTGTCGACAATGTAGAGCATGTTGATGCGTCGCCGCACGATGTGCGCAAACTGACCCAGGCCAATCGACGCGGTGTCACCGTCACCGGATATCCCGATGCAGTGCAACGAGCGATTCGCGAGGTTCGCGCCCGTGGTGACCGACGGCATCCGGCCATGCACGGAATTCAGTCCGTGCGAATTGCCCAGGAAGTAGCTCGGCGTCTTCGACGAGCAGCCGATCCCCGAGACCTTGGCGAACAGGTGGGGCGGGATCGACAACTCGGCACAGGCCTGCACGATCGCAGCGCTGACCGAATCGTGCCCACAACCCGCGCACAGTGTCGAGATCGGGCCTTCGTAATCGCGCCGGGTCAGGCCGAGGTCGTTGTGCCGCAGCTGCGGATGGTGAACCAGGGGTTTGGAGATGAAGCTCATGAGGTCACCTCGGAAATGCGCGCCAGTTTGTTTTCCACGAAGTAGTCGCGAACTTCGCGGGCGATGATATCGGCCGATATCGACAAGCCACCGAAATATCGCACTCCGATCAGTCGCGCGGAATCGAGTTGACCTTCACTGACCAGCAACGTTTCCATCTGGCCGTCGCGATTCTGCTCGACGATGAACACCAGTTCGTGCTCGCCGACGAATTCGAACACCGCCGGCGAAAACGGAAACGCGCGTATGCGCATGGTATCCAGATGAATACCGTCTTCCGCGAGCCGATCCAGCGCTTCGCGCATGGGATGCTCGCTGGTTCCATAGTAGATGATGCCGTACGGTCGCGCCGGTTCGCTCCGGGATATCTCCGGCTGCGGCACGAGCCCTGCAGCGGTCTGCCATTTGCGCTCGAGTCGTCGCATGTTCGCGATGTAGGCATCGGGCGACTCTGAGTACCTGGCGTTTTCGTCGCGCGAGGTACCCCGGGTGAAGAAGCTCCCCTTGGTGGGGTGGGTTCCGGGGTAGGTCCGATAACCAATGCCATCGCCGTCGACATCCCGGTAGCGGCCATAGGACTCCAGTTCGTCGAGGTCCTGCGCCGTGTACACCTTGCCGTGGTCGTAGCGGCGCGCGCTATCCCACTCGAAGGGGTCGGACAGCGAGTCGTCCATGCCGAGTTCCAGATCGCTCAACACGATCACCGGCGTTTGCAACCGATCCGCAAGGTCGAGCGCATCGGCAGCGAACTCGAAGCACTCCTTGGGCGTCGCCGGGATCAGCAACACCTGTTTGGTATCACCGTGCGACGCGTACGCCGCCGACAGCACGTCGGACTGCTGGGTGCGGGTCGGCATGCCCGTCGACGGACCCGCGCGTTGGACGTCGAACAGCACGGCCGGAATCTCAGCGAAGTACGCCAGGCCCAGAAACTCGCTCATCAACGAAAGCCCGGGGCCGCTGGTCGCGGTAAAACTGCGGGCGCCATTCCAGGCGGCGCCGATGACCATGCCGATCGCGGCCAGCTCATCCTCCGCCTGGACGACGGCGAATTTGCGTCGGCCCTCGTCGTCGAGGCGCAGCTGATTGGCGTGCCTCTCGAAGGCTTCCACGAGCGAGGTGGACGGGGTGATCGGATACCAGGCGCAGACGGTGGCACCCCCATAGATGCAACCGAGACCCGCCGCGGTATTGCCATTGATCATGATTCGATCGCCGACGGCGTCGCTTGCCCGCACCTGAACGCCCAACGGGCACTCGAGGTATTCGAACGCATAGTTGCGGCCGATCTCCAGCGCGTGGATGTTCGGCTTGATCAATGCATCCTTGCCCTTGTACTGCTCCCCGACCATGCCCGTCAGTATGTCGAAATCTATATTGAGCAGCGCCGACAGCGCACCGAGGTAGGTAATGTTCTTGAACAGCTGGCGCTGCTTGGGGTCCTGGAACTCGGAAGCAGCATCGCGCTGATCGGGATGCCCACCTCGACAATGTCGCTACGCACCAGCTCCCGTGCCAGCGGCTTCGAATTGTCATAGAACAGGTACCCGCCGGGGACCACGCTGGCCACGTCCTCCTCATAGGTTTCGGCATTCATTGCCACCATGACGTCCACGCCTTCGCGGCGCCCGAGATAGCCTCGCTCGCTGACCCGTACTTCGAACCACGTGGGCAAACCCTGGATGTTCGAGGGAAAGATATTGCGCGTCGCCACCGGAATGCCCATCCGGAACAGTGCCTTGGCGAACATCCCGTTGGCGCTCGCCGATCCGGAGCCATTGACGTTCGCAAACTTGATGACGAAGTCGTTGTAGCTGACTTGACTGCTCATGTGCTGCTCAGGTGCTGCTCAGGTGCTGAAGGAACCCAGCTGAGGGATGTGCAATATCGACTTCTGCATATCCCACGCGTTGGTCGGACAGCGTTCCGCGCACAATCCGCAGTGCACGCACACGTCCTCGTCTTTGACCATGACCCGCCCGGTTTTCAGTTCGTCGGACACGTACAGGTCCTGTTCGACGTTGCTCGCCGGCGCGGTCAGGCGACCCCGCAGCTCACTTTCCTCGCCGTTGCCCGTGAAGGTGATGCAATCCATCGGGCAGATGTCGACGCAGGCATCGCACTCGATGCAGAGGTTTTCCGTAAACACCGTCTGCACGTCGCAATTCAGGCACCGTTGCGCTTCCTTTAAGCCGAGCTCCTCGTCGAAGCCGAGTTCCACCTCGACCTTGATGTTACTCAGCGCCACCTTCTGGTCCGCCTGGGGACGATGAAGCGTTGCGCCGGTCGTGGGCGCTGTCGTACGCCCATTCGTGCACGCCCATCTTCTGGCTGATCAGGTTCAGGTGCTCCGGCGGCGGGCGCTCAGCAGATCCTCGCCCTGACAGAACAGGTGAATCGAGATCGCCGCCTTGTGCGCGTGCGCCGACGCCCAGATGATGTTCTCGGGGCCGAATGCAGAGTCGCCCCCGAAGAACACCTTCGGGTTCGTCGACTGCAATGTTTCTTCATTCAGAATCGGACAGTCCCATTTGTCGAACTCGATGCCGATGTCCCGCTCGATCCAGGGGCAGTGGTTTCTCCTGACCGATCGCCATGAGCACGTGGTCCGCTTCCATGAATACGTCCGGCTCGCCGGTGGGAAGGCCTTGAGCCGGCCGTTTTCGTCGGCAACCTGCTCGATGCACTGAAACCGCACGCCTTTGAGCTTGCCGTTTTCGTGTACGAACTCGATCGGCGGCCGATTGTTGATGATGGGAATCCCCTCACCCATCGCGTCTTCCTTTTCCCAGTCAGACGCTTTCATGACGTCAAAGCCCGAGCGGACCACTACCGTGACCTCCTCGGCGCCGAGGCGTCTGGAGGTGCGGCAGCAATCCATCGCGGTGTTGCCGCCGCCCATGACGATGACCTTACCGGAAATGCTGGTCGTGTGACCGAACGCCACGCTCGCCAGCCAGTCGATGCCGATGGAGATGTGCGCGTCGCTTTCCGCCCGTCCGGCAACTCGGCAAGGTCGCGGCCTCGCGGCGCGCCCGTGCCGACGAAATAGGCGTCGAAGCCCTGCTCGAGCATGTCGCGCATGCTGTCGATCTCGTAGTTGAAGTGACCCTGAACGCCCATGTTCATGATCAGATCGACTTCTTCTTCGAGCACCTCGATCGGCAGGCGGAATGCGGGCATCTGGGTACGCATCATGCCGCCGCCGCATGGGTCCTTGTCGAACACGTGAACCTCGTAGCCAAGCGGCAACAGGTCCCGCGCGACAGCCAGCGACGCGGGGCCGGCACCCAGCAAGGCGATGCGCTTGCCGTTCTTGCGGGTCGGAACCCTCGGAATGTACGGCGTGATGTCACCTTTGTGGTCCGCCGCTACGCGCTTGAGCCGGCAGATTGCCACCGGCTTCTCTTCCGTTCGAACGCGCCGACAGGCCGGCTCGCAGGGCCGATCACAGGTGCGCCCGAGAATGCCCGGAAAGACGTTCGAGTCCCAGTTCAGCATGTACGCTTCGGTGTAGCGCTGCTGTGCGATCAGGCGAATGTATTCGGGCACGGGCGTATGCGCCGGACAAGCCCATTGGCAGTCCACTACTTTGTGGAAGTAGTTCGGGTCAAATATGTTGGTGGGCTTCATATGCGTCCACACACTCGCAGCCGACTTCAGGTCGGCCGCATTCCCGGTAACAGACACGGCGCCGTAGCGCCCACAACCCGATCCTCTTCGGGATCGTGGCGCGCGCACTTTACCTTTTCGCCCTCCGGCTATCCACCGTTTTCACCGGATGGGCGACGGGCTCACAACCGCGGCAGACCGGTGGTTCCCAACACGTCCATGCCCAGCAATCCGGCCACTCCGACGTCTTCCAGTTCCAGTCCAAGCACCGGGTGGTCGAAAAACGTCTGTTCGCCGACAATCACCTCGTCCAGCACGAACACCGGCGCGGTAATCACGCCCGCAGCCGTGACCACGGCGGCGCTACGACCGGTACGCCGGGCGCCCAGTCGGCGTAGCGTGGTCAGCGACAGGCTGGACATGGTCGCACCCGTGTCGACGAGCATGCGCACGGACTGATTGGAAATCACCACCTCGGCAATCAGCCGATCGCCCTGCCGTTCGACGGGTATCCCCGCCTCAATCAACCCGATCCGCGCGCTCAGCGTCGCCGCTTCGTCCGACCGCGCCGCACTGACGTCGCCAAGCAGGGCCGCCGCGCGTTCGAATTCACCCACCTGGACCAACCATTCCGCCCGGGCAAGTCGGTAGTCGTCGTTGTTCGGATCGAGATCCAACAACAATCCATAGAAGGCCACCAGCGACTGGAACTCGCGGCGCTGGCTCAAACCTGCGGCGTGCGTTCGCTGCAGCGTGAGAATACGGTCACGGGTGACTTCGGCGACCGCGTCGGACGGTGGGTAGTCGAGAATTTCGAACAGGGACAGCAACGCATCTTCGGCACGGCCGAGTTGCCAATAGATATCGGCGCGCACCCCGAGAACGCCTGCATCATGCAGATAACGATCCTGATAAGCGCGGCTCAGGCGCAGCGCGTCTTCGAGTCGCCCCTGTTCAAACCAGCGCCGGATTTCAACCAGCACGTCCGCCCGCAGCGCTTCGTGTGCAGACTGATCGACAGATTTCTCGAACCGCTCGAGAGCGTTCAAGCCCGCCTCGATGCGCCCGGCTCGCAACAAGCCGAGCAGGTGTGCTGAATTCGATTCGTGGCTCGGCACCGCTGCGCCCGGCGCTGCTGCCTGCTGCGGACGGTGCGCCGCTTGCGGCGCCGGTTCCGGCGCAGTGCCTGCGGGTTGCTGCTGGTACCACAAAACAACGCCGACTCCCGCCAGCAGCCCCGCAAGAAATGCAGCGCCCAGAAACGCAAGAGGCCAACCACGCATGAGTACCGCCTCAGATTGGGTGTGATTGAAGTAGAATACCGCGCCTCGACTGCCCCCGTGTGACTGGCGCCAATGGCCGACCTATTCGATCCTCCTCTCCCCCAGCGTGCCGGGGACGACGTCAGCTGGCAGGGCCTGACGGGATCCGCCATAGGCCTCGCCGTTACCGAGGCCGCTCGGCGCCATCGAGGATTGACGGTGGTCATCACCGATGACCCCGACGCCACCTACCGCATGCGCTGCGAAGTCGAGTTCTTCGGTGCCGACACCGGGCTGCCGGTACTCACGCTGCCAGATTGGGAAACCCTCGCCTACGACGCCTTCTCGCCGCATCAGGACATCGTCTCCGAGCGATTGCTGACGTTGTACCGATTGCCACACCTGGCAGCGGGCGTGTTGATCGTGCCGGTCGGCACGCTGCTCCAGCGCCTCGCCCCGCAGCAGTTTCTGGACGCCCACAGCCTGATCATTCAGCGGGGCGACCGATTCGACCTCGACGCGTATCGAGCCCGATTCGAACAGGCCGGCTACACCTGCGTCGAAACGGTCCGGGAACGCGGCGAGTTCGCGGTCCGTGGGTCGCTGGTCGACATCTTTCCGATGGGCGCGGCCGACCCGATCCGAATCGATCTGTTCGACGACGAAGTCGACACCCTGAGATTGTTCGAAGCAGACAGCCAGCGAACGGTCGAGCAGGTGTCGCGCATCGAATTGCTGCCGGCCAAGGAATTTCCGATGAGCGCCGCGGCGATCGCGAGGTTTCGCGACAACTGGCACGCGAACTTCGATGTCGACGTACGCCGCTGCCCCATGTACCAGGACATCAGCCAGGGTATTTCGCCCTCGGGAATCGAGTACTACCTGCCGTTGTTCTTCGAGTCGCTCGCCACGCTGTTCGACTATCTCCCGGACGATTCGCTGATCATCAGCGACGCCAATCTGCAAGCCGCAGCGAAACATTTTCTGAACGATGTAGACGAGCGCTATGAAAGCCTGCGCCATGACCTCGAGCGCCCGATTCTGGAACCCGCCCGCCTGTACCAGCGCGAGGACGAACTGTTCGGGGCATTGCGGGGTTACCGGCGCGTAGTCTTCGACGGCACGCAGCACGCCAGCCGGTTCGAGAGCTGGACACCGCCGGACCTCACCGCCAATACGCGCGCCCAGAATCCTGCCGAACGACTCAGCCGTTTCATGGCCACCGCACCACGCACGTTGTTCTGTGCCGACAGCCCAGGCCGCCGCGAACTGCTCTGGGAGTTCCTCACCCGGGCCGGGTTGGCCACGGTCGATTGCGAGGATTTCGCCACTTTTCGCGATGGCTCGATGCCGCTCGGCATTACCGTCGCGCCCGTGGAACGCTCGCTGTGGATCAGCGACATGGCAATCGTCGGCGAAGCGCAGATCTTCGGCCGACGCAGCGAGTCGCCCGGCCGTTCCGGGCGACGTGGGGTGGATCCGGACCAGGTGATCCGAAATCTCACCGAGCTGAACATCGGCGCGCCCGTGGTGCATCTCGAGCATGGTGTTGGCCGCTATCGGGGCTTGACCACGCTCGACATCGGCTCCGCTCAGTCGGAGGCTCAATCCCAGTCCGAGGCCCAGGCCGAGTTCCTGACCATCGAGTATGCCGAGGGCGCATTGTTGTACGTGCCCGTTGCATCGCTGCATCTCATCTCGCGGTACGCCGGGGCCGATGCCGAGTCGGCGCCCATGCACCGCCTCGGTTCCGATCAATGGGACAAGGCGAAACGCAAGGCTGCCGAGAAAATCCACGACGTCGCGGCCGAACTGCTGGACATCTATGCGCGCCGTGAAGCGCGCGCGGGAACGGCACTGGCCCGCCCCGACGAGGACTACCAGCGTTTCGCCGATCAGTTCGCCTTCGACGTCACGCCCGACCAGCGAGCCGCAATCGATGCCGTCACCGATGATCTGTGCAGCGCCCGCGCCATGGATCGGCTGATTTGCGGCGACGTCGGGTTCGGCAAGACCGAAGTCGCCATGCAGGCCGCATTCCTGGCCGCCCAGAACGGCAAGCAGGTGGCGCTGCTGGTGCCCACCACGCTGCTCGCGCAACAGCACTTCGAGAATTTTCGCGATCGATTCGCGGACTGGCCGGTGCAGATCGAAGTGGTTTCACGGCTGCGCTCCGACAGCCAAGTGGAAGCCGCCCGGCAGCGCCTGGCAAGCGGCAAGGTCGACATCTGCATCGGTACCCACAAGCTGCTCAACAAGGCATTCGTTTTCAAAGACCTGGGGCTGGTCATCATCGACGAAGAGCACCGCTTCGGCGTTCGTCAGAAAGAACGGCTGCGCACGCTGCGCGCTGAAGTCGACGTGCTGACGCTGACCGCAACGCCCATCCCACGAACCCTGAACATGGCCATGGGCGGCATCCGCGATCTGTCGATCATCGCAACTCCGCCGGCGAAGCGCCTGTCCATCAAGACGTTCGTTCAGCAACGTCGAAAACACGTTATCCGCGAAGCGATCAGCCGCGAGCTGATGCGCGGCGGTCAGGTGTTCTATCTGCACAACGAAGTCCGCACCATCGAACAGACCGCCAGCGAACTCGAAGCGCTGGTGCCGGAAGCGCGCATCGGCGTCGGCCATGGTCAGATGCCGAAACGCGCGTTGGAGCGGGTCATGGGCGACTTCTATCATCGCCGCAGCAACGTGCTGGTGTGCACCACCATCATCGAAACCGGGATCGACATCCCCAACGCCAACACCATCATCATGGACCGGGCCGACAAGTTCG
>PVMK01124502.1_pt1 | contig 10556 bp, 12 predicted proteins | sample 1853481 | NCBI WGS metagenome assembly PVMK01 (sample SAMN08533507, study PRJNA380276) | Marine sediment metagenome, whole genome shotgun sequencing project. | reverse complement strand
GTCGCCAATGAAACGAAATTCGACTCGATACAACGTGCTGCCGGGCTTGGATCGCTTGTCCAGCTCGGCAAGCAGTGCGGCGCGATTGGCAAAGCCGGCGCGCTTTGCGTCAGCGGCGTTAATCCTTTTGATTGCGGTCGGGGCGACGTCGTCGCCTTCAATCGCGCCGTAAGGTCGGATCTGGTATCGACCACCCGGTTTTGCCTGGGGCGCCCGCCCGTGTCGAAACGACGCGGTGACGCGACCTTCGGCGATGGCGATCTTGAACGGTTTGAGAAACTGCATGCGCAGGGACCCGATGGCGCAGAGGTCAGGCTACGCCGAACCGGGCGTCGCAGATCGCAACGAAACGCTTCGCGCCCTCCGACAGCGCTCGGTGACGTTTGTAGTAGAGGCCAACGGTTCGCTCGATGGTGCCGAAGTTCAGGTTGGGAACCGGCACCAGCTCTTCCAGTTCCGCAAGCAAGGTATCCGGAACGAACGTAACCCCCTTGCCCGCATGCACCAACGCCAACCGCAGATCGAGGTGGCTCACCTCCCAGACGCTGCCAAACATATCGCGTAATCGCTCCAGGCCTGGTCGCTTGGCAGCATCATCGAGATAGGAGGTAATCAGGAATACATCTGCGAGCGTCGGATTGGAGTCGTACATCAGCAGCTCGAATTTGGGATGCGAACGATGCACCACCAGCACGCGCTGCTCGGTGAGGAACCCCCGACTGATGAAGTGGCCCGGCATCTGTTGCTGAAAGGGTCCAAAACCCAATTCCCAACGGCCCTCATCGACGCCCGCGACAATCTCGCGACTCGGTGCAACATCCAGCTTCAACCGGGTCAAGGGGTTGCGCTCGCAGAACTCAAGCATCAGCTGGGTACCGTGGAACCGGTTGACCACGCTGCTCATGGCCAGGTTTAGGGTCGACAGCGCCCCCGTTTTAATCTGTTGGATGTCCTCGAGCGCAAGCTGCTCCTCGTGGATTACGTTCTGCGCGTAACTGTGCAGGCGAATTCCGGCTTCGGTGAGCGTGGGCTTACGCCCGCGCAGCAACAGTGGCGCGTTCAATTTGTGTTCCAGGTTGGCGATGGTCTGACTGACCGCGGACTGCGACACATTCAGGCGCTCAGCGGCGCGGCTGAAGCCGCCTTCTTCGACAACCGCGCTGAACACGCGAATCTCGTTGCGTTCTATCTGCATGCGACCCGCTCGCCTCTTCTCTTTTCCTAGGAACTCTCAGTCCCCAAGACCCCCAAGTCCCCCGGGACCCCCCGCAATCTACCTTTACACAGCCGACCCGGACTCGCCAACACTCACGCTTATCGCTCCATCAGCACCGCTGATGCATAAGACAACGCGGTGAACGAATAAGCACGGCGGTGTTCTTCACGCGCGGCGCTACCGTTAGCCTCCTCGCTCTCAAAACAACACCAGGACCAGCCGCAATGAACAGCATCGTCAAGGGCCTCGAGGGTCTGCAAGTGGACGACACGGAAATCTGTCTGGTGGACGGTACCGCCGGCCAACTCTCCTACCGCGGGGAGCTGATCGATACGCTGGTGCAGCGACCCTTTGTCGACGTGGTCAGCTTGGTGGTGGGCGACGAAACCAGTGCGCTCGCCGATGAATTACGTATCGCCGGCGCACTCACGGAACAGGACTCGGCGTTACTTCGAAACGCCGACGCGAGCGGCGCGCACCCTATGCACGTACTGATGGGGTTGACCCCACTGCTCAGTGTCGAATTCGGCAGCCGGATCAGTTTCGAGCGGTTTGGCGATGCGGCCGCGGGTTTTCGCGTAGCGGCTAAACTGCCCGCGCTGATCGCAGGACTATTACAGCTGCGCGCCGGCAAGCCAATGATCGACTACCCCATCGACGAACTCGACTTCAACACACGGTTCCTGATTCAGGCGGGCGCTACCGAGCCGAGTGATCTGCTGCGCCAGGCGTTCAACGTGACTCAGATCCTGCAGATCGAGCACAGCTCAACGCCAGCACGTCGCCGCACGGGTCATCGCCAGCACGCTCGCAGATGTTCAGAACAGCCTCGCCGGCGGTTTTGCCGCGCTGCACGGACCCCTCCACGGCGGCGCCGATCAAGCGGCGCTGGAGATGGCCAACGAGGTGGGAGATCCCGCCTCCGCCGCGGCGTTCGTCGATCGTTGCCTGGCCGACGGGCGCAAGATCATGGGCATGGGACACCGCGAGTACAAGGTGCTCGATCCCCGGGCAAGGTTTGTCAAAGACCTCGCGCGCGACCTGTCGTCCGGCACAGCACAGGAAGCGACGTTCGCCACGTTGGAGGCCATCGAGGCGCGTTTCCGCGAGCGCATGCTGGAGAAGGGCAAGTCGTTGTACGCCAACCTCGAGTTCTACAGAGGCGGGTGTACCGAGCCGCCGGTTTGCCGGCCGAGTTCTTCACCGCCACCTTCGCCATGGCGCGCGTGTTCGGCTACCTCGCGCACTTCATGGAGTCGAGAGTGGACAATCGGTTGATCCGGCCCGCGGCGCGTTACACCGGTCCTCTGCCAAAGGCTCAGAGGCCAAAGGCTCAGAGGCCAAAAGGCTCGAAGTCCTAGCCGCTCACTCCGGGGTCAGTTCCAGGCGCAGACGCACTCTGTCGCGTGCCTGAATGCCGTTCTCAAAGATCGGCTCGGGATAGTGCTGCGTGAAAAAGTCCGGATCCACGCCCACGATTCGAAAGCCGTTGCGCTGATAGAAGGCGAGGCTGTCGAGGCTCGAGTTGGCAGGACCGACATCGACCACCCGCGCGCCCTTCGATTCCGCCAAGCCCAGCGCATGGCCGAACATCCGGCGGCCGAGCCCGCAGCCTCGATAGTCGTCGCGCACCGCAATATTCATCAGTTCGAAGCAGGTGGGCGCGTTGCGAACCAACGCGTATACGGCAACCGCTTCGCCGTCCACCTTGGCAATCCGAGTGAGTGCGTCGCTGACGTATCCCTCAACCCGCGCCCGCGACGGATCGGCTTCCAGTAGCAGGTCCCAGGGGTATTCGCCTTCGGATGGACGCACGATACGCGCCGCTCGCGGATTGAAATCGCTCACCAGGATTCGCTGCCCGGCTCACCCTTGAACGGTCCGATGATCTCCCGGGTAACCCAGCCGCCGTAGTAGCTACCCGGCTGCGGATAGGCAATCTCGCCGTCGATCCGGCAGTCGAGCAACGCCGGGTAGAACGAGAACCAGCCCGCCAACGCTTCGAATTCCGGGAATGTCTCCCGGTAACACCAGGCCACAGAGGGGATCTTCAGATCGCCGATGCGCAGATCGAATTCTTCGGTGATTCCTTTCCATTCACAGGTGGAATGCGAGCCATTGGGGATCAGGTACGCGTCCCTCACGGACTCCGGCGCAACGTATACCGTCGGTGGGCCCGACGTCTCGAGGACACGGATGGCATCGTCGGATTCGGCAATCACCGTGTCGTCTACCCGCACCAGAACGTGTCGAAAATCCGGCGCGATGATTGGCGGCCTGGGGTAGTCCCAGACCGACTCCTCGCCGTGCCCGGTGGCATGGGCAAACTCCGGACGCGCCTGACCGCGCCACTGCCATTTATCCCGAGCCTGCTGTACCTCGGCTGTGCGCTCGAGCACCGGGTAATCAGCCATGGTGTCTTCCTCCGATGCGTTGCCACCAGTGCTTGGCTCGTTTGCGGCCACGCCGGTACAACTGTCGGGTCAGTTCCGGTGCGACCCGGTCGTAATTTTCCCAGCTGTCTTCGACGTCATAAACCGACGAAACCTCGATGTTCAAGGCAGCAGCATAGTCGTCGATATAACCAGCGTAGTAGCGCTCGGTAAACTCGAGTCCCGCCTCGTTCAGGTGCTCGCTACGCAACGTTCCGGCGGTCGCCTTGATCAGAAACTCCACCGGCTTGAGGTCGCGCATGCGCAACCGCACCACCTCGCCCGCGAAGTGCTGCTTCAGCGCATCCGACACCAGATCCAGGTTCGCACACCATGCCAGGTAGACACCCAGCGGACCTGCGGCACGGTCAATAGACCCGGCATCACCCATGTGTCGATCGATGTCGTCGATAATCTCGCTCAACTCGCCGGTCCCGCTCATCGTGCGGCGGCGAGCGCCCGATCGAGGTCATCGATCAGATCAGCCACCGATTCGATCCCGACACTGATTCGCAACAGCGTATCGTCAATGCCGATGGCTCGACGCTGGGCCTCGTCAACGCTGGCGTGGGTCATGATCGCCGGATGTTCGATCAGCGATTCGACACCACCAAGGCTTTCGGCGAGGGTGAACAGTTCAACGCTGCTGAGTACCCGCCGCGCGGTTTCCAGATCGCCTTTCAGGTACACCGCCAGCATGCCGCCGTAGCCGCTCATCTGTCGGGTCGCCAGGTCGTACTGCGGATGGCTCGGCAGACCCGGATAGATGACCCGGTCCACGTGGCGATGCGCCTCCAGGAAACCGGCGAGCCGGAGCGCGTTGTCTTCATGTTCACGCATCCGCACGGCCAACGTCTTGAGGCTGCGCAGGCACAGATACGAATCGAAGGTGCTCTGCACCCCGCCCAGCGCGTTGGCCAGGAAGCCGAGTTGCTCGGCCAGCTCGTCGTCATCGGTGATCACCACGCCACCCACCAGGTCGCTGTGACCGTTGATGTATTTGGTGGTCGAATGCAGAACGATATCGGCCCCTAACGCCAGCGGCCGCTGAAAGTACGGGCTCATGAAGGTGTTGTCGACCGCCACCCGCACGCCCTGGGCATGTGCGGTCTCGGCCAGCGCGGCGATGTCCATGATCTTCAGCAGGGGATTGGTTGGCGTCTCCAGCCAGAGCAGCTTTGTCGAGGGCTGAAGTGCGGATTCCAATGCGTTCGCATCGGTGAGATCGACGTAACTGAAGGTAATACCGCTACGCGTAAACACCTTGTCGAACAAGCGAAACGTACCGCCGTACATGTCATCGCAAGCCACCACGTGGTCGCCTGACGAGAGCAGATGCATGATGGTGGTGGCACCAACGCAGCCCGACGCCATGGCATAGCCATAACGAGCGCCTTCGAGGTTCGCGACGCAGGTTTCATACGCCAACCGGGTCGGATTGCCGCTGCGCGAGTAGTCGAAGCCCTGATGTTTCCCGGGTTCGGATTGAGCGAAGGTCGAACTCAGATACAACGGGGTCATGATCGCGCCGGTGGTCGGATCCGGGCCCTGCCCGGCGTGTATGGCTCGAGTCTCGAAGCCCAGTTCTCGCTGCTTGTCAGCCACCCGTTTCTCCTCTGCTCTTTCCGGTCAGAAACCCCGGCCTGATAGGCCGGTCAAACCGGCCGATCGCCTGCAATGATGACCCGGTGCATCACCCGGCGTTCGCCCGCGTAATCGTCCACCGCATAATGTTGCACGCAGCGGTTATCCCAGATCGCTACAGTGCCCGGTTGCCAGACCAGCCGCGCGCCAAATTCGGGCAGGCGGGCAAGTTCAGCAAGGTATTCGAGCATCGGCAGACTTTCGTCGCGCGTGAACCCGACAAATTCGCGAGTGTGCGCCAGCGTGGCGTAAATCGCCTTGCGCTGAGTGTCCGGGTGGGTGCGCACAATCGGGGGTACTACGTCCGCGGGTAAATCGTCAGGCTGGCGACGGTTGCGGTCGGCCCCCGACGCCGCGGCGAACTGCCCGGACGAACCGTGGACCAGGTTCGTTGTGTACACGCCGTCCAGCCGCGCCAGCGCATCGCGCAGTGCCGGGGACAGCGCCTCGTACACCGCGTACATGTTGGCGAACAGCGTATCGCCGCCTCGCGGCGGAAGTTCCACAGCATACAACAGCGTCAGACTCGGCGGCGCTTCCAGATAGCTGCTGTCGGTATGCCAGATGCCGCCGAATACCTGCCAGTCATCCGGCTCCTTAACGATAGGCACCACGAACGGATCCTGCGCGATAGGCTCGCTGAAGGGGTATACCTCGCGTTTGCCGAGCTGACTCGCAAACGCACTGAACGACGCGGGCTCGAGTTGCTGTTCGCGTATCGCCAGCAACTGATATTGCAGCAATGCCTCATGCAACCAGGCGGTGACCTCGGCGTTCATGCGGGTCACATCCAGGCCCAGCACCTCTGCGCCAAGCGCTCCGCCGAGCGGCCGCAGTTCGACGCCCGGGATGCACGACGCAGCCATGCTCAAGCCGGACGGTCGCCGGCAACGGTCACCCGGTGCAGGCGTCGATGCTGCGGAAAGAAGTCGTTCACCGGTTTGTGCTGCGTGCAGCGGTTGTCCCAGATGGCAATGGTCTCCGGCTGCCAGTTGAGCCGAACGGTGAATTCTTCGGTCACCATGTGGCCGTACAGGAATTCGAGCAATGCGGAACTCTCCGCGGGCGCGAGCCCTCTGATCCGCGTGGTGAACAACGGGTTCACATACAGCGCCTTGCGCCCTGACTCGGGATGCGTTCGAACAAGCGGGTGTTCCACCGGCGGGTTCGCGGCGATTGCATCGGCGAGCCGCTCCGCACCACCCGGTTCGGCCAGACTCTCGGCAAAGCCATGCCGAAAATCATGTACGGCCACCAAGCCGCCGAGCAGCTGGCGCATCGGCTCGGACAGCGCGTCATAGGCCGCGTACATACTCGCAAACAGCGTATCGCCGCCGAACTCCGGGATCACCTTGCCGTGCAGGACTGTTGCCATTGGCGGCTTATCCCCGAACGTCATGTCCGAATGCCACATCTCGATTTTCGAGGGATTATCCGCCGTGCTTTCGAGGATCTGAACCTCACCTGCGCCTGCTACATTCTCGTAGGCGGGATGGCCTTCGATCGGACCGAACCGGCCGGCAAACTCGTACAGCAATTCAGGTGTGATCGGTTGATCGCGCAGAAACACCACCTGATGTTCGATCAACGCGGCGCGGATGGCCGAGAATTGCGCCTCGGAAGCCACCGCATCGGCGATATCGATGCCGCTAAGGTAGGCGCCCAACGCGCCTGCTGCCCGTTCAACCTGCATTCAAATTTTCCAGCGATTCGACCCGCGAAGTGGCATGCTTCGGCGATCGAAGGGACCGGAATTCTACACCCATGCCAGCCTCCGAGGGCACCAGAGGTTTCCCCAGGGAACCGGATTCCGAACCAGTTCCGGAACCCGTTCGCTGGTCCAACGAAACGCTCGAGATACTCGATCAGCGACTGCTGCCCGCGGAAATTCGCTATGACATCCAGACCGGGGTCGACAGTGTCACGACCGCTATCCGGGAGCTACGCGTACGCGGCGCACCAGCGATTGGAATTGCCGCCGCCTACGGCGTGGTCCTGGCGGCCAGGAACGCTGGAGACCGCGACGCACAGCAACGTCAGCTGCGCAACGCCGCGGCCACCCTCATCTCCGCCAGGCCCACTGCGGTGAACCTGGCCTGGGCGGTCAACCGCGTCATGGCGCGCTTCGATGCCAGCCTCGATGTCGACACCAACTACCAGCGATTGCGCACCGAAGCCGAAACCCTGCACGCCGAAGACCGCCGTATCTGCCGCGCCATAGGCGCGGCCGGCAGCATCCTGATCAACGAAGGCAGCGGCATCATGACGCACTGCAATGCCGGCGCCCTGGCAGTGTCAGAACTCGGCACGGCGACTGCGCCGATGTACCTGGCGCACCGCAACGGTGTCCGGTTCCGGGTGTTTGCCAACGAAACGCGACCGGTGCTGCAAGGTGCAAGGCTGACCGCCTGGGAGCTCGACCGCGCGGGCCTGGACGTCACCCTGGTCTGTGACAACGCCGCCGGTCATCTGATGTCCGAAGGTCAGATCGATCTGGTGATCGTGGGCGCCGACCGGGTGACCGCGAACGGCGACGTTGTAAACAAGATCGGCACGTCGACTCTGGCCATTCTGTGCCGTCACTTTGAGATCCCGTTCTACGTCGCCTGCCCGTCTTCGACCTTCGATGCCGCCACCCCGCGGGGCGCCGATGTCGAAATCGAAGAACGTCCCGCCGACGAGGTCCGAAAACTCGGCGACCTGGAAATCCCGGCGCACATTCAGGTCCGCAACCCGGCCTTCGACGTCACGCCTGCTGAACTGGTGACCGGATTCGTCACCGACCGGGGTTTGCTCGGTCCGCCCTACCCGGAAACGCTCTCGGTACTCGGGTGAACCATGAGTCGCTATCGTCCACCCCGTGAGAAATCGACGCCCTATGTGACCCCAACAGGCCAGCGCGTGCTGGCGGACGAGTTGAAGTTCTTGTGGAAACAGAAGCGCCCCGAGGTTACCGCCAAAGTCGCGGAGGCCGCCGCCATGGGTGATCGATCGGAAAACGCAGAGTACATCTACGGCAAGAAGCAGCTCCGCGAGATCGATGGCCGCATCCGCTACCTGTCGAAACGACTCGATGAACTGGTGGTGGTGGACCGAACGCCCGGTGACACTGATCTCATCTACTTCGGCGCATGGGTCGAGGTACGTGACCAGGCGGGCGATTCGCAGCAGTACCGGATTGTTGGCGCGGACGAGTTCGACCGGGAACCCTGTTACATCAGCGTTGATGCCCCGGTGGCGCGGGCATTGTTGAAAAAGCGGGTTGGCGATGCGGTCGAAGTCGCCGGGCCGGACGCTCCGCGAGTGCTCGAGGTAATCTCTATACGCTACGACGAGCCATAACCGCGCTCACATTCCGCCATCAGAAATCGACGCGACCCAATCGCTCAGGATGCAGCGCCGGCGATGCCGGTTCCAACGTCGCAATGAACGCCGCTGCGGAATCCGCGACGGTACGAATCGGTTTGTAGCCGGGTTTTTCCAGCAACACGGCGCCACTGTCATTGTCGATACTCAAGAACAGCTCCGAGTCCGCCTCGGTGCAGGCGAAGAACACACTGAACCCAGCTCCTGCCTGCCGCTTGGCCAGGGCATGACCGATCAGGTTTTCGACCAGCCGCTCCGCATCCGCCGGGTTCCACAAAAAGAGCAAACTGACATGCCCATCGCTGGCTGTCGCTTCCAGCCCCCCGGACCAGTACCGGGCGTAGTAACGCTTCACATCCGGATGAATATCGAATTCGAGCGCACGTTCCAGCGCGGCGAAATCGCCGGTTGCGTCCGGCGATTCATACCCCGATCTGCGCAACGGTTGCCAGCGGACGAGCGAGGCACCGTCGTCCACGGTATAGGGTTCGCCCAGTTCACAGGGTGAGCGCCACTGGGGATCGAACGGTTCATGCAACTCCGGAAACGTCGCCTGATATCGCGCCACGAAATCGTCGAGCGCGGCGTCCAGCGGATGCGCTATGGTCGAATCACCCATCCCTCATCCTAAGTCAATCATTTGGTTTCCATCGAGCTTTGTCGTTAAATCCAGGTAATCATGGAACAACTCACCGCGCCCCCATCGATCACGTCTGCGGCACTGTCCGTTTGCCGGGTTCGAAAAGCATCTCGAACCGTGCCCTGTTGCTGGCGGCGCTTGCCGATGGCACAACCCGTTTGCGCAACCTCATGGTCGGCGACGATACCCGATATATGCTCGACGCGTTCGCGCGCCTCGGCATCGCTGTGCAGCGCGACGGTGAGGATGTGTTGATCGAAGGCCGCGGAGGTCCTCTGGTAGGTGAAGTGGTAGGTGAAGTATCCACGGACGCGCCCATCGAGCTCTTTCTAGGAATGGCTGGTACCGCCTACCGGCCGCTGACGGCGGCACTATGTCTGGGTGCAGGCGTGTTCGAGCTGACGGGCATTGCGCGCATGAGCGAACGGCCTATCGGCCATCTGGTGGATGCGCTGAAGGCGCTCGGCGGTCGTATCGAGTACCTTGGCAAGCCTGGCTTCCCGCCGTTGCGTGTGACCGGCGGTGGCCTCTCCGGCGGCGAGGTCACCATGCCCGGTGACATCAGCAGCCAGTTTCTGACCTCCCTGCTGATGAGTGCACCGTACGCCGCCGCCCCGGTTACCGTGCATATCGACGGCGAGCAGGTGTCCAAGCCCTATCTGGATATTACCCTGGCGTTGATGGCCCGATTCGGCATCCAGGCGAGTCATGACGACTACCAACGCTTCGAATTACCAGTGGGCCGCTACACCTCGCCAGGCACGGTGCTGGTGGAAGGCGATGCTTCGGCGGCCACCTACTTCCTCGCCGCGGCAGCAATTCGCGGCGGGCCGGTCACCATCGAAGGCATCGGCCGCGACAGCATCCAAGGCGATTTCGCGTTCGTGGATGTCCTGAAAACCATGGGAGCCGCTGTCGAAATCGGTGAGGACTACGTGCAGGTAACCTGCGATACGCTGAACGGCGTCGATCTCGATCTGAATGCCATACCCGATGCGGCCATGACCGTGGCGATCCTCGCGCTGTTTGCCAACGGACCCACCCGAATACGCAACATCTACAACTGGCGCGTCAAGGAGACCGACCGCCTCAGCGCCATGGCCACGGAATTGCGCAAGCTCGGCGCCGAAGTAGATGAAGGTGAGGACTCGCTGAGCATAACGCCGCCCGAAGCCTTCAAGCCCGCCCGAATAGACAGCACACCGCCCAACGCGGCCAGGGAGAAGCACATGGCCATGCGATGGTCGCCGTAGCTGTC
>PVMK01122715.1_pt1 | contig 10558 bp, 10 predicted proteins | sample 1853481 | NCBI WGS metagenome assembly PVMK01 (sample SAMN08533507, study PRJNA380276) | Marine sediment metagenome, whole genome shotgun sequencing project. | reverse complement strand
CGGTTGGTGTCAGGGATATTCTTAATGCCCTGACCAGCCAGAACATCGTGGTGGAAAAAAGGATGATCGTTCTGAAAGAACCGATCAAAGCCTTGATATCCAGATTGCCAAGGAGCGTAAATTGGCAGAAGAGATGGCTGAAAGACTTGAAGGTGTCTCCTGTCAGATCACCGCCAAGGTCAGTGAAGAAGAACGGCTCTATGGTTCGGTTGGTGTCAGGGATATTCTTAATGCCCTGACCAGCCAGAACATCGTGGTGGAAAAAAGGATGATCGTTCTGAAAGAACCGATCAAAGCCTTAGGCAGCTACCAAATTCCGATTCGGGTTTATAAAGACGTCGAACCCGAAATCACCGTTGAAATAATACCCGAGTAAGGACCAATGTCCGAATACGATGGGCCAAGATCAAAAGATCCTGCACCGTATGGGATGCCGCCGCAAAATATCGAAGCGGAGGAATCCATAATCAGTGCCATCCTGATCGATAACGATGCCTTGCTGGATGTTATTGAAACCCTGGGACCGGAAGATTTCTACCGAACCGCCCACCAAACAATCTACGAAGCCATCACCGATCTGTTTGACAAGGCAGAGCCGGTAGACCTGGTCACGTTAGCCAACAAGTTAAAAGAAAAGGGACAGTTGGAAAAAATCGGCGGTGCCAGCTATCTTGCAAGGCTGGTTGATACGGTCCCGTTAGCGGTCAATGCCCGGCACTATGCTAAAATCGTCCGCGACAAGGCCTCGTTGCGGCGGTTGATTGAAAAATCCAATGCGATTGTTAAGCGATGCTTCGAAGAAAGAGGCGACGCCGAAGATGTCATTGACTTTGCAGAATCGGCGATTTTCGAAATTTCCGAGCTAAAAGCGCAACAGTCATTTTATCCGCTTAGCAAAATTATCCTCGGCACCATTGAGACCCTGGAGGCGAAGCAGGGCCATCACAGCCTGGTAACCGGAGTCCCAACGGGTTTCAGCCAGCTGGATAATCTAACCTCGGGGTTACAGAACGCTGACCTGATCATCTTAGCTGCGCGTCCCAGCATGGGAAAAACCGCACTGGCACTGAATATAGCCAGAAATGCGGCCGTGGATGCCAATATCCCGGTGGCCGTCTTTTCGCTGGAAATGTCCAAGGAGCAATTGTCGCTGCGCATGCTTTGTTCGGAGGCGCGCATTGATTCATCCCGCTTACGGGGCGGTTTCTTCAGCATGGAGGATTGGCACCGCTTGACCGAGGCAGCCGGGGTCCTGTCTGAATGCCCGATCTACATTGACGATTCTCCGAGTCTGTCGGCCATGGAAATTCGCGCCAAGGCCCGACGCCTCAAAATGGACAAAAATATCGGCTTGATCATCATCGATTATTTACAGCTTATGCAGGGACGGTCAAGCGCCGAACGCAGAGATATAGAGATTTCCGAAATATCCCGTGGTTTGAAAGCCCTCGCCAAAGAGCTGGAATTGCCGGTCATGGCGCTATCACAGCTCAACCGGATGCTTGAACAGCGTACCGATAAAAGACCCAAGCTTTCCGATTTACGGGAGTCCGGGGCACTGGAACAGGATGCAGACGTCGTCGCGTTCATATACCGCGATGAAGTGTACAATAAAGAGGAAGACAATCCCCGCCGCGGAACTGCCGAAATTATTCTGTCAAAACAACGCAACGGCCCGACGGGAGACGTTTTCTTATCATTTCTTAAATCCTATACGCGATTTGAAGACCTGGCCACTGAAGAAGCTATGGCCAGAAACTGATTTGAAAAAACTTTACGGAAATACAACCGGCCTGAAAGCCAATCAACTCAAAAGGCTGAGCAACTTATACCGCCGTCGCCTTCCGCCCGAATTTTTGCTGACCCCTGAAATAGCGCGCGATCTGTGCCTGCTGTCCCGCGAGATACGCCGTCAGATCGGTATAATGATAGACCGGCGCAGCAAGATCGCGTATGTGATTATCGGGGACAGTAAAAAAATTCTGATCCCCGATTCCAGTCTGTATCGAGCTGCCCCCGGTCGCTTAAAAGGGCTGCGGTGCATCCACACGCACCTGAATCATGATCCGCTGAGCGTCGAGGATTTGACGGACCTGGCCCTGTTGCGATTGGATATGATGGCGGTGATTACCAGCAATGACGACGGCACCCCCTTAAAGATCCATGCCGCCCATATTATGCCCAGCCAGTCACATCAAAAACCTTACCGGATTCTGCCACCGTTGAACCCGGGTGACCTGGACATCGATTGTCTGGCCCTGATTCAGGCTCTTGAAGACGAACTTTCCCGCGTCAGCATCGGACATCAGGCCGATTCGAGCACCGAGCGGGCCCTGCTGCTCAGTGTATCATCCACGACGAAACCAAAATCCAAAGAGTCTATGGCAGAGCTTCATGAATTGGCCATTTCCGGCGGGATTGAAGTGGTGGGCACCGTCGTTCAGCAGCGCACTAAAGCTGACTCACGATTATTAATCGGCCGCGGCAAACTTCAAGACCTGGCTATTTTTGCCCTGCAGGAAGCGGCGACCATGATCATTTTCGATCAGGAACTCAGCGCTTCCCAAATTCGATCGATCACCAATCAGATAGATTTAAAAGTAATTGATCGAAGCCAGTTGATACTGGATATATTCGCCCAGCGCGCCCGGACCCGGGAAGGCAAACTGCAGGTCGAGTTGGCCCAGCTTAAATATTTACTACCCCGCCTGGTACTGAAGAATACGGCCATGTCGCGCTTAACCGGTGGAATTGGCGGTCGCGGCCCGGGTGAGACAAAATTAGAAATCAATCGCCGAAAAGCGCACGAGCGGATCGCTCGTCTGGAAAAATCACTGGATGCTGTGCGAAAGCATCGGGGGCAGCAAAAGGCGCAGCGCCTCAGAAAAGGGCTGCCGGTCATATCCATCATCGGGTATACCAACGCCGGCAAGTCAACCCTGCTCAACACGCTGACCCAAAGCAATGTTATTGTTGAAAGACGGCTATTTGCCACGCTCGATCCTTCCAGCCGCCGCCTGCGGTTTCCCAGAGATCTTGAAGTGATTATCACCGACACGGTTGGATTTATCCGGGATTTGCCCAAGGACCTCATGGTCGCTTTTCGGGCCACGCTGGAAGAACTTGAAAATGCCGATCTACTGCTGCATGTCATCGACATCAGCAATCCCCGGTACGAGGAGCAGATCAGCTCTGTTGAAAAAATTCTAACCGACCTTAATCTGCAGAATACAGTAACGATGCGAGTCTTAAACAAAATGGATCTGATCGATCCGCAAACCAGCTCACAGTTAAGCCGACGACTCAGGGGCACGGCCATATCGGCTCGCTCGAAATCAACATTGCGGCCGCTGGTTGAGAAGATGGAAACGATGATAAAGAAATCTGAAGTGGGAATGCGGGAGTCGGGTTAATCGATTGCGGATTTCAGATTTCGGATTGCGGATTGAAAGTAATTGATCGGCAAGCTACGGGATTGAATCGCAGAGGGCATAGCGCATGGAGCAGAGCGTAAAAGGCAAAAAGCGTGGCTCTATGAAATGACAAGAGACGAATGGCGGATGGCGATTTAAGGATTCCTATCGATATAACAATATTGTCCAACAAAATAGCGGATTGCTATTATCCAAATTCCCAAATCTGTCTTCTGATATCTGGTTGCTGGTTGCTGGTTGCGGGTTACGGGTTGCGGGGTACGAGTTAAGGCCTATAAAATTCAAGCACCAAAAAACAAATTTCAAATGGTTCGAATAGCTCACCACCCTGAGCCAGGTCGAGGGGAGCTCGTCGCATGACAAACAAAGGGGATAGCCTGCAGTTGGGCTTAATGGCATTATCAACGGTGGACCTGAGTATCCGAAGTGCTGAGATACAGGTTCAGTAAGAGTTTCGGTCATTGAATATTGAGATTTGAGATTTATTTGTAATTTGGTGCTTGAGTTTTGCAATTTTATTTGCTTATGAAACCTTCGGATGCAACTGGTTTAAGTTTTAGGAATTCGGAAAAAAGAAAAAAGGTTGAACGTACAGAATTGAGGTAGATCATAGGTGCCGGAGGTCGATCGAAAATTTCCGCATTCCGACTTCCAACTTCAAATAAAGGATTTTAATAATGGATCTTGCTCCCTGCAAACAGACAGCCATAGCAGCCGCGTATAAAGCGGCCGAAGTACTACGGTCACGCTTCGGCAACATATCCCATATTCATAAGAAGGATGCCGTGGAAATCGTGACCGAGGCCGACACCGAATCCGAACAGGAGATTATCTCCGCCATTTGTGGCAGGTTTCCGGAGCATTCCATTCTGAGCGAGGAATCCGGCCTAAAAGAAGGTAACAGCGAATTCAGATGGGTAATTGATCCATTGGACGGTACGGTGAATTTTGCTCATCAGGTTCCGATTTTTTGCACATCGATTGCCCTGACCTACCGCGATGACATTGTGCTGGGGGTTATCTTAAATCCTGTCGACGGTGAGTTGTATACCGCTCTGCGCGGGCAGGGAGCACAGCTCAACGGCCGACCGATCCGGGTTTCCAAAACCACGGCGGTTTCAGAGAGCCTGCTGGTGACCGGGTTTCCCTATCATATACTGGAAATATTTGAGCCGATAATGACCCGCTACGGCAATTGCCTGAAAACCTCGCAAGCCGTGCGCCGGTTAGGCTCGGCCGCGCTGGATCTTTGTTACGTGGCCTGTGGCCGCTTTGAAGGATTCTGGGAGCAATGCCTGAAACCGTGGGATACCGCCGCCGGAGCCCTGATTGCGTCCGAAGCCGGGGCAACTGTCACCACATTTTCTAATCAGCCATACCAACTGGGAGATCAGGAGATTCTGGTAACCAACGGGCATATTCATGATGAAATGATCGGATTGCTGGAACTCCAGGGAATGTCGCATGATCCGCCTGAGGCGGATCGAATGACGAATTTTTGAGGTCGCTGCGCTCCATCATTAAATTAAAAATTTAACGAAAACGCAACTCAAATATTTTAACCGGCGGGGATAAACCCCGCCCCTACATGCTGGGTAAGGATTGGTCAGTAGGGGCGGGGTTTATCCCCGCCCGCAAGGGCTGACATTTGTCAGGCAACCATCCCGTTCACAGCGGATCCTTGGTTCTAAAGCTTGTACGGGATCAGATCAGTGGCAAGAAAAATTCAGTGATTGAGAATTATATTAAAAAAAACATTGAATTTTAATTCCTGTCGCGTCAATCTACTATGTTGTTTTATTATCCCGAAGTGGAATTTGCTCAGCTGATGTTCAGACCAAACAGGAATTAAAATTTATCGGACTCCTGTTTCTGGCAAAAGAACCCCACCTGTTTTTGAATCGTGCTGTCCTGTTTCAAACCGCGCTCAATACTGTTGATGGAATGCAGCGCCGTGCCGTGGTAGCGATTGAACGATTTTCCGATCGTCTGCAGCGGGGCATCCGTAAAACGCCGTGCCAGGTAGATGGCCATTTGTCTGGGCCGGACGAGGTTTTGTTTGCGGGATTTGGAAATTATATTCTCTAAGCTTACATTGTAGTATTTGCACACCAGTTTCTTGATAATACCAATGGTGATGCGTTTGTGCTGACGAACTATATTTTTGACGACGCTTTCAGCCAGTTGAACATCAATCGGGATTCCCATCAGGGAAGATTTAGCGGCAACTCCGTTAAGTCCGCTTTCAAGCTGTCGGACATCATCGGTCAACTCGCCCGCTAAAAAATGAATCACGTTTTCAGGCAGCCGGTAATCGTACATCCCGACCTTTTTTTGCAGAATTCGCACCCGGGTCCTAAAATTGGGCGGTTCAATGGCCGAAATCAGGCCGCTTGATAATCGCGATATTAATTTATCATTAAGCTTGGGAATTTCAGCCGGCAGATAACAACTGGAAAAGATGATTCGTTTGCCGGATTCGAAAAGCGTATCAAGGGTCAACGCCAGTTCTATCTGGGTTCGCTCTTTGCCACTCAGGTAATGGACGTCTTCCAGGATTAAAACATCACACTGGTTTCGGTATTTTTCTTTGAATTTGTCAATGGCGTTATGCCGATAGGCCCGAACCATCTCATTGCTGAAATCTTCAGCAGTAGTATAATATATCCGATCTCTGGGGTGGATAGACATAACATGATGACCGATCGCCTGGGACAGATGGCTTTTTCCCAGGCCGGTCTTGGAAAGCAGGAGCAGGGCATTTTGCTGGGTATCCCGCCGCGAAGCCAGCGCAAGAGACGCTGAATAGGCAAAATCATTGTTGCTGCCGACCACAAACTGCTCAAAGGTGAAATCTCTGCGTAGAAATCGTCCGTTATATGGACGGATATTGTCATTTGGCAACGGCAATTGAAGATCCTCGGCTACTTTGGGTTTCGACCCGTTAGACTGGTTGGAAATTTTAAACATCAGCTCAGTTTCCTGGCCCAGTTCGTTTTGTATGGCGTTTAGAATCATCGCACCGTAAAGGCCCTGAACCCGTTTTCGGGAGAAGAAATTCGGGCAATACACAACCCAGGCGCTGTCTTCAGTTTGCTGAACCTTCAACGGTTCGATCCACATTTGATAGCTGTGACCGGGGATGCGTTCTTTAATCGCAGATTTTACCTTTTTCCAGACGGCTTCCATAGGGCGTATTGTTCTAATTCGTTATCCTGCATTCAGGACAAAGCTAATGTTTGCAGTTGAAACTGCCGCAGGGTTCTCTCTAAAGTTAAGTTTATGAAGTTATGGGTTGGGAAGGTTTACATCAGGTTGCACTAACCAGCAGAAAACATGAGCCTGATTTATGGCATTCGACAGTTGGTGTCAAACCGGATAAACACGATTTTAAAGACTCCGTCAAATCTTTTATGAACAATTTTTATCTACCCGTTATCATTTAAATTATTTATAGTTCACCTGACAACTAGGCTTAATTACAAACTTTTTATGCTGGTAGATTTTTTCAAGTATTCTAAGCATATCCACCAATTTCCAATAGTTATTAACAATCACGGCTTCTCCCGAAATCTCTAATTATCGACTATTCCCTTTAATTTTTAAAATCGTTATAAAAAAAAATGTTCATAACTTTATAGGCAAATAAACTGCAATCAGAATAGACTCTTAGCGGCTCCAGGCCAGCCATTTCACTTTTGATGCAGCGAAATTGTTTGAATTAATTTTCAGAACCATATAAACATAATAGCTGTATGACTTCTGAAAAAATCATTATCCGGGGTGCCCGACAGCACAATTTGAAAAATATTGATGTCGAATTGCCGCGCAACAAGCTGGTGGTTATCACCGGGCTTTCCGGCTCCGGCAAATCGACACTGGCCTTCGACACCCTCTACGCCGAAGGCCAACGCCGATATGTCGAATCTCTGTCGACCTATGCCCGTCAGTTTTTAGAACGCACGGACAAACCTGATGTGGACCTGATCGAAGGTCTTTCGCCCGCCATCGCCATTGAGCAAAAAGCAGCCAGCCACAATCCGCGTTCGACTGTCGGTACGGTTACTGAAATATATGACTACCTGCGTCTGCTGTATGCCCGGGTTGGGACGCCCCATTGTTACCAGTGCGGCCGCCCCATTTCCTCCCAAACCATCGATCAGATCGTGGACAGTGTCATGTCGTTGACCGAAGGTTCCCGCGTAATGATCCTGGCGCCGCTGGTAGGCGGTCAAAAAGGAAGTCACGAAAAGCTGTTCAAGCGGTTGAAAAAAGAAGGCTTTGCCCGGGTTCGCGTGAACGGTGAAATACTGGACATCGAGGAGATCGGCAAACTCGGCAAAACCAAAAAACATGATATCGACGTGGTCGTGGATCGGCTGATCATAAAGGAAGCAATCCGCAAGCGACTGGCGGATTCACTGGAACTGGCATTAGCCCAGGCCGGCGGGGATCGTCTCGATACTCATACCCGACCAGGAAACTATCCTGTACAGTGAGAAATCCGCCTGCCTGAAATGCGGAATCAGCTACCCGGAGTTCACGCCGGCCAGTTTTTCATTTAACTCCCCCCCAGGGTGCATGCCCGAGCTGCGATGGTTTGGGGTGGACCACTGAACTGGATCCGGATCTGATCATTCCGAATCGTGAACTATCTTTGCGGGAAGGTGCCGTCAGTGTCTGGGCCAAACGCAACAGCATGCATTTTATTGAATTTCTAGACGCATTGACCCAACACTATGGGGCCGATATTTATACGCCCTATAGAGATCTGTCGGAAGATTTTCAACAAGTCCTGCTTAACGGTACCGGCAAGCAAACGATCAACTTCTATTTTGAACGCGACAACCGCCGCTACACCTATCAAAAACCGTTTGAAGGTGTTATTCCCAATCTGGAGCGCCGCTACCGTGAAACGGACTCCAATTATGTTCGCGAAGAGATCAAGCAGTACATGAACTTTCGACCCCTGCTCGGAATGCAACGGCACAAAATTAAACCGCGCCGGCCGATCGGTAAAAATCAGCGACCTTAATATTACCGAAGTTACGGCCTTATCGGTGGCCAAGTCCCACGATTATTTCCTGAACCTGAGACTGGCAGGTAAAAAAGAAATTATTGCCCAGAAGAATTCTACGGGAAATCGTTGAACGTCTGGGATTTTTACAAAGTGTCGGTCTGTCATACCTGACCCTTGATCGGGCCGCCCAGTCGTTATCGGGTGGTGAAAGTCAACGGATTCGTCTGGCCACTCAGATTGGTTCCAAACTCACCGGTGTGCTGTATGTGCTGGACGAGCCCAGTATCGGGCTGCACCAAAAGGACAATCAACGTCTGCTGGCAACCCTTTTTAAGATGCGTGATCTGGGCAACACGGTGCTGGTGGTCGAGCATGATGAGGAGACCATCCGCGCCGCCGATTATGTCGTCGACATGGGCCCCGGTGCCGGGGTTAACGGCGGGACACGTGGTTTTTGCGGGAGAATTCGCCAAACTGCTGTCCGATGAGGCATCCCTGACGGGTCAGTACTTATCCGGCCGCAAGTCAATTCAAATCCCCGCGGGTCCGGCGTCTGAACCATAAAAAGGAAATTGTTATCGAAGATGCTTCAAAAAACAATTTAAAAAATATCAAGGTCGCTTTTCCCCTGGGCTGCTTTACCTGTGTCACGGGGTGTGTCCGGATCGGGTAAATCCACGCTGGTCCTGGAGACACTGCATCCGGCCCTGATTCAAAAACTTCGCCGGGAAAGAATCTCGGCCGGCGCCCACAGCCGTATGCGCGGGGACAGAACATGTTGATAAGATCGTCAATATCGACCAGTCACCCATCGGCCGCACACCGCGTTCCAATGCCCGGAACCTACACCGGTGTTTTTTCTTTTATCAGAGATCTTTTTTCCCGTACCCCTGAATCCCGCATGCGGGGCTATAAACCGGGACGCTTCAGCTTTAATGGCACGGGGGCCGCTGTGAAGCCTGCCAGGGCGACGGCATCATCAAAATCGAAATGCACTTTTTGCCGGATGTTTACGTCGCCTGCGATGTGTGTCAGGGCCAGCGCTATAATCGTGAAACCCTGGAAATTCGCTACAAAGGCAAAAACATTAAAGAGGTTCTCGAGATGACCGTCAATCAGGCCACGGCTTTTTTCTCACGCGTTGGAAAAATCAGGTCCAAGCTGCAAACCCTGGTGGAGGTGGGTCTGGGATATATCCAAATCGGGCAGCCGGCCACCACCCTTTCCGGCGGTGAAGCCCAGCGGGTAAAACTCTCCCGGGAGCTCAGTAAAAAGGGAACCGGTAAAACGGTATATATTCTGGATGAACCGACTACCGGCCTGCATGCCGATGACATCCGCCGACTGCTGGATGTGCTCAATCAGCTGGTGGACGCCGGCAATTCAGTTATCGTCATCGAGCACAACATGGATGTCATCAAGACCGCTGACCATATCATCGATCTGGGTCCGGAAGGCGGTGATGAGGGGGGCTATGTCATCGGCTGCGGAACCCCGGAAGAAATCGCTAAAATCAAGGGTTCCTATACGGGGCAGTATCTGGCAAAGATACTTGATCGGTGATGCGGGGTGCGGGTTGCGGGTTGCGAGGTGCGGGTTGCGGGTTGCGAGGTGCGGGTTGCGGGTTGCGAGGTGCGAGGTGCGGAGCTTATTCAAAAGCGAATGTCGAATGAATCTATTCTGCCCGTCGTGAGCTTTTGTGTCGAACGGTCAATTTAAAAAAAAGACTGGGCAAAGCGGAACTATCCTTCCAAATTCTGTGGTTCGCTTGTTTTAAAATAGATAAAGCGTAGCGTCATCAATATTCGATGTTCGATGTTGGACGTTCGATGTTCGATGTTCAATGTTCATCTTGTAACACAAGTCCGTATGGCATAAATGCACCATGTGAACATCTATCAAATAACTTAGCGCTTATGGGGTTTATCCCCGCCGGTTAAAATATTTGAGTTGCGTTTTCGTTAAATTTTTAATTTAATGATGAAGCGCAGCGACCGCCATAATTTGTCATTCGATCCGCCGCAGGCGGACCATTCGACAATCGTCATTCCCCTATAGCTCCAGCAGCCCGATCATTTCATCATGAATATGCCCGTTGGTTACC
>PVMK01118988.1_pt1 | contig 10559 bp, 9 predicted proteins | sample 1853481 | NCBI WGS metagenome assembly PVMK01 (sample SAMN08533507, study PRJNA380276) | Marine sediment metagenome, whole genome shotgun sequencing project. | reverse complement strand
AACTCGGCGCGAGCCGAGACACACCATCGCGCCCAAAAACACCCCACTTGACACAAAGAGGCTTCGATATGGGCGGGTGCTGACAGAGTGTTCTCGAATCCCTGCGAGTCGATCGACAAGCTTCGAGAGGCACTCCGGCAACTCATCCCGGCGGTCGAGCAGGAGACCAAAGCAGTATGAGAACTCGGCGCGAGCCGAGACACACCATCGCGCCCAAAACACACCCCTTGACACAAAGAGGCTTCGATATGGGCGGGTACAGGGGGCCGCCCCATACGTCCCGTTCCAGCGCACTCGGCGAAGTGGGCGACATGGCGCAAACGGGGTGATCTGTTGGCAAAATGGCTGTGCCATAGAGAGACGAGACCGACGCTCTGAAGACCGATTGGTGGGCAATGTGAACTCGATTCTCTCGCGCTGTCGGCGGCCTCGGCCTCTGGGGCCTGAGAAGGTCAATCCCCCACGTGGGGGAGATGACATTCCCCCGGTGGGGTGTTCGCAGGGAGCATCGTGTGGTGGACACTGTGGGGTATGGATATTTTCTTTGTCGTAGAGTTTGCCCGGGAGGCAGCCGTGACTGCTTGGTCCGAAACTGCACTCGGCCTGCTGGTCCTCGGTTGCATCGGGGCGCTGGTGGACGTATGAGAGCACTACTTGCGCCTTGGGGTCGGAAGAGCACCTATGTTCGACTGTTCTACCTGTTGCTGGCGTTGCCGTTGGCGACGGTGTATTTCGTCGGCGTGGTCGGCGGTCTTGCGGCGGGGATCGCCTTGATTCTGCCGATCGGGGTCCCCATCCTGGTGGCTGTGGCAGTGGGGTGGCGGGCGGTGGCACGATTCGAACGTTCCGTCGATGTTGCCCTGCTTGACGCGGTGATCGAACCCACGCCACCTCCTCTCCCTGACGGCGATGGCGTTTGGGGTCGCATCAAGGCACTGGCCCAAGAGCCGTTCACGTGGACGTCTTTGCTATGGGTGGTTGTGAGGTTCCCTTTGGCGATTGTCTCGTTCGCAACCGTCATGGGGCTGGTGGTGTTCGCCGGGGCTGGGCTGACTGCCCCGCTGACCATCGTGTTCACGGACAGGATCGAGCTGTGGTCGGGGATGTTTCTCGACCGGCCGGTGGAGACATGGCCTCTTGTGTTGGCTGGCCTGGCCGCGCTGCTTGTTTTTCCTCACGTCGTCAATGGTTGGGCGTGGGTGCATGCCCGCGGGGCCGAGAAGCTGTTGAACCCAACGGCGCGGCAACGGGCCCTGGAGCTACAACGGCGAACCGCGGTCCTGGAAGAACGAACCCGGCTGGCTCGGGAGCTCCACGATGCGGTGGGGCACACCATCACCGCCGCCACCTTGCAGGCGGGCGCTGCCGGGCACGTATTTGAGGACGACCCCGAGTTCGCTCGTCGTGCGTTGAGTGACATCGAGACCAGCGGGAGACGGGCGCTTGGTGAGCTCGATAGGATTCTGGGCATTCTTCGCGAGGATGAGCCGGTCGACCGAGAGCCGCCCCCCGGGCTTGATGAAATCGATGGCCTCGTCGATGACGCCCGCGGTGCAGGTCTCACCATCGATTGGACCTTGACCGGATCACCAGACATTGTTCCCGATGAGCAGGGACGGGCGCTGTACCGGATCCTGCAAGAGGCCCTCACAAACGTGATGAAGCATGCTGGGCCCGTTGAGACAACCGTCACGCTCGCCATCGGAGCAGACGCCGTCCTGGTGAGAGTTGACAATGCCGCTCCATCGGAACCCCGATCGGAACAGGAACCTGTGCCGGGATCTCAGCGCGGCCTCGTCGGGATTGAGGAGCGGGTCGGCGCCTACGGCGGCAGGCTCGAGCACCACCCGACGTCTGAAGGCGGCTATCAGGTCGAGGTGGTGCTGCCACTGCCCGCCGTGTCGGGTTAATGACCATACGGGTGGTACTCGCCGACGACGACCCGATGATCCGAGTCGGGTTGCGAACCATCATCGACCACGAGCCCGATCTTCGTGTCATCGGAGAAGCAGCAGACGGCGACGAGGTCATCGAAGTGGTAACCCGACTCAACCCAGATGTCGTACTCATGGACATTCGGATGCCCAACCGCGACGGTCTCGACGCCACCAAGGAACTGATCCGACGCCTCGAGTCTCCACCGCGCATCATCATTCTGACCACCTTCGAGCTCGACGAATACGTCTATGAGGCGCTCCGTGCGGGAGCAACCGGGTTCCTCCTCAAACGAGTTGCACCAGCCGACCTTCTCGACGCGATTCGACTGGCGTTCACCGGAGAATCCCTCATCTTCCCGGCCCTGACCCGCGAACTCTTGGAACACACCTACCAGCCCCCTTCGCGCCCCGACCCTCGACTGGAAAGCCTCACCGGAAGAGAGCGCCAAGTGCTCCACCTCGTGGCACAAGGACGCTCCAACCAAGAGATCGCCGATGACCTTTTTATCGGGGCCGAAACCGTCAAGACCCACGTCGGAAACACCCTCGCCAAACTAGGAGCCCGCGACCGCATCCAGGCCGTCATCTACGCCTACGAAACCGGATTCATCAACAGCGAACCAGACGCCGACGAACCCGCCTCAGGCGGGTAGGTGCATGTTGGACGTCACAACCACACGACCCCTGAAAGGCCAATCAGTCAGCCAACGCTCTACCGCGCGACGTGATGACATCAGCCCGACCGAACGACCATGCGGAAACGCTCAGACGCCGGTCGTACCGCGCGCGAGAACCGGCATTCCGTTCGCGCTCTCGAAGAGATTCGCCGCTTCAGGTAACGCATAGCCGGCAATATGGGCAGCCCTCCTACCCATCTCAGGTAGCGCATATGTGCCGATATGGGCGGGTCTAACCCTTGTCGAAGTCTTCCTGGCTGATGGCTTTGATCGTCAGGTTGGTTGTTGGAACCGACTTGTTGACTGGTATTCCCCACATGGTGGTCGCTGTTGATGAATCCGGTTTCGTAGGCGTAGATGACGACCTGGATCCGGTCGCGGGCTCCGAGTTTGGCGAGGATGTTGCCGACGTGGGTTTTGACGGTTTCGGGAAGAAGACGCTGTAGACCTGATATCCAATCTCGAACGACAGCTTCTCGCCGGTGCTGTCTGTTAGACCCTCGAATAGTTCCTCGGGAATCCCATAGAGCCGTCCCTGATCGTCAATACCGTTCTCGTCCAGCAACTCCCTATTCACATCGTATGAGAACCCTTCAAGGGACGGAATCCCAACCTCTGGATCATCTCCCCGCTGAATGGAAAACCTAGAACAGGTCAATCTGTCGGCTTCTCCATCAGAAGGATCGCCAGGTGTCACCAACAAGAACTGCCGGAACGTATCCAAGCTCTTCAACTTTCCACTCGTCGAGCGGATCGTCAGCCTCGACTCCAACGCGAAGTGCTGCGTCTCCCGTGAGCGCTCCCCAACCAGGTCATAACTTCGCAGAGGAAGATTCGTGCCGGTCGCGTCTAACGCTTCGTCTGGCGTTTCGTTCGACGCTTCCATGATCATCCCTTCGCCTCCCTAGAGCTGACAAACCAACCATGGCCGATACGTCGTCAGGGCACTAGGGGAATAGGACCCTCCATGGACGGGTACCTTGCCAAGCGGAAGGGAATACTCGACTCCATCTGAATGCGACCCTCCGCCCTATCCGAATAGCCCCACCTCCCGTTGCCTCTCCGGCCTCACGCTGAGGCCGCCCATAACCGGCAATACGGGCGGCCCGCTTCGGCGGTCCAGCTAGCGCATATGTGCCGATATGCGCTAGCTAGTCGAGTGCGAGTCCTTGGCGAACTACACATCCGTAACTACCTTGATCCGAACCTATGAAACCCAACAGAGAAACCCCAAAGGACGTTCAGCGAGAAGCGAACGTGCTGCAAGTCCAGCGATGGTGGGAAGAACACCAAGAGAGTGGCGCCCTATCGGTACGGTCAACGGAGGAACTCATCCGAGTCGCGATCCTCGAGACAGTGGCACCCGAACTCCTTGTCGATCCGCCTACCCCCCACCAACTCGTCCTCCTGTAGCCCACCAGTCGCCGACCGCCAGCGATGGGTCCAGCAGATAGCGCACATGTGCCGATATGGGCGGGCAGGTTCGGTCTTGCCTCACCCTCACCACCAAGGACCACGTTCCGCTGCTAGTCAGCGACCCAGGCTTTGGCGTCGTCGAGGTCCGCGACGGAGAACACTTTGATCTCGCCCGGCACCATCCATGAGAACGCCTTCACGCCGTCTTCGTAGGCCGTGTGGTCGGTGACGAGCGCGATCTTCTCCCACTTGGACCAATGGGACACACCGACCTTGGTGTCTTCCCACATCGCCCCACCGGAGTAGCCGTCGAAGTCGTCGCCGAGGACGTACAGGAACCGGATCTTGTCGTGGGTCGCGAGGACTGCGTCCACGGCGGGGTCGAGGACCGACTTGTAGTCCCCGGCGCGAACCTCGCCGACTGCCTCGAAGCCGATGACGTTGGCGGGCAGGCCGCCGATCAAGCGAATCATGACGCACTCCTCGTGATAGAACCGAAGGTGCGACTCTACCCGTGGGTCAGACGCCCACATGTGTTGCTAGCGACTGGTCTAGGTGGGCCTTGACCCGATCTCAGCTAGCGCATAACCGGCAATATGAGCGGCTTCGCCTGGCGGCCGAGGTAGCGCATATGTGCCGATATGCGCTACCTCGAAAGGTGGCTAGTCACACCAGGCGCTGTTCGTTGTGCCTCTGCCAACGCGATCGCATCGCCGATGGATTTGTATCAGGGGGGATTCGATGGGTCCAAGCACGGTGGGGTCCGTGGACCCATCGACGGACTGGACCCTGGAACGTTTTCCGACCTGGGTGGTCGTCCACGCTCCGAGGTTCGTCGCGTCACGACTGAGGTAGGGCATGTGTGCCGATATGGGCGGGTTCGAGCCGTCGCTCATCGGCATCGCCACGGGCATCATCGCTCTTCGGGATCGCCGTCTGAAGCCTGTGATCAATCTTGATCGGGCGTGGCGTCGATCCTCCCGGAGGCGATCGCCGCCATGAACGCCTCGTAGTCGCGTTCGTTCTGGCCGGCGTAGGCAATGGCAAAATCGCCGATCGCCTGGTCGAAGACGGTGCCCGAACCCAGGTAGCCGGCGATTGAGGCAGCGACCCCGGACCGGGCGTGGGCCCGGGCCAGCGTCCACCCACAGATCTGAGCAAACCGCTCCATCGCATCAGGTGACGCAGAGTCGACATCCGGCGAGGCCTTCATGTCCTTGAGCTGTCGCAAGTAGTAATCCCGACCTGCGCTATCCCCGGGGATGAATCCGAGGAAGCTGTCACTGGCAGCCTGCATCTTGCGTTGGCCCACGGTGACGCGTTGACCGTGATTGGCATAGCGGCTCGGCGGCAGATAATCCTCGAGCACGGACGTGCCGGCCTCCTTGATCTGGAGAAAGAACGGGTCATCGGCGTCCTTTCCCTCCAGCAGGACGATGAAGGAACGGGTCCCCACGCTCCCCACCCCGACGACCTTGAGCGCCAGATCGATGAAGCGAAACCGGCGGAGCAGAGAGTCGAGGTGATCGGGGACCGATTCGAGGTATGCCATCCACGACGTGTGCACGTCGTCGCGAATCCGCTCTGGATCTTCCTCGGCTGCTATGTCTCGCAGTGGGATGATCAACGGCGGCTGAGCTGCGATTCGATACTCGCCATCGACCGTCTCTACCAGCTTCTTCGCCACTGCCAGGCTGTCCTTCTTCCGAGCCTTGCGCGCGAACTTCTTGGTGCTCTTCTGCTCCTTCTTGGTGTGCTGATCGGCAAAGGCGGTGTTGATCTCATCCACGGTGAGATGGGAATACCAGGCGTCGAGGTACCGCATCTCGGCGAATTGAGCCATCGCCCGGCGGTAAGCGGAGGCCGAAGCGGAGGCGAGCGACGCTTCATCCTCTTGGTCGAACTCGTTGTGCCGCGCCGCGATGGCGAAGCTGGCTGCGAGCCGCTGACATCCCACTCCCACGGCCCTGGCAGGGTTTCGTCGAAGTCGTTCACGTCAAAGACCAGCTCACGTTCGGGTGACCCGTAGGCGCCGAAGTTGGAGAGGTGAGCATCACCACATATCTGAGCGGTGATACCCGTCGACGGCGTCGTGGCCAGGTCGTTCGCCATCAACTTGGCCGCACCCCGGTAGAACGTAAACGGCGACTCGGACATCCGCCAGTGACGGATCGGCACCAGCGACTGCAATCGATCGTTGTTCTGGCTCGTGATCAGGTCGACCGGATCGCCACGGTCGGGCCCTGGGGTCCAGTCGGCGTGTGAACTCCGCGGAACCACCCGACGGAGCGCTCTTCCAGGGTATTGGTTATCGCCGGTCTGCTTCGCTGCCGTTGTAGCCATATGTAACTCTTCCTCGTAAAGGCCAGGAGCCCCTGGCGCTCGGCTCCAGCAGCCTCCTTGGCCTGCTTGATCCGCTACTACGGCAAGCCCCCAAACCAGACGCTACAACACGCAAGCGGAGTCGAATCCTGAGATCTGGTTGGCCGGACACGCTCCGTCCACCAGTATCGGACAGTCGTTTAGGCGATTCCCTGCTTCTCGGTACGCGCACCCGTCGAGTACGCGCGATCTTGGTGGACTCCGACCTCAACAATCACATCGAGCCCACCGTCTGTCTGACCGCGAGCAAGTGCCCGGGAACCCGCATCCTGATCGCAGCAATGAGGCGACTTTCCACTCAGCAGCTAGCGCATTACCGGCAATATGCGCTGACTGTCCCTTGAGCCGAGGTAGCGCATATGTGCCGATATGGGCGGGGATGCACCTCGCGGTTCGCCCGCTGTCGGTGCGGGTGGACCGTCACCGACCGTGTGGCTTTCGAGCGTGCCGACCAAAATGTACTCAGCCAACCTCCACGGTCCCGTCGGCATTGATGGTGATTGGATCGCCCGTCTGGACCGTCTCGAGGAAGTCGTCGCCGAGCATGTCGACTGTCACGATGCGCCGTTCGTTCCAGATGTCCGCCATGAGGACGCCGGCGGCGGCCAGCGTGTCGATCGGCTGCGAGAAGAGCAGGGCTTCGGGGCCCACGCCGATCGCCTTCATCCCCATCAGGGTCATTCCGCCCATGGTCGACCCGACTGTCGTCGGGGTACAGAGGATCATGCCCGACAGGTCCTTGCCTAACAGCTCGGCATTGCTGGAGTCGGTACACGGCGCACCTTCGGTTCTCCCGGCGAACATGTTCTCGAAGTACGACCCCCGACGTGTTGAACGGCTGTCTCGAGACCGTTGCGGTGCCGGTGAGCTCGCCCGGAAGGACCACGCGGCCGCGAAACGTCTTGTTGCCCACAGCTACCTCCTTGTCATGCAGTCGCTTGTCCGTCTCGTCTTTCGTGATCCGACCATCCTCAGTACGGCACCTTCCCGGTCAGCGCGATCTGCACCAGATCGTCGTCGTCGTAGAGCCGCAGCCTCGTGTAGAAGCGCGCCTTGTTGGAGTTGGTCACGCCTCGATCGATGTCGGCCATACCCTTCAGCCCCTGGAACGCGGGGGCGCAGATGTTCGTGAACTGGACACCAGCGCGAACCATGTCGCGATACAAGATGGGGTGCTCGTCTAACAGGCGATCCCTCACCACCACGGCGCTGGCCATAACCACCGGGATGGCGAGCTTCTCCTTTCCCGCGTTCTTGAGCGCGTGGTCGAGCTTCTGACTCCAGTCGACCGACTCGGCGTAGGTGTTGTGCGGACACCCGATGTAGACCGCGGTCGGGTCGCCCTCTGGATCGTTCCAAAGGTTGGGAAAGCTGTCGCGCACGCGGGCGAGTTCGGCGTCATCGATCACGTACGTCTGACATTCGTCGACGAGGAGATCGCGTCCCTGCTCGATGGCTTCGGGCGTCACGTTCTCCACGTGATACAGCCCGACGGCGCCACTGGAGGCGGTGGCAGAGCCCAGGGCCTTCAGCTTGCCCACCGCAACAGGGTCTGGCTTGCCGTCTTCCATGCCGATCCACTGGTCGATGCCGGTGATGTAGGGAACCTGCTCCACCACTTTGGTGCCGATAGCGCCGCCCAGAACGCCCCAATGGGGCTCTTCGGAGAGTCGGACATCGACGTGCCACTTGGCCTTGCGGCCCTCGTCGGTCAGCACGCCGAAGACCGGCACCTTCCCGGCGATGGCGCACAGCATCTCCATGCCTGTGGCCATGCGATTGACACGCAGCCCGAGCACCGAGTTGCCGTAGTTCACGGCTGAGGACTCGGCCCAGGTCACCACTGTGCCCGGCTCGGCGGTGTTGCCTACCTCCGGTAGGTAGCACGCGCAGCTCCAGTTGTTTAGCGGGACGGCGCCGAGGCGGGTATGCACCTGGATCAGACGGCCCTGCAACGGGAAGCTTTCGAGCTGCATGGCCCGCTTGACCGGGTCTTGCCCGACGGTGTACAGATCGAGGGCCATCGGGTTGACGGTGTAGGGAGCGAATGCCGTGAGGCCGGCATCGGCGATCTCCTCGAACATGTCGAGGACCGGTCCGACCCAGGGTGCTCCGGTGTACAGCGACGTGTGCGGCGCGCCCCCGCAGTCGGCAAGCCGCTCTGCCCCGAAGAGCTCGCCGTGCATGACGATCGTCTTGAGCACCTTGGCCATCACCGGCCCCTGACTGCCGTCGAGGAGGTCCTGCTCCTCTTGGGTCAGGGTCATCTTGTGGGGCTTGTCGGGGTCGTGCTCCTTGAGGCCAGCATCCGAACCCGTACCCGTCAGATGGTCTGCGATGGGCTTGCCCTCGTGGTCGATCCCGAACTGGTCGCAGGCGACGGTGTCGTACGCTCCCGGATTGCTCAGCTTGTCAGGTAGCTTGATGGGTACTTCCTTGGTAGTCATCGGACTTGCCTACCCCCTTTCTCTCTGAAGGTCGCGAGCAGCATCGATCACATGACACTCCATCCACCGTCGATGGCGAAGAAATGCCCTGTCTGGAACGTCCCCACGCCGTCTATCAGCGTCGCTACGAAGTGGGCCGCCTCTTCGGGCTGGCAGAGCTTCCGCATCGGCAACATGTCCTCGATCGCCTTCCGCTTGGCCGGGTCGGTATCGGCGCCCACGTCGTGCAAGAAGCTCGGGTAGTCCATTGCGTACGTACCCGTGGCATTCACCGTCACCCCATGCGGCGCAGCAGCAAGACCAGCAGAGCGCACCAGGGCGTTGGCGCCTGCACGCGTCGAGGCGTAGATCGCGTCGAAATCCTGCGGACGGGCACCGGCGGCGCTCGTGTTGATAACGACTTGTCCCGACTTCTGCTCGACCAGCGGAGGAAGCAGGGCCTTGAGAGCGAAGAACACCGACAGATAGTTGCCCTCGAACTGAACGCGGCAGTCCTCTTCGGTAGCCTCGAAGATGTCGCCGACCCCGTGGGTTCCGGTACGGATGCAGGCGGAATCAAAGCCGCCAAAGGATTCCATCGCTCGGTCGACAAGGTTCTGGATCGTGTCAGGCTTGGTCTGGTCCGTCGCCTCTGGCACCACCTCTACCTTCGCTCCGAGCGCGGTGAGCTCGTCGGCCAATCCGGCCTTGGCATCGCCAAGGACGAGATCGTGACCGCGACGCGCCATCTCAAGCGCCAACGCTGGCATCATGTGCGTCTGCGCATCGGCGAGTATCACTACCCGCTTCTCTCTAGTGGTCATCTCGCCCTCTCCTCCCTCTCCGTTTCACCTTCCGGCCCCAACACTCGCTTCCAGAGCTCACCTTGGCTAGGGGAGAATGCCCCTACACCACCAAGCGATTCGGACGGCAATCGGCGCGCGATGCCAAGCACTGGTGCCGTCGCGCGAGGGATGTCGCGGTGGTACGCCGCTCTCTGACAAGATGTCTGGCCCCCCCGAATCCAAACAAGAGTCCCAGGAACGCGACGCCGTGGGGCACTTCGGGGGACGCGGCTGGAAGACCGACCCCAAGAAGATGGCCGACTAGCTTCTCGAAGGTTCAAGGAATTCAACTAGCGCATAACCGGCAATATGCGCTCCCTGGTGCGATCAGCAATTGTGCCCAGAAGGGGCACCAAGAAAGCCTCGCGCATCGGACGGCGACTTGCGTAGGGTGTCTGCATGGCTCGCGTACCCAACCCTCGTGTACCTCTACATGGACCCCCAACGGACCTTGACTACTTCTACCCGCTACGCGATCTGCTCCTCATCGATGGCGGCCCCTTTGGGTACACGCGAGTCGTGGAAGTGCTGCGAGACCTGACGGATCTGGGTCGTGAAGAGGCGATTCACCTTGTCGACGCGACGCCAGCCCCAGTGCTCGTTGCGGTGTTCCCAGGGATCGCCGAGTGGGCCGCTGCCCGCCTTCACGAAGCTGGGGGGTCCGTCCAAATCCTGAACTCTGGGCCACGCCAAGAGCAATAGCCCGCGCTAGATACCTGCTCACGACCGGCACACCGGCGTCTTGCTCTTCGCCGGACCGCTAGCGCATATCCGGCAATATGCGCTAGCTGGTCATCACGCGGCCGCTGCGCATATGTGCCGATGTGGGCGGGTTTGGTTACTGGTCAATCGCAAACCGCGGGATCAGACCCGGAT
>PVMK01119484.1_pt1 | contig 10568 bp, 8 predicted proteins | sample 1853481 | NCBI WGS metagenome assembly PVMK01 (sample SAMN08533507, study PRJNA380276) | Marine sediment metagenome, whole genome shotgun sequencing project. | reverse complement strand
GACCAATTCTGCCCAGATCTTTGCCGACGTACGTACTTACTGGAGCCCGGATGCAGTCAAACGTGTTACCGGATATGAACTTGATGGTGTTGCCAGCGACGGCATCATTCACCTGATCAATTCCGGTGCTGCTGCACTGGATGGCAGTGGTCAGCAAACACGCGATGGCGAACCGGTTATGAAACCGTTCTGGGAGATCTCCGAAGAAGAAAAGGACGCCTGCCTTAAAGCCACATCATGGTTCCCATCGGTAACAGAGTACTTCCCAGGTGGTGGCTGGTCTTCCAAGTTTGTGACCAAGGCTGGTATGCCCATCACCATGAGCAGGGTGAACATCGTCAAGGGACTTGGTCCCGTGCTGCAGATTGCAGAAGGCTGGACCGTTGAGCTTCCTGAGAAAGCACACAGAATTCTCGATGAACGTACTAACAGCACTTGGCCAACCACATGGTTTGCTCCACGTTTGACTGACAAGGGTGCGTTCACAGATACCTATTCAGTGATGGCCAACTGGGGCGCGAACCATGGCGCTTTCAGTTACGGGCACATCGGCGCTGATCTGATTGCACTGGCAGCGCTGTTACGCATTCCGGTGTTCATGCACAATGTTGATTCAGATAAGGTCTATCGCCCAAGTGCCTGGAGTTCGTTTGGCACCGATAGCCCTGAGGGTGCTGATTTCCGTGCTTGTGACACCTATGGCCCAATTTACGGCTAGGAGTAGATCGGCGACAACGATAGATTTGAATTGCTGCTCGTAACGCGGGCTGGTAGGAGACAGCTGAATTATGGTTAAGCACTATCTTGCAGTTGACCTGGGTGCTTCCAGCGGACGTACCATTGTCGGAACATTCGACAATGGAAAACTAACGCTCAAGGAGATGAACCGCTTCTGGAACGGGCCGACAGAGATTGGTGGCACGCTTTATTGGGATTTCGTCCATCTCTTTCGCCATATCAAGGAAGGCATTTCCCTGGCAAAGAAAGCCTACGGTGACAAACTCATATCGATGGGGATTGACACCTGGGGTGTAGATTTCGGCCTGCTCGATGTCAACGGAAAAATGTTGCGCAACCCGGTCCACTATCGTGATGAACGCACAGTTGGCATGATGGACAAAGTCTTTGAGCGTGTTCCAAAAGCAGAGGTTTTTGCACAGACCGGCATCCAGTTCATGGAGCTCAACACCCTCTATCAATTGATGGAGTTGGCAACGCGGGACGCATTCCAGTATCGGGCAGCATCCAGAATGTTGTTCTCACCAGATTTGCTGAACTACTGGTTAACCGGAAAAATGGCGGCCAATCGCAGCATTGCAAGTACCTCACAATTCTATAACCCGGAAACCAATGACTGGGCCTACGGCTTGCTCGAAAAGCTGGGTATTCGTGCAGATCTGTTTGCCGAACTAGTCGACCCAGGCACTGTGCTGGGCGATACAGATGGACTGCCTGTTGTTAACGTGGGCAGTCATGATACGGCCAGTGCGTTTGCCGCAGTTCCGGTTGATGCCGGCGAGCAATGCGCCTTTCTCAGTTCCGGTACATGGTCACTTCTTGGCACCGAGTTGCCGGAGCCTGTTATCAATGATGCTTCGTTGGCGGCCAATTTCACCAATGAAGTGGGTGTCTGCAATACCATTCACTTCCTTAAAAACATGTCGGGTTTGTGGATTATCCAGGAGCTTCGGCGGGTTTGGAACGAAGAGGACTTTGACTATTCATGGGCGGCCATGGAGCACATGGCCATGGAAGCCGCACCTTTTGAGTATTTCATTGACCCAAGTGACAACTTGTTTAACGTTCCTGGCGACATGGCTGAGCGCATTCGTGAGTATTGCGAGCGCAGCGGCCAGGGCCGGCCTGAAAAACATGCAGAGATTCTGCGCGCAGCCTATGAAGGTCTGGCGCTTTTATATGCGAGTGTTTACGAATTACTCGAGACGCTATCGGGCCGGTCACTCGAAACATTGCGCATCGTCGGTGGCGGTTGTCAGAACGGTCTTTTGAATCAACTGGCGGCTAACGCCACTGGTCGAAAAGTGATTACCGGGCCAATCGAGGCTACGGCCATCGGTAACCTGATGGTGCAGATGCTGGCAATGGGTGATATCCAGTCATTGCAAGAGGGTCGTGCCGTTGTCCGAAATTCGTTTTCTGATGAGACCCACGAGTATCTACCCCAGGATTCCGGCATATGGCAATCTGCACTAACTAAGTGGCGTGAAGTTTGCGCCCGTTCGACCAATGAATAAAAACTACATAGATCACCCACAGAGATAAAAGACGCATGAACGCAAAAGAAAAAAAAAGAAAAAACACCGATCATACCGCGTGACATGATCATGCCCTTTATTCTGGTAGCGATGCTGTTTCCGCTCTGGGGATTTGCCAATGATGTGACAAACCCGCTGGTCAAGGCATTCAAGGACATCTTCCTGATCTCCAACGCCCAGAGCAGTATGGTGCAATTCGCGTTTTACCTGGGTTATGGCATCATGGCCATCCCTGCTGCGATCTTCATCCGTAGTTATTCCTACAAGGCTGGCATTGTTTTGGGGCTGGCACTTTATGCGGTTGGTGCAACACTCTTTATCCCGGCCAGCACATTTGGTGAATTCAATTACTTTCTGGCAGCTTTATGCGTACTGACTTGTGGACTTGCCTTGCTGGAAGTTACTGCAAATCCCTACATCCTGTCGATGGGTCCTGCAGAAACGGCAACCCGGCGACTTAATCTCGCACAGGCGTTCAACCCGATTGGTTCATTGACGGGTATGTTCGTGGCGTCAACTGTGGTTCTAAACAAATTGCAGGTCGAAGCTTTCCGTAATGAAGAGCGTCTCGCTCATCCCGAGTTCCAGGAAATGCTGCCATCAGTGGTTGACGGACACTTGACCCAGGCGCTCAGTGATTTTGCGGTGAGCCAACCAGCTGCGCACCAGGCAATGCAGGCGGCTGACCTTGTCACCGTGCGCGGGCCTTACGTGACCATCGCGATTGTGGTTGCCATCCTGTTCCTGGTCTTTTTGTTTGCAAAATTGCCGCGTACGATGAAACACGATCACCATTTGACCCTGAAGGAACTCAAAGACACATTTGTACGTCTGGCAGGCAATGCACGCTATCGTGAGGGTGTTGTCGCGCAGGCCTTTTATGTCGGCGCCCAGATCATGGTGTGGACCTTTGTTATTCACTATGGCATGACCACCATCGGCCTCACGGCCGCCGAGGCCCAGGGTTACAACATCGTGGCGATGACGATTTTCCTGAGCAGTCGCTTCATTTGTACATTCCTTCTGGGCTTTATAAGGCCGGGGCAATTGCTGATGTTACTGGCCACCGGCGGCATTCTGCTCACGCTTGGCGCGATATTCCTGCCGGGTTATGCGGGTTTTTACAGCTTGCTGGGTATCTCGGCCTGCATGTCACTCATGTTTCCGACGATTTATGGTATTGCCCTGAAAGACATGGGTGATGATGCCAGCCTGGCCTCTGCTGGCCTGGTCATGGCCATCGTGGGTGGTGCACTGATGCCACCGATGCAGGGCGCAATGATCGATGCAGGGTCGATAATCGGCACAATACCGTCGGTCAAAACATCATTCTTGCTACCGCTGGTGTGTTTTATAGTTGTAGCAGGCTATGGATTTCGGGCACACCATGTTCACAAAGCTTGATCTGTTCCAAGTAAAGCATGCAAGGACAAAAACAATTCTGCCTGACACTCGACCTTCGTGATGATGAGGCGCTGATACAAGAGTACGAGCAGTATCACAAACCGGGCAACACCTGGCCCGAAATCATTGCCAGCATCCGTGATTCCGGAATCCTCGATATGCAGATTTATCGGACCGGCACGCAATTGATCATGGTGATGACTGTAGATAATTCCTTCAGTTTTGAAGACAAGGCACTGCGGGATAGCCAGTACCCAATCGTTAAGGAGTGGGAGCGCCTGATGACAAAGTTTCAGTGCGCAGATGCGGATGCGAGCGGAATCCGGAACGGGTCCCTCATATCAGGGGACAGTTTACTTAATTGCATATCAGGGAACTCACATCCAAATTGGGGCCGGATACGAATGGCACTTACTTAAGCTTTTTCGGGTGACCATATTCAAGAACCTGTTGTCTGGCTAGCTGCCTTGGCAGATTGAGTAAAGGAAAGGGCTTGGGTCTTCGTTTTAAGGCCCTTGGCTCAGTGCGCCCCGGACGCTTCCCAACCCTTTGTTGTGCGATTAATACCAATAGAACTGAAGCGTCTGTATCGTGGTTAGAAGCAGTTCCCTGGCGGCTCCAGGCAAGCCACAACTGAAGGCTGTGCTTGAAGCTGAGTTCACGGGGTAGTTGCTGTGTATGTATCGCCGCCTGCACCATGATCATTCGGATTAGATTGTAGGCCAGCAGGTACACCCATATTTCTTTTTCAGCCATCGCCGGTGTCTTGCAACTCAGCACGCCCAAGCCCAATGTAGCCTTGATATTGCGTAGATCCAATTCCACATGCCAACGGCTTCGATAAAGCAGTTTCAAAGCAGCTTTAGGTACTTTCTTCGCGCATAACAGCGTCGTTACCAGTATTTTGCCGCCCGTTTGCAACTCCCGTACCTTCAGTCTATCCGGAGCCTGGTCATAGTCTGCTTGCGTCATCCAGCCAGGCCTGAGCTTTGGCTTGGATAGTTCTATCAAGTGATCGCGTTGACCCAACCGTTCACCACATCGAAAGTCAGTACTACGCTTACGTGCGCCGTATTGCTCGAACACCGCATCCACACCGCGTTGCTGCAATTCACACAACATAAAATAGGTTGCGTAAAAAGCATCCCCCAACAGAATGTCCCCGCTCTTAAGCGTGTCCAGCATTGATCTGAGTAGAGATTGTTCATCAGCGCCTTTTCCCCGGTAGCGGCCAATCGCCGCATCGAGCAATACCCCGCTGCCCAGGCAGATAATGCCTGCCATGCGGCACAATGGATAACCCAAGCCGGGCTTTTGACTGCGTGATTGTGGATAAGATGCCTGGTTGGCCTGTGTGTCTGGCATCGATACTGTTGTGCCATCCACCAACCGCACCGGTCGCCCCCGCCAGTGCCATGCATCTCGCGCCGTTCCTGCCATCAGCTGGCCCGATTGGCGCACCAGAGTAGATACCATCTCCACCGGCAACCGCTGCCGGGCCCGGCAATAGGCACCTGTATGGGTGCTGCAAGGTGTCAAGCCGCCAGCCAAACGCTTAATGGCTGCGTCATTGACCGCGCACTGGCAAGAACGATCTGTACTCAAAGCCTGGGCCAGGAACATCGACAGTGTCTCCGTTGGTGGATACAGTCTTTCTCTGTGATCAGGTAATAAAACCTCTACCTGATCCAGTAACTCAGGACTGGTGAGCATGTTGAAGAATTCGTAGGAATCACTGTTGCTGGCAGATTTACGAATACGTCTTTGTTGATGTACTTGTACGCTGCGGGTAGGATGCATAAAGGCTGGTTCCTCTGGTGATGAGTGGTTGTTTCACACCACACACTTTATCACCTTGGACCAGCCGTTATTTTTTCAGATCAATGGCTTTTATTCCTTAAGTAAGTGCCATTCGGATCCGACCCCTTTTTCACGGGCTCTGACCCCTTAACTGAGTGAAGACACCCATGTCTCTCAGAGTAAAAAGCACTGGGTGTCCTGACTTATTTCAACCACTATGCGAAAATCGGGGCTTTCAGCCGTCTTTTCAGTCTTTCACATCATGTGAAAGAGTTATCAGTAACGAAACTGAACGGGGGAACTGATGTTCACGAGATCTGCAACTCTGACCCAAAACTTGTATTTGTTCTTCATGATATTGGTGATAGCCGTCTTAACTTTTGGAGGCTGCGCATCCGATGGCAACGAGGATGACAGCGCAACAGTGTCATTGATCACGGATGCAACTGCTGATAATTCATTTTCGTCGGGAGGGGAAACCCGAACTTATCGGCTGTATGTTCCCGATGGAATTACAGACGATGCTCCCCTGGTTTTTGTCCTGCATGGTTATGGTGGTATTGCAGCCAGCATGACCTGGACACAAATGAGCACCGCCGCCGATCAATATGGTTTTGCCGTTGTTTATCCCCAAGCGCTGGAAGAGGACGGTACGCCGAGATGGCAGTCCGGTCGGTCGACAGATACCAGCATTGATGTCGATTATCTGACGGCACTCGCCCAGTTCCTGCAAAGCGAATTAAGCCTGAGCACCGAGCATACCTTCGTCACCGGGATATCCAATGGTGGGGATATGAGTTACCGGCTGGCCTGCGAAGGCTCCGATGTCTTCAAAGCGGCCGCACCTGTTGCCGGCTGCATGTTCGAACTGCTCAGAGATAGTTGTAGCCCCGCAGACCCACCGCCGATTCTGGAAATTCATGGAACTGCTGATGGCATTACGCTATGGGACGGTGATCCTGATTATGCCGATGGATTGGAGCCATATTTGGGAACCCTGGATGTTATTGACTTCTGGCAGCAACAGAATGATTGCACACCGACGTCGACTGAAACCCTGCCGGATACCGACACAACTGATGGCAGCACGGTGGAGGTCATCAAATGCACCGGCGGAACAAATGGGAATGAAGTCTGGCTATATAAGGTAATTGGTGGGGAGCATTGGTGGCCAGGAGTTTCCGGCAGCATGGATTTTGATTCAACCGAAACAATCTGGTCTTTTTTCAGTCTCCAGATCAGCGACTAAAATCAGGGATAACAATGCTGCCAACGGATCAACCACTTTGATACTGCTGGCGGATTGTTTCTTTAAATTTAGGGATCAGAGTAAAGGAACTAAAGAGGTCGGATCCAATTTCCTTAAAGTTGCTACCTAAATTGGATCTGATCTTACCCTGGTTTTTCGGACACCCAGTTAGGGGTTAGTCGCTACATTGTAGCGTTCATATTCGTCAGGCGTCATATAGCCCAGATAAGAATGACGTCGCTGACGGTTGTAAAACACTTCGATCCATTCGAACAGGCTTTGTCTGGCCTCTTCCCTGGTTTTGAACTGAACATGGTGTGAGTGCTCGGTCTTGAGTGTATGGAAGAACGATTCCATAGGTGCATTATCCAGACAGTTGCCCTTACGGCTCATCGAGCATTCAATGCCGTAGGTTTTTAGCAATCGATGATAGTTACCGGTGCGGTATTGCATACCCTGATCTGAATGCACCAACAGTCCGTTCACCTTTCCTCGCCGCCACAGTGCCATTTTGAGAGCATCGGTCACAATCTTTTGGGTTGGTCGTTTGTCCATCGCCCAACCAACAATGCGCCGCGAGTACAGATCCATGACAGTGGCCAGGTACAACCAGCCCTCAGCAGTGGGGAACTGGGTGATATCTGATACCCACTTCTTGTCAGCCTCAGACGAGGCAAAGTTGCGTTGGAGTTTATGCGCTTCGATGTGTTCGAAGGTCCGGCCGCGGTTGGATCGTTCCCACAGCCGCTTCTGTCGGGTCTTTAAGCCAGCTAAACGCATCAGGCGTGCGACCCGGTGACGACCACAAGATTCGCCTTGTGTCCTGAGCTCCGCGTGGACTCGAGGATAGCCATAAGTCTCACGGCTTTGCTGGTGAATGCGTACGATCTTGCATAGCAGAGCTCGATTCGCACATGCACGGCGACCTTCTGGTGCACGGCGCCAACTGTAATAACCGCTTGAGGATACCAGCAAGACCTGGCACATAAGGCGCACTGGGTAGTGCCCTGTGTGGGAGCGGATGAAGCCGTACCTTACTTTGGCTCCCTGGCAAAGTAAGCCTTGGCTTTTTTTAAGATTTCGTTCTCCATGCGCAGCCGCTCTACTTCACGCCGGAGCTTTATCAGCTCACCTTCTTTGGCCGCTCGCTGTCCGCTCCCAGGAAAAGCATCATCCTGTTTTTCCCTTATCTGTCGACGCCATTTGTAGATCTGATTAACCCGAATACCCAGCTCTCGTGCGACCTGGGTGACGGGTCCATCAGTTTGTTCAGCGAGACGTACCGCTTCGCGCTTGAACTCCGGAGAAAACTTACGATAAGTACGGTTGGTCATTGGACACTCCTTCAAGGTATAGGTTAGTCCCTTTCGGTGTGTCCGTTAAACTAGGGTAAGTTCAATCCGACCCCTTTTTGGCTGAGCTTTCTCTGCCGTTTTTTACTCTGTCCCTTTACTCTGACCCTATAACTCCGATATAAGAAGATTCCGGTGACCAATAAAGGTATTTCGCGATGACCAAGAAAACCCGCCGATCCAATGTCTTTGGTAAAAACATCCTTATTCCACTGCTGATATTGGCATGCAGTGGTGTGGGTTTTGCGGCAGAAGTGACCTTCAAGGGCCCCTACGACGACGAGACCGTGCAGCAACGTGATGCGCGCATGGCCTGGTGGCGTGAAGCCCGGTTCGGGTTGTTTATCCACTGGGGTGTCTACGCCGTGCCGGCGGGGACTCACAAGGGTGAGCAGATAGAGAATATCGGCGAATGGATCATGCACTATGGACAGATCCCGGTAGCGGAGTATAAGCAGTATGCAAAGCAATTCAACCCGGTAAACTACGATCCCGAAGCCTGGGTGCGCATGGCCAAGGACGCCGGCATGAAGTACATCGTCATCACGGCCAAGCACCATGATGGTTTTGCCCTGTTCGACACCGCGGTCAGTGACTGGAATATCGTGGAGGCGACGCCGTATGGCAAAGATGTTCTCAAACCCCTTGCCGAGGCAGCCCAAAAACATGGCATAAAACTGGGTTTTTACTACTCCCAGGCGCAGGACTGGATACACCCGGGTGGATCCACCTGGGATGGTAGGCGCTGGGATGAAGCACAGCACGGGGACATGGACGAGTACATCAAGTCCATTGCCGTACCCCAGGTCAGGGAGCTGTTCACCAACTATGGCGAGGTCTCGATCCTGTGGTGGGACACGCCGATCGACATGACGCCGGAGCGGGCCGCCATGTTCGACGGCCTGGTCGACCTGCAGCCCGGAATAATCGTCAATAACCGCTTGTTATATGGTGTGGACGGTGATCTGCGAACCCCGGAGCAGAATGTGCCACCCACCGGTCTCGATTACGATTGGGAAGCCTGCATGACGATGAACACCACCTGGGGTTACAAGTCCTACGATGATGAATGGAAATCCAGCGAGCAACTGATCCGCAACCTGGTCGACAGCGCCAGCAAGGGCGGCAATTACCTGTTGAATGTCGGGCCGATGGCCAATGGCGAGATTCCACAGGCAAGTATCGAGCGGCTGAAAGACGTCGGTGAATGGATGAGAGTGAATTCTTCATCGATCTATGGCACCACCGCCAGCCCTTTTGTACGCCTGAAGTGGGGGCGGGCCACCAAGAAGGAATATCTAAATGCGACAGACCTGTTCTTGCACGTGTTTGACTGGCCCGAGGACGGCTTGCTCAGGGTGGACGGCCTGCGCAGCGAGGTGAGCGGCGCCTACTTTATGGCGGACTTCCAGCAACAGATTCAAATCGACAAAACACAAGCAGGTGTCGTATTGCAGCTCCCGGACAAACCAATTGACGAGGTTGACACGGTCATAGTGCTGAAGGTCAAAGGCAAACTCGACGTGGAACGGATACTTCCGGGACAGGACGGGGATGGTGTCCTGGTGCTGGCAATGAGTGACGTCAATATCCATAACCCCGGGTATGGGGGTAAAGTGGAACGGAGGCAGGACGGCAATTCTGCTGCCTACCTGGACGGGTGGACGGATTTCCGCAGCCGCGTGGACTGGCTGGTAAGGATCGACAAGCCCGGTACGTTCGATGTTTACGCAGAGGTCGCCGCGGAGGAGCCTGCCGGTTTCCTGTTAATGGCGAACGACGGGCAAAAACCTCTCACCGTAAAATCCACCGGTGGCCTGCAAACTTTTCAAACCCAGCACATCGGCCAATTGACGTTACCCGAAGGGGAATCCGAGATCAGGATACATCCGCAAGAGTCACTCTGGAACCCGATCAAGCTTCGCTCGGTGACCCTGAAGCCGGTGGGGCTGGAATAGAGGTGTGACAATGAAAACGAAGACGCGCGATCTCCATCGAAGCAACCAAATACATCGCCGATTGGGTGGTTTCCGTTTCCTCAGAATGTCCGCTTTTGGCCGATTCCGCCAATTCAAGATACTCAAATTGTTGGCTATCAAATAGCCGCTCTACGCCATATAGCTGACGGTCGTCCTGCAGTATCGCCAATAGGAGCAAACGGCCAGGAGCCGACGTTTAAACAAACGCAAGTTTTTGCGCTGGCCCCACAAATCCATTGGATTTTACCTGCTCTAATCTGTGTTCGGCTCTTGGAATTTGAGACCCTTTCTAAATGCGCGGGGAGAAGTCCCGGTCCAGGATTGAAAGGCACGGCTGAAGGAGCTGGGCGTCGCAAATCCAGTCTCACGCGCAATGTCACAGATATGTACATCCTGCTTTGCCAACCGCTGACACGCTCTGGTTACGCGAGCCTGATGCACGAGTCGAGAATGAGTCAGGTCGTTTTCAGCCAGTCGTCGTTGCAGCGTGCGCGGACTCACGCCCAGC
>PVMK01172110.1_pt1 | contig 10569 bp, 10 predicted proteins | sample 1853481 | NCBI WGS metagenome assembly PVMK01 (sample SAMN08533507, study PRJNA380276) | Marine sediment metagenome, whole genome shotgun sequencing project. | reverse complement strand
ATTAAAAGAGGAAAGGACGCGATCACGGTGCCTTCTCCCTACAAGCTCGAGGAAGTAATTGTGGCTCCCTTGGTTCCGACTCCCCCCCCCCCCCCGCCGTTATTGTTGCATCCTCCGATTGCACCTAATGATATAAACCCGAATAGTAATACAAATCCCAAATACTTCATCAAATAATCTCGTGATTTTAACGATCTGATCATAGCCATTCCTCTTGATTCTTTAAATACAGGGCTTAAAATGAAATCTATTGCACCCTTATTATATTATAATCAAGATTTTAGATAAAAGTTGGAATTATAAAGAATGCAAAGCTTCCTATCTATTCTTTTGAGTTTCTGCGAAAAGAGTTTTCTGTCAAAAATCTAACTTATACTATGGACTTATTTTAGGGGTCAAATTATGTTCACTGTTCCTCTTCCTCTATCGGTTCCATACATGAATCCATTACAATTGAATGTAACTCTACCTCAAACCATTGCCAGAACATTTCATTAGTTCTATCCTGTGGAAACCACGCCTCTTCGGTACACCATCCATAAAGCTCTTCAATAAAAATATCTTCATAAATCTCATTAATGTATCCTATTGCCTCTTCATCTGTATCATAGTCAGGTATTAAGACAGCAAGGCAATCAGTTTTGAAATCATCCAAAGAGGATTTGATTTCAGCATCAGGCAATTGATTTGCCCAATCAACAAAGGGCTGTTTAATTCTTAGGATTGCGATTGAACGGTTTATCGTATACATAAAAGAAATTATACTTTTCAGAACTAGAATTGTAAGCCTCCCGATTAATCATTCGCTGAATCGGTGTGTGGTATCCAAGAGCTGAATGAAGGTAACCGCATCGAGTTTTTCTAGCTTAATTCTACTAGATTCTTAATGGGGAGCAGTATATGTGCATCAACATTTCAAGATGGAACTGACCAGCACCCCTATAATAGGTACATAGATAAGTTAGATTTTTTCAGTAAATTTTACTAATGATTTACTGATGAGCGTACTGCTCTACTTATGTTAAGCTCGGTTTAAGTTGGAAATATGAAGAATGAATTGATTCCTCGCCATTCTGATGACAACCTATTATAGGGTTTTCTTGACCTTCTCCCGGAGAACTGGACCAGTTAATTTCTCATTGGATGAAGATTGACCTGCTCACATAATAAGACAATAATTTATGTTAAATTATAACAATTTGTACTTAGCATATTCTTGGTAGTTGTTCACCACTTAACATATCAATCACACGGTTAGTACCGATTGTACTTTTCATCGTTACAACACCAGATGGATTTGTTTCACGCTTCCGATTAACGAAGCTTCAGGATTAGAGGACTGCATTATTTTAAGCGCGGCTTCTGCATCGGAGGGCTTAACAAAAGCAATAAAGCGACCTTCATTGGCCACATAAAGTGGATCTAGCCCTAGAATCTCACATGTAGCCTGCACTTCTCTACTTACAGGTATCGTATTTTCATCTATATGGATATGGGTCCCGGACGTAACAGCTATCTCTATTAGTGCGCTTCCGAGCCCCCCACGTGTTAGATCTCTCATACAATGAATCTCGATGCCTTGTTCTAATAGCTCCATCACCAGATCCGAAAGCGGAGATGTATCGCTCTTTATCTCGCTTTCCAGGGCTAACTCTTCTCTGGTGGACATAATGGTAATCCCGTGGCGTCCAATGTCACCGCTTAAGAGCACAAGATCACCTTGCTCTACTTTAGCAGGAGAAATCTCCATGCTGTGTTCAATTATTCCTATTCCCGAGGTATTGATGTACATCCCGTCCCCTTTTCCTTTATCTACGACCTTAGTATCGCCAGTGACTATATTGACTTTAGCCCTTTCTGCTGCTTCTTGGATCGATTTAACTACTCTCCAGATTGTTTCCATAGGGAATCCTTCTTCGAGAATAAAACCAACACTTATATAGAGGGGACGTGCTCCACACATGGCCAAATCGTTTACAGTACCGTTAATTGCGAGTTTCCCTATATCACCTCCAGGGAAAAAAAGTGGATAAACGACGTAAGAATCGGTTGTAAAGGCAGCTTTTGCTTTTCCTAAATCAATAATAGCCCCGTCATGTTGTGAGTTCAGCATTTTATTGCTGAATGAAGGCATAAACATCTTGTCAATCAGGTTGTGCATCAATTTGCCTCCACCACCATGTGCAAGCAGTATGTGCGGATATTGCTCAATCGGTATAGGGCATGATAAGTTGAAGTCTTTTATATCTCTCATAACTTAACGTTCTCCATTTTCTTAACTCTATTTCTCAAAACTTATATTTCTATAACGGTAATACGCTGCGCAGGCGCCCTCTGAGGAGACCATCGTAGCACCGAGTGGATGCTCAGGCGTGCAGCGCCTGCCAAATGCCTCGCACTCATGAGGTTTCTTAACACCTTTTAGAACCAGACCGCTTATACACTCCGAGGGTTCTTCGCAGGTGTATTCTGCAATGCCAAATCGTTTCTCTGCATCGAAAGACGCGTATTTTTGCCTTAACCCAAGCCCGCTTGCGGATATTTCACCTATCCCCCGCCACTTACGCGGGATGATCTCAAACACTTCATGGATTATATTCTGAGCTGCTTGGTTTCCCACCCTTATTACGGAACGGGTGTATTGATTTTCTACTTCAGCTCTTCCCTCCTCCAGCTGCTTAACGCACATGTAGATACCTTGGAGTATGTCAAGCGGCTCAAAACCTGTAACGACAATGGGCACATGATACTTCTGTGCAATAGGTTCGTACTCTGTGTAACCCATTATTGTGCACACGTGGCCGGCAGCAAGAAACCCTTTCACATTATTATCATGAGAAGATAGAATAGCTTTCAAAGCTGGTGGTACGAGTACATGAGACACGAGAATGTAAAAGTTGCTTATATCCATCTCGGATGCTTGGTGCACAGTCATAGCTGTAGCAGGTGCCGTTGTCTCGAATCCAACGGCAAAAAAGACGACATCTTTTGAAGGATTTTCACGTGCAATTTTAAGCGTGTCCAGAGGCGAATAAACTATACGTATATCTCCCCCTTTTGCTTTGACAGAGAATAGGTCACCTTTTGTGCCCGGAACCCTTAGCATATCACCAAAGGAACAGAATATAACGCCCGGACGAGAAGCAATTTCTGCCGCTTTATCAATCAATTCAACTGGCGTAACACAAACAGGACATCCAGGACCGTGAAGCAATGTTAATCGCTCTGGCAAGAGCTCATCTATCCCATATTTTACTATGGCATGGGTTTGCCCTCCGCACACCTCCATTATGGCCCATGGACTGGTAGTGATGTTGTGAATTAAGTCGCTATATCGCTTTGCGGATTCGGCATCCCGGTATTCGTCAATGTACTTCACGAGGATTCTCCTTCAAGCTCGCTCAGTTCATCCATTTTTTTCAAATATTCGAATACCTTATTAGCTTCATTTTCATCAATCTGGCTTATTGCAAAACCCACATGAACAATAACAAAATCATCAGCTTCCGCTTCTGGGACAAAGGCCAGATTAACTTCTCTAACTATTCCTCCAAAGCTGACCTTACCCCTTCGCGTAAGAGAGTTATCATCGGTAATGTTAAGTATCTTTCCAGGAACTGCTAGGCACATTTTAAAGACCTCCTTCCAGTATACGTGAAGCTGCTACTATCTGCCCGAGTGCGATACCGCCGTCGTTCAGTGGAATTCGCTCCGGCCAGTAGGTGGAAAAGCTTTCACTATTTAAACGATCTATTGCACGTTCCAGAAGATATTTGTTTTGAAAACATCCCCCGGTTAGAACAACCTTTTCTTCGCCGACATGGCGCGCCATACTAATAATGATTTCTACAAGTGTGTTATGAAACTTTGCCGATATTAATTTTACGGGAGTTTTGAACTTTAAATCGTCTAATATTGCTTTTATGGTAGGAGCCCAATCAATCGTATAGGATGAAATTTGGTTTTCAGAATTGATGATTGTATAGTCGTAATTTTCATCCGTTTTTAAGTTGTCCATAACAAACTCGAGCTTTATAGCGGCTTTTCCCTCAAAAGTGTTGTACTGACAGAGACCCAATATAGAACTAACCGCATCGAAAAGCCTTCCCACGCTAGAAGTAAGTGGAGTATTTATTTTTTTTTGAATCATACTTATAAGGATATTAATCTCAAGAGGACTAAAGATTTTTAAAGAAGTAAGATAGTCCATATCGAGAATATCGCCTTTAAAAATCTCATAGAGAAGACCCAGAGCAACTCGTCTTGGTTCTTTGATCGCTTTCTCGCCACCTGGGAGAGGAAAGTAACGCAAATGGCCGATTCTATCAAAAGAGTGCTTAGTTATTTTCAAGAACTCGCCCCCCCAAACCGTTCCGTCAGATCCATATCCTGTACCGTCCCATGAGACACCTAGAGCAGGTGCTTCGAGTTTATGTTCTTCCATGCACGCGAGTACATGAGCGTAATGGTGCTGAACACTGAGAACCGGGACATTTTGTTTTTCGGCATAGCGTGTTGAGTAGTAATCCGGGTGGGCATCACACACTATGGATTGAGGATGAAAATCATAGAGATATCTGAAATCGTTAATCACTTTCTGAAAACTATTTACGGTTTCCAAAATGTCTAAATCGCCTATATGCTGACTTAAAAATGCTTGCCGTCCCGTGGAAATAGCGATTGTATTCTTCAGGTGAGCTCCTACAGCGAGAATCGGGTTGGTCGGCTTTCCTATTTCTATTAATATAGGGGTATAGCCTCGTCCGACTCGAAGCGCCTGCTTACGGTTCATTATAATGCGAACTACTGAGTCATCGACATGATGTGCAATAGGTCGGTTATGAATAAGATAAAAATCAGCTATTCCGTTCAACTTTCCGATAGCTTTATGTTCATCGGTGGTGATAGGTTCATCAGAAATATTCCCACTTGTGGCTACGACTGGGAAACTTAGTTTAGACATAAGTATATGATGAAGCGGTGTATAGGGGAGCATCACACCAATATAAGGGTTCTCAGGAGCAACATCGGAAGCAATGTCACTCGGTTTTCTTCTCAGTAAAACGATTGGCGATTCTGCTGAGTGGAGGAGATTTTCTTCAGCCTCCGATACCTCACAATGTTCTTTTACAACTAAGAGAGAATGGTACATTAGTGCGAATGGCTTTTCTTCTCGGTTTTTAAGTATCCTTAGCTTTTTTACCGAATCCTGATTTCTTGCATCCACGATCAGATGAAATCCGCCTATACCCTTCACAGCAACAATAGCCCCTTCCCGTATATAATCAGTAACTACTCGAAGTGCTTGATGATCTGATTCCAGACAACTTCCCTTATGGTTCAATAGCTCAATGTGGGGACCACATTCCGGACAACAATTAGTTTCGGCGTGGAATCTCCTATCCGATGGATTATGGTACTCGGCTTTGCAATTATCGCACATCATAAATTTATTCATTGTCGTATTCGCGCGATCATACGGTAGTTCACGAACTATGCTGAAGCGGGGGCCACAATTCGTACAGTTAGTAAAAGGGTAGTGGTGGCGGCGGTTTTTTGGATCAAAAATTTCTTCCAGACAATCAGCGCAGGTTGAAATATCGGGTAATATCGGCGTTTTTTTGTTCTCAAGCAAGACACTAGGCCTTATCTCGAAGTCGGGATAGCCGACTGGTTTTAGGAATGAATAATCCATGCTTCTTATAGAAGTTCGGGGCGGTTTTTGCTTCTCTAGATAAACCAAAAAATCTTCCAGATTCTTTTTGCGTCCCTCCACATTTATTAATACTCCTTTTGTCGAATTACTTATCCAGCCTTTAAGTCTCAGACTCTTTGCCAGTCTGTATACAAAGGGACGAAATCCTACCCCTTGAACATAACCTTCTATTTCTACCCTCATTCCCAGAAGTTCTTCATCCGGGTCTACTTTTTTTAATTCGTTGAGCTTGTACAATTATTCTTCCTCAACCTCTATTGAGTCTATTATGATATCTTGGGCATAAGGATCATCCATATCTTCAGAAACTATAAAATCCAAATCAGCTCCATCCGCAACTGTTCCAACGGCTAGAGGTTCAAAATGTTCTCGAAAGTGTTCGGGGGAAGTGTGTGAGAGTGCACCAAGTTTTATTTTGATACTTTTTACTTTGTGAGCTCTATTGTCGCGTGCGATTGATTCTACCTTTTTGACTAGGTTAATAATTAATGAATGCTCATGCATGAGTTTCTCCTTACTTACTTACTTACTTTCTTTCTATGCCCTGACTTCTTTAATTATTAATTCGACAATTCTTCCTACTGCCTTTTCAACTTCAGGAGAGAGCTTAAACCCATAAGTAAAGTTCTTCCCTTCTATTCCGTAAATTATAAGGCTTGGCGGAAGTCCATTTAAACCTCTTGCTAGTTCTATCAAATCAGCCAAACTGAAGGAATGCGTAGAGTAATGAAAAAGTTGAGAAGGTAAAGGTGTTTCCACTGCGTCAAAACGCTTAACAGTTCCAGGAGAAACTCCGGATGATATTGCATCTATAACTATGACTTTATCAGCATCCTTCCAGGAATCCATTAGCAGAGTAGGCTCACCATTTTGTTTCAGTATTCTTGTCCCGTTTAGATTTATATTACTCAACTTATCGGCAATTATTATTCCAAGTCCGTCATCACTTCGGTATTCGTTGCCGATACCTATGACAACTGTTTTTGATTCTGACTTAGATTCTTGAGTGTTTTTTGAAACCATCCTATTCCCGCTCAATTTGAAGATTTAAGAAATGAGTAGCGCACGAGATGCACGGATCATAGTTTCTTATAGCCTGTTCACACTGCCAAGTGAGTTCTTCTTTGGGCAATTCTAAATATTTCTCGGCGAAATGATATAAATCACTCTCTATGGTCTTTTGGTTCTGGGAGGTTGGCGGAACTATTTTTGCATCAAGAATAATTCCTTCATCATCGATTTTATAGCGGTGATAGAGAATACCGCGGGGAGCCTCCGTACAGCCGAATCCGATAGCCGAACGGGGGACTATCTCTTCTCTGGATTTATCGGGCATCTCATATTGGTCAATAATGCGTAGTGCCTCGTCACAGGCATAGACTATCTCGAGACTCCTAACGACAATACTTTTAAAAGGATTATTGCATACCGGGCCAAGCCCCGTCGCCCTGGCTGTATCTTTAACAAGAGGGGAAAGTTTTTCGTAATTAAGGCTGTAACGGGCCATTGGTCCCACAAAATATTTCCCCCTTTCTTTAAGAACAGAATGAAGGGCATTTGTGTAGGGGACATGCTCTTCAACAAAATGATGGTCGTATTCGGTCGCGTCAATGTTCAGTCCCTTGTTGGATGTCAAGCGGCCCTCGTTAAAAGGATATTCTTCAGGGTGACTCAGAGCTACAAATTCATAATCATTTTCGAAATCAGGGAATGAAAAATTGGAAACCCAGCTTACCGTTTCAATTGCTGCATCTCTAGCCCATTTAAGCTTCTCCGTGAGGGAGTGTAAATCTTTTTTTGTGGGGGCTTTGTAAAATCCGCCGACGCAAACATTAATAGGATGGATCTCCCTCCCTCCGATCAGGTTCATAATCTCATTACCTGCTTTTTTGAGCTGGAGGCCGCGTTCTACTTCTTTAGGGTGGTCTTTTGCCATTTCAATTACACTTGCATATCCTAGGAAGTCCGGGGCGTGCAGCATATATACATGAAGTGTGTGGCTTGCTATCCACTCACCACAGTAAACAAGACGACGAAGCTCTCGAATCGGGCCTTCAAGAGTTACACCGCAGGCATTTTCCATTGCGTGACAAGCGCTCATTTGATAGGCAATCGGACAAATGCCGCATATACGAGAGGTTATATCCGGGGCTTCTTCAAACTTGCGCCCTCTAAGCAGCGCTTCAAAGAAACGGGGTGGTTCGAATATCTTAAGCTTTACGTCGGTTACTTTGTTTCCCCTTGATTTTATATAAAGTGCGCCTTCACCCTCGACACGGGCTAGATAATCTACTTTTATGGTTTTCGTTTTAGTCCCGTCTTTACTCTTTTTTTTTGTCACGTAATTCGCTCTCCTCGCGAAATGCTTTTGCATAAGCGTTAAATCCCCTAAAGGCTCTCACTATGTCGTCTTCCTTAACCCCTAGCTGAATCCACCAATTGCTAAGTGATTCTGTATTCGGAGTCTCTTTAGGGCCAAAGCAGCCGTAACATCCCCTGTTGTAAGCCGGGCATATGGCTCCGCACCCGGTTTGTGTAACCGGCCCGAGGCACGGAGTACCATGTGCGACCATCACACAGACAGTCCCGAGCAGTTTGCACTCTACGCAAATGCTATGGGGAGGGGTATTTGGTTTTCTTCCGTGCAAAAACGCACTTATGATTTCAATTAATTGTTGTTTATTTATGGGACAACCTCGGAGCTCAAAATCAACAGATACATGGTCTGATATCGGCGTCGATTTATCAAGAGTATCAATATATTTGGGGGAAGCGTAAACGATTGAGATAAACTCATTTACGTCTTTGAAATTCCTGAGTGCTTGTATACCTCCTGATGTGGCACAAGCACCTATCGTCACTAAAAATTTGGATGACTGCCTGATCTTGTGAATTCTCTCGGCATCTTTCGGTGTTGTAATTGAACCTTCGACTAGGGAAAGATCATAAGGCCCCTTTATAACAGTACGGGAGGCTTCCGGAAAATTCGCTATTTCAATCTCGGTAGCTATATCCAGAAGCTCATCTTCGCAGTCTAGAAGACTTAACTGACACCCGTCACATGAGGCAAATTTCCAGACTGCTAGTTTTGGCTTTCGCCTCTTGCCCATATCAAATCTCCCAGATTCCTAACAACGCTTTAACTCTGCTGTATGGAAGTACCGGCCCGTCTTTACAAATAAAATTGGGGCCGAACTGACAACGACCGCAAAAACCTATTGCGCATTTCATATTGCGTTCCATAGATACAAATATCTTTTCAGCCTTAACACCTAGATTCTCTAACCCCATAGCGCTATAGCGCATCATTATCTCCGGTCCGCAGATCATTGCCATAGTGTTCGGGGGGTCGAATGTAGCCTTAGGTATAAGTGTTGTAACCACCCCTACGTGTCCATTCCAGTTTCCGATAGCGTGGTCAACCGTCACATGAATATCAATATCAAACTCTGACTCCCACTTTTCTATTTCAGGACTATAGATAACATCTTCCGGGCTTCGGGTACCATATAGGAGGGCTATGTTGCCATAGTTCTGCCGCTTGGAAAATATCTCATAAATAGCTGATCTTAGAGGGGCCAATCCGATTCCTCCTGCAATGATTACAATATCACTTTCCATAGAATCATCTAAAGGCCACGGGCTTCCGAAAGGGCCGCGCACGCCTAATTGGTCACCCCGTTTGAGTTTTCCCATAGCCTTGGACACTGTTCCAACAGCCCTAGTTGTATGTAAAAGGGTTTTGGATTTGTGGGGATCACTACTGATAGACATGGGGATTTCACCTACTCCGAATACGTACAACATATTGAACTGTCCGGCTTTAAATGAAGGTAGCATTTCGCCGTTTGCTTTACTGAGTTCCATAGTAAAGGTGTCGTACGTTTCTCGGTTCATTTTTTTAATCCTGTAGAAATCGGGTAACATGGAATTAATAACATTATTATTCATGACCCTCTTAGACCCGATCGCCGTAGATATCAAGGATTTGCAGCCTTGTTGCTTGAAGCCTTTGCATGATTATGTAGGAAAATCGCTTCATAAGCTCGTACCCAAGGCCTGGATCTTCATCACATTTTGTACGAAGACATTCTCCGTCAAGTGCTATGGCACGGACGAGTTCAAGCGCCTTTGCATTTAAAAACCAGAGATACGGGGGATAAAGCCAAGACCAACCAAGAACATCACCTTCCCCTAATGTCTCTATTGTTATTGAACCTCTACCCGGTACTGGTATCTCTAGCGCTACTTTACCTTGTCGAATGAAGTAGAAATGATTGGCAATTTCTCCCTCACGAAAAATTAGCTCTCTGGTTTTGAAACGTATGTTCGATGCACAGCCGGTGATAAGTTCCAGATAAGCTGTATCCATTCCTTCTAGGAATGGATGTTTTTCCAAGACGGATTGAAGAGACTGCATTTTGTTCTCCTGTATTCCCATATTAAACGTTATCAGATTGGCGGATTGCTTGCACCTCTTCGGTTATATCAATCGCAACCGGACACCATGTAATGCATCTTCCACACCCTACACAACCCGATGTACCGAACTGGTCAATCCATGTTGCAAGCTTGTGTGTCATCCACTGACGGTATCTGGACTTTGTTGAAGAACGTATTGTGCCGCCGTGAATATATGAAAAGTCCATAGTAAAGCATGAATCCCATTTACGGACCCTTTCTGCATGTTTTCCCGTTAAATCAGTTGTGTCCTCAACAGTAGTGCAAAAACAAGTCGGACACACCATAGTGCAGTTAGAACAACTCAAGCAACGTTTGGCAACATTTTCCCAACGTGGGTTTTCGTAGTTACGATAAAGCAGGTCTTTTATATCGGTGGTATCCATCTCTCG